>Ga0075030_100001168_pt1 | contig 23488 bp, 22 predicted proteins | sample LitLauG_LLR_2012_FD_71393 | JGI IMG/M metagenome (GOLD analysis project Ga0075030, IMG submission 71393) | Freshwater sediment microbial communities from Pennsylvania, USA - Little Laurel Run_MetaG_LLR_2012 | ecosystem: Environmental > Aquatic > Freshwater > Creek > Sediment | place: USA...
GGCATCCAGCAGGACACCTCGACGCTGGAGAATCCGGCCATCCTCGACCAGCTCAAGGTCAACGTCTAGCGGCCGCGCGCCGGCCGCCAGGGTGGCGCGGCCATGAAGAGCGCCCACGCCTACTGGGTGCAGACCCGCCGGCTGACCGCGCTGCTGCTGCTCGCGTGGTTCGCCGTCACCTTCGTCGGCATGTACTACGCACGCGAGCTGCGCTTCGCCTTCTTCGGCTGGCCGTTCTCGTTCTACATGGCGGCGCAGGGCTCGCTGATCGCCTACCTGATCATCGTCTATGTCTACGCGCGGGCGCAGCGCCGGCGCGACATCGCCTTCGGGGTCGGCGAGCCGGACATCGAGATCGACGCCAAATGAGGCCCGGCGCGCACCGGCCCGAACGATGGGCCGACCGATGATCGCGCAACCCGAGCGCCGCCTGGCCGACGCCGCGGCCGGCCAAGGCGCGCCACGGGCGCGCGGCCCCGCGGCGACGCGCCAGTTCTCGCGCTCGCTGCGCCGCTACTACGCCTGGTTCACCATCGGCTTTCTGCTCTTCCTGCTGCTGCTGGGCCTGGGCGAACGCTGGGGCCTGCCGCACGTGCTGATCGGCTACATCTTCCTGTTCGCGACGATGGGCCTGTATGCCGGCATCGGCATCATGAGCCGGACCACCGATGTCGCGGAGTACTACGTCGCCGGGCGCAGCGTGCCGGCATTCTTCAACGGCATGGCGACGGCGGCCGACTGGATGTCGGCGGCTTCCTTCATCGGGCTGGCCGGATCGCTCTATGTGCTGGGCTTCGATGGCCTGGCCTTCGTGCTGGGCTGGACCGGCGGCTTTTGCCTGGTGGCCCTGCTCATCGCGCCCTACCTGCGCAAGTTCGGCCAGTTCACGCTGCCCGACTACCTGGGTGCGCGCTACGGCGGCGACGTGGTGCGCGCGATCGCCATGATGGCGGTGATCATCTGCTCCTTCGTCTACGTGGTGGCGCAGATCTACGGCGTGGGCCTCATCACGACCTACCTCACGAACGTCGATTTCAGCTACGGCGTGTTTCTCGGGCTGGCCGGCATCCTGGTGTGCTCCTTCCTGGGCGGCATGCGCGCCGTGACCTGGACCCAGGTGGCGCAATGCATCATCCTGCTCGTGGCCTATCTCGTTTCGGTGGGCTGGCTGGGGCTGCAGTACGCCCATACGCCGCTGCCGCAGGTGTCGTACGGCAGCGTGCTCGAGCGCCTGGCCGGGCGCGAGCAGGAACTGGCCGCCGATTCGCAGGAGCAGGCCGTCCGCGAGATCTATCTGCAGCGCGCCGCCGCAGGCAACGCCCGGGTGGCCGGCCTGCCCGGCACCTGGGAGGCGGGCTTGCGCACGGCGCGCCGCCAGATCGAGGAGATGAAGCGCCGCCGCGCCCCGCTGCCCGAAGTGCGCGCCGCCGAGCGCGAGCTCGCCGACTACCCGGCCACGCCTGACGAGGCGCGCCAGCGCTGGCGCCAGGAGGCGCGCGATTTTCGCCAGCTGGGCGCGCCGCTCATGCCGCATGCCGAACCCTACTGGAGCGGCGAGGCCGACCCCGACAAGGCCGAAGCGCAGCGCTCGACCAAGCGGCGCAACTTCCTGGCCCTGGTGTTCTGCCTGATGGCCGGCACCGCGGCGCTGCCCCACGTGCTGATGCGCTCGTACACCACGCCGACCGTGGACCAGGCCAGACGATCGGTGTTCTGGGCGCTGGGGTTCATCCTGCTGCTCTACGTATCGGCACCGGCGCTGGCGGTGCTGGTGAAGTACGCCGTGTACACCGATGTGGTCGGGCGGCACTTCAGCGACCTGCCGGCCTGGGTGTCGGCCTGGAGCCGGGTCGACCCCAGCTACCTGAAGATCGAGGACGTGAACCGCGACGGCATCGTGCACCTGGCCGACATGCAGGTGGGGCCCGACATCGTCGTGCTGGCCATGCCGGCGATCGCCGGTCTGCCCTATGTCATCACCGGCCTGGTCGCGGCGGGCGGCCTGGCCGCGGCACTATCGACCGCCGACGGCCTGCTGCTGACGATCGCCAACGCGCTGTCGCACGACCTGTACTACAAGATGATCAACCGCAACGCCTCGCCCGTGCGCCGCGTGACCATGGCCAAGCTGCTGCTGCTGGTCGTCGCCTTAAGCGCGGCCTTCGTTGCGCTGCTGCGGCCCGGCAGCATCGTCTCGCTGGTCGGCCTGGCGTTCTCGCTGGCCGCCGCTTCCCTCTTCCCGCCGCTGGTGCTGGGCGTGTTCTGGCGCCGCGCCAACCGCTGGGGCGCGATCGCCGGCATGCTGACTGGCTTCGGTGTGGCGGTGTACTACATCGCGACGCGCTATCCGTTCTTCCAGGCCGGGCTGGGACTGGATCCGGAGCACTGGGCGCCCTGGTTCGGCATCGAACCGATCTCGGCCGGCGTCTTCGCCGTGCCGCTGGGCTTCGCCGCGATGATCGTGGTCAGCCTGTGCACCGCCAGGCCGCCGCCCGAGGCCGATGCCCTGGTGGATTTCCTGCGCATGCCGGATGCGCCGGGGCAGGGCGGCAACGCGGCGCGGGCGCCGTAGCGAAAACGGTAGAATGCGGCCCGGCACGCAATGTGTCCGGAGAGATGGCCGAGCGGTCGAAGGCGCACGCCTGGAAAGTGTGTAGAGGGTCACTCCTCTCGTGGGTTCGAATCCCACTCTCTCCGCCAGTAATCTTTTGGGATCAAAAAGCCAAAACGATATTCTGCAATCCGTTCACCACCGCGGAGGCCATGAGTGTCCTTGGATCCTGGAGTTGGGCGCTGCGATCGGTGGCGGGAGCCGCATGGCAACCACTTCGCACCGAGCCTGGTTGACCCCGTCGTCGTCGCCCCGCGGATGTGGCGTGTGTCGGGCCGTTGCGGTTGTGAAGTTGCAAAGAAGATCCACTCCGGGCAACCGGCGTAGCGCATTGCGGACGACCCAAAGAGATCCGCTGGCACTTGCGGAAATCTTCTACCAAACCTCGATGGCGGTATTGAACTCGCCCTTGCGATCGGTATGCCACGCCCGAATCTTGATGCGTGATGGAATGAAGCTGGCTCCCTTGTACTCAGGGTCCACTGCCAATTTGTTGATTTTCCCGTCCTTGAACATTTGAACGAGAGTCTCGGTAATTTTGTCCTTCATCGCCGAGATCCCCTTCGGGACATAGACAACGTTTAGCGGGATATCTTTGCCGCCGAGGCGACTTGGAAATAGAAGAATCCTTTCGAGCTTGCCTTCAGCATAGAGCGCCTCAGCGGCTTCTCGATTCGCAACGTTAGAAAAATCGCCGATCGTTTCCGTAGCCATCGCGAGGGCTCCGAGCAAGCAAAAGAGGATGGCTACGGGAAATTTCATCGACGCGGTAGAAGGCATCAATACCTCGTATTGGCAGGTCCACGACGTCAATTGCGACTCCCGCTTCGGGCCGGCTGTACGCAAGCCCAAAGTCCGGTCCGGCCTAAGCCGAATGTTGCGTACCGATAGGTTAGCGCCCGATGCGGAAAAGGGCTATGGGAGAACCGCAGATTTCGTCGCCCGTCTCGGGCCGCCTCTTCCTTGGCCGGGTCCGGGAAATTGCCGATCTTGACGGCTCCGTCAGGAAAACGCGCAACGATTTCCAGTTTGCCGCCCATGGCTTCGATGTGGCTCCGCGGGGTCGACACGTACATGTCGCCGCGACGTTCTCGCTTCGCGATGGTCGGTTCTTGGACGTGCAACGAAGGACCGGATCTCCAGCAACAGCACGACGATGTGATCGACCAGTGCGAGCGATCCAGGCATGGGGTTTCCTTCGTTTCGCATGATGTCGCGCGAATCCGGCGCAACAATCCGGGAAATGTCCTTGCATGTCGATAGCCCGTTCAGCGCAGGCGATCGCCTGCATCCACTTCGCGTGCATTCGGGGTCGACACGTGCGGCCCAGATTGTTCATACGGATCGGCGATGAAAAGCCGGACAGCCCGTCGCGAGCAATTTCAATTCCATGGGTCGACTCGCGCCATTCGCCCATCGCGGGCACCGATCGATGACGTCTGCGTGGCGGATCGACGCGGAAATCTTGATTGCGCATCACCCGCATGCGAAAGAATTCATGAAAGCGATTGACTCGCTGAGGTCGGTCGTTATCAAATTTGTCCGTGTTGCGCAGTACCCTTGGGTGACCTACCCCTGTTCCATCATCAGACCTTGATTCGCCGGCCGGCCCCACCGCGGCGAATCCGGATGCTTCGGCCGCCCGTCCGCCGATTTTTCCCATCGATCAAAGAGGAGCAGACCATGCCGCAAATCGCCGTGATCAATGAATCGACCGCCGTCCAGGATGCCGACGTGAAGGCCATGCTCGACGCCTTCGGCCAGCAGTGGAACAACGATCTTGCCCCGGTCTGGGGCGTGCAGGCGGCGCAGTTCGCGTTCACGCCGAAAGGGCAGAACCCGCCTGCCGGTGCATGGTGGGTCGTGTTTCTCGACAACAGCGACCAGGCCAATGCGCTGGCCTACCACGATCTCACCAACGAGGGCTTGCCGATCTCCAAGGTCTTCGTGAAGACGATCCTGGCCGACAACAGCAGCCTCAGCATTGGTGCGACGCACGAGATCTGCGAGATGGCGGTCGACCCCTGGCTCAACAGCGCCTATCAGGATCAGCAGGGCGTCTTCTGGGCCGGCGAAGTCTGCGATCCGGTGGAGAGCGACCAGTACGGCTACAAGATCGGCAACGTGCTCGTCACCGACTTCGTCACGCCCGACTGGTTCGCCCACAAGTTCGCCAAGGCCACCTTCGACTTGAAGGGCCACGCTTCCGCGGCATTCGAGGTCTTGAGCGGCGGCTACGCGCAGAAGTTCGATCCGCAGCGCGGCTGGCAGCAGGTCACCGGCTCGAAGGCCAAGTTGAGCCCGCGAAAATCCGAGGGCTGCGAGGGCTCGCGGCGCGAACGGCGCGCGCGGCAGTGGAAGAACTGGGAGCGCAGCGAGGTGGTCTGGGTCCGCAAGTAGAGTCGGCGTCAGGCCGCCGGCGGTCGCGAGGCGGCATGGGCTCGCGGGGCGATCCGGCGCGAGCTCACAGCTTCGACAGCAGGTCCAGGATCTGCAGGCTCCCGACGCCGCCGATCGGCAGCAGCAAGGAGCGCAGCAAGGGCTGTTCCAGGAAGGGGCTGTAGACGCCATCGGTGGTGTCGCGGATGCGGTCGATCAGCATCTGCATCTGCTTCTCCGTGTCGCCGCCGGCGCCCGCCCGCGCACGAGCGCCCTGCGCGCGGGCGCGCTGCTGCAAGCCGTCGATCTGCGCCGACAGGCGCGCAAGATAGTCGATCTGCGGCGTGCCAAAGGCGGTCCACGTGCTGCGGCTCGAGGCGCTTGCCGAGGTCGATATCGCGTCCGCCATGGCGCCGCCGGCGTTCGAGGGTTCCTGGGCCGCGGCGGCGTCGTCGGACGATTTGGCCGGCGTGCCGTCGATTCCGCGCAGATAGCGAAAGGTCCGGATGCAGGACTGCTGGTTGCGGGTGGCCAGTGCTCGCAAGGCATTTTCGGCGTAATCGGTGTCGAGCTCGGCGATGAGCACGACTACGTCGCGACATGGTTGCGACGTATCGATCGGCTCATCGCTCGGATCCTGCCGGGCCAGGATCGGCACCTGCCGCGCAGTGAATTCCTGGCGCAGGGCCTGCGCAAGGCGATCGTCGCCACCGATCGTCCGGTGCAGCGCCACGTTCGAGCCCGGTTCGCTCAAGGTGCCGCGAAGTCCGGCCAGATCCCCCTCAGGGATCGTTGCCCAGGGCGAATAGATACTGACCGGCAGCAGCTTGGCGCCATGGCTCGAACCGCTCAGCTCGTCGGCCATGGCGCTCAGCGTCGCAGTGACGGCCGGGCCGAGCACGACCAGATGCAAGCCGGGCCCGCGTGTCACGTCGCGGGCCACCACGCCCGTGTCGTCCAGGGGAAGATCGCTGACCGGGTTGGAACCGACGATCTGGCGGAAGATGGCGTCGATCCGCTGCAGCGGCCGGATCCGATACACCTGGTCCTCGAGGTACAGCACCAGGACGGAACGTGGCGCAAGGGCCGCCTTGTCCGGTTTCTCTTCGGGCAAGGGCGGCTTCAGATCGAACCATTCGAAAGGCACCAGGGCCGGCTGCGGCGTGCTGCGGCTGCTCAGGGCATCGAGGCTGGCCAGCTGGCAAGACCGGAAGTTGCGCTGGGCTCGTTTGTCGCCATGGTTCATCTCCCCGCACGCTGGACGACGCCAGGGATTGGGCCGCGTCCGCCAGAAAGTACGGCGCCGCGGCTCGACCGAGGACAGCCCCGCGAAGAAAGACCTGCGGTTTCTTCCGGCGCCGATCGGCTCGACGCCGCGTTCGCGGACGATCCGCCTGCCGGTCAACCATACGTTGGCCCGACCCGACGCACGATGAATCGCCGGAGCGCCCTCCGGCAAATTGACGGGACCCCGATGGTCAATAAAATTTGACGAAGGATGGATAACTTTGACGAATACTTAGCTTGGATAGTCCATGGCGAATCGATGGCCTATCGACACGCGCAGTTACCCTGGGTCCTTGAGAGCATTCGCTGATTTTGCGACGCACAATCAAATTGGCTTCGATAAATACGATCTTCAAGCTATTGCCGGAGCGATCAACATCGCGTAAGTTCGCCACGCATTGCCAAATGATCTTTTCTGGCTGATGCAGTATGGTCATGTACAGGCAATGAACAAATAAGGGTTCGGCAGGCGGCAACAGCCTGCACCGGACTCAACGTGCAGCCGGTCCCGCAGCGGGCCGCCGCGTACCAAGGACGGAGACAACGCCATGTCCGATCACCGGCCCGGGGCGAACGCTCCGGCGCAAAGCAAGCGCGCCGATGCCCTCGATTTGTACGAGCGCATGGCCCAAATCCGGCGCGTGCTCGAACTGCTCGATGCCATGTATCGGCAGGGCCAGCTGCACGGCCCGGCGCACCTGGGTCTGGGGCAGGAAGCGATCGCGGTGGGCGCCGCCGCGGCCTTGCGCCCGACCGACAACTCGATCGGCACCTATCGTGGCCACGCCCATGCCCTGGCGCGCGGCGCGTCCGCCGAGGCCATCCTGCTCGAGATGATGGGCCGCCATGGCGGCATCTGCGCCGGCAAGGGCGGCTCGATGCACATCACCAGCACCGAGCACGGCTACTACGGCTCGTACGCCATCATCGGCGCCCACCTGCCCGTGGCCTGCGGCCTGGCCTGGGCCAGCCGCATACGGCACAGCGACCAGGTCACGGTGTGCTTCTTCGGCGACGGCACGGTCAACATCGGTGCCTTCCATGAAGCGCTGAACATCGCCGCCGTCTGGAAGCTGCCCGTGATCTTCGTCTGCGAGAACAACCAGTACATGGAATACACGCCGATCCGCTCGATGATCCCGGTCGAGCGGCCGGCCGCCGACCGGGCTTCGGCCTACGGCCTGCCGCGCATCCTCATCGACGGCAACGACGTGGCGCTCGTTCACGCGACGGTCGCCGCGGCGGTCGACAAGGCGCGGCGCGGCGAGGGTCCTTCGCTCATCGAGGCCGATACCTATCGCCTCAAGGGCCACTCGGCCGCCGATCCGGCGGCCTATCGCCCGGCCGAAGAGGTCGCCGCCTGGAAGGAGCGCGATCCGCTCACCCGCCAACGCGCCGTGCTGCGCGAGCTGGGCGTGGCCGATGCCGAGCTGGCGCAGGTCGATGCCCGCCTCGCGGCGCAGGTCGACGCGATCACCGAGCGGGCCATGGCGGCCGAGCCGGTCGAGGGCGAAACCGCCTGGGGCGACGTCTGGACGGACGGAGGCTTTCAATGGCGGAACTGACTTTCCGGCAGGCGGTGGCCGCGGCCATGGCGCAGGAGATGGCGCGCGACGAGCGCGTCGTGCTGCTGGGCGAGGACATCGCCTGCGGCGGCGTCTTCAAGACCACCCTGGGCCTGTGCGAGCGCTTCGGCAAGGAGCGGGTCTGGGATACGCCGATCTCCGAGCAGGCGATCGCCGGCCTGGCGATGGGGGCGGCCATGGCCGGCCTGCGTCCGGTGGCCGAGATCATGTTTTCCGATTTCTATGCCACCTGCTGGGACCAGGTCGCCAACGAGATCGCCAAGGCGCACTACATGAGCGGTGGTCAGCTGCGCATGCCGCTCGTGCTGCGCGGCGCCAACGGCGCCGGCGGCCTGGGCTTCGGCGCCCAGCACAGCCAGGCGCTGGAGAACTGGGCGATGTGCGTGCCGGGCCTGAAGATCGTCTCGCCGTCGACGCCGCGCGAGATGTTCGGCCTGCTGGCGGCGGCCATCCGCGACGACGATCCGGTGCTGGTCTTCGAGCACAAGGCGCTCTTCAACACCAAGGAGGAATGCCCGGCCGGCGAGCACTTCATTCCCCTGGGCCGGGCCCACACGGTGCGCGAAGGGCGCGACGTGACGCTCATCGGGCTGTCGATCACGGTGGGCATCTGCGTGCAGGCCGCCGCGCTGCTCGCCCGCGAGGGCATCGAGGCCGAGGTGATCGACCTGCGCTGCCTGGTGCCGCTCGATGCGGCCGCCGTGCTGCGCTCGGTGCGGCGCACCGGGCGCGCGGTCGTGGTCGAAGAGAATCCGGGCCAGCTCGGCTGGGGCGCCTCGATCGCCGCCATCCTGGGCGACGAGGCCTGGGCCGACCTGCGCGCGCCGGTGCTGCGCGTGAGCGGTCCCAGCATCCCGCTGCCGGTGGCCGAATCGCTCGAGGCCGAGGTGCTGGTCAATCCGCAACGCGTCGTCGCGGCGGTGCAGTCGCTGGCGGCGCGCGAAAGGGTCACGTCCAGGTCGTGAAGACCCGGACATCTTGAGGAGGACGTACCACCCAGACTGACCGTGCACGACCCGACGAGTGTTTGCCGACAACAAAGAGTCCATCAGCGCAAAAGCCAAGGAGACTTGTATGCAAATTCGCGGAAAAGAAGTCCTGCTGCCCATGTCTGCCGTATCGGCGTTCCCCCGGCCGCATTGGCTGCAGGGGCGCGTACTGGGGTCATTGAACGAACCGGTCTATCGCAGCCACAACCTGCGCGTGACCTATGAAGACGCCTGCAAGCTGTGCGCGCGCGAGCAGGAGGAGGCCGGGCTCGACATCCTGGTCGACGGCGCCCAGTACTACGAATGGGAAGCGCCGGGGTTCCAGCTCGAACCCATCTTCCACTTCATCCCGGAATGCCTGGGCGGCTTCACGCCCTACGGCCCGCCGGGCGACGGCGTCAAGTACAAGCCGTTCTACAAGGCCAACGTGACCGGCAAGATCACCTGGGTGCGGCCGATCTTCGAGAGCGTGGTCACGGCGATGCAGGGCGCGACCCACAAGCCCTTCAAGGTGGCCTTCCTCGGACCGGCGCAGCAAAGCGTGATCGTCAACGACCAGTACTACCACGACCCGGTGAAGATGGCCAAGGATCTCGCGGTGGCGATGAACCAGGAGCTCAAGTACCTGGTCAGCATCGGCCTCGAGGCGGTGCAGCTGATCGACGTGCTGGCGCCCTACACGCAGGATCGCTGGCAGATGGAAGTGCAGGACATCATGTTCGACGGCGTCAACGCGATCAAGTTCTGGCACATCTGCTACGGCAGCGTCGACGGCCAGCGCGACGTCTTCGAGGGCAAGGCGGCGCAGATGATGCCGCTGTTCCGCGAATCGAAGGCCGACGTCATCCACATCGAGACCGCGAACCGCAACTTCGACGAACTCGAGGCCTTCCGCAACTTCCCGAAGGACAAGGTCCTGGGAATCGGCGTGATCGATGCCAAGAACACGATGGTCGAATCGGCCGAGGTGGTCGCCGCCCGCATTCGCAAGGCGCTCGACATCGTGCCGGCCGAGCGGCTGCTGATCGCGCCCGACTGCGGGCTGGGTTACTTCAGCCGCACGGTGGCCTACGCCAAGCTGCGCGCGATGTGCGAAGGCACGCGGATGGTGCGCAAGTCGATCTCCTAGTTCGGGGCAGGACGGGGCGGCTCCGGGGCGCGCAAGGCTGCGCCGGAGCCGCGCCTTGTACGCCCGCCGGCTCCGCCGTGGCCGGGTCGGCGCACGGGATCCGGATCATGGACCCGGAAAGTGAAACCAAGAACAAGGGACACCATCGAGATGATCTGCCGCATCAAGCTGCCGCGCCTGGGCGAGACCATGGAGGAGGGCACGATCACCGCCTGGCACAAGCGCCAGGGCGATCGGGTGAACAAGGGCGAGGCGCTCTTTTCCGTCGAGACCGACAAGTCGACGGTCGACGTCGAATCGTTCTGGACCGGCGAACTCACCGAAATCTGCTGCGAGGCAGGCCGCACCGTACCGGTGGGCTTCGTCGTGGCCACGGTGACGACGTGAGCGCGGGCCGCCGTCCGCCGCGCGGCGAGGCCGCCTGATGCCGGTCCATGTCATGCAGTGCCGCGCCTGCCTGCATGAGTTTCGCAACCTCGTGCGCGAAGGCGAGCGCCAGCCGGTGCGCTGGGAATGCCTGCGCTGCGGCTCGGCCGACGTGGGCTTGAAGCCCGATGCGCCGCCGCAGGAAACCTCCTGGGAAAAGACGCACCCGATCGGGTGCATGTGCTGTGCCCGATAATCCGTGTTTTTGCAGGCAGGACGTACCATGCCCATGGAAGATCCCCTCCTGACGATCGAGGAAGCGGCCAGCTACCTGAACGTCAGCAAGACCTCGCTGCGGCGCTGGACGACGAGCGGCAAGCTGCCCTGCGTGCGGGTCGGCCTGCGCAACGAGCGGCGCTTCCAGCGCAGCGTGCTCGAAGGCTTTGTTTCGCGCACCCGGGGCGTCGCGGCCAAAGTACCTTCCTGGCTGCCCGGGGCCTATGCGCCGCCGGCGGCGAACCGGCCGCCGGTCGTGGCATCGGGCGAATTCGACGCGGTGCGCCACCTCGCGCTCTACTTCCATGACCGGGAGGAACTCTGGCGACTGTTCCGGCCGATCGTCGCCGAGCACGTGACCAGCGCAGCGCCGGTCCTGTACATCCATGACGAAGGCGCGCGCGATCAGGTCCTCGGCTGGTTTCGTGGCGAGGGCTGGGACCCGGAGTCGCTGCTGCGGCGCGGCCTGCTCAAGCTGCTCGTTCCGGCCGAAACCTACCTGCGCACCGGCCGCTTCGTGCCGCAGCGCATGATCGATTTCGTCGAGGCGCAGATCCTCTCCTGGCGGGCCGACGGCCACGATCAGATGCTGGTCTCGGGCGAGATGTCCTGGTTCCTGAGCGGCGCGCCGGGCTGCGAAGGGATGTATGAATACGAATGCAATCTCAACGCCATGTACCGGCGCTATCCCAAGGTCACGGCCGTGTGCCACTACGACCTGCACCGGCTGAGCGGTGCGGTGGCGATCGGCGGCTTTTGCAGCCACCCGCATGTGCTGCTGCCCGAGCATTCGATGGCCGGTTACCTGCACGCCATGCGCTAGCGCACCCGCACGGCCGTCGGGATGACGGCCGCGCGGCAACTTCTCCTGCCCGATAGACCCTTGCGCCGGCGCTGCCGCCGCGCTTCGCAGGGGGCTTTGCATTTCGTCTTGCCTACCCGATATGCGCCTTGCTTTTCATACAGTCGATAGGTACAGTAGAAGTGTACGAAATAGACATGACCGAAACCTACACCCTTGCCGAGCTTGCCGCCCTGGTCGAATTGCCCGAGCGGACGCTGCGCTACTACATCCAGATCGGGCTGGTCGACCGCCCGGACGGCGAGACGCGCGCGGCGCGCTACGCGCAGCGCCACCTGGAGCAGCTGCTGCAGATCCGCAAGTGGCAGCGTGCCGGACTGTCGCTCGAGCGGATCCGCGAACTCATCGCCGATCCGGGCGGCGATCCGCCGCCGGCGCGGCCGCGCGGCGCGGGAACGGTCGAGGTCTGGAGCCATCTCGTGGTGGCCGAAGGAGTGGAACTGACGGTGGAGCCCGGACGCGCCGGCTTGAGCCCGGAGGCCTTGCGCGAGCTGTACCGGGAGGTCGGCCTGGCCTACGGCCGGATCCGGAAAAAGCATGAAACGCCCTGATGCGGGCGACTCGAAGGAATGACGATGGACTTCGCTGAACCCCACGCTTCGATGCAGGCGCGCTGCCCGCGCGGCGCGACCGTGCCGGCCCCGGTGCTCGACCGCCTGGCGATCCGCGCCGCACTGCACGGTCCGCTGGTCGATGTACTGATCGAGCAGCACTACCGCAACGACGCCGGCCAGGACATCGAGGCGGTCTACACCTTTCCGCTGCCCGCGGGCGCGGTGCTGGCCGGCCTCGAGTTCGAATTGCGCGGCGTGCGCTACGCCGGCACCGTCCGCGCCCGCCAGGAGGCCGCGCGGAACTACGAACAGGCCATCACGCAGGGCGATACGCCGGTGCTGGTCGAGCGCGGCGCGCACGGTCTGTACACGGCCCAGCTGGGCAATCTCAAGGCGGGCGAGCGCGCCGCGGTGCGCCTGCGCTACGCGCAGTGCGTCGAGGCCGATGGCGACGCCTGGCGGATCGCCATCCCGACGGTGCTGGCGCCGCTCTACGGCGACCCGGAAAAAGATGGCGGCCTCGCGCCGCACCAGGCACCGCGCAATTCGCTGCTGGCCGACATTCCGCTCGCCTTCGAATTCCTGGCGCGCGATCTGCGGGACATGGCCGCCGTCGCCTGCAGCTCGCACGCCGTCGACACCAGCGTCACGCCCGAAGGCGTGCGCCTGGTGGCCCGCCCGGGTGCGCGCCTGGACCGCGACATCGTCGTGCGCGCACTGCGCGCCCCCGCGCTGATCGCCATCACGACGCCCGATCTGCCGCAGGCCGGCAAGGATCCGCACGTCGCCCTGGCGGCGTGCCGCATCCCGGCCGAAGTGCCTACCGGTTCGCGCGTGCGCGCGCCGGGCGGGGCGCCGCTTTCGCTGCGCGTGGTGCTCGATTGCTCGGGCTCGATGGCGGGCGATTCGATGAACTGGGCCTCGGTGGCCTGCCAGCGGCTGGTCCGCGGGCTGTTGGCCGGCGACGAATTCTCGATCACCCGCTTTGGCTCGCGCCACGAACACTGGAAGGACCGCCTCGTGGCCGCCGAGCCGCGCAATATCGCGGCCGCCGTCGACTGGTTGTACGGCGTCAAGGCCGACCTGGGCGGTACCGAGATGCAGGCCGCCCTGCGCGCGGCCGCCGGGCTGCGCGGGGCGCAGCGCAACAGCGACATCCTGCTCATCACCGATGGCCAGATCATGGCCAGCGACGCGCTGGTGCGCGAGGCGCGCGGCGCGGGACGGCGGGTCTTCGTCATCGGCGTGGGCGCGGCGCCGCGCGACGCCTTCCTGCGCGATCTGGCCGAGGCCACCGAGGGCCGCTGCCAGATCGTCACGCCGGGGGAAAGCCTGCCGGCCGCGGTCGATCCGGTGCTGCAGCGCCTGCGCCTGCCGACCGTCGAGGCCATCGCGGTGCGCTGGCCGGCGCCCACCAGCTGGACCATGCAGTGGCCGCAGCGCCCGCTGCCGGGCGAGACCGTCTTCTTGTACGCCGGCTTCGAATCGGCCTGCGAGGGTCCCGTCGAGGTCGAGATCGGCCTGGGGAAGGATACGAGCCGCATCGCCGCGCCGGTCCGCACGGCATACCTGGGCGGCGGACCGCTGCGCAGCGTCGTGGCCAGCGAGCGCATCCGCTCGGGGCATTTCGTCGATCCGGTGGCCGCCGCGGTGGACTACCAGCTGGTCACCGAGTGGACCTCGCTGGTCGCCGTGGCGCAGCGCGCCGCAGGCGACAAGGCGGGTTCGATGCCGCTGCTGGCCAGGGTCGAACAGATGATTCCGGCCGGTTGGGGCGGCACGGGGGCCCTGGCGGGTGTGGCCTCCGGTCCGATCGCTTCGGACGATTTCCAATTCCTTCGCGCCGGTGCGCCGCGCGCGATGGTCGATCGGCTGGGTCCGGCCAGCTCAGCGGATCCGTCGGCGCGCGGCAAGGGCCAGAATTTCATCGCTCGACGGCCTGCGGCGCGCGCGGATCGTGCCGGCGCCGCGGTCGACGCCGATGCGGCGCAGTACCTGGCGCCGCCCCGGGTACAGGTCATCGCCCGCTATCGCGAAGAATTCCTGCGCGGCTTCCAGCGGCTGGAGCGGCGCCGTTTCGCCCAGGGCGTATTTCTCAAGAGGCGGGTGACTGGCCTGGCCCTGCTGCGCTGGGCGGGTATGCCCGAGTCCTTGCTGCAGGAACTTGCAGCGGCCGGAGCCGAGAGAGTCGATGGCCAGGAGCTCGTCGATCGCTTCGTCACCCTTTGCCAGCCGGTGCTCTGCTTTGCCGAGCCGTTGCATGAGGTCACCGCCGGCGCGGATCCGATCGAGGCCCTGCTGGTGCAGGCGATGACGGCCTTTTTCGCGCGCGAAGCGAGCGTGCAGCCGGGAGGCGCGGCGGTCGAGACCTGATGCCAGAGGCCGCGGCGGCCGGCACGCTTGCCGCCCGCAGCGCGCGGTGCCTCGCTAGGCGCCCTGGCGCATCGCCAGCAGCGCCTGGTTGCGCAGGGTGCGCAGCTGGCCCATCTCGTCGGCGCTGAAACGCAGCAGCTGGGGATCTTCGCTGTCGGCGTAGATCAGGCCCAGCGTGCGCTTGCGGTCGACGATGGGCAGCAGCAGCATGCCGCCGGCCCCGATTGCGCTGCGGTACCAGGCCGGCACGTGGCCGCGCACCTTCTCGGCGCCGAGGTCCTCGATGCACAGGTCATTGCCCAGCGTGACCGCGGCGTAGAACAGATCGCGCGGACCCTGGACCGGCGCGCTCACGCCGCGCTGCGCGAGCGCCTCGACGTCCGGGCCGAAGCCGTAGCGGCAGCGCAGCGACTGGCCGCGCGCGTCGGCCAGGAAGAGCAGCACGCGTTGAAAGCCGATCGCGCGATACATCGTTTCGAGGATGATGCGCAGCACGTCGTTCACCGGATGGTCGCCGACCAGGGTATTGGCGATCTCCTGGATGCCGGCGGCCAGTGCCGCCTTGCGCCGATCCGGATCGAATGGCGCGCAGCGCGCCTCCGGGCGCCCGGCATCGCCGCCAGCGGCCGGCGCGGGCGCGCCCGCAACCGCGCTGCCGGGCGGCGCGGCCGCCGGCGCCGCCGCCGACCCGTCCGGGCGCGTGCGCCGACTCCAGCGGCGCGCCTCGCGCAGGAATCCGCTGTGCGCGACGCCGGCGCCCAGCGCCTCGGCGTCGCGGGTCATCGCTTCGACCGAGGCCTGGACCGCTTCGAAGAGCTGGCGCTCGTTGATGCCACTGGCCTCGCCGTAGCGGGCCAGCAGGGCGGCAAGGAGCCGGTCGCGCATCTTGTCGTCGGTGCAGGGCACGATGTCGGCCAGCTCGTTGGCCAGCCCGGCGAGCAGGCACAGCCGGTCGCCATCCGATCGCGCGCCACGTACTTCGGCCGGCGCGCCGCGGCGCATGCTTTGCTGGATCTCCTCGGGAAAGTTCCAGGCCCGCGCGACCCCGATGCCCAGTTCCTCGTAGCCGATGCCCAGCACCTCGCGCGCCGCGCGCTCCTCGTCCCAGCCGCGGCTCTGCACGTGGCGCTCGATGACCTGCGCCTCGTCGTGCAGGTAGAAGATGGCGAGCAGCCGGCCCAGGCGGTGGAACATCGCGCAGATGAAGGCCTGCTCGGCCTGCGCCGGCGGCAGCCGCGCCATGCTGTCGAGCAGGTGGCGGGCCAGCAGGCCGCTGAAGTAGGCCCCGACGACCTGGTCCTTGAGCGCCGCGGCGTTGGATCGGCTGTGGATGTGCTCGAACAGGACCAGCGACATCGCGATGTTGCGAACCGCGTCGTAACCGAGGATGGCCACGGCGCGCGAAACCGTGCCGATCGACCCGCCGAAGTGGTTCAGCGCCGAAGCGTTGACGATCTTCAGCAGGCGCCCGGTGAGCGCGACGTCGCGCAGGATGGAATTGCACAGCACGCTGACCGGTTCGCGCTCGGCGATCGACGCCCGGTTGACCGCGCTGATGGTCGAGGACAGCGCCGGAAAATCGCCCTTGTGGCGCATGCGCCGCAGCAGGTAATCGAGCGTTCCCTGGTTCGGCCCGGCCGCGGCGTCTGGCGCGGCGTCCGGCGGATCCAGGTAGGCGGCAAGCGCGGCGGCCATCTCGGCGGCGCCGGCATAGCGCTCGCCGGGATCCCTGGCGAGCGCCTTCAGGACGAGGTTGTCGAGGTGCTCGTCGATCGCCGGGTTGTGCCGCGACGGCGGCGCGGCGTCCTCGGCCACGATGCGCCGCAGGGTGTCACGCGGGTCGCTGCCGGCGATCGGCGTGACGCCGCACAGCATTTCATAGAGCACGACGCCCAGGGCGTAGAGGTCGCTTGCCGGCTGATGAACCTGGCGCACGATGCATTCCGGCGCCACGTAGGGCGGGGTGCCCAGCAGCGGCTGCGCCGCGCCCGTTTGCGCCAGGATGCGCTGCGCGATACCGAAGTCCATCAGGCGCGGCACGCCCGCAGGCGTGAGCATCACATTGGCCGGCTTGATGTCGCGATGCACGATGCCGCGCTGGTGGGCGTAGGCCATGCCCTGGCACAGGCCGACGGCGATCTCGACCGCCTGGCCGATTTCGAGGCGGCCCGCCTCGCGGATCCGTGCGGCGAGCGTTTGCCCTTCGACATACTCGAAGATCAGGCAAGGCACGCCGGCCGCCATGCCGGCGTCGTACAGCGTGACGATGTTCGGATGCGACAGGGCGCTGATCAGGCGTGCTTCGTCAAGGCCGGGGGCAACGGCGTGCACGCTCGCGTGCGCCCGTTCCGCCGCGGCCAGCGTCTTGAGCGCGACCAGGCGGCCCAGTCGCGTGTCGGTCGCCAGATGAACCTGGCCTTCGGCTCCGGCCCCCAGCAGGCGCAGGATCTGAAAGCGCTCGATGTCGAAGCCCGGATGTTCGATGGTACGGGTCACGCCGCGTCGGGTTGGATGGGTGCGCCGCCTGCCGCCTTGTCACGATCCGGTGCGCGCCCGGACATGTTGCTCGCCTGGCCGGCTGGGCAGGCGACGGATAGCGGTCAAAGCGCGGCGAAATTCCCAAGATGGATTCAGGTTGGCGGCGGGCGTGCCCTGCCTGGTCGGTTGCAAATCATCCCCCGGACACGCGACGAGCTAGAAGGAATAGGACAGGGTCGCCAGCCAGTCGCCGTGCGGGTGCGCGGTCTGCACCGGATAGGCGGCGGGCGGGTTCTGGCTGAACACGCGGGCCACCTGCCAGCGCCAGCCTCGCTGCGCCAGCTCCAGCCCGGCGCGTGCGTCGACGTTGCCGGGCTTGCCGCGCAGGGTGCCGCTCGTCCGCTGCAGCAGCCCGCCGTGCCAGACCAGGCGCAGGCGCGCGGCAGCCGGCTCGGCAGGCGATTCAAAAAGCGCCTGCGCCCCGTTGAACTCGACGTAGACCGTCGCGACTCCGCGGCCGAAGTAGTTCGGTGCGTACGACAGGCGGGCCTCGCCAGCGGGCGTGGTCAGTCCGGCGTGCAGCTCGCCATAGTCGTAGACGGTGGCATCGGTGAAGGCGGCGTAGCTCAGCCCGCCATCGAGGCTCCAGCCGCCGTCCAGCCGCGCGGCGTCGCCGGCGTAGACCACGGCCTGGCCTTGCAGCGTGCCGGGCTCGTACAGCCGAACCGTCGAGGCGAACAGGCCGCCGAACCAGCCGCTCGGGTGGTCGTAGCCCAGGTCGGCCTGCAGGGCAGGTTGATTGGCGCTCAGCGATACGCCACGAAAGCGGTAATCGGTGGCCAGCACGACGCTGCCCGAGACCTGGGCCCCTGCGCTGCCCGCGGCCAGCGCGCCGGCCAGCAGCAGCGTGGCATGCCAGTGCGCGATGCACGGGCGCCGCTTCTTCTTCACCTCCTGGCTGCCATGGAGAGATCTGCGCCTGCCGTTGCCGCGCCGTCGGCGCCGCAATGGCAGGCGCAGATCCTGGCGGCACCGGCCAGTACGGCGCACAGGTCGGTGGCCGGCGCCGGCGGCGCGGCGGCGCCATCCGCGGTTCGCGCGAGCCGCGGCGCGGCCGCCAGGCGCGCACGCGTCTCTTCGGGACCGGCGTCCGGCAGGATCTGCTTGAGCAGGGCCACCGCGCCCGCGATCTGCGCCGCGGCGAACGACGAGCCCTCGACGAAACCCCAGCGGCCCCCGGGCAGAGTGGCCGGCACCGCGCGGCCCGGCGCGCGGATCGCTGCGGCGCCGCCCGACTCTTCGGCGTCGACGGCCAGGACGCCGGCGCGTTCCGCCGGGAATCCGCCGCCGGCTTGCGCCGGGTCGATCGCGCAGACGACCGTGATGCCCAGGGCCAGCGCGCGGTCGATGAGCGCGGCAAGCAGCGCATCGCGCGGACCTGTCAGGCTCAGGTTCACGACCTGCGGCCGGTGCTCGAGCGCGAACTGCAGCGCCTTGGCCAGGGTGAAGCTGTCGCATCGCGTCGTTACCGAATCGATCTCCCAGCAGGCGCGCAGCGCGAGCAGCCGCGCCTGGGGCGCGATGCCCACCATGCCCAGGCCGTTATCGGCGTTGGCGGCGATCACCCCGGCCACGGCGGTGCCGTGCGATTCGGGGTGTCCGTCGTCGCCATCGACGAAATTGCGGGCCAGCGCGACCCGGCCCTGCAGGTCGGGGTGTCGGACCTCGATCGCGCTGTCGATGACCGCGACCGAGACGTCGCGGCCGGTGGTGAAAGCGTGGACCTCGGCCAGATGCCAGGGCCGCGCCGCAGGCTGCAGTTCGAACAGCGGATCGTTGTGACCCAGGGTGCGGTAGGTGCTGACCGGCTGGGCCCAGGCCACGCGCGGGTCGCGTGCGATCGCCTGCAGCACCGGCGCGGCGACCTGGTCTTCGGACAAGCCCATGAGAAAACATTCGACGGCCAGTGCGGGCATGGGCCAGCGCCCCAGCTGCGCCAGATGCTGCGCCTCGGCAAGGTCGCGGGCCACGCGCTGGCGCGCATCGGCGCCGAGCGCGTCGTCATATCCGCCGCCGTAGGCGATACCCGGCCGGTAATGCGGCGGCGCGATCGGGATCATGACCAGGATCCGGTCGGCCGGCGGTTCCGCGGCGGGCGCGGCCGCTGCTGCGCCCTGCAGCCACAGGAGCTGCAGGCCGACGATGACGCCGCGGGCCAGGAAGTTCATCGGCCGTCCTGGGTGACCAGCGGTTCGGCCAGGGTAACGGCGCGCTGCTTCCTGAGCCACTGGATGGTCGCCGCGAGCCCGGCCGGCGGCGCATCGAGGATGTAGGCACCCGAGGCGAGCGGCCCGTCGACCACGCGGGCCCGCGAGCCCGCGAGGACGGCCTGCACATCGCGCACCCTGGCATCCGGATCGAAGACCACGACGAGATTGCCGCGCGCATCGAATGCCGATCCGGCGGCGGCCAGGGTGTGGAAGGACGCAGCCGTACGGTCGACGGGCCACATCGACCACGCAAGCCCGGCCAGCACGATGCACTGCAGCGCCAGGGTGACGCTGGCCCAGCGCGGTAGGGCGGCCACGGCGCCGAACCATCGGCCGATGGGCCATCGCGGGCGGGCCGAGCGGTGATCCGCTGCCGCGCCGGCAGCATCGAGCCGCTCGAGCAGGCGGGCGAGGGCTGGCGCCTCATCGGGCATGGCTTCCTGGGTCCGCAGCCCGGCGCGCAGGACGCGCTGCTCTTCGAGATCGGCGCGACAGCCGGCGCAGCCGGCCAGATGCTGCTCGACCAGACTGCGCTCGTCCTCGTCCAGCGTGCCGGTGAGGAACCAGGGCAGGGCCTCCTGGACCCGGCGGTGCTCGGACTGGGTGAAGTGGATGACCGCGCCGCTCACGGCAGGTCCTCCCGCCGGGCGCCCAGGAAGTCGCGCAGCTTGCGACGGGCATGGAACATGCGCGTCTTCACGGTCTCGACCGGACAATCCATGATCTGTGCGATTTCCTGGTATCGGCAGCCATGGAAATACGTGAGCTCGACCACCGCGCGCTGGTTGGCCGAGATCGATTCCATCGCGCGCTCGAGCGCGGCGCCGAGCTCGCGGTGCAGCAGCGCCTGCTCCGGTTGCGGGCTTTGCTCGTCGATCGCGTCACCCTCGCATTCGAGCGGGTCGTCGAAGCGGCCGTGCGATTTCATCGCCCGCCGGTAGGCGATGGCGAAGATCCATGTCGAGACCTTGGACTCGCCGTGGAACGACGATGCCTTGCGCCAGACGACCAGCAGGGTGTCGTCGAGCACCTCCTCGATCGTGTGCGGCTGGCGCAGCAAGCGCCGCAGGAAGCGCATCAGGCGCGGGAAATAGCACCGGTACAGGGCCTCGAACGCCGCGCGGTCACCCTGCGCGATACGCGCCACCCAGCCGCGCTCGAGCGCCTCGGCAGCCGGCGAGCGCCGATCGCGGGGCGGTGCGACGACCGGTTTCGAGAACAGCATGGCAAGGATTTTCCGATGGCAACGCCGGTTGGTACCCGACGGCGGCGCCAAGGTTCTATGCCGGGTGAAAAAAACGCCGCCGCTAGCGCATGCGCGCGGCGGGCGAAACCTCGCCGGCCGCGCCGGGCATACACGCAGGCAAGTCCCGGCCAGGCGGCCGTGGCCCGGCTGCCGCGCCAGGGCCGCCGTACGGTCGGTACCGGACGAATCTAACGCAGCGAGGAGCCATAGACCATGAGGATGATCCGATTTTTCGCGCTTTTGCGCCGGGTGCCGGCGTTCACGGCCCTGTTGCTGGGATGTGTCGTGGCAAGTTCGCCGGCGCATGCGGGCAGTTTCCTCGATCGCTTCCGCACGGTGGCGACGGTGGCGTCGACCGTACCGGCAAACGGCGATATCAACCCTTATGGCATCGCCCTGGTTCCGCGCTCGGTCGGCGCCTTGCAGCGCGGCAGCGTACTGGTAAGCAACTTCAACGATTCCGCCAACCTGCAGGGCACAGGAAGCACCATCGTCCAGATCGACGCCGCCGGCCATGCCGGCTTGTTCGCGCAGATCGATCCGGCGACACTGCCCGGCGAATGTCCGGGCGGTGTCGGTCTGACCACCGCCCTGGCGGTGCTGCAGCGCGGCTGGGTCATCGTCGGCAGCCTGCCCAGTGCGACCGGCCAGTCGGCCGCGGCGCAGGCCGGCTGCCTGATCGTCTTCGATGCACGTGGCCGGCCGGTCAAGACCTGGCATGGCCATGGCATCCGCGGACCATGGGACATGACGGCGCGCGATGACGGCGACAGCGCCCTGCTTTTCGTCAGCAATGTGCTCGAAGGCGACGTCACGAGCGGCACGCCGCACGTGGTCGACCAGGGTACCGTGATCCGCATTGCCCTGGAGGTGCCGGAACAGGACGAAGGCCTGCCGCGGCGCGTCGCGACCACGGTCATCGCCTCGGGATTCGGCGAGACCGCCGATCCCGCCGCCCTGGTCATCGGCCCGACCGGCGTGGCGCTGGCCCGCGACGGCACGCTGTACGTCGCCGACACCCTGGGCAATCGCATCGCCGCGGTCGCCGATGCGCCAAGCCGCGCGACGTCGGCGCTGACCGGCACCACGGTCACGCAGGGCGGGGCGCTCAACGGACCCCTCGGGCTGACACTCGCGCCCAATGGCGACCTGCTCAGCGTGAACGCAGGCGACGGCAACGTCGTCGAGACCCGGCCGGGCGGCACGCAAGTCGCCGTGAAGACGCTCGACACCGCGACCGGCGCCGGAAGCCTGTTCGGCCTCGTGGTCGCACCAGGCGGGCGGGCCCTGTACTTCGTCGACGACGGCGACAACACCTTGAAGGCACTGCTGCGCTGACGCCGCAGCGGCTGCACGTCGGGTGCACGGCGAGCCGTGCGCCCGGACTGGTCGCGCCCAAATTCTTGAAAGGAGCCTGGTCATGAAATCATCTGCCCGATTTCGACGGTCGCGCAGTTGCGCCATCCTGACGGCCGGCGCTGCGCTTTGGCTCGCCGTCGCCTGCGGCGGCAGCGGCGGCGGCGCGACGAGCATGGCGCCGGCCGCGATGAACGCCGGCCTGGTCGATGCGGCCCTCGTATCCGACGGCGCGCTGAGTGCCGCGCATGCCGACACGCAGCTGCAGAATCCCTGGGGCATCGCCTTCGCGCCAGGCGGCGCCTTCTGGATCGCCGACAACAACGACAGCCTGTCGACGCTGTACGACGGCAACGGTGTCCCCGAGCCCCTGGTCGTGAGCTTTCCGGCGGGCGTCGCTGGCCCGGCCAATCCCACCGGCCAGGTCTACAACGCGACCGCCGATTTCGTCATGAATACCGCCAGTGGTGCGATGCCGGCGCGCTTCCTTTTCGACGGCGAGGGCGGCACGATCACCGGCTGGGCCGGTGGCGCATCGGCCAGCATCCTGTACGACGACGCAGCGGTTCACGGTGCCGCGGCGGCGGTCTACAAGGGGCTGGCGTTGGCGGCCAGAGGCGGCGCGAATTTCCTCTACGCCACCGACCTGCACAACGCCAGGATCGACGTCTTCGATACGCACTTCAACAAGGTTTCGGACGCCGGCGGCGCGTTCGCCGGCAAGTTCGTCGACCCCAACCTGCCCGCCGGGTTCGCGCCCTTTGCCATCACCCTGATCAATGGCGAGCTCTTCGTGAGCTACGCCCAGGCCAACGCCGCAGGCAATGACGAGACCCTGGGGCCGGGACTGGGCTGCATCGACGTCTACGACGTCGGCGGCAACCTGCTGCGTCGCTTTGCCACGGGCGGCACGCTCGATGCGCCCTGGGGCATGGCGCTGGCGCCGACCGGCTTTGGCAGCGTGGCCGGCCAGTTGCTGGTCGGCAACTTCGGCGATGGCGCGGTCTACGCCTACGATCCGGCGAGCGGCGCGAGCAAGGGCCCGGTCTCGCTGGCCAGCGGCCAGGCCCTGGTGATTCCCGGGCTATGGGCCCTCGTCTTCGGCAACGGTGCCTTGAATGCGCCGGCCAATGCGCTCTACTACACGGCCGGACCCAACAACCAGAAGGACGGCGTCTTCGGCCGCATCACCTATGCCAGTGCCGCGGCCTCGTCGTCCTCCGGAGGGGGCTACTGAGCCCGATGCCGCGGCGCAAATCCGGCCCGGCGCCGGGCGGTCGCGCGACGATCTAGCGGGCGACGGCGCGTGCTTCCGCCGCCGCCGCGAGTCCAGCGGACGCGCCGCGCCGGACGAAGGCTTGCGGCCGATCCTCGGTTTCGACCGCCCGAAGTGCGCCGCCGGCCGCCGCGGATTTCCTGCGCCGGGCCCCGGCGAAGCGGACGTAGACGTTCAAGACGCTTGCCCGGCCGGTCTGGATGCTGTCCATGTTCGTCTCCTTCGCTGCAGTCCATGGCTGGCACTGTGCCGCAGGGCGCCAGCCGCCGCCAGAGTCTTTGGTCATGTCGTGCCGCGGCTCTCGTCGCGGCTCCTTGCGCGGATCTTCGCGCGGGGCATCGCGGCCATGCGCGGACATTCGCGCATCTGTTCGCGCGGTCGTCCGTGCGGTCGTTCGCATGGGCAATCGCGCGGACAACCGTGCGTACAACCGTGCGGGCACATGTGCGG
>Ga0075030_100001169_pt1 | contig 23481 bp, 17 predicted proteins | sample LitLauG_LLR_2012_FD_71393 | JGI IMG/M metagenome (GOLD analysis project Ga0075030, IMG submission 71393) | Freshwater sediment microbial communities from Pennsylvania, USA - Little Laurel Run_MetaG_LLR_2012 | ecosystem: Environmental > Aquatic > Freshwater > Creek > Sediment | place: USA...
TTTTCACCCCGCCACGATCTGACGCTGGCGCGCATGACCGTCCCGGAACTGACCGACGTGGTGAATGTGTGGGCGGCACAGTACGAAGAGCTTGGCTCTTTGCCCTACATCCACTATGTGCAGATATTTGAGAACCGTGGCGAAATTATGGGCTGCAGCAATCCCCATCCCCACGGGCAAATCTGGGCCAACCAGACCATTCCCAACGAGCCGCGCCAAGAGCAGGAAGCGCAAAAGGCGTACCTGAATACAAACCGCACCTGTTTGCTATGCGACTACCTGCAATTGGAAACCAAGGACGGCGCGCGTCTGGTAGTCGAGAACACAGAGTTCGCGGCGTTTGTGCCTTTCTGGGCAGCATGGCCTTTTGAAGTGCTGCTGATTGCGAAGCAACACACCGGCGACCTGGCATCACTCGATTCTCGTGCCCGCGCCGGACTGGCTGACATCTTCAAGCAACTGACCACGCGCTACGACAATCTCTTCGAGATCTCGTTCCCTTATTCCATGGGCTTTCACCAATCGCCGACCGATGCGCAAGCGCATCCGGAATGGCATCTCCACGCCCACTTTTACCCGCCTTTATTGCGCTCAGCCACGGTCCGCAAATTTATGGTCGGATACGAAATGATGGCCGGCCCGCAACGCGATATAACACCGGAAGCTGCGGCGGCAGCTCTACGCAACCTTCCACGCACGCACTACACCGATCGTTAGCTTGGCCCGAATCAGCGGTCAATTATGCGATTCGGTGTCGGACCATGCAGTTCCAGGCTGGAAAGAGCGCAGCGAATGACACACAGAGTGGGATGCTCAATTGAACAGGAAAGTGCTGAACCACTTCTCCGTAGTCGACCGGTCGGTACTACCTTGGCCATCACCTACCACAAGCCCGTTTCTGGATTGCTTTCGGTTGCTCAACAAACCAGGAAACAAGCCGATTGAACCGGAGGTAGGATAGTCCATTTGCACCGTTCAGCTCTCGTTCATTCAGTCTTATTCTGGGACCACGGACGCGGGTAGGCCTCAGAGTCGAGCTCGAGTTACAGGAGTGGTTTCCCTATGGATGCCAGCAAGATGCGTTTGTTAGCAGTAGCAAGACGGCGCCGTCGGTCTGTTGTGTTTGTCAGCTGCATCCTTGGGTGTGCTCTCACGGCGTGGGCACAGCAACTACCCGTCGCAGCGCCCGAAAGTGTCGGAATGTCTTCGGATCGCCTCGAACGGATTGGTGCGGTTGTGCAGCGCAGCCTGGACGGGAAGAAAATCGCCGGCGCCGTCACTCTCGTCGTTCGTCGCGGCCATGTCGTCTGGTTCAAGGCGCAGGGTATGCAGGATCGTGAGGCCGGACGGCCAATGCTTCCCGACACGATGTTTCGCATCTGCTCCATGACCAAACCAATTACAAGCGTCGCGGTCATGATGCTCTATGAAGAGGGATTCTTCCTTCTCGACGACCCAGTCTCGAAATATCTGCCCGAATTCAAGCACTCAAGAGTCTTGGCCAAAAGCGCTTCTGGCGAGACGTATTTCGCTCCGGCGGCAAGAGAAATCACAATCCGAGACCTTCTCCGACACACATCCGGACTTACCTACCAGTGGAACGATGATTTAGGAGCGATGTACAAGGACGCCAACGTAGCGTCCGGATTGGCGCCATACGATGGCACGATTGCGGACAGCGTCAAACGACTCGCCGGCATTCCGCTGCTTTTTAGCCCGGGCGATCGTTGGGAATACAGCCTCGGAGTTGACGTGCTCGGAAGGCTAGTGGAAGTGATCTCTGGCAAGACTCTCGATGAGTTCTTCCGTACCCGCATCTTCGAGCCACTGCAGATGACCGATACCTACTTCTACCCGCCCGCCAACAAGCTGAGCCGGCTCGCGACCGCATACACGTACTATGAATACAAAGGTCTGAGTCGTTTTCCGGACACGCCGATCACAGAAGGCTCGTTCGTTTATTCCGCTGACTATCCCTACCGCGAACCGAAGAGACTTTTTTCGGGAGGCGCCGGACTGGTCTCGACAGGGATGGACTACGCCCGCTTTTGCCAGATGATGTTGGACGGGGGAAAGGCAGCGAACAAGCGCCTCTTGAGCCGGAAGTCGGTTGAACTCATGACCCAGGATCAACTCGGAAAGATCGATCCTGCGCGTGCGTTCGGACTAGGTTTTGAGGTCAACGGTCTGAAAACACCGCTCGCCGAGCTCGGCTCGACCGGAGAATACGATTGGGGCGGGTTCTTCTACACGGCATTTTCCATTGATCCAAAGGAGCAGATGATCGTGATCTCGATGGCACAACTGCACCCGACTGGCGGGCTCGACCTCGATCGCAAGATACGAGTGTTGGCCCATCAAGCCATCGTCGATTGAAAGTTCGGAAACGTCAGTTAAGCACTGCCTTGCTGCAACCGGAACCTTATGAGCCTAGCCGGCCTTGACTGGATCGTCAGGCGGCGCCGACGATTTCGAGCACCGGCGCACAGGTGGTGCAAATGAACTATTGAGTTCTGGTCGCTCCGTAGCATTGTCCGGGGAACATCGTTCGCATACACTCCGCCCTGGTAGTCACCGTAGACTTGTGTCGCCAGGGAGCGAGCTATGCATGGAGTTTCTCTATCAAGGGTTGCGCGCATTGCGGGTTTCGTGGCCTTGATGTCCGCCGCATGCTTCGGACAATTCAGTTCGAGCATACAGGGCGTAATCGAAGACACTACTGGTGCAAGAGTTGCTCGGGCCGATGTAAAGGTCTCGAGTCTCGTAACAAATTTTGAGGTGGCGCTGAAGTCGGACGATTCCGGCACCTTCCGATTCGTCTCCCTGGCCCCCGGGGAATATCAGGTGTCGGCAAGTGCAAAGGGTTTTGCCACGTACAACGTCAAGATCACCCTCACCGCTGGCGAAAACCTGAATGTCCCGGTCAAACTCTCCCTTTCCAGTACCACCAGTTCGGTAGAGGTTACTGGGCAAGCTCCCCTGCTGGACACCGCCGAGACGCGCAATCAACAGACTGTGGGTGCGACGGAACTTGCCGAATCTCCCTTGCCGAGCCGCAACCTGACCGAGCTGGCAAGCTACGCACCAGGTGTCAAAGGCCTTGGGGTGAGCGCACTCGGCAACGGAAATACCGACAACTACAATTGGGGCGTAGGCGTGGACGTGAATGCGAACGGCCAGAGCGCCAACGCCAACATGTGGGTGCTGGATGGTTTGGATATCACCGACAATATCCGCCCCGGGGAAGTCGACATACTACCGGCTCCAGAGACAATTCAGGAAACAACGACGGCGGTGAACACGTACTCGGTCGAGTATGGCCGCGGCAGTTCCGTAGTCACGACGTTTAGTACGAAATCAGGGTCGAATCGTTTTCATGGAGAGATCAGCGACTATTTCACTGATCAAAACTTCTGGGCGCGAACGGAATTTGTTAGCAAGTACGCACCGTTTCATTCCAATAACGCTGCCGCCGCTATCGGCGGACCGATTTGGGCAAAGCACAAACTGTACTTCTTCTTTTCGGCAGGCTTGCTGCGCTCCTCGGCTGCGTTTTCGTCGTCCACGACTTACGAGGACCCAGCTTTCCTCAGCTGGGCGAAGGCGACTTTCCCCAATACGGTCGGCACGCAAGTGGTCACTACGTATCTTCCCACAAACGCGGTGACCACCGGGGTCAACCAAACCGCGCAGCAGGCGTTCGGCGCCGCGAACTGCGGTGGCGCTACCCCAGCCACATCCATCCCTTGCAGTACTCCTGCCTTCGATAACGGCAATTTCTCTGCGACCAGCTTCAAGAACGGGCAAATGTTCAATGTTCGCATAGATAAGGACTGGAGCAACGACAGGCTCTACGGCAGCTTCAACCGCATGAGCTCGACGTACGGCGCACCGAATGTGCGTCCTGCCTTTACGAGTCAAAGCAGACTCTACACCGACGCCGTCCAATTGAATTACACGCACTCCTTCTCTCCAACAACGATCAACGAAGCATCGTTTGCTTACTTCAAACCAGATGGTCGTCTTGGATATACCGGTGACTTCAGCGTCCCCAATATTTACGTGAGCGGATTGGGCGCCAGCTATGGTGAGGGGTGGGCCGACGGTGAGTTCCTACAGAAAGATGAACACTGGAGAGAGGCGTTGACTCACATTGTCCGGCGTCACACTCTGAAATTCGGCTACTCGGGTTGGCACGGAACAGACGTTGCGCTGTTTGCTCCTGTGTATTCATTGCCGGCATTTCAGCTGACGAATCTTCTCGACTTGGTTCAGGACATGCCGCTCTCAGAGACCGACCTATCCTACGATGGGAAGACCGGTTCTGCGAAGCCCTACAATTACGGGTTTGCCAACACTATCAGTGGAGTCTTTGCTGAAGACACGTGGCAGGCGAAATCAAATCTCACTGTGACGTACGGTCTGCGGTGGGACGATTTTGGGAACCCATACCCGATGAAGGGCACCGAACTTGCCAACTTCTTTCCAGGATCCGGCACGACGTTTGATCAACAAATTGCGAACGGCACCCTGCAGGTCAAGGATCGCGTTCTCGCGCGCGGACTATGGAACAATTGGTCGCCGCGGATCGGGGTGGCCTGGGACCCGGCGCGAAATGGCGATTGGGTAGTGCGCGGCGGATTCGGTGTTTATCATGATATGCCGACACTGGGCAATCTCGAAAATGGGATCCGCCTGAATCCACCATCTTTTGCGATCCCAACCTTTTTCTCTGGCTCAGGGTCGCAGACAGCCCAACCGATCTTTGCTCTGGGAGCGAGCAAGAGCACACCGCAAGGCTTTCCGTACCCGGCGTTCGTCGCCAGTGCGCTCAATCCAGCAGGCGGCTATGTGGGGCAGCAAGTCGGCATCGGCGGAGTGGATCCGAACCTCGTCGCTCCTACCAACTTCAACTACAGTGCGACCATTGAACGCCGGTTGCCCGGCAACCTGGTGGCTAGTGTTGGCTACACTGGAGTTCACGGCCACAACTTAATAGCAGATTATGGCGCTGTTGGGAGCACGACATTTGCCTTGAACGTGAACACCTACGCGGGAGATCTGATTCAGCACAACAGTTCGGTCCCAACGGGGCTGAATCCGAACTTTGGCGCTATCCAGAATGAGTTTAATGCGGCGACGTCAAACTACAACGCTTTCATCGCTGATGTGCGCGGACGCAGCGTGCGCGGACTGATGTTTGATATTTCTTATACTCGGTCCCATGCGACGGATAATAGCCAAAACTACCCCACGCATCTGAATCTGTCGCAGTACACGGGCCCGTCAAGTTGGGACGCTCCAAATAGGGTATCGGCGATGTTGCATTACTCGATTCCTGGCCCTTCCTCAAGCCGCGGGCTGGCATCGAGACTTCTTAACGGGTGGAGCATCAGTGTGCTGAACGCAATCCAAACCGGGACACCCTTTACCGTATTTACCAGTCTTCCGTTTAACCTGGCTTCGTATCAACAGTTCGCGGCCGGGGCCGGTCCGTACACAGGCGGCGACTTCAACGCCGACGGAAACAACTACGATTTCCCAAACGTTTCGACATATCATTACTCGAACTCACGCTCCGCGTATCTGAATGGCATATTCACGACGGGCCAGTTCACGACTCCGACTACGTTGCCTTCAGAAGGAAATGAGAAAACAAACCAATTTAGGAACCCCGGATTTTGGAATACGGATGCCAGTGTCTCGAAGGAGACGAAACTGGCGGAAAGCCTCAGTTTGCAGCTTCGATTTGAATTTCTGAATGTGTTCAATCACGCGAATCTTCTGGGAGTCGACGGAAACATGGCCGATGGAACTTTTGGAAGAGTGACATCGCAGACCAATCCTCGATATCTCCAGATTGGAGCACGAATTATCTTCTAGCGCCCCGACCGGGCGCTCTAAGCAATGTAAGCTCGACCACTGAAAAAGTCTTTCGTCTGCTCGGCAAAGCGTATGTCGGGATTCCTTAAGCTGGTCGTTTGTTCCTGTTTCTTCGCTGGCGGCGCATGTGCGGGACAGCCGGGTGACCCCGTTGCGGAGGTAAAGAGCTTGCTACGCAATGGGAATACCGCTGAGGCAGAGCGTCGCTGCGACCTTGCCTTGCGCGGTTCCCCGCGTAACGCCGCTTTATGGACTTTGAAAGGACTCGCCTCCGACGGCCTGCACAAGCCTGGGCAAGCGCTTAAGGCCTATTATTCTGCACTAGCCATCGATCGGGAATACCTTCCGGCGTTGGAAGGGGCGGCGCAAGACGAGTTTCGCAAGCACAGTCAGAAGGCCGTTCCACTTCTCGAACGCGCGGAAAGGTTACGTCCGACCGACTCCACTATTCAGGCAATGCTGGGCACTTTGGCGTATCTGCGCCACGATTGCCAAAAGGCTGTCGTGTATTTTGAGCGGATCCCTGCTGTTCCGGAATGGAGTATGGGGACGCTGCAGGAGTACGGCACGTGCCTGGGTCGCTTGGAAGACTGGAGCCGTGCATCTTCAGTTCTCTCCTCGGCGTTAGATCGGCAACCCACCAACGACGAGACAAGATACAACCTGGCGGTTGCAGAGTTTCAAACGGGTCAGTACTCATCGGTGATTGAAACCCTCAATCCGCTGTTACAGCGGGACCCGCCAGATCCTGATAGCCTGGGCCTTGCCGCTGAAGCGTGTGAGTCGCTGTTCGATACTCCCCGAGCAGTCGATCTTCTGAAGAAGGGAATTACCGCTTATCCGGAGAATCCGGAGTTCTACGTCGCGTTCGCAAACCTTAGCCTGGCGCACAGCTCCTTCCAGGTTGGAGTGGATGTGGTGAATGCGGGAATCGCCCGATTACCACGAGAGGGTTCGCTGCGCTTTGCGCGAGGCATACTCCTCTTGGAAATGGGTGAATACGACAAGAGTGCAAGGGATTTTGACCTGCTCGAAGCACGTGACCCAGCCATGCCGGTCGGTCCGGCTGCAGGTGCGCTGGCGAAACTGGAGCTTCACCAACCCAAAGAAGCGGAACGAATCGCCAGGGCCCAACTGGCGAATATCCCAGACGATCCGTACCTCAATTACGTTCTTGCCGAAGCGATCCGAACCCAGGGCGTTCCCCCCGACAGTGACGAGTTCAGGAAAGCGCAGACCGCGGCAGAAAAGGCAGTCAAGCTTCAACCCAATTTCGCGCGTGCGCGTTTGGTGCTTAGCCGCTTGTACATGCAATCCGGAAAATTCGATAAGGCCGTGACAGAGGCGCAGGAAGCTGTCAAGCTCGCTCCAGATAATGTCACGATCATGTACAACCTCATCCTTGCAACTAACCATTCAGGAAAAGCCGACCAGATACCTCAATTGATCAAGAGGCTGAACGAACTGAAAGAATTATCCTCGCGAAAACGCCATCAATTGCGCCAGTACACGTTGGCCGAGAGGCCACCGGAAGACGGACTACTGCGGGTACCTTGAGGAATGACATGTCCGTAGCTATGGATGCGCAGGCGATGGTTCTGTTGGAGAGTGAGATAGAATCTGCCGGGACCAAGCCTTAACCCAAATGTTCGCCTTCAACTCCGATCCGCGAAGGTTTCTTCGTTTCTTTCTCGCAATGACAGTTTTTATAGCCGTTTTTACGGTCGTGGGTTGCCACGGCCGTGACGCTGTAACCATTGCAGTTATTCCGCGGACTTCCGGAACGTTTCTGTGGGAACCGATGCACGTCGGTGCGGAGATCGCCGCCCAGAGCACAGGACTGAAAATCTACTGGAACGCTCCTACACGAGAGGACGATATTCAAGGGCAAATTGCCCTGCTTGAGAAAGTGGTCGCTGGTGGGTACAAGGGACTGGTTCTTGCACCCGATCACTCGCTGGCGTTGATTACCCCGGTTCGACTCGCACTCTCACACGGACTTCCCACTGTAATCGTCGGCTCTCGTCTCCCGATTCCTGCCGGCGGCAAATTGAGCTACATTTTGAATGATGACGAGGAGGCAGGCCGCATGGCCGCCAAATACGTGGCAGAGATCCTGCAAAACAAGGGATCCGTCGTTGTTCTTGGCATCGATCCAGACATTGCTGGAATTATGGTTCGGGCGCGAAGTCTGGAGAAAACTTTGCAAAGCTACCCTTCCATAAGGATTGTCGACAAACGGATAGGGGCCTTCAACACCCCTTATGATCAGCAGATAGCCGAAGAGTGTCTTCGTCAACATCCCGATGTCACGGCCATTGTCGCTCTCACTTCGACTTCGACGCGAGGGAGTTCGATCGCAATCAGTCATGTAGAGCACAGAATTCACCTGGTCGGGTTCGATGATGTGGATGATCTGAGGCCGCTACGAGAAGGGAGGACGGATGCAATCATCACTCAGAACAGTCGCGAGATGGGATTTCAAGCGGTGACCAGTCTCGCTGCGCAGCTACAAGGAAAAGTCATTCCTGGCGAAACCAAGATACCACCCGTGCTGTTGACCAATAAGAATCTCGACACTCCCCAAACGCAACAGCTGCTTTCGAATACCTGGAGAAGCCTGCAGTGAAAGTGTGGGATCAGAAACAGCGGCGTCTCCTGGGTGGTTGTGCAGTATGCATTCTTGGCGGTTTGCTGCTGTTTGCATTTGTCAATCGCCAGTCCGGAGGGTTGCCTTACAAGGACTCATTCTCCAATGGCAGTGCCGATGAGTGGCATGCGTTCGGTGGCACATGGGAGCTTGCCGACGGCGCGATTCGCAATGACTCCGATGAGCGCGGAGCCAAATTGCTAACAGGGTCGACGGAGTGGGGGAACTACTCGCTCGAAGCCGACGTCAAGTTGCTTGGTCGCGATGGCGATGCGGGTCTAGTCATTCGCTCCTCGGACGAAGAGGAGGGAGTGGACTCCTATAACGGATATTACGGCGGCGTGCGCAATCGAGACAACGCACTCGTCCTAGGCCGAGCGGATCATGGCTGGATCGGCGAGCAACTTGTTCAATTGCCCGGCGGTGTTCAACCGTTCCGGTGGTATCACCTCAAATTGGTTGCAATGGATTGCGACCTGGCAGTCTCCGCCACCAACCTGGAATCCGGAGCCAGCGTATCGCAACGAATGACAGAAAAGAACTGCGTTCGTGCTGGACGGATCGGGTTGAGGTCTTATTCCTCAGGCGGTATTTGGAGAAATATCCGTGCAGTCGTCGCGAATCGGCAAGAGTTTGCTTCGTTGACCGGATCCGTCGCCGCCAATGTTGGTCCTGCGACCGTCCCCGAGGAGTTGGGGGCGGAAAGAGAACAGAGCCCTGGAGACCTTGCGAACGCCTCCATTCCTCAATCCATAACCGGGCTGCGGCTGCTCTCGGTGACTGACTCCCGACCTGTAACTGTGCGCGGCGTTGTTGTCCTTACGAAGCCTGCTCTGTACATTGAGGATTCCACGGGTGGAGTTGCGGTCGTGGATCCCGAAGGACCCCCGCTCAAGGTCGGAGATGAAGTGGAAGTCACGGGTGAGGCGCAACCCGGCAACTTCAGTTCAGTTTTGCACGATGCTCATGTTCGCCTTCTGTGGGCTCGTGAGCCGATTCCCCCGGTGTCTGTCACGGCATCACAGGCGGCGACTGGGGCATTCGATGCGACTTTCATCGAACTCGAAGGTCGACTTTTAAGAATTGAATTTCCAAAGGAAAACACCGCGATCCTAGATTTGCAGGCGGGGCAGCAATCCTTCAGCGCAGTCGTAAATCGCGCTCGCGGCGACCTTTTCATACGTCGTCTGAAGCAAAACAGTTTGCTAAGAATGAGGGGTGTCTGTGTCGTGGATCCTGAATACACACACAACTTGACCCCGTTCGTGCTGCTGCTGCCTTCGACGGATGATGTCGACGTGCTTGCCGGGCCTCCGTGGTGGACAGCCGGCCATCTGGTTGCCATTGTAATTACCCTTCTCATACTCGTTCTGGTGGTTCAGGTGGTCCACAGCCGAGTCGAGCACTGGAGGCTGCGCGCTGTGCTCGATGAACGGGAGAGGTTGGCCCATGAGATGCACGATACGATTGCGCAGAGTTTCGCTGGCATTGGTTTTCAACTGCAAGCCATTCGCAACAATCTCACGGATCAAGTGGCCCCTGTGCACAAGCAACTCGACGTAGCTTGCGATCTGGTGCGGCACAGTCACGAAGAGGCACGCCGCAGCATCGCAACTCTGCGTCCCGAGTCGATCGAGTCCGTCGGGCTTATGCCCGCGTTACAATCCTGCGCCCGCAGAATGGTCGAGGGAGGATCAGTTCGTCTCAATGTGTCGGAGTCCGGTGACGCGAGACCTATTCCAATCCGGCTTTCAGACACCTTCTTTCGCATCGGACAGGAAGCGATCGCTAATGCTGTGAGGCATGCTCGTCCCACCACGATCAGCATCTTGCTCATCCACGAGAAGAGTACCGTAAGACTTGTGGTGGAAGATGATGGGATCGGTTTTATTGATTCGGGGGACAAGCTGGGATTCGGCGTACGAGGGATGCGGAAACGGGCGGAAGCGATTTCGGCGACATTCCAGATTGTTAGTTCCACCAATGGAGGCACTCGAGTACAGGTCAGAGCTCCAATGCCGCCGAGATTTGCGGCGAAAGATTGGCCCCTGCGCATTTGGCATTATCTTAAGGAGGGTCGCTTAAATGGAGAAAATAGCCGCCGCACCGATTCGTATCCTTATCGTCGATGATCATCCTGTCGTAAGAGTTGGACTCGCCAGCATGCTCGGAACTCAACCGGGGTTCACCGTCGTAGGTTGTGCGTCGAGTGGGGAGGAGGCGCTTTCGACGCTGTTGAGTCAAGTCGCAGATGTTGTGCTGCTGGATCTCAGAATGCCGGGGATGAGTGGTATTCAGGTTTTACAGGCGCTTCAGAAACTCGCGTCACATCCCCGGGCGATTGTGCTGACCAGCTATGAAACGGATGAGGATGTCTATCGGGCGGTCAGCGCGGGCGCACAAGGATATCTACTCAAAAACACACCGCAAGAAGAAATGGTTGCGGCGATCACGACGGTGTACGCGGGGAAGCGCTATATTCCGAGTCACATCGCTGCGCACTTGGCCGAGCGCGTGATGCGCAGCGATCTTACAACACGTGAAGTCGAGATTCTGGAGATGCTTGCGAAGGGACTGACGAACAAAGAAATTGGCCGGGCGCTCAACATCAGCGACAATACGGTTCGCAATCATGTTGTCAACATCATAGAAAAACTCGATGTCTCGGACCGCACTGAGGCGGCGACGGCCGCTATCCAGAGAGGAATCATTTCGTAAGACGTTCCCGATTGTGCGTTCGTAAGTCAAGGTACTCTTTCCCAATCGGCCCTCGTTCGTGGGCGACTGGTTCACGTAATAGTTCGTTTGAACTACCTGTGTCTGGCTCATCTGCAACTGACAAGCCTGCTGCTCTGACCCTTAAACTACGTTGTCGAATGTCGTGAACATGCGGCCTTTAGCCGGTGACGTTGGGGATGAGGAATGCGTTCTGAACGGCGCTTTACTGTCATGCTGCGTTCCCTGTGGAAGGCCATGCCTCGCATTTATGGTCCTGCAGTGTTCTTGCTCGCCTTTGTCAGTTGCTCACATTGCGTAGGGGCGCAGACACGTGAATTATCGAACGCCAAAATCACTGCCGTATTCGGTCCTGCCGGCTTAACTTCGATTACGAATCGACTATTCGATCGCTCCGTTCATTTTGAAGACGACGCGTTTTCCATAACAATTGATGGGCTCGCAATCAACGGCGCGAATTTGACGCCCACAATTGCATCGGGCTCGGCCAGATCTGTGATTTACACCTACTCGTTTCGCGGCTATGTATTGAAGGTCGTCTACAGGATTGAACCGAGTTGGGATTTTGTGTCGAAGCAACTGCAGGTCATCGCGGCACCGAAAGACTCCTTTTTCGTCCGAAGCGTCCAGCCTCTGCGCGAGTCTTTGCAGGAGAGCATTTCGTCGGAGTTCATGCCTGGAGTTTATCTACCTCAGTTTGGCAAAGACTCCGACTTTGCGAAAGGTATTCCTGCAGGAAAGTTCGGGGACTTTCTGCGTTTGTCTCAGAAATACGGCGTAATGCTGCTCACGCAAAATCCATTCTTAGAAATCTCGCGACAGAACCAAACTGTGTCTGTCAGCTATGCCGCTGACATGAAATGGCAGACGAAGTGGGGCCCATTTTCCTCGGACATTTCCTGCCTCAGTTTGTATCGCCTCAGTGATGAACGAATTCCTGCGCAGATGATGCTTGAATGGAAGTCACCGTCAGAGAAACCTGCCGACGACGGTGCTGACCAAGGCGAGATCAGCGCATTTTCCAATTGTGTCCGTGAATTCTTGGTGTCACCGTCCTCCAAACCCATTAGCGTGGAAGTCGGTTGGACGTTGAACGATTACCAAATCGATGTCTCGAAACCCGAAGGAAGACAAGAATACAAACGCATCATCGACGTGACGTCTGACCTTGGCATCGAGGATCTGCTGTATGCACCTGCTAACTACGAGCTGGCACGGATAGGGAAGGATGCCGACGATTGGAACTGGGAACATGTCTTATGGCTGGGTCTGGGGCAGCAGATTCGCGAGGGAAAGTGGGACGTTAATAACGGCCCATTGCCAGCGAGCATTAAAGAAATGCTGGACTACGCGAAGACCAAGCATGTCGGACTGCTGGCGTACGTTTATCCCTCGCTGCCATTTACTCAAAACGCGACTTGGCTCGTCACGGATTCCCGCAAGCGGGACAAGAACGCCTACGCCAATCTGGCATCGCGCGAGTTTCAGGATTATCTGATAACAGAGCTGCTGGCTTTTAAGCGCCGCACCGGAATTGCTGGCTACTCATTTGATTACACGTTCTTAAACTTGCCGGGAGGCAGTCATTATTCGCAGTGGTGGGGGTGGAGACGGGTAATGGAATCCCTGCGCCGGGCTGATCCTGCAATCGTGATTGATGGGCGCCAGACTTATCAAGCATACGGCCCATGGAGTTGGTTAGCTGGGAGTTACCCGCATCCGACGGGAAACGACGAGCAGGCCGAAAGCTTCCAGCCATTTCCGGATTTACACTTTGATCGAGTATCAGCCGACCGAGAGCGGTTTGTGAACTACTGGTATCGCAACTATCAATTTGCGCCGGAAGAATTGATCCCCGGTTATGCCACGCATCAGACCGAAAGAGCGATGAACGTATCTGAAGCGGATGGCACTGATCACCGGGAAGAGACCGTAAAGATGATGTATACCGCGTTCCGCCGGAGGGATTGGGATTACCTTGGGTACAGGTATTCATTCGTCTCTTCGATCGCTACCGGCGGTTGGAACAATGTCGTTAATATGATCCCAGCGCGCGATCGAGAAGAATTCTTGCATTTTTCGGGGGCCGACAAAGCATGGATCCGACGCTGGCTACAGTGGACCACCACGCATTCAGAATATCTCCGTCATACGAAGACCATCCTGGGACAACCCGAAATCGGGAAGGCGGATGGCACGGCGGCCGTTATCGGCGATCGAGGATACATTTTCCTATTCAATCCCAACTATAGAGTGGTGAGTGCTGAATTCCGGCTCGACACGACGATTGGCCTATCAGCAGGCCGCAAGTTTCTGCTGAAAGCGCTCTATCCGAGCGACGGAGCATTAATTGCCAAAGAAAACCGCGGAGTCTGGAACTATGGCGACACAGTCCATCTCAATCTGCCGGGCACAAGCGCGACAATCTTCAGGCTAGTCCCGATAGAGACCCTAACTCCAACGCCCATGGTCTTTAATTCCGCGAACTCGAGTGCCAAAGCGAGCTTGCGGCGCGGCATTCTCAGCCTTGCTCATATTTCCGGGCAACCCGGGTCGGACCAAGACATAGGTATACTTCTGCCCAGAGCTTCGAAAGTTTCTGCGGTATCCGTTAACGGCCACGCAACAGCGTTTCTTCAAACCGGAGATTATGTCTCTATTCCCCTGCGATTTGCAGGGCAACCCTTTGTGCAATCCCAGCAAGTAGACCTTAAGGCGCAAGCCGATGGCCATACACTTGCCGGCTCATTCCTGATTCCGGAGCGCGTTAAGTCTCAATTGTCCGCTCGTCGACTCCGCTGGCCTATTCGCTGGAGTCCAGAAGACTATGAGAATACGTGGCTTGTTCCGGAACGCCTGCTTTTATTTGTGCAGATCGCGGAACCGAGCGACGGAGAACAGGTTCAAATGAAAATCGACGGCGAACCTGTAAAACTGAGAAAAGCGTACAGCTCGGTTCGGGTGCATTCAGCATCGTTCGTTGGTTTCTATGCCGATATTTCCAGCACTAAATCAGATGTTGTGCACAGTATCGAGGTTAATCTTTCGGAACTCGCCAGAGGGTCATTCCAAGGAGTGTTCTTCGACAACGTGGAGCCAGAATACACGGAGATGCTTAGCATACCTGACACGCGTGTTTCCTCTGCATCCACCGCAACGGCCAGGTGACTGCTTCCAGTCTTCGTTCCCATCAATCCACCTGGAACATGGCGTCGCTTTTCAGTGTGCCGCCATGTGTATCGACGGTCACATTGCCGGTGGTTGCGCCGGTTGGAACCGTGGCCTGAATTTCAGTATCGGAGATAACCGTGAACGGTGCAGCAATGCCGTTAAAGCTGACATTGGTCGTGCCTGTAAGATTGTCTCCCAGGATCATGGCAGTCGCTCCCGCCGTGCCCAAGGCCGGTAGTACTTTCACGAACGGGGCCAATCCCAAGGACAGACTGTATACCGTGCCGGCGCTGCCCGACTTCCCGCCATAGAAGGTCGTACCGTAAAAGGTCCCGTTGGTAGCTTGAACCAATCCACTTTCCGGGTAATACCCGTCATCGCACCCCGATTGAGAGCAGAAGTTATAGACCGTGGTGAGCGTGCCCGCGGGGGTGATTTTGAAGATCGTGCCGCAACCGCCGCTGCAGGAATCGGTGTTCGTCCCACCAGCATAAGTTGTCCCGTACAGATTCCCGTCGCTGGCTTGAATCAGTGAGGCCTCGGGATTGGCGCCATCCGTGCAACCCTTCTTGGCGCAAAAGCTGTAAATGATTTTGAACTTGCCCGCCGGGGTGATGGAAAAAACCGTACCGCCTGCGAGGTGGGCCCCGCCCGTGATCGTCGTCCCGTAAAGGGTCCCGTCGCGGGCCTGAACCAGTCCACCGACGGGGTCACCGCCGCCGGGTGCGCCGTTGAACTTGTGCAGCCTGGTGAGGCCCTCGTTCTCCGTGACTGCAAAAACCGTGCCGTTGCCCGACGTTACTTCGCCAGTGGTCCCATAGAAGTTTCCGCTCGTGCCCTGTACCAGCCTGGCGAAGGGATAGATACCGTTCGTGCCAGTGAAGCTCACGGAAAAAGGATTGGCCCCCGTAGTGGTCATTTCATAGATCGCGCCCTCGTTCGCGGACCCGCCCTCGGACGTGGTTCCATACAAGAGCTTATTAGCGGCCTGAATCGGGGCAGCCCATGGCACGGCGCCTTCGCCGCCGCCGAAGGAGTGCAGCCGGGTCAGCTTGCCCGCCGACGTGATTTGAAAAACCACGCCAAGGTTATAGTACCCGCCCAATGAGGTCGTACCGTAAAACATCCCATTGCTGGCGAGCGTCACTCCTCCAAGAGGCTTGGCGCCGAACAGGCAGGGCTGACCTTTAGTGCAAAAAATACAGAGCGTTTTCAGCTTGCCCGCTGTGCTGATCTTGAAAACCGTGCCTTCGGTGCCAACGCTCGCCTCAGTTGTTCCGTAGAGGTACCCATCCGGTCCCTGAACGAGATTGCCGAAGCCTGGATTCGCGCCGCCGTGCGCTCCCTCTCCGTCGAAACTGTACAAGCTCTTGAACGTGATCTGCGCCGGCGACTCGGTCTGTGCCGGCGTGACAATCGTGGCGGCACAGAACGCCAAGACGATGCAGGCGATTTTCGACAGGCTAAGTTTCATCATAATTGTCCCCCTTTCGCTTTCCCACTCGTTTCCGGCAACTGTGGCGTTGTTAATAGCTACAGCCAAAGAGACTCTGGACATGAGACACATGAACGCAGGTATGGTGAGCAGGGGGGCAACGCGAGGGTTTCTTGGCATGGATCGCCTCTCTCCCATGGTCGAGCCAGTGGGGAGCGGCGCAAACCATGGGCCGAAAAAGTATACAACTGCGGCTGGAGCGCCGGTGGTTTTTGATCTATGCGCTGCCTGCTCCGCAACCCAACCATCTGGCCGAAATGATGGGTGCGGCGACCTTCATTACATGTCCGTGTGCGATTGCGACGTGATCTCCTGTGTCGCTCTGGCCGACGTGAGCGGGCATGGTCGCGATGTAAGTGCCGCAACGCAGACGCTGCGACCGCTCGTCCACAAAAACATCAACCTCTTGGGACCGGCCGGCGGGCCTTCAGCAACGCGGGGCACGCGGTTTGTGGGAGACGGAGACCGCTATACTCTGGTCACTCTCGTGCTGACTTTCGATCAACTCGGACGCCAACACCAGAAACAACGTACCACCAACTTTCTCCGTCAACTTGAACCTGGCCTCTTCGACTACGGAATCCATCGCCCTGATATTCTTGGCAATAGTCAACAATTCGTGGACGATGGGTCGGGAGGACTTCAGCAGTTCGGCCCGCAATGCAACAGAACGAAAATCATTCTTGTAAGTGATTGAGAATAAAGTGGAAGCGCATGCGGTCCGGTGATCGTCCCGGTCTTCAAAACCGGCGGGCGGCAGGTTTCCTGTCACCGGTGGGTTCGACTCCCACTCGCTTCCGCCAATTTGAGAAATCTCGGGTTTGGCGCCGTAGTCGTTGGGCGGTACAAGCACTTAGATACAAGCAGCATCGTGCCCGCCCTCGCGAAGAGCGCGAGGACGGGGCACCCACAGTCCCGGGGGAAAGACAAGCAAGTTGAGAGGCTGGGCCACCCGTCCGCGACAAATCAACCGAAGGTGCGCCGCCCTGCCGCGCCTGGATCCGTAAAAAAAGTGCTACGGCTGACTGACGCCAGAGTATAATGGTGTTGGTCGTGGGGTGAGATGCATGTCACTCAACGCACATCGTAAAAACGGCTGGCGCGGGGCGATCTCGAGTCGGGCGTTGTTTGCATTGGCCGCGCTGTTCGCACTCCTGGCGATCCGAAACGCCCCACCGAGTTTCCCTAAGCCTCTCTCGCCGCACCATTCGTCGGTCAAAGCTGTCTCCGGCTCCGATCAACGGCCTCATTTTGTCGCGGACGGATTGCAGTGGGCGGCTCTAGTCGGCCATTTTCTGCCGTTTCCGCCCACGGCGGAATCTCCGCATCTGGCCTACGCTTTTCAGCCTTGGTCCACATTGCAGGCCAAGGGCTTCCACTATAACCGCCCGCCTCCAACCACCTAATTGTCTCCAGTTCAATTGTCGGCAAGGCCCGTGGCTTTGCCGATTTCCAGGTCGCGCAGCCGCGCAAGTCTGGGCGCTCTCACGGTGTCGGGCGGTGAGGCCTTCGACCGGCGGAAAACTGAGACGTTCGTCTCACATCCGTGAACCGAAATGCGGTTTTGGAGGTTCTCATGGCCAAGGATGTACGGACAAATTAATGACCGGCGCGGACGGTACCACGAGCCCGCGCGTGAGGCTTGTTTCACTCGGCATCGGACTCGCGGCCTTTCTTGCCACGGAGATCATGCACTACCTGCTCGTTCCGAATATTGGGCGTCGCTGGGAACGCTGGCTCGCCGAGGGTGTGTCTGCGGTGGTGGTAGCGCTTCTTACAGGGAGGCTGCTGCATGCTGCGAACCAGCGCCGGGAAGCTGCGCTGCTGCGGATGCAGGTCATTTCCGAAATGAATCACCACATCCGCAATGCCCTGGCGGCAGTCTCCTTAACGGCTGACTCGATCCAGAACCAGGAGTGCATCGGTGTGATCTCAGAGAGCGTTGACCATATTGAATGGGCACTGCGAGAAATTTTGTTGCGAAGGAAGCCGCTGCCGGAAAAAGAGCTGGACCGGTCACGGTATTTCCAACGACGAAGGACCTCGACTGCCCTGGGCGAGGAGCGGACAAATGAATGCCGTTAAGGTTCTTTGCGTTGAGAAGCATGTTGAGTACCTAAATGCGCTGACGTACATGTTGGAAAAAGCTGGTTACGAGGTTATTGCCGCAACGACTGGGCGCCAGGCTCTCTCTGCGCTCATGAAGCAACCGATCGAGGGCGTTCTCCTGGGATATGACTTGCCCGACGCCACGGGCATTGCAATACGGGCCGAGATGAAGCGGGTCAAACCTGATGTGCCGGTTCTCCTGTTTGCGGGGATCGGGAGCCAGACGCCATTCCTGCTCCGTTTTTTCGACGCCTATCTTCGACACTCGGAAGCACCGGGATGGGCCTTTCAAGATTTGGAAGCCTGACCCGCGGGAGGATGAGAGCAACCAGAAACAACAGCAGCGCCTACAACCAGTTAACAAGGCCCAAAACGTGCCCGCGTCATGGAGGAGAAAATGAATCCGCCGATCCCAACCCGGCGACAGCCACACACTTTCGGACTTGGTCAACTACTGTTTGCAATGGTCTTGGCAGTCATCTTCTTTCTGATTGGCCAAAGCATGGTTCGTCACCGATTTTTTCAAGGTGGACGGGCACACCAGAACGGCTCGGTGGGGCAATAGCAGCGCCAAAGAAAACTTTGACCATCGATCGAATGAAATGTGGACGGGTGGCCCGGGTGGCCCAGGCTCTTGATCTTGCTGGCACTGCCAACACAGTGGGTGCCCCGTCCTTCGCGAAGGGCGGGCAGCACGAACACTATCGCCATCCGCTTCGAATCGAAAAACAATTTAGGCGCGAGCAGCATCGCGGCCCACCCCTTCGACTTCGCTTAGGGCAGGCTCTTGCAAAGTACGCAAGGATGGGGCACCCTCAGTTCGGATGGCCCAAACAAAATCAAAATCGAAGGGTGGGCCACCGTCCCACCCGTCCCGGGCCACCCGTCCCACCCGTCGGACACTGTTTGGGACCAGAGCCTGCCCGGTCGGCGCGTTCGGCGATTGTGGGAGTAGAATGTGGCTCGGGATGCGCCCGCCCGGGCCGCTTCTGATCTTGGACTTCCTGCTTAGGAGATATCTATGGCAACCACGACGTTACCTGCGAATGAAACCTCGCACGCTTCACGGCTGCAGCATGCTTCCCAGTTCCTGGTCGGCACCAAGAAGATGCTGATTGGTGGACAGTGGGTGGAAGCGCGGTCGGGAAAAACCTTTCCCGTCTACAACCCGGCGACCGGAGAAGTGATCGCGCAAGTTGCCGAAGGCGACCGGGAGGACATTGATCTGGCAGTGAAGGCTGCCCGCAAAGCGTTTGAAGGACCCTGGCGCAAGATGACTCCTTCGGAGCGCGGACGCCTGGTGTGGAAGCTGGGCGACCTGCTGGAAAAGAACCTGGAAGAGTTCGCCGAGTTGGAATCGGTGGACAACGGCAAGCCGATCACGGTGTCGCGCGGGGCGGATGTGCCGCTGGCGGTCGATATGTTCCGCTACATGGCGGGCTGGGCGACGAAGATCGAGGGGAACTCGATTCCGATTTCGGTGCCCTACACGCCGGGCGCGCAGTACCACGCTTATACGCTGAGGGAGCCGGTTGGGGTGGTCGGGCAGATTATCCCGTGGAATTTCCCCTTGCTAATGGCGGCGTGGAAGCTGGCGCCGGCCCTGGCGGCGGGTTGCACGATTATTTTGAAACCGGCCGAGCAGACGCCGCTTTCGGCGCTGCGGTTGGGCGAGTTGATTGTCGAGGCAGGATTCCCCGCGGGCGTGGTCAACATTGTGCCCGGTTTCGGAGTTGCGGGCGCGGCGCTCTCGGCGCATCCTGACGTGGACAAAGTCGCGTTCACGGGTTCCACCGAGGTAGGGAAGCTGATCGTGAATGCGGCGACCGGCAACCTGAAGAAGGTGACGCTCGAGCTGGGTGGCAAGTCGCCGAACATTGTGTTCAAGGATTCGGACCTGGACGCGGCCATCGGGGGAGCGGCGATGGGAATTTTCTTTAATCACGGTCAGTGTTGCGCGGCCGGCTCGCGACTTTACGTCGAGAGCAGCGTGTTTGACAAAGTGGTCGATGGCGTCGCTGCTTATGCGAAGAAAATCAGGGTTGGACCGGGGCTGGACCCGAAGACGCAGATGGGTCCTCTGGTATCAGACGAGCAACTGAACCGGGTGCATGGCTATGTGAAATCGGGTCTGGCCGAGGGAGCAAGAGCGGCTGCCGGCGGACGCAGGGCCGGAGACGAAGGGTTCCATCAGGCCGGCTACTTTTGCGAGCCGACGGTGCTGGTGGATACCCGCCAGGACATGAAGGTGGTGCAGGAGGAGATCTTTGGTCCGGTGGTCACTGCGTTGCCGTTCAAGGACATTGATGATCTGCTTCCGAACGCCAACGACACCGCGTATGGCCTGGCCGCCGGAATCTGGACCAATGATCTGAGCAAGGCTCATCGTGTAGCGGCAGCGTTGCACGCGGGCACGGTATGGATCAACTGCTACAACATTTTCGACGCGGCATTGCCGTTTGGCGGATATAAAGAGTCGGGCTGGGGACGCGAAATGGGTCACGAAGCCGTCGACCTCTATACGCAAACCAAGGCGGTCTGCACGCGGCTGTAGCGTCGAAAGGTAGCGTAAGAATAATCAAGAGGCATGAAAGATGCGGGTGGACGATTCGTCCACCCGTATGATTTGCTATCTGACGCGAGGCTCCAGGTATGGCACAGACGTCTCCTTCTGCATCCACCAACATCGAATCGACCCTGCAAGAACAGCGCCGGTTTCCCAGCCCGGAAACATTCCGCCAGAACGCGCACATCAAGAGCCTCGAAGAATACGAGAAAATTTATCGCGAGTCGATCGAGCAGCCGGAACAGTTCTGGGGCCGCATTGCCGAGGAGTTGCACTGGTTCAAGAAGTGGGACAAGGTCTTGGAGTGGAATTGTCCGCAGGCGAAGTGGTTCTCCGGCGGACAAATGAATCTGTCGTACAACTGCCTGGACCGTCATGTGCAGAGCTGGCGCAGGAACAAGGCCGCGATCATCTGGGAAGGGGAACCGGGCGAGCTCCGCACCTATACGTATCAGCAGCTTTCTCGCGGAGTGCAGAAGTTTGCCAACGTGCTCAAGTCGCTGGGAGTGAAGAAAGGCGACCGGGTTGCGATTTATATGGGCATGACGCCCGAGTTGCCGATCGCGATGCTGGCGTGCGCGCGCATCGGCGCCACACACACGGTGGTGTTCGGCGGTTTCGCTGCCAACGCGCTGGTGGACCGCATCAACGATTCGCAGGCCGTGGCCGTAATTACCCAGGACGGTTCGTACCGGCGGGGCGCGGAGGTCAAGTTATTCCCAGCCGTGGAGGAAGCGCTGAAGTCTTGTCCGTCGGTGAAACATGTCGTGATCTATAAACGCACCGGTACTCCTATTAACTTCCGTCACGGGCGCGACCACTGGTGGGACGAACTCATGCAATCTGTCCCCGACGTTTGCCCGGCCGAACCGCTGGACTCCGAGCATCCTCTTTACATCCTTTACACGTCGGGTACAACCGGCAAGCCGAAGGGCCTGGTCCACACCACTGGCGGTTATGCCGTCGGCACTTATCTGACCGCCAAGTGGGTGTTCGACCTGAAAGAAGAAGATGTTTACTGGTGTACGGCCGACATCGGCTGGGTGACCGGGCACAGCTATATCGTGTATGGGCCGCTGCAGAACGGAGCGACTTCGGTGATGTATGAGGGAGCACCGAATCATCCCGAGCCCGACCGGTTCTGGAACATGATTGACCGACATCGGGTCAGCATTTTTTATACCGCGCCGACGGCGATTCGGACATTCATGAAGTGGGGCGAGCAGTGGCCGCGCAAGCACCGGCTCGACAGCCTGCGGTTGCTGGGATCAGTCGGCGAGCCGATCAACCCGGAGGCGTGGATGTGGTATCGCGAAGTGATTGGCCGCGAACGCTGCCCGATTGTAGACACGTGGTGGCAGACCGAGACCGGGTCGATCATGATCAGCCCGCTGCCGGGTGTGGTCGATGCAAAACCCGGTTCCGCAACGCTGCCGTTTCCGGGGGTAGCGCCGGAAGTTGTGACCATGGATGGCAAGCCGGTGCCTGCGGGTTCGGGTGGATTTCTCGTGATCAAGCACCCGTGGCCGGCAATGGCGCGAACGATTTACGGCGATCCAGACCGTTTTGTCCAGCAGTACTGGTCGCAGATTCCAGGCATGTATTTCACCGGCGACGGCGCTCGCAAAGATCAGGACGGCTATTTCTGGATTCTGGGCCGCGTGGATGACGTGCTGAACGTCAGCGGACACCGGTTGAGCACCATGGAAGTTGAGTCGGCGCTGGTGGCGCATGAAGCCGTGGCCGAGGCAGCGGTGGTGGGGCGTCCCGATGAAATCAAAGGGCAGGCGGTCTCGGCGTTTGTCACGCTGCATCAGGGCCGGAAGCCGACCAACGAACTGAAAGAAGAGCTGAGGAAATGGGTGACGAAGGAAATCGGCGCACTTGCCAAGCCGGATGACATTCGCTTCACCGACATGCTGCCCAAGACCCGCAGCGGAAAAATCATGCGGCGCTTGCTGCGCGAACTGGCGACCAATGGCGAGGTAAAGGGCGATACGACAACCCTGGAAGATTTCAGCGTGCTTGCGCAACTCAAGGACGCGGAAGAGGGCTGAAAAAGGGTCACGGTTTCGCTCGGCGGGACTTCGCAGCTTGCGATCTGATCTTTTCCCCGATGTTATAAACTGAAATAACACCTCTCTCGCGGAGGGATGTGTGAGTGGTTGAAACAGTCGGTCTTGAAAACCGATGTACCTGAAAGGGTACCGGGGGTTCGAATCCCTCTCCCTCCGCCACGCAGTCTGGGTTGTAGAGAAAACCGACGGCGTTTCCCCATCAATCGCAAGAAATCGCCGCAATTCTGCAAGTATCGCCGTCAAACCGGACCGGAGAAAACGTCCTGCTGTAATCCGAAGCCAAGCTTTGCCGCCTTTTTCTCCGGAGGGCAGATCCGCAGTCCGGTTTCAACGACTCCACCAGGCGAATGCAATGCGATCACAAAACGAACGGCCGGCGAATGCGACTTGACTTTGTGATCCCGTAAGGATAGCGGGAGCACGACAAATGTCGACAGACAGTGTGCTGAAGATGTGCAGAATCTCTGAAAACGTGGATAACAGGGGGTGGGCTCGTCCCAGTAATCCGCCAAAATCCCAAGGAGAAACCCTTGACCCTGATACTGCCACGGGTGTAAACAATCGAGCACGGGCAAGAAGTCTCAGAGGGAGCTTTGCAGGCTTTTTGTCGTGATTTCCCCATGCTGTGTAGCAATTAGGCAACTCCTACACTGCGCCTCGGTGCAGCCTCGCGGAGCATGGATGTTGAGTTTACGGCCTATATGGGGAGGTCTCATGCTTCGTTTAATCTGTATTGGCTTGTTCGGCGCATTCTGCTGTACAGCATCCGCACAGAATCCCCCCGGGGCTGGGG
>Ga0075030_100001174_pt1 | contig 23441 bp, 16 predicted proteins | sample LitLauG_LLR_2012_FD_71393 | JGI IMG/M metagenome (GOLD analysis project Ga0075030, IMG submission 71393) | Freshwater sediment microbial communities from Pennsylvania, USA - Little Laurel Run_MetaG_LLR_2012 | ecosystem: Environmental > Aquatic > Freshwater > Creek > Sediment | place: USA...
CCGCCGCAATTCCCAAAGCGGTAAATGGTTCCAGCTTGGTGCCGAAACCCATGAACGGCCCGATGATGTAGAACGCCATGCAGGCGAGGTTGGCCAGCAGCCCGAAAATCGGAACCCACAGGTGGCGTATCGGTTTGTACAGGGGATGGTTGTGAAATCCGACGATACAGGTGAAGCAACTCAACATGTAGAGCAGGAAGGTTCCGAAGTTGGACGCCAGCGTGATGGTGAGCAGGGAATTCGGCAGCGCCGCCATGCCGTCGTGCGACAGATACCCGAAACTCGACCAGAAGCCTTGCGGCAGGGCCTTAATGACCGGGTCGGCAAGAGCGCCCGCATCGCCAAAGAGGTTGGCGACCGTAAAGCAGCCGAAAACGGCCGAGATCGTCGCCAAAGTCCAGATCGCGCGGTGAGGGGTCAGGTTTTCTCTATGGAGCAATCCCATCGAATCCGGTAATTCCGAGTCCTTACCCATGGCGTAAGTAACGCGGGCGCCCGTATTGATGCACGAAAGCGTGGTCCCGATGATCGCCAGGAAGACCGTGAACGCCTGGATCAACATAAAAATCCGTCCATTGCCTTGCCCGAAAACGGCGTTACCCACGACGATCATCATGTCGCCGATCGGCGCCGCCGAACCGGTCGCGGTCGTCATGGGATATCCGCTGTTGAGGAAGTAATTCGCCGCGAAGTACTCGATCAAGTAGCAAAAGACTCCCTGGACCAGCAGCGACGTAATGACGGCGATGGGGATATCGCGCTTGGCGTTCTTCGCCTCGCCACCCATCGAGGTGACCGATTCGAATCCGACCAGGATCAGGATGGCGATGGTGGCCTGGACGAACATCCATCCAAAATTGTGCACCCCCACCACAGAGGAAGCGCTGGGATGCGAAAGGAAAGCGCCCTTTTCGTCTTTCTCGGGATAGGCGATCTGGAACGGCACGGGCTTACCCGCCGCGTCCAGCTTAGGCTTGGGGACACCCGCCGCGTCCCGTTGAATGACGTCGGTCGCCTGGCCGTTGACTGTCTGCTTTTCCGTAGCGAACTCGTACGTATATGCGTCCCCCGACATGGAATCGAACTGGTAGGCAACGCTTCCCGGCGCATGATTCATGCGGTAGCCCAGCGCCATTACGGAGAAGACCAGCAGAGCGCTGATCTGGATAACGTTGATTGCGATATTGACCGACGTCGAGCCGGTCACGCCCCGGTAGGCGATGTAGGCAACACCGAACGCGGTGGCGATGGCGCAGGCCATCATGAACATCGGTCCCGGATTGGATGCGCTCATGAAGCTTGGCCAGAGCGTCCCGGCCAGATAGCCGCATATCACGCCCATCACGCCGCACATCACACCCGGATAGATCCAGTAGTACAAGTGCGAGCCCCAGCCGACAATAAACTTCGCCAGGCGAGCATAAGGCCAAGCGGCCCGGTGATTGAGAAACGATTGTTCGGCGAAGTAATACGAACTCCCGGTTCCGGGATACAGCTTCGACAGCTCGGCATAGCATACCGCGGTGGCCAGACACAGCAGCACGGCAAAGAAGATGCCAATCCACATCGCGGGCGCCGTATTACCTGCGGTGCCCTGAGCTACGAAGGTTAGCCAAAGGAAGGCGCCCGGTGCAATCAGCGCCATTGCGTTCATGGTCAAGCCGGTCAAGCCTAAAGTGGCTTGCATCTGTGGTGCGGGGTCTTTCTCCGCCATGGAATGTCTCTCCTCGTGAAGTGAATTCTTCAGCTGACCTAACGTGGGTCCAAAGCCCTGACAAAATCTTGGTCTTGGTTCTTCACAGAATGATCGCAATCCAACGAAAAGAGAAGCGGAAGTTTCTTATTCAGGAAATAAGGGTTTTGTATCGAGGGTCTCGCAGGATGTGAGTCTGACCTATCTTTCGAGCGCTAGAAATACCCGAAAGATAGGTAGACCGCCTGAAAACAACCGAGGAAATAACTTCCTTCAGAAAGTGACCGCTTTGTAGGCCGGGCCTGACCGCCCGCCCGTCTGAGTATCTTTCAACGGTCACATAACCGAAGGATAGGCAAATCAGAGGAGGAAGCCGACTCAAGTGCGATCCGCTCTCGCAGAAGGCCATCACGCCGTATCAGCCGCACCGTGGCCCACTGTTAATACCAATTGCGCAGCCGCACGTCCACGCCCGAGCCCTCTAAGGCCTTGGCGAAAGCATTGAGGTCCGACCCCATGTAATGATACGGGTAAACAATAGCGGGATGAAACGCCCGCACGCCCTCGGCGGCTTCCTGCGGTGTCATGGTGTACGGCAGGTTCATACAGACGAACGCTACATCGATGTTCTTCAGCGCCTTCATCTCGGGAATGGCTTCGGTGTCGCCGGAGAAGTAAAAGCGCTTCCCGCCGTAGGAGATCACATACCCATTACCGCGCCCCTTGTCGTGATAGAGCTGGCCGGCCGAGGGTCCGCGGGTCAGGTTGTACATGGGGACTGCTTCGACGGCAAAAGGACCGACGGTGGTCTTCTCTCCGTTGGAGACCACCCTGGCGCCCGCCACCTGGGCTGCCACTGCCTTGGGAGCCACGATGACTGTGCCGGCCTTCTTGAGCTTGTCAATGGTGGGGGCCGACAAGTGGTCGCCGTGGATGTCGGTGAGCAGAATATAGTCGGCAGAAGGAAGGCCGTCATAGCTGCCTTGTGCGGGGTCGACGTACAGGACCTTGCCGCCGGCCTGGATCATGAGGCTGGCGTGCTGGATGGGAGTGAGCTGCAGCATGCCGGCCGAAGTGGAAAAATTCTCCGCCGCGGCGCCGAAGGCGACAGCCGCTGTCAGAACAAAGGTCAGGGGATAACGTGTCATAGAAAGGATTGTACATCCGGGAGTCGCTGAGCGGGCTGGCTGGCGGGTCATGAACCCGCCAGCGCTACTCCGGGTGGGGTGGAAAAACGGGGTTCCCGATGGGTAGCCGCTCAGACGGCCGTTTGTACCGCGGCCGCGCGCGCGGGCAGCGTCTGGGCTGCAATCGAGCGAAACTCCTCTTGGGTTACGAGCCGCTTGCGTTGCAGCGAAAACTCCTTCACCGCAGCCACCACCTGCAGAGCTTCCTCCTCGGTGAACTCCAGACCGATGTTGCGCAGCGCCGACTTGATCGAGTCGATGCCGCTTCCCTTCCCGAGGACCACTTTGGCCGGCGGCTGGCCGACCACCTCCGGGCGATAGGGGAACAACTCGGTGGGGTGCTGAGCGCCGCAATTCTGGAACCAGCTTGCGATGATGCCCGATTCGATCTGGAACAGGGCGTCACCCACCACCGGCCGGTTGCTGGCCACCGCATGTCCGGAAAGCTCCTGCACCAGGCGCGCCAAGCTGTACAGCTTGTCGTACTTGATGCCGACATCGATGCCGTAGAGCGTCAACAGCGCCATGACGGTCTCTTCCATGGGGGTATTGCCGGCGCGCTCGCCCAGACCGAGCACGGTCGAATGAATCACCTCGACGCCTTCGGCCACGGCCATGATGGTGTTCGCCACGCCCATGCCGAAGTCCATGTGGAAATGTGCTTCCAGACGTTTGTCGATGCGCGCCTTCACCTGGCGTACCAGGTACTGCATGGCATGCGGGGAAACCACGCCGAACGTATCGACCAGGGCCAGCGCGTCCATGTGCCCTTCATTGGCCACGCGCAGGATCAAATCGAGCACCCACTGCATATCGGCCCGGGTGAAGTCGATGGGAAAGAAGACCACTTCGAGACCTTGCGAGTGCGCATATGCCGTCGATTCGATGGACAGTTGAATGGCCCTTTCCATCGGCCACTGGTACGCGTACTGGATGATGTGCTGGCTGGAGGGAACCTCCATCACGACGCCCGAAACGCCGCAATCCACGGCACGCTTCACATCGTCCACCATGCACCGGGAAAACGCGAAGATCTGGGGTCCCAGGTTGCGCTTCACAATCTCCTTGATGGCCGACTGGTCGCTGGGCGACACGACGGGCATGCCGGCTTCGATGCGGTGGACGCCGGCTTCGGCCAGCCCCTCGGCGATGCGGATCTTGTCATCCTTTGTGAAAATCACGCCGGTCTGCTGCTCGCCGTCCCGCAGCGTGATGTCGTGAATCTTGATCTGCTTCGGGAAATGGAACTCGGCGGTCACAGCATGGTCGAAGTTCCAGGGGCTGACAAACCATTGATCGGTCTTCCAGGGTTGTTGAGACATGTTCGTTTCTCCAATACAAAGGGTTTAAATTGTAGTTGCCGAATGCGTTGTTACGGCGTTGACGGGATTCCGCGGCGCCTGGCCGGTCAGAACGCGAAACACTTCCTCGGCCGCCTTGGTCTGCAAATCCACCAGCGACTCTTCGGAATAAAAACTCGTATGGGGTGTGATGATGACGTTGTCGCGTCCCAGGAGCGGCGATCCGGTGGGCGGCTCCTTCTCCATCACATCCAGCGCGGCTCCGGCAAGTTCGCGCCGGTCCAGCGCGTCCGCCAGGGCCGCTTCGTCGACAATCGGTCCACGGGCCGTATTGATCAGATAGGCGGTGGGCTTCATGCGGCGCAAGAGGTCCGCGTTGAACAGGTGATGGGTCGCCGGCAGGAGCGGGGTGTGAATGGAAACATAGTCGGATATCCGCACGAGTTCGTCGAACTCGACGCGCTCGACGCCGGCGCGCGCGAGCACTTCGTCGGCAACGTACGGATCATAGGTCACCACACGCAGGCCGAAGCTCTTGGCTTTCGGCGCGACCAATTGCGGAATCTGACCGAACGCCACCAGGCCCAGCACGGTGCCGCGCAGGCGATGGATGGGAGTCACGGCTTTCATTTCCCACCGGCCGGCATGGGTGCGCACGTTGGAAAACGGGATTTTGCGTACCAACGCCAGAAGCAGCGCCATGGCGTGGTCGGAAACCTCGTCAAGGCAATAGTCGGGGACGCGGGTGACCACAATTCCTTTTGCAGTGGCAGCCGGAATGTCGACATTATCCACACCGATTCCGAAGCGCGCAATGATCTGGCACCTGGTCATCTGCGCGATGATGGCGGCGGGAATCCTGGCATAGGTGGTGAGCAGCGCGTCGGCGTCGCGCACCACGTCGAGGATAGCCTCCGGAGTGGGTTCCGTAGCCAGACGCAATTCGGCGCCAGCCTTGCTGAGTACCTCGCGGGACGGGTCCAGATTTGGAAATACAGAATCAGAGACTGCAACCAGGGGGTGCTGCATATTCAAGGAAGCCAGACACGCTAACGGAGCGTGTTGGAGCCGTTCCCACATTGTCTCATGACTGGGACGGAAATGCGGCGTTATTCGCCGCCAAAATCCGCTTCCACCAGGGTTCCAGTATGCGATTGCCGGTCGAGGGCATGGTGTGTCCGCCATCGAGCATATGGAATTCGACATCCGCGGCCCGCAAGCGGAGCCGCTCCGGGTAGGCCTCGGTAACGGAGGGCGGGTAATACTGGTCTCCGCGCCGCGCGATGTGCAGCAGGGCTGCATCCACGCGATGGTACTGCGGATCCTGCCAATCGCCGGGCATGCCCCCGCATATGCCGGCTACTCCGCGGACCGCTCCGGGACAGGCCGCAGCGAACCGGTAATTCAGCGCCACTCCTTGTGAGAATCCCACCAGCAGACGCCTTTCCGGCGGGATCGCAAACTGGCGGCCGGCTTGTTCCAGGACGTGCAAGACCATTTCGCGATGCAAGCGGATCGATTCGGCGGAGCGCCTGCTGGTAATCCACCCGTAGCCGACTTCCCGCGTATCCGCTCCCAGAAAGAACTGGTTGGGGCCCTGGAGCGCAGCGATGACCGCGGGGCTATCGAACAATTTGCCCGTCAGTTCCAGCATCGTTTCGGGATTGGAACCGAAGCCGTGGACGGCGACGACCAAGGGTGTCCCTGCATCGATCGCGTCCGGCGCACGCAATAAATAATGACCATCCAGGCGGACGGAGAAGGTGTGGTCGATCACATCGCCCATCCAGATGTTGTAACATGCGGGGCCGGTTGGTAGCCGGCAGGCGGGCCGGCCATGCGCCGCAGGGAGCCACTCTGCCCCACAGCCCCGCGGTTTGTTATAGTAAAACCATCCGGGTCCAGATAATAGGAGGTCAAATGCGTAAAAGCCTACGGCGGCTAATGTTGTTGGCGGTGTCGATCACCGCCGCGATTCCTCTGTGCTACGGGCAAGCTTCCGCCATCAACGGTGAAATCACCGGCACCGTGACGGATCCCTCGGGAGCGGCCATAGCCGGCGCGACCGTGCAGGTCACCAATCAAGGCACCGGTTTCAAGCAAACCGCCAAAAGCACCGATGCGGGATTGTACCGGTTCACTCTGCTGCCGTTAGGGAGTTATGGCCTCTTCGTGCAGGCTGCAGGCTTCGCCGATATCAGCCGGACGGGCATCGTGGTGAACGCCGGGGCCGCCGTGACGGTCGACGTGCCTATGCAAGTCGCGGGCACGGCCACTCAGGTTCAGGTGACGGCGGTAGCGGCCATCACCGACCCGAGCCGCACCGACGTGGGCGCGACGCTCACCAACACCGTGACCAACAATCTGCCGCTGGTCTCGCGCAATCCGTACAACTTCATCCTGTTTCAGCCGAACGTCAGCGGACGCGGCAATACGGAGTTCGGTGTACCGCGCAAGATCAATGCCAACGGATTCAACGGCCGGATCAATTACGAACTGGACGGAGGCAACAATACGGAAAGCGACCGCGCCGGCATCCGTCTCATCCCGATCTCCAACACCTATGTCGAGGAGATCCAACAGGTGAGTAATGGCTTCGCCCCGGAATTCGGCAATACCGTGGGCACGGTATTCAATACCATCACGAAGGCCGGAAGCAACGATTTTCACGGAGAGGCATCCTATATTTTTCGCCGCACCCCCTTTAGCGCGCGCCCCAAGCTCCTGGCGGCCACCGCCGCCACGCCGGAAGTGAACGTGGATTCCTACTCGGGCGACGCCGGAGGCCGGCTGATCCGGGATAAGCTCTTCTTCTTCGGAGCGTTCGAGCACGTGAAGCGCGACTTGCCGGGACCGGTGACGGTTCCGGCTGCCACCATCGCGCAGCTTGGGCTCCCCGCGGACTATGTCAATGCCGTCCCCTTCAGCCAGAGCGTGTACTTCTACATGGCGCGGATCGACTGGATGCTGAGCCCCAACCATCGCCTGCTGCTGCGATACAATCACCACGCCAACGATTCGCCTTATAACGACAGCAGCATCGGAGGCCTGAACCTGGTCTCTCGCACGTATCTCTTTTACGACCGCTCGCACGTGGGCACCGCGCAATTGATTTCCACCCTGTCTCCGCGCGCGATCAACGAACTGCGCGGGCAGGTGGCGCGGCGAACGCAGGCCAACAACGCGTTTTCGGCCACAGCCATGGGACCTGGCATTACCATTACCGGCGTCGCCAATTTCGGCGGCCCAGTCAACACGGTGGGATTCGTGTACACGGAGACGGTCCCTGAAATCAACGACAATTTCACGTATCTCACGAACACGCATGCCTTCAAGGTAGGTTTCAGCGCGCGGTGGATCAGGGACGAGCAACTGGCTGCCCAATTCTCCCAGTACACGTTCCCCACGATCAACGCGTATCTGGCGGCGAAAAACGGCACGGATCTGAAGAGTTATTCCACCTTCCAACAGACGTTTGGCAACCCGGTGATCGATTACAACTCGTTGTTCGCGGGCTTCTTCGCGCAAGATGCCTGGAAACCGCGGCGCAATCTGACGGTCACCTATGGTCTGCGCTATGACGTTTACCGGCCTCCGCAAGCCAACTCGGGCGCGCCGTTCGTGTTTTCGCAGAACTTCCACACGGATAAGAACAATTTCGCTCCGCGGCTGGGTATCGCTTATGGAATCGGCCAACAACAGAAGACGGTGGTGCGCGCGTCCACGGGCTTCTTTTATGACTCACCGCAAACGGATCAGTACCGCCAGGCGCTGCTGAACACCGGTTTGCCCGCCTTTTTCAACATCACGGCCGCCCCGACGCAGCCTTTCGCGCCCGCCTTCCCGGCCGTTTTTTCGGCGCTGCCCACCGGATTCAGCCAGCCGTCGCAAACCATTTACAGCGTCGCTCCGGATTTTGCAAACCTGTATTCGTTCAATGCGAACCTGACGATCACGCGCGAACTGGGCCATAATTTTGTGGCTTCGGCCTCCTACTTGTACACCAAGGGCACGCGGCTGCCGGTATACCGGGATCTCAACGTCGTGCCATCAGGCAACTTTCTCGCCGACGGGCGTCCGATCTTCAGCACCACTGTGCGGCCGTATTCCGGCTTCCTCAACATCCTTTCCGCCGAGTCGACCGGCAATTCCAACTACAATGGCCTCGGTATGACTCTGGAGAAGCGCTTCTCGCGCGGATTCAACCTTTACTCCACCTACACCTGGTCGCACGCCATCGACGACGCGCCGGAGCAAAACAATATCGACAGTGGAGCGAACTTTCTTTCCGATCCCACCAACCGCCGCCGCGACCGGGCCAACTCACTCACCGACAAGCGCCACAGTTTCAACATGACGGGCGTGTTCCGGCCCGAGTTCCACGCCTCCCATCACGAGGTGAACTACCTGATCAATCACAACCAGCTCGCCATCACCCTGCAGGCGGCCAGCGGCGACCTGTTCAACATTGGGAGCAACCGGGTGTTGAACGGCGACGCGTCGGAGCCGGCTGCGTTTCAGCGGCCGCTCTACGTGGGGCGCAACACGCTGCGCGCGCCCGCGGTGTTCGAACTGAACGCGCGTTACTCGCGGTTCTTCCCCATCACGGAACACTACAACGTCGAGTTTCTTGCGGAATCGACCAATATTACCAACACGTTGAACGTGACGAGCGTGATTTCGACGGCGCAGGTCGACACCGCCGGTAACATCCTGGTTCCTGCTTCCGGCGCAGCTACCGGCGCGCGCGACCAGCGCTTGATCCAGATGGGGGTACGGTTCAATTTCTGAGAGCCCATTCCCGGACCCGGCGTATGCCGAGACTGTGCTGGCAGTCAATTTCGCGGACTTTCAGCGATACTTCGCCGAAGGTCTGATCGAGATTCACCGCGCGCATCTCGCCATGCTGCGCGAGCAAGGCATTGTCTCAGCGGAGCATGCCCGCGCGCTGCTGGCCGCGCTCGAGGGCCTCGACCGCGAACAACTCCGCGCCGCCTGCTTCGACGGCTCTAGCGAAGATTTTTTTTTCCTGGTTGAGAATCGGCTGGATGCGCAGTGCGGGGCGGATATCGCGGGCCGCCTGCACACGGCGCGCAGCCGCAACGACATCGCGATCACGCTGTACCGCATGGTGACGCGCCGCGAACTTTTGCTGGTGCTCGAAGAGTTGCTCGCGTTGAGGGGTGTTCTGCTGGGGCAGGCGGCCGCCCATCCAGATACCATCCTGCCGGCTTACACCCACACCCAGCCGGCACAGCCCACCACTCTGGCACACTACCTGATGGCCGCGGTGGAGTTTCTCGAACGCGACGCCGCCCGGCTTCAGGCCGCCTACCGGACGGTGAATCGGTCGCCCTTAGGCGCCTGTGCGATCACCACCACCGGCTTCGCCATCAGCCGGGAACGCACCGCGCGTTGGTTGGGCTTTGACGGCTTGCAGGTGAATTCGTACGGCGCCATTGCGGCGGTCGATTATCTTCTGGAGAGCGCCGGCGCAATCGCCACGGTCATGGTGAACGTCGGACGGCTCACGCAAGATCTGTTGCTTTGGTCTATGCAGGAGTTCGGTTTCCTGCGGCTTCCTGCCGGCTTTGTGCAAGGCAGCAGCATCATGCCGCAGAAGCGGAATCCCGTCGCTTTGGAGCACAGTCGAATCCTGGCCAGCCGCACGTTCGGCGAAGCCCAGGCCGTGATGACCAGCCTGCACAACACTCCCTTCGGCGACATCGTGGATAGCGAAGACGATTTGCAGCCGGTGGTATTCACCATGTTCGCCGACTGCCGGCGCACGCTGCGTCTGCTGGGCGCGGCCCTGGAAAACGCGCGCTTCGACACGCGCCGGATGGCTGCCGGTGCCGCGGGACACTTCCTCACCACGACGGAACTGGCCGATACCCTGGTGCGCGAGGGCCACCTCAGCTTCCGCGAGGCGCACCACCTGGTCTCCGAAGCCGTGCTGTCCAACCCCGAAGACGACTCTCCCGGCCGGATCGTGGACGATCTGCTGCGTCTCGTGCCGGGCGTTGCGACCCGTGCGGTCCTGCTGGCAGCACTCGACCCCGTCACCTTCATCGAGCGCCGCACGATTTCCGGCGGACCGGCCCGGACAGCCATCGAGCCCGAACTGATCCGCGCCCAGGAGACGCAAGTTGAACTGAGGTGCTGGCTCCGCGGCAAGCAGGGCGCCCTGGATGCCGCGCACGACGAACTCTGCCATTGGACCGCCCGCTGACTGAAACGCCGAACTGCCTCAGGTGATGGCCGCCGTGGAAGTAGCCGATACCTGCTACCGCCGGGCCCGCCGCGGCAGCGAAACCCGTAGGGACTGCTGGAATAAAGCCTGGGCTTTGGGCAAGCTCTGGATGGCGTAGTTCACTTCCAGGTCGCTGCGCATGGCGGCCCGATCCGCCATCTTCTTCCCCAACGCGCGGCTGTACATCTCCCAGCGGAGTTGGTCGAGTAGCCATTGCCGGTTGCCGGCAAATTCCTCGTCCGTGTAGGGGATCTTCTGGGTATCCAAGAAATTGCGGAATCCCTGGAGCGCTTCCGCGTCCGGCGTCCAGCCTTCCTCCACCACGGGAGTCCGTCCGCTGAAATACACGGAGCCGAAGTGGAAGAACGCGTTGGACACCACCATCCGGCGCTCGAAGATATTCCCCTTGGGCGGATCATACTTCTCGTCGGGTGTGATTCCGCCGCCGCCGTACACCTTGCGACCGCTATCCGTGGCTTTCACGTCCTGCAGGTTGGGGCCGTCGTTGCGTCCGGCATAGTAGTAATCGAAGAAAGAACGGTGCTGGTAATCGCGCTGGATGAGCCGGCCGCTGGGGGTGTAATAGTGCGCGATTGTCAGCAACAACGCCGCGCCTTCGGAGAGGGGAAATTGGCCTTGGACGAGGCCTTTGCCAAAGGTATTCTCCCCGATGACCCAGGCCCGGTCGTGATCCTGCAGCGCGCCGGACACAATCTCGGATGCCGAGGCCGACCGCCGGTCGACCAGAACCACGATGGGGTAGCGTTGGCCGAACGGCTGCGCCTTGGCGCGGAAGATCTGCTCTTCCTCGGCACGGCCGCGGTGAGAAACGACGGTCTGCCCATTTTGCAGAAAATGCCCCGCCACCGCCACCGCCTCATTGAGCAACCCTCCGGGATTGCCGCGCAGATCCAACACCAGACCCTGGACGGATTGCTCGCCCAGGGCTTGGAGAGCCGCTTCCATATCCTGGGAGACGTTTTCGGCCTCGAAGGTGGTGATCCCCAGGTAGGCGATGCCGGGCTTCAGCCAGTAGGCGTCGACTACGCTAGTCTGGATCTCGCCGCGAATCACTTGGATGGTCAGCAAGTCGGGGGCGCCCGGGCGTTCGATTTTCACCGAAACCGGGGTGCCGCGCGCGCCGCGCAGCAGATTGGCCACGTCCGCGGTGTCCATGCCTGAGGTGTCGTGGCCATCCACCGCCCGGACGGCGTCGCCGCGCCGCAGTCCGGCATTCCAGGCAGGGGAGCCGGGGAACGGCTGGTGAACCACGATCTTCCCCTGATCCACGGCAATTTCCATGCCGACGCCAAAATACTGGGCGTGCTGGCGCCGCTGCATATCGCGAAACTCGGTGGGATCGAGGAAATTCGAGTGCGGGTCCAGGGTGCGCAGCATGCCGGGAATGGCTCCCTCGTACATGGCACGTTCGGAGGAGACGGGGTCGGCGAAATTCCGCTCGACTAAGGAGTACGCCTCGGCAATCGAGTGCACTCCGCGGGCCAGTTCGTCGTCCGGCGCGGTGGCCGCGCGGACGCGCATGGCGGGGGCGTAGAACAAGGCCAGCCCCAGCAGACCGGTAGTCAACAATGCGACGGATACGGTATTTCGAATTCTCATGAACTCAACTCCACTTCAATATAGACGATCAGCTCTTCTTCAGGGGATCCGGGCTATTCCTCAGTTCGGCCAGGCGCAGTTTTTCCCTGGCGGTGCGCAGGCGGCGGTCGGCCGCTGCCAAGCGCTGCTGCGCCTCCTGGCGGGCCAGGACTACGGCCTGCCATTGTTCGTTGGCGGCGCGCATCCGCTGATCCGCCTGCCGTTCTTTTTCGAGAGCGCGCGCGAGCACGGCGGCAGCCTGTTGGGCGCGCCGATCCGGCGCCAGGCGGAATCGGATCAGCGCCGGCGCACGGCTTCCGCACATGGCGCCCAGCAGCAAGGCAGCCAGCAAGGCGGCCAGAGCGGGGTAGCCAGTCCGCCGATCGAACGGCGGCCGGTTTTCCACCAGCCGTTCGACGCGCCGGAACGTATTGCCGGAGGCCACTGGAGCGAGGGAGGGCGCGCAGGCCGAGAATTCCAGCAACTTCGCCAGGCAATCGGCATAGGCGACCGGCTCTCCGATGGCCTGGATCACGGCGTCGTCGCAGGCCAGTTCGCGCTCCGTGCGCAGTTCCCGCACGATCCACCACACTGCCGGGTGAAAAAAGAAAGCGCCGCACAACACTTCCAGGGCCGGATTGACCCAATGGTCACCGCGCCGGATGTGCGCGTTCTCGTGCATCAAGACATGCTCCATTTCCTGTCCGGATAAACGCCCGGCGAGACCTTGCGGGATCAAAATAACCGGCCGGACAATGCCCGCCACCGCTGGAACGGCCAGCTCGGAAGAAATGGCGAACTTGGGCCCCGCGGCTGAGGCGCCGCGAACCAGCCGCCGCGTCGCCCCATAACTGCGCAGCAGTCCCCCCAGCCGGGTGGCGGCGATCGCTCCCCAGCCGCAAGCCAGCGCCACGTACCACCGGGAATCGAGCTGCCAGGTGGAGTAACTCGCGGGTGGGCGGAACCAGTTCCAACCCGTCAGTCCAATCACCAACGTCAGCGTAAAACCCCAGACTGTACACCTCGCCGTGGCGCTGAGCCGCCGAAAAACTCTTAGCATTCCCCCAGCCAAAACGGTCAAAGCCACACCCTGCAGCACGCTCTGTACCAGAACTTGCACCGCTACCGGGGCCAGTTCGTCGAATCGATCGAATAACATGGCTTATAACACCCTGCTTTCCTCGATCATCTTCTTGATGCGCTCGAGCTGTTGCGACTCTACTCTTTGGTCTTCCAGAATGCGGAGCACCAGCAATTTGGGGGAGTTCTGAAAGAATTGGCTCAGCAGGTGGCTAACCGCGCTGCCACTGGCCTCCCCGCGGCCCACCAGAGGTGTGAAGATAAAGGCCCGGTTGCTCTTGGTATGCCGGACATAACCTTTCTGTTCCAGGATGCGCAGCGTGGTTTGCACCGTATTATAGGCCACCGGCGGGTCATCGGGCAGAACGGCCATCACTTCGCCCACCGTGGCAGATCCTTTTTGCCAAAGGACATCCATCAGGCGTAACTCCGCTTCGGTTAACGTTGCCGATTTCCTGCGTGCCACGAGCTTACGTTCCCACCAATTCCTAAGGAATTAAGATTACTATGCGGCCGGAAGCGGTTGGGTGTCAAGCACTTTTTGGAGGCAGGTGACGGGGCGGGTCAGTTGGCAGCCGCCGGAATACGGGGCCTGATATCATTATGCCCAACGAGGCGTCCTATAATAGGTAAAATCCCATAGGGTTTTTGGCAAATGGCTCGTGAACTGCTCATTCAAGGTCCGGACGGACAGGTCAACACGATTGAGCTCAATGGCGGACGGCTCGCGGTAGGCCGTTCCAGTACCGTGGAATTGAGTTTTCCCGAAGATGCCGGCCTCTCCCGCCAGCATTTCGCTTTCGAAGCCCAAGGTGAGGAGTGGACGGTTCAGGATCTGGGGAGCAAGAACGGAACCTACGTCAACAACATTCCGCTCAAAGCGAAGCTAATCCTCAAGCCGAACGACCGCATCACCGCGGGCCATCTCACCATCGTCTACTCGCCCGAGGCCAAGCCGGCGGAACAGGGCGTAGTGATATTCGAACGGGAAGAGGACAGTACCTGCCCCGCTTTGGCGACCGTGGTCACCAGCCTGGAAGGCGCGCTCAGCAATCAGAGTATGGTGTTGGAGCGCGGGGGAGCCAAGGCATCCGCGCAGTTGGATGCGCTGCTGAGCGCCGGGAAGTTGCTTTCCGAAAACCGGCCGCTAGCCGAGCTGTTTCCGGTCATCCTCGATCTCGCCATTCAGGCCGTGAACGCGCAGCGCGGCGTGCTCATGATCCTGGAGGGCGACCAGCTCGCCGTCCGCGCGCACAAGGGCGAAGGCTTTCGTATCTCCACGGCTGTGCGCGACCGGGTGATTCGCGAGAAATCTTCGATTCTGGTGCGCGATGCCCAGCTCGATGACGCGTTTAAAAGCCGCATGAGTATTGTGGAACAGAAAGTTCATACCATGATGGCCGTGCCGCTGCAGACTAAAGAGCGCATCATCGGCCTTATTTACTTGGATTCCCCGTTCGTCCTGCGGGAATTCACCAAAGACGACCTCAGCCTGCTTACGGTCATGGCCAATGTGGCGGCGATCCGCATGGAGAGCGCCCGCCTGGTCGAAGTGGAACAGGCCGAGCGCATCATGAAACGCGACCTCTCCCAGGCCGCCGAGATCCAAAAACGCATACTACCCGAGACGGCCCCGGAAGTCCCGGGACTCCAACTGGCAGGCTTCAACGCAGCCTGCCGCACGGTGGGAGGCGACTACTATGGGTTTGTGAAGTATCCCGCCGGACAAGTCGGGCTGGCGCTGGCCGATGTTTCCGGCAAGGGAATGGCGGCCGCACTGATGGTGATGCAATTTGAGGCGCGTTTTCGGGTGCTGGTGGAAGATACGGAGAACCCGGCGACGCTGGTGATGCGTTTGAACAAAATCACCTGCGCCAATTGCCCGTCGAATCGTTTCATTACCTTCTTCTTCGGCGTGCTGGATGCAGCCAGCGGGAATATGGCCTTCGCGAACGCCGGGCACAACCCTCCCATTGTGGTTCGCGACGCGGGTGAAGTGGAGATGTTGGAAGGCGGCGGCCCAGTGCTGGGCGTGCTCTCCATCGCTCCTTACGACGAACAGCACACCCAACTCGGCCCCGGCGACCTGCTGGTGGTCTATAGCGACGGCGTCACCGAAGCCGCCAATACGGCCGAGGAAGAATACGGAGAAGAGCGCCTGATTGAAGTCCTGAAGAGCCGGCGGACCGATTCTCCCGACGCCATCGTGGCCGCCGTCATGGACTCGCTCAACGCCTTCACTTCGGGCGCCCCGCAAGCCGACGATATCACGCTGGTGGTAGCCAAGCGGGAAGCGGCTTAGTGATCACGGACCTGGTCCAGATCCGGCTGCTGGGCGAGAAAAAGCGCGGCGAGAACCTGCGCTTCCGCCGGCACATGAAGGCGCACGATCACTCCGACCGCATTCTGCGCCGCATCGCAGAGGGCATCGAGGAGCAGATCGACTGCACGCAATGCGGCAACTGCTGCAGAGTCGCCACGGCGATCGTTACGGCCCGCGACGCCGAACGGCTGGCGCGCCACTTGCGCATTACGCCGGCCCAATTTCTGGCCAATTACACGATGGAAGACGAGGAGGAAGGCCGCGTTCTCCGCCGCACTGCGGAGCGCGGCTGCACCTTCCTGGAGGGCACAACGTGCACCGTTTATGAAGCGCGTCCGGACGCCTGCCAGCGGTTCCCCCACGTAGTCCGCGGCGCCGGCTCCCTAGCCAGCCGCATGTGGCAGTTCGCCGATCGCGCCGTCTATTGCCCCATCGTTTACAACTCGCTGGAGGCATTTAAAGAGCAGTTGGGCTTCCGCCGGTAGCGCCGTTGTTAATGCACCGCCACCTGGCTGGGCGCTCCCGCGTGGGCGTGGGGCTTCAACACCCAACGCATCCCCACCATCCCCAGAGCGGCCACCACAGCGGGGACGGCCGCGGCCAGGAAAAGCTGGTCGGTCGTCCAGTGCAAACCAATCAGCACGCCCGCCACCTGCGGGCCGACTATGGAACCAATCCGCCCGATTCCCAAACCCGCGCCGATGCCGGTGGAACGCAGATCGGTGGGATATAAGGTTGCGGCCAGCGCGTTGACCACGGATTGGCCGCCGACCACTCCGAAACCGGCAATAAACACGACGATAAAGATCAGGCCCAGCGACCATCCCGGATGCCCGATCAAGGCGATGTTCGCGGAGGCGATCAAAAAGCACGTCGCCAGCACGGGAACGAACCCGAACCGCGCCACCAACAAGCCCAGGAGCATGGCGCCGATTACGCCGCCCAGTTGCAGCGTGCTGCCGAACAGCAAAGCGTACGAAGCCGGAACTCCCGCGGATTTGACCAGCGGCGTGAGCACCGTCGGCAGCCAACTGGACAAAAAATAGAGGTTGAGCAGGTTCATGAAATACACCGTCCACAGCAGGATCGTCCCGGTGGCCCGGCCCTGCTGGAACAGCTTGATCATAGGGACGCCCTTCTGGCGCTGTTCCTTCACGATAAATTGCGTATTGCCCGTCACGATAATCGCCGGGCTTACGCGCCGGAGCCATTTGCCTAATTTCTCCGGACTCTTGTTATGCAGCGCCAGGTATTGCAGGGATTCCGGAAGCAGAAAGATCATGAACGTGCCAATTACCAGCGGAATGGCCCCACCGAAAAAGAACACGGATCGCCACCCAAAATGGGGAATCAGCCAGAAAGCGACAATGCCTCCGATCACGGCTCCGGCCGTAAAGCCTGTACCCACAGTCACCATCATGGCGACGCGCCAGCGTTGCGGGCTGTACTCTCCGACCAGCGCCATGGCGTTCGGCATGATGCTGCCCAATCCTACGCCCGCAATGAAACGAATGGCCAGCAACTGGGGCACGGTCTGTACCAACCCGGTTAAAATGGTCACCGCGGAGAAGAACAGGCAGGCACCGATCAGCACCGGGCGGCGGCCGACCTTGTCCGCCAGCATGCTCAGGAGGATGGAGCCGAACAACACCCCCACCAGCGCCGCGCTTAATACCGACCCCAACACCGCGCCGGAGATCTTCCAGTCCTGGCTCAAGGCCGGCGCCACGAAACCGATCGCCTGCACATCGAACCCATCCATAATCAGGCAGAGGCCGCAAAGAATGAATAGTCCCACCTGAAACCGGCCCACTTTGCTGTTATCGAGGACATCGGAGACATTAATCTTGGCGGAGGTTTGCATGGGAATTGCCGTTCCAGGTAGTATACAACCGCGCCTGGCGCAGGTTAGGCGGTGTCACGTCGCGGGCGCTTGTTCGCGCCACAATCCTAACGCCTTCTGCGCCGGCCGGTCCGAAAAGCTGAACAGCACCGATTCTCCCAACGCTTCGTGAGACACCGGAGACCAGGAAGGAACGACGAAGACATCGTGCTCCTTCCACGCGAAAGACTCCTGGCCGACATGGGTGCGGCCCTGCCCTTCGGCCACGCAATACACGGTCGCATCCGTGGCGCGATACGGCGCGCCGCGAAATCCCGCGGGCAGCAACTGCAGAAAAGCGCCGATGGTGGGCAGGGGATACCCACCCGTAGCGGGATTGGTGAACTGAACTTTCACTCCGTGGCAGGCATGGAGCGGCCCGTTGCGAAATAAACTGTCCAGGGTCTCGCGGCTACGCGAGTAGGGATACGTAAACAGGGGTGACGACCTGCGGGGAGAGTGGTATTCCAACGGCTGGAGGCCCGCTCCAAAGCGGACGAGCGAATCGCCTTCCTGGCGGACGACCGGCTGCGTCTCCTCCGGATAGTGCTCGGCGAAACTGGTCTCGAAGAAATTCACGGTCGGAATGTCCAGCCCGTCCAGCCAGATCACCGGCGCGGGTCCCGGATTGCCATGATCGTGATAGGTCCACGAGGGGGTGAGGATGAAATCGCCCGGCCGCATGGTGGTCCGCTCTCCCTCCACGGCCGTGTAACCGCCGTCGCTCTCGATCACGAAACGCAGGGCGCTAGCGACGTGCCGGTGAGTCGGCGCAATCTCGCCCGGCAAGACTAATTGCAGCCCGGCGTAAATGCTTTGGGTAATGCGCGACCGGCCGCGCGTCCCGGGGTTTTCCAAAATCAAGACCCGCCTTTCGGCTTCCCTGGCCGTGATCCGTTTCCCCGCTTCCATCAGCAGCGGCCGTACTTCCTCGTAGCGCCAAATGGCCGAAACGCACACGGGGCGCGGTTCGCGCGGCACAATTTCGGCCAGCACTTCCCAGAGAGCCGCCGTGTTCTTGCCCTCCAGCCGCTGGTAAAACTCCTGCCACTCGGCGGAGGTCGCTGGTTTGGCATCTAAGGCCGTTGGGTTCATACCGTCTCCTGCCGTTTCAGGACGCGGCCGACGCACTCTGCGCCGCCCGCACCCGCACTTCCATCGTCCCGACCTTTTCCACGGTAGCGACGATCCGGTCGCCTGGCGCGATCTGGCTCACACCCTCGGGAGTCCCCGTCATGAAGATGTCGCCGGGATGCAGCGTGTAGAACGAGGAGGCAAACTCAATCAACTCCGCCACGCCCAGGATCATATTGCGTGTGTTGGAGTCCTGCCTCACTTCTCCGTTCACCGTAATGCTCAGGTCGAGTTCGCCCGGGTTGGGGATTTCATCTTTGGTCACCAACCACGGGCCCAATACCGAGTAGCTGTCGGGCGATTTGCGGAAGCTTCGGTCCTCGGTTCCGCGGATGGTGATGTCCAGTCCGATGCTGTATCCAGCCACGTAGTCGAGCGCTTGGGCCGCCGGGATATGGTTGCCCGTCTTGCCGATGACGAATGCCAGCTCCACCTCGTGATCGTTGCGCCGCTCCAGTTTTCGCAAGCTGATGCCTTCGCCGGGCCCAACCAGTGAACTGGGGGCCTTCAAAAACAGACCGATGGTGTGGATCGATTGCATCAACGCGGGGTTATTGTTATGGAGCGCGACATTGGCCTTCACTTCCTCCGCATGCTTCTTGTAATTCACGGGCGCGGCGACGATTTTGCCGGGATTGGCCACCGGGCTCAACAACTTCAGGCTCTCGAGCGGCAACGCCGCCGAGTGCGCCGCGATGGCGCGCGCGCGCTGCGCCACCTGGTCGAGATTGGCGATCAGCACATCGCAGGTGGGCAGTGGGTATCGATGGCTCGGCAAAACGTCCAGCGCCGCCGTCACATCGCGAACGCTCGATCCCTCGACCAGTCCTAAACGACCCTCTCCGAAACGGCAAAAACGCATGGGCTCTCCTGTAAGCGCTCATTCTATCAACCCATTGACATCCGTGTGTAATTGACTTACACTCTAAAACGAACGAACGATCGTTTTTAATATGCCCAAGCTGCACGGCCGGACTGTGGAGAAAAACCAGACCGCGATCGAGGAGACCGCGCTGCGCCTGTTCACCCGCCAGGGCTTCCATGGCACGTCCATCCGCGACATCGCCCGGGAAGCGGGCATCTCGCTGGGCAACATCTACAACTACTACTCGACCAAAGAGGCCCTTTATGTCAGCCTGGTCCGCCGCTACCGCGACCGCATGACCAAAATGCAAGCCCGGCTCAAGCCCCTGCTGGGACGGTTCGATGCCGAGAGCCTGCGGGAGTTGGCGCAAGCGGCGCGGGAAATCGTATACGACAACCCGGACTACTGGCGGCTCATGTATGTCGACGTTACCGAATTCGGTAACCGACACTTTGCGCACAGCTTCCGGCGGCTCTCGAAAAACCTGGAAAAGCTGGCGGCCGGGTATAGCCATCCGCCAATGCGGCCCGGCATCGATCCCGCGCTCGCCTACGCCGCCATTTATCTGCAATTCTTCACGTATTTCCTGGTGGAAAAGCTGTTCGGCGGCAAACAGCATCTCGGCCTGCCGGAAGCCGCCGCCGTCGAACAACTGATTCAGATCTTCAGGGAAGGAATCGGCGCGCCCGCCAGCGCGGGCAGTGCCCAAGCTTCAGGAGTAAAGTCATGAGGTTGAGAACGCTTTGGGTAATGGCGAGCATTTTGCTATTGGTTCTGACGTCAGCGCTGCTGGCGCAGACGCCCACCACCGGATTGCTCACCGGGACCGTCAAAGACCCGACTGGCGCCGTGGTGGGAAACGCCAGGCTCACGTTGTTGAGCGCTTCAGGCGAAGAACGCACCGGCGCCACTGCCGGTGACGGAAGCTATCGTTTTCCCCTGCTGCCGCCGGGCGCTTACACGCTGACGGTGAGCGCCGCGGGCTTCCAGCCTTACACGGGCACCGGCATCATTGTCCGGATTACGGAAGCCACCGAGCTCTCCCCTGCGCTGGCTCTCGCGGGAACGGCGGCTTCGGTGGAAGTGACCGCCGAGGTGCCGCTGGTACAGACCGCCTCCGCTACCACTGGACGTGTGATCGGCGACGCGCAAATCCGCGAGTTGCCGCTTCCCACCCGCAACTTCCAGCAATTGCTAACGCTCTCTCCCGGCACCGTGGCCAGTCTCTCGAACAATACCGAGATGGGGCGCGGCGACGTCAATATCAACGTCGCCGGGATGCGCTCGACGAGCAACAACGTGGTAGTGGATGGGACGCAGATCAACAGCCCGGGGACTAATTCGACGCCCAACGTCTCCGTGCCTGCGCCCGATGCCATCCAGGAGTTCATCGTGCAGACATCCATGTACGATGCCACGCAAGGCCGGAATGCCGGCGGGAACGTGGCCGTAGTCACCAAATCCGGTGAAAACCGGGTCCACGGCAGCGCCTGGGAATTTTTCCGCAACCGGCAATTGAACGCCAACGACTTTTTCCTGAACTCGGCGGGAAGGCCCCGGGCGGTGCTCAACCGCAACCAGTTCGGCGGCACTTTGGGCGGCCCCGTCGTGAAGGACAAGACGTTCTTCTTCGTTTCGTATCAGGGCACGCGCGAGCGCAACGGCGCCTCGCTCACCAACAGTCTGTCGTTTCCCTTCATCCCGGCGGGCTTGACCAACGACCGCAGTGCCGCCGCGATCGCCGCGCTCTACACGCCCACGGTGACTGCCCCCACACCCAATCCGATCAGTCTGAAACTGCTGCAGGCTAAGCTCCCGGATGGCAGTTGGGCCATCCCCAGCGCCGCACGCACGGCTGCCTCCCCCACCTTGCCCGTAAGCACTCCCATGAGCGGCGTTTCCACCTTCCGCGAGGATCAGTTCAACACCAACATCGACCAGGCCATTGGGCAGAAGAATCGTCTCTCCGGGAAATTCTTCTACTCCGATACGCCGCAGTACCAATCGCTGTTCAGCTTCGTGGGCAGCAACCCCCAACAGATCCCCGGATACGGCGGTACTATCGATTTCCACAACCGCGTGTTCGGTCTCACTGATTCGCACGTCATTTCGCCTTCGCTGATCAACCAGGCGCATTTCGGCTACAGCCGCATCAACGGCCCATCCACGCCCCAGGAGCCTCTGAAGAACTCCGACGTAGGCATCAACAATCCGTTGTGCTCGACGACCCCCGCTTTCTGTGGCTTGGCGACCATCCAGGTGTTGGGGCTCTTCTCCATCGGCTCTACCACGCTCGCCGATCAGAAATCCACCACTCAAACGTTCGAGTGGACCGACATGCTCACCTGGAATCACGGCAGACACTTAGTGCGGTTCGGAGGTGCGGCGCAGCGCTACCGCGTCGATTTCTTCTTCAACTTCTTCTCGCGCGGCCAGATCAATTTCAACTCGTTCCAGGATTTCCTGGCCGGCAACATCGCCTTCGGCCTACTCGGCAACGGGGTGCACGACCGCGGCATGCGCGCCACCGATGGCTCCCTTTATATTCAGGACGACTACAAAGTCAGCGAGTCGCTCACCCTGAATCTCGGTGTGCGCTTCCAGCATCAGGGCGGCATCAGCGAGATTCGCGGGCGGCTGGCCAACTTCGACCCTGCGGCATACCCCAGATACAATCCCGCCTGCACGGTGACCGCGCCCTGCACCACCGGCAATGGTTTTCATATCCTGAGCCCCGGTGAGACATTGAATCCCAATACCAATGATTGGGCGCCTCGGGCAGGGTTCGCCTGGAAGCCCCCGGCTGCCAAAAATCTGGTAGTCCGCGGCGGTTATGGCGTTTATTTTGACCGCTTCTCCACGCGCGTCGCGAACCTGCAAATTTTCAACTACCCGTTCGATATTGTCGGGCTGGGCCTCGGTTCGTTCGCCAACCCGTTCCCCGATCTGTCGAAGGTCTCTTTCCCCATCAATCCGCCGGCGGTTCCCTCACCGGTTCCCTTCTACTTTGCGGGAGTGCCGCTGGCCACCAGCCCCACGGCCATCAGCGGCATCTACGTGAGCCACAACTTCCGCACGCCCTACGTGCAGCAGTACAGCCTGGGAGTACAGTGGGAGCCTGTCCGCGACTGGATGCTGGAAGTAGGCTACGTCGGATCGAAAGGCAACAAGCTGGTGAACGTGTACACCCTGAACCAGGGCACCTCGCCGGCGACGGCGCCTTATGGCATTTCGGTCTTCTCGTACAACAAGGCTCTGAATGGCTTCCAGATTGCGACCACCGACGCCAACTCCCTGTACAATTCGCTCCAAACGAGCCTGACGAAACGCTTCGGCAAAGGCCTGCAGTTTCTCGCGTCGTACACCTATTCGAAGTCGATCGACGATGCTTCCGGCGCGCCGACCAACGAATTTGCCGCTGTTCCCGGCGACCAGCAGAACCGCCGGTCGAACCGCGCGGTCTCCGACTACGATCGCACCAACCGTTTCGTCCTCAGCGCCACTTATAGCCTGCCGAAGTTTTATGGCGGCAGATCGGGGGTGGCTTCGCGCCTGGCGAACGGCTGGGATTGGAACGGCATACTGACCATGCAATCGGGAGCGCCGTTCTCCGTAAACTGCATCTCCGGATCCACCACGTATAACCGCGCCGACCTGATCGGACCCAATGCTGCCTTCAACGGCGACGTTACCAGCCGGCTGAACCAGTATTTCAATCGAGCGGCGTTCGCACCGGGATGCATCAACACGGCGCCGTTCGGGACTTCCGGACGCAACATCCTTCGCGGCCCGGCGCAAAACAACGTGGATTTGTCGATCGTGAAACTCATTCCGGTCAAGGAAGCCACGCGGTTGGAATTCCGCACGGAATTCTTCAACGCCTTCAACCGCGTGAACTTCGCGAATCCGAACAACAATGTGATCGTTCAGCCCACGTTGGCCACGATCACATCTACGTCCAGCGGCCCGCGCGTCATTCAGTTCGCGCTAAAGCTAAGCTTCTAATTGCGTCATGAGCAAAACGGAGCATCCACGTCGCTGTTCGGTTTTGCGTAACTATACGGCTGATGAGGGGAGGCCCCTCGAACCGGCTTGCAGGAGCAGGACTCAAACCACCTTCCGCT
>Ga0075030_100001178_pt1 | contig 23408 bp, 18 predicted proteins | sample LitLauG_LLR_2012_FD_71393 | JGI IMG/M metagenome (GOLD analysis project Ga0075030, IMG submission 71393) | Freshwater sediment microbial communities from Pennsylvania, USA - Little Laurel Run_MetaG_LLR_2012 | ecosystem: Environmental > Aquatic > Freshwater > Creek > Sediment | place: USA...
GCTCGAGCCTATCTCCCTGATCGTCTACCAGCCCAAGACGCGTGCCCTGCACGAAGCCACCAAAGTCGAAGTTCACAAAGTGGTTGCGCGCAACCACGGCTTCGACTACCGCAACGAGGATGCTTTTGACGAATGGGACACGATCAGCACGGTGGACAGCGTGGGCAAAATCTTCGACGCGATGAATGCATTCCTGGGCAGCGTAGGGCTGGTGACGCTGACCCTGGGAGCCATCGGAATCATCAACATCATGCTGGTGGCGGTCGCCGACCGCACGCGCGAGATCGGCTTGCGGAAGGCGGTGGGTGCGACCAACGGCAGCATCATGTTCCAGTTCTTCGTTGAGGGAGCTTTTCTTACGGTCTTGAGCGGCGGGATCGGAATGGGGTTTGCGGCAGCGCTGATGGCGGCCTTGGCGAGGTTGCCGTCGCCCCCGGGATTTGATCCGCCCAAACTGGTGCCGTCGACGGCTGCCCTGGCCATTACGGCGCTGGTGATCGCGGGGATCGCCGCTGGTCTCTATCCGGCGCGCCGCGCTGCGCTGCTGGAACCGGTGGAGGCGCTGCGCAAGGAATAGAATGCATCGCGACCTGCTTACACAAGCGTTTGCCGCCATGCGCCACGATCTTCGCAAGACCATTCTCACCATGCTGGGCATGGCCTGGGGCATCGCAACGGTGGTATTGCTGCTCGCCTATGGCGAGGGCTTCGGACGCGCCATCAACACCATCTTCCAGAGCTTCGGCGCCAAGGCGGTCGGCGTTTTTCCGGGGCGTACCTCGCAGCAAGCCGGTGGCAACAAAGCGGGGGTGCAGGTCCGTCTTACAAGCGAGGACGTTGAGCTTCTTCAAAATGTGGCGCCGCTGATTCGTCATATCTCGCGGCAGTCCGACAAGCAGTGCACGGCGCAGTACGGAGCCCGCACATTTGATCTGCCGGTGAAGGGTGTCGATCCGCCGGTGAATGCGATCTGGAATCTCGATATATCCGCCGGCCGCTTTCTGAACGACGAAGACAGTCTGGGCCACGTCCGGGTCGCGGTATTGGGGTACGAGGCCAAAGATAAGCTGTTCTCCGGGATGGATGCACTCGGCCAGGTCGTCCGCTTCAACGGGGTGAGTTTCCAGGTGGTCGGAGTGGTGGCTGCCCGCATGCAGGAAGGGGACAGCGACATCAACCGCCAGATCTATATCCCATTCACCACCATGGACGTGCTGCAGGACAACCACTACCTGGGCGGAATCTGGCTCGACTTTGAAGGCATGGATCACGAGAAGCTGACCAAAACCATCCGCGATTCCCTGGCGATGGCCCACAACTTCAAACCCGATGATCAGCGCGCCGTATTTGTGTTTGACGCGCAGAAACAGCTGGCCCAGTTCAACATCATTACGATGGGACTCAAGATCCTCTTAACCTTCATTGGTACGGTCACACTGGGCATCGGCGGCATCGGATTGATGAATATCATGCTGGTCTCCGTGACCCAGCGCACCCGCGAAATCGGCATGGAGAAGGCTCTCGGCGCGCGTAAGCAGGACATCATGTTCCAGTTTCTGGCCGAGGCCATGGTGATTACGGCGGCGGGCGGGGTGCTCGGGATCCTGCTGTCCTACCTGGTTTCCTTCGCGGTTGGATCCCTGACACTTTACAGCGCGATGGCGCAACACGCCGAGGCAGCGGATATCCGGCTCATCGTTGCGCCGAAAATCCTGATGATTGCCGTGACCATTCTGGCGGTGGTGGGGATGGTGAGCGGGATGTTCCCGGCGATGCGGGCGGCGAACCTGGATCCGATCGAGGCCCTGCGCTACGAGTAATCCCGGCGTCTCAAGGAGCCTCGTCCTGCGCGGCGGAAGGCGCGGTGGGCGCCCCAGACCTGGTTACCTAAGGAGTATCCTCCGGCCCGGGAGTCTGCGACCGAAAGACAGCAGTTTCGCTACTTCCCCCGTATATAATAAAAGCTTCCATGCCAAAGTACTCAATTGTGGTACCCCTGCATAATGAGCAGGAAAACGTCACCGATCTCTACGATCGCCTAAAGGCGGTGATGGAGGCGAACGGGGAGAGCTTCGAGATTGTCCTGGTGGACGATGGCTCGGTAGACCGCACATTCCCCCTGCTGCGCGAGATTGCGGCGGTTGATAGCCGCGTGACGGTTGTGAAACTGCGCCGGAACTTTGGCCAGACCGCGGGGCTGGCTGCCGGGTTCGATCACGCTCGCGGCGAATATATCATCGCCATGGACGGCGATCTGCAGCACGACCCGTCCGATATCCCGTTGTTCATCGAGAAGGTCGGCGAGGGCTATGACATCGTCAGCGGCTGGCGGAAGCAGCGCATCGACAATCTCTGGCTGCGCCGCATTCCTTCGCGCATCGCCAACTGGATGATGGCCAAGCTCAGCGGCGTCGATATTCACGACTTTGGCACCACGTTCAAGGCCTATCGCCGCGAGATTTTGGAGCAGGTTCCGCTCTACGGCGAGTTGCACCGGTTCATCCCCGCACTAGCCTCGTGGCACGGCGCCTCAATCATCGAAGTCCCGATCCGCAACGTGAACCGGGAACGGGGTGTGTCGCACTACGGTATTTCGCGGACGTTCCGGGTTTTCTTTGACCTGATTACAATTCGCTTCCTGCTGCGGTATCTCTCGCGGCCGCTGCATTTCTTCGGGACCGTAGGGATGGCGAGCATTCTGAGCGGTTTCGGAATCGCAGGCTGGCTGGTGGAGCGGAAACTGTTCCATCACTCCGATCTGCTGCTGCAGCACGGCCCGCTTATGATCTTTGCGGCCGTGTTGTTCCTGGCGGGGCTGAACATGCTCGCGGTTGGGCTCTTGGGAGAGATGCAGGTGCGTCACTACCACGAGCCCTCGCGTCGCGCTCCTTACTCTGTTGATCGCGTCCTGCGTTCGCAAAGCGAAGAGCACACGGTCTCGGAGTAAGAGTTCCGGGACCTGGCTCCCTCCTTAATTTACACGTCACCCGCAGCTGTGATCTTGCTCCCAGACATTCTGGTTCGCCTGAGCGAAGAATAGGGATAGCGGCCAAGCCAGCCGCGCGGGGGTTATAATGCCTCGGTTTGCCACCATGGAAAATGCTACCCAGTACGAGCTTCGTTTAGCCAGCCGCATGGCGCGGCTGGGCACGGAAACTGCCTTTGAAGTTCTGAGCAAGGCGCGGGCACTCGAGCGTCAAGGTAAAGATATTGTTCATCTGGAAATCGGCGAGCCCGACTTCGACACGCCGGCAAACGTGGTGGAGGCCGCGGTGGACGCGCTCCACAAGGGGTGGACTCATTACGGACCCTCGGCTGGCCTTCCCGAGCTCCGCCAGGCGATTGCGGAATATGTGAGTCGTACCCGCGGCGTCCCGGTGACTAGCGACGAGGTCGTCGTAGTACCGGGTGGTAAGCCTATTATTTTCTTTCTGATCCTGTCGTTGATCGATGCCGGGGATGAAGTCATCTATCCCAACCCGGGTTTCCCGATTTACGAGTCGATGATCCGTTATGTTGGCGGTGCGGCGGTGCCGATCCGGCTGCGCGAGGAACGCGATTTCGGGTTCGACGTCAATGAACTCGCCGCGCTGATCAACGACAAGACGCGCCTGATCATCATCAACTCGCCGCAGAATCCCACCGGCGGGGTGCTCAGCAAGCAGGAGATTCACGACATTGCTGACGCGATCGGTGACCGCAATATCATGGTCCTGTCGGACGAGATTTACAGCCGGCTGCTGTTCGAGGGCGAACACTTTTCGATCATGTCCGTGCGTGGATTCAAGGAACGGACCGTCCTGTTGGACGGGTTCTCGAAAACCTATGCGATGACGGGTTGGCGCATGGGTTACGGGGTGATGCGGCCTGATCTTGCGGTTCACGTAACGCGCCTGATGACGAACTCGAACTCCTGCACCGCCAGTTTCACCCAGGTCGCCGGGATCGAGGCGCTGCGCGGAGATCAGTCTTCGGTCGATCGCATGCGCGATGAGTTCAAGCGGCGCCGCGATGTGTTCGTCGCGGGACTCAACAAGATCAAGGGCTTTTCCTGCCGGATGCCAAAAGGCGCGTTCTACGTATTTCCCAACGTCACGAAGACAGGATGGCCGTCCAAGAAGCTGGCCAACGCTCTGCTCGAAGAGGCGGGGGTCGCGTGTCTTTCGGGCACGTCGTTTGGCGACTTTGGGGAAGGGTACCTGCGTTTCAGCGTGGCCAATTCGCTGGAGAATCTGAACAAGGCGCTGGATCGTGTCGGGCAGTGGACGGCAAAGAACCTGTAGCAGTGGTTGCTGAGGGTAGAGATTTAGGCCCAAGCGCCTCGGACGTTTCAGATCACCCCCGCCTGTGATTCGACTCACTGCCGCCGGCGGTATTCCAGCATAAGCTCGGGTTCGCGCGTTTGAGTGCGCGGGCCCTCCCCCTTTGCCCGCGTGCGGGGAAGGAGCCTTATGGCCCTCAGGAACTCCGTCAACGGCGAGATTACCCGCCACTACTCCATCGAAGAGCTCAAGGATGCCGCCAATCTGATGCGGGGCTACGACCTGGTCGCGCTGAATGCGGCAGGCAGCGGTCATGCGGGCGGAACGCTTTCCATCATGGACATTACGGCGGCGCTGTATCTGCGCGTGGCGGAGCATGATCCGGGTCACAGCTCGTGGGAGGATCGCGACCGGATCATCTGGTCCACCGGCCACAAAGCGCCCAGTCTGTATCTCGGGCTGGCCTTTGCCGGCTTCTGCCCGCTTGAGGACGTCGTATTCCTGCGCAAGCTGCGGTCGCCCTACCAGGGTCATCCGCATTGGCTGAAGCTGCCGGGCGTGGAAGTGTCTACTGGATCGCTCGGGCAGGGACTCAGCATCGCCGTAGGCATAGCGCTCGCGGGCAAGTTGAATGGGAAGACTTACACCACGTTTTGCATCATGGGGGATGGCGAGCAGCAGGAAGGTCAAATCTGGGAAGCTGCGATGGAGGCCAGCCATCATAAATTGGACAATCTGGTGGGAATCGTCGATTGCAACCGGTTGCAGATCGATGGCCCAGTCGCCGACGTGATGAACGTGGAGCCGCTGGAGGATAAGTACCGCAGCTTCGGCTGGGACGTGCAGCGCATCGACGGCCACAATATGGCAGAAGTTGTACAGACGCTGCAGAACGCCAAGATTGCTTGCGGAAAACCCAGGGTAATCCTGGCCGACACCGTAAAGGGCAAGGGCGTCAGCTTCATGGAGAACGTCGCGGGCTGGCACGGGAAGGCGCCGAGCTACGACGAAATGCTGAAAGGACTTGACGAACTCGGCCTGGCGGCCCGCATTCCAGTCCAGGACCTGTTGGAAAGGGCCAAGTGGTATCAGGCCGAGATTGACCGCAAACTCGACAGCGAAGTGCCCAAGTTCACGCGTAACTATTGGTGGAATACCGCGCCCAACATGAAAGTGAAGATGGAGCCGACGCGCAAGGGATTTGGGCAATCTCTGGCCGAGCACGGCGATGATGAGCGCGTGGTCTGCCTGGGTCTGGACATTTCAGGCTCGATTACCATCAGCGACTTCTATGCATCGAAGCCGGAGCGAAAGAAGCGGTGGATCAGCATGGGGATCGCGGAACAATCGGCAACGTCGGCGGCCGCCGGGCTGGCCAAGGAAGGGAAGTTGCCGGTATTCGGCACCTACGCCACGTTTGCCGCGGCGCGCAACCTCGACCAGATCCGCACCTCGATTTGTTACGGCAATTTCAATGTCATGATTGCCGGGGCTCATGGCGGCGTTTCCGTGGGACCCGACGGCGCCACCCACCAGGCGTTGGAAGACTTGTTCGCCATGTGCGGGCTGCCCAACATGACGGTTGTGGTTCCCTGCGATGTAATGGAGACGCGCAAGGCCACCGATTTCTTGCTGCTCCAGCACCAGGGCCCGAAGTACATCCGCTTCGCCCGCGAAGCAACCCCAGTCGTAACCCGCGACGAAACTCCGTTCGTTCTGGGCAAAGCCAATGTGATCCGGCTACGTTGCGAGGGCGATAGTTTCCTCGACGCCTTCGAAACCACGCTGGAGAGTTCCTACAAGGACGAGGGCGAAGACCTGACCATTATTGCGTGCGGTCCGATGGTGCCCGAGGCCATGCGCGCCGCATGGATCTTAAAGCACGAGTTCGGCTACGAAACGCGTATCCTTAATCTGCATACGCTGAAACCGATCGATCAGGCCGCCATCGTGTGGGCCGCGAAAGAAACCGGTGTTGTCCTCACGGCCGAGGAGCACCAGATCGGCGCTCTGGCGGGGCGCGTGAGCAGCGTCATCACTGAAAGCCCCGTCCTTTATGGCGTGCCGGTGATCACGGGAGCGATTGGTGTGAAGGATCGGTTCGGGGACTCGGGCGCGCCCTGGGAACTTATTAAGGAGTTCCAAGTGAGCGCGGAGCACATCGCCCACAAAGCCTTGGAACTGGTAGATATCAAGAAGAATCATCGCACCGCGCTGGACGAACAGCATCTGCTGGCGGGGAGCCGTCGCTAGCTTCACGGCGAGTGTCGGCTTTCGCTGCTGTCATACTGTCTCGTGTCGGCGATGGACCCGGCCCTTGATCCCCCTCGTCCGCCATCTTGGAGTAAACTGTCTCTTCTTGTCCGTCGTACGCCGTGGGGTACAACGGCCTGCACCAAGCCAACCTGAAAGAACATGACCAAGAAATTTCGCGTTTTTGCCACCTGCGATATCGGAGAGTCGATCGACCGGCTGCGTGCGCGCGGCTACGAAGTGGAGGTCTACGGCAGTCCGGAACCGCCGCCGAAGAGCCTGATCGTCTCGAAACTGCAGTCGGGGATTGATGGACTGATCACCACGCTCCGCGACCAGGTGGACGCCGAATTGTTTGAAGCAGGGAAGAGCACGCTGAAGGTTGTGGCGCAGTATGCGGTCGGCTTCGACAATATCAACCGGGCGGATGCGAATCGCTATCACATCCCGTTCACAAACACTGCCGACGTCCTAACCGAAGCCACGGCGGAATTCGCTTTCTTCATCATGGGGGCGCTGGCGCGGAAGTTGTGGAGCGCCGAGCACCTGACGCGCGAGAACCAGTGGGGCTTCTGGCATCCCTACCTGCCGTTTCTCGGGGATGAGGTGACGGGCAAGACGATCGCGATCATCGGCACGGGCCGCATCGGACTGGCCATGATCAAGAAGAGCACCGGATTCGATATGAACATCCTGTGCTACGACCCGGTCTACCAGAACAACGAATACGTAAAGGCAATCCAGGAAATGAAGGACCTGCGCCACGCGCGCGGTATCTGTCGCGAGAAGTGCTGGATCCGCTATGCCTCACTGGACGAAGCCCTGAAGTCTGCCGACTACGTCAGCGTGCATGTGCCCCTGCTTCGGGAAGGAGAAAGCCCGACGCCGACTTTCCATCTGTTCAACGAGCGAACCTTGCGCGTGATGAAGCCGACCGCGTACTTGGTGAATACCTCGCGGGGGCCGGTGATCGACGAGACTGCTCTCGCGAAAGCGCTGCGCGAGAACTGGATCGCGGGGGCGGCTCTCGATGTTTATGAGCAGGAGCCTCTCCCGGCGGACTCGCCCTTGCGTGATCCGGCGATTGAAGACCGCTGTCGGCTGTATCCGCACTTCGCGAGCGCTGCGAAGATCACGCGTCTCTCCACCGACCCCGAAAGGGGCATGGCGGGCCGCTGTGTGCAGGGCCTCATGGACGTTCTGGAAGAAAATTACGGCGGGGACGTCACCAAGATGCCATACGTAGTTAATAAGGAAGCGTTCGGCAAGTGAGCAGTGGCCTTGCGCAAATTGATCACGCGGGACCGGGTATCAGGTTTAGCCTTGTGATGGCGACCGCGACACAACATTGAATCAGTGATCGAGCGGCATAGGCTGCGCCTTCACAACCAAAGAAGGACGTTCCTACTTAATGCGACGAACGAAGTTGTTACCCGCGTTGTTGCCTGCCGCGTTGTTGTCGCTTCTGACCCCGGTTCTCGCTTTTGCCCAAGCATCATCGGCTCCGGCGTCGTTGAAGCTCCTGCCTGTGCCAAAGGAAGTTCACCTGGAAAAGGGCTCTTTCGCCGTCACTTCCACAACTCGAATTTTTGTCGAAGCTGCTCACGCTGCGGAAGATCGCACTGCCGCCGAAAGCCTCGCACGAGAGATTCTTGATCAGTCTGGATTGAAAGTCGCGATTGAAAAGGTGCAGGAGCCACCTGCCGGCAACGGTGCGATTGTCCTTGGCCGGCTGTCGGATTCTCGCATGCGCTCTTACCTCGTGGCGAAGGGCGTGAATGTCGCGGAGAATCCTGGTGAACAGGGCTATGTCTTGTATGCAGACTCGTCCCGTATCACAGTCGCCGGAGCGACCGGGCAAGGATTGTTTTACGGAGTCCAGACCTTGCGCCAGTTGCTCCATCCGCGGGAAACCGGAACGGAGTGTCCTGCGCTTGTCATTCGTGACTGGCCGAGCATGAAGTGGCGCGGGGTCCATGACGACATCAGCCGCGGACCCATCCCGACCCTGGAATACATGAAGAAGCAAATTCGTACGCTGGCGGCGTACAAGGTCAACTTGTTCGCGCTTTACATGGAGCACGTGTTTGATTTTCAGAGCCAGCCGTTGATGGCTCCGAAAGAGGCCGCCCTTACTCCTGATCAGATCCGTGAACTGGTGCAGTATGCGCAGAAGTACTACGTCACGATCCTGCCTGAGCAGCAGGCCTTCGGCCATCTGCATCACGCGCTGAAATACGAAATCTATTCCGACGTGGCGGAGACTCCGCACGGACACGTGCTCACGCCCACGAACGAGCGCTCCTACGACTTCATCAAGAGTCTTTACGCGGAGCTCGCGCCGCTGTTCCCAGGCCCGTTTCTTCATATTGGCGCGGATGAAACCTTCGAACTGGGACGCGGCCAGACCAAGGCGCGAGCCGATCAAGTCGGGCTGGGCCGCGTATATCTTGAACATCTGCAGAAAGTGCACGAAATTCTCGAGCCCTACCACAAGCAACTGATGTTCTGGGGCGACATCGCGGTGAAGTATCCGGAGCTGTTGACCATCCTTCCCAAGGAGATGATTGCGGTCCCCTGGGACTACGATGTCAAACCCAGCTACGACGCCATCCTCAAGCCCTATACAGAGGCCGGCCTGCCGACCATGGTCGCACCCGGCGTGAGCAACTGGAATGTGATCTGGCCGAATTTGGATGTGGCTTACGTGAACATCCGGAACTTCGTGCGTGATGGCCAGAAGGCGGGCGCCATCGGGATGCTGAATACCACCTGGGACGATGACGGCGAGACCCTGTTCGAAATGACGTGGCCCGCGCTGGCGTTTGGAGCTGCAGCGGGATGGCAGCCCGGGGAGTCTGCCATTGAGGATTTCAAGAACAGTTATGACTGGGCGTTCTATCGAAACGCGGGCGATACTTTCAAGGAGGTACTGGAAAATCTCGATCTCGCGCACGCGGCATTGAAGAATGCGGGGAGCGAAGGTGCCGACGACACGTTGTTCTGGGCGGATCCGTTCAGCGAGGACGGCGCCAAGCTCATGCAGAAAGCATTGCCGGCCGCCAGAGACGTTCGGCTCGGGGCCGAGCATGCCCTCGAGGCGCTGTACCGAAGCCGCGCGGCCGCGCACGTTAACGGCGATACGCTCGATGACATGATTTTCGCAGCGTGGCGCTTGGACACGTTGGGCATGAAGATCCAGTTCACCACCGAGATCAACCACTTTTATTGGGATGCTTACCAACACCTGACTGACGGCGATCGGGTAGAGAACGATCTGGAAGAGATCACTGCCATCAATGCGCGCCTGGAGGACTTGCGGGATGCAACTACGCGGCTTCGCGGCATGTACGAGAAAGCGTGGCTCCGCGAAAACCGTCCATACTGGTTAGGGAACGTGCTCGTCCGCTACGACCTCCTTGCGCAGACGTTCCAAGGCAAGATCGTTGCCGTGCGCGACGCGCAACGGCAATACTGGGCACAGAAAACTCTTCCCCCACCGCAGCAGCTCGGTTTCTACCTGCAGCCTTGAGGCTCGCCGATTCGTACAATGTTTTCCAAACGCACTGAATGGAAACTAACCCCGAACCGCTTTTCGCAAGTGCAGGCGGAATTGCGCGCGGCGGGAATGAAGATCCTGGATCTCAGCGTCTCAAATCCATCCCGGGCCCACCTTCATTATGACAGCGAGGCAATTCTCGAAGCCATGGTGCAGCCGGAGGCCATGGATTACGACCCCCAGCCCAAGGGCCTACTCAAAGCACGCCAGGCAGTCGTGGACTACTACCGCGAGGCGCACGAGGGATTCGATCTCGATTCCGATTCAGTGATTCTGACCACCAGCACCAGCGAAGGCTATGCACACGTATTCCGCCTGCTTTGCAATCCGGATGACGAGGTCCTTGTTCCGAAGCCAAGTTACCCGCTGTTCGAATTCCTGGCCGATCTTGCGGATGTGAAGCTCGTGCCCCATCCGTTGCTTTACGACCACGGATGGCAGATCGACTTTCCCTCGCTCTACAAAGCGGTCACGCATCGCACGCGCGCCGTCGTCGTCGTTCATCCGAACAATCCGACTGGGTCCTACGCAAGGCCGGAAGAGGCCGCTGCGTTGAACCGGTTTTGTCAGGAATACGGTCTGGCCTTGCTGGTGGACGAGGTCTTTCTGGACTACCCTCTCGACGGCGCCCCGCGAGCAACGTTTGCGGTGAATCGCGACGTGTTGACGTTTACTTTGAGCGGACTTTCGAAGATCAGCGGGTTGCCGCAGATGAAGGTCGCGTGGGTCGTGACCAGCGGTCCCGAAGAGCGCAAGGCGGAAGCGCTGGGCCGACTGGAAGTAATTGCGGATACCTATCTCTCGATGAATACTCCGCTGCAACTCGCCACGCCGGCGCTGCTGGAGCAGCGACGAAACATTCAACCGCTGCTGCTTGACCGCGCCAGGACCAACCTGCAGGAACTCGATCGCAGACTGGCGCAGCAGAAGACTTGTGAGCGTCTGGATGTGGAAGGCGGATGGTATGTCGTGTTACGTGTGCCAGCCACGCAATCCGACGAAGATCTGGCGATTGATCTGTTGCGAAAGCTCGCCGTGCTCGTGCATCCCGGGCATTTCTACGATTTTCCTGGCGACGGGTACCTGGTGATGAGCTTGATAACGCCGACAGAAGATTTTCGTGAAGGAATCCGGCTGATCCTCGACCTGCTCAATCCCTAGCCCAACCACATTGGGGAAGTCACCGTTTTACAAGGAACGGATTGCTTTCCCGCTCCTCGCCAATTCTTGTGAGCGGTCCGTGACCGGGGACGACCAACGTCTCGTCGGGCAAAGCCAGCACGCGGTCGTGCAGGGAATGAATGATCTTCTCGAACGATCCTCCGGGGAGATCGGTACGGCCGATGCTGCCGGCGAAGAGTGTGTCGCCGGCAATCAGCATGGTTTCGGCAGGAAAATACAGGCAGATGCTGCCCTGGGTGTGGCCGGGCGTGTGGAGAACCTGACCGACAAGGGAACCAGCCTTTACCGTATCGGCCTGACCGATGCCCTGGTCGATTTCAACTTTTTCGGGTGCAGCCATTCCCAGCCAGGCTGCCTGCACGTCGAGCATCTTGAGAAGAGCGTAGTCATTCTGATTCAGCAGAACCGGGGCACCCGTCGCCTTGCGCAGTTTCATGGCTCCGCCTACGTGGTCGATATGCGCGTGGGTGATCACGATCTGCTTCACCCGCAGATTGTGTTTCCGGATCAGATCGAGCACCTGATCGACATCGTCTCCCGGATCGATGACCATGGCTTCGCGGGTTTGCTCATCGCCGATGATCGAGCAGTTGCACTGCAGAGGTCCGACGGGGAGAATTTCGTGAATCATAGCGAGATTCTATTCGACAGCGGAGAACAATCCTGAAAAACGAAGTCCTCCGTATTGGAGGACGTTCGCGTCGTATCAGATTGCCGCTGCCCGATCGCCGAAACCTACTTCTTCTGAGCGGGCGCAGGCTGCGAGACCGGAGCGGCTGGAGCCGGAGCAGGCGCGGCCGGCTGCGATGTGGTTTGCTTGACTCCCGACAGAACGGAACGAGAAGTTGCTGCGCCGCTGCGCCGCACGGCGACGATGGACAGCGTAATCGAGGTGACCATGAAGAGCACGGCCGACCAGGTCGTTGCCCGAGAAAGCGCGGTGGCAGCGCCCCTCGGCCCGAACGCGGTCTGGCTCCCCATACCGCCGAAAGCGGCCGCGATATCACCGCTCTTGCCGCTCTGCAGCAGCACCACAATGATCAGAAAAAAACACACCAGAATGTGTACGGCGTAGACCAAGCCAATCAAAATGTTCATCTGCCCGCAAACCAAACCGGACCCAAGCCGGCCTTTCTATCTCAAATGGAATGAATATGTTGGTGCGGAAGGGGGGATTTGAACCCCCACGCCTTTCGGCGCCACCCCCTCAAGATGGTGTGTCTGCCAGTTCCACCACTTCCGCAAGAGGCCAGCAACATTATAACAAATGGGTCACTCCCTGGGCTCTCCCCTTGCGGCCGGGCGGCTGTGGAGTCTTTGCCGCGGCCGCTGTCGATCGTCCGAAGCCGCTTTTGTACAAATACCTTCCGGTCATGTGGCCGTATCCGTCGAAAGGCTTTTCACGATTTTGTGTGCTCCTTCTGCCGGGGCAACCGAAGTCCCCTGCAAGAGGGGTAGCTTACGCGCAGGTTTCCTTATCAAAGATTTATTTCTTATTCATGCCTTCTTTATTGCCCCCGATCTATGTTCGTAGACAGATCAATTCGAAACTTATGGCGACCGGAGTACGGAGGTTAGAATGAAGAAAGTATTACCAACTTGTGTTGTACTCTGTGGGATTGCGAGCCTGCTGGTGACGGGAGCAGTCAGCCAGGACCCATCCTCGTTGGCTGCCCGGTATGGCATCGACGCAAAGCAGGCGCGGGCGATGGCAGCGCAAGTGGAGCTAAGGAAGAGCAACATCTCTTATGCTGTCTCAGATCTTGAAAATGCGTTGTTCACCGGAGATGCGGCCGCGTGCGAGCGACAACTCGACAAATCTGCAGCGTTGTCGTTAAATGGCGTTGAGTTGAACACCTGCAAAGACGTTATCGACGAAAGACCTGCCACAAACGACGCGCATCAAAAGCTGAAGTTGCACAATCAGTTCATAGAGATCACCGAAAACAACCCCGACGCGCGCGTCAGCGTTGATGTAATGCCTGGTGGTCGACACGATATCTTTACGCTGAGGCAGGTTGGCGATCGCTGGCTGGTGACAAGCTTTACGAGTGCGGCTGTGCAAATGAGCGACAAGCGCAACTCCTCCCATCAGTAGTACCTTTCAGAAAATGAGAGGGCGGTGGTTGTTCCAGGCTCTGCCGTTTTTCGGCACGAGTACCTAAGAGCCCTTCCGGAGCACGCCGCCCCCGGCTTCAGCGCCAAGAACAGCCCCTTGAAGCGGATTCGAAGATTCTTGCCCGCCTGACTGAGCATCCTTCACTGTCATCCGCCCTGCCGTTATCCGCCTGCCGTAGTCGCCGCTCCGCCGAGCACAATGCGCTGAATGCCATCCACCGGCTAAATCATCGGTTTTGCTGATTTCATGCATCGCCAAAAACGATGGTGCAGAGAACACCAGGGAGCGGTGTGCACAGTCAATCACATCGGCCGGACCAGTTTCTCCCGAAGTAACCTGCAAGCTCACAAGCGCCATAACTCTTCCTGCAGATTGCCTGTGGCGCCCGCGAAGGCGCTTTATTCCTGATCGCTGCACAAGTTCGCTCTGCACTGGAGGCGGAGTGCCTGCATGGGTGCAATTAAATCGGACTTCCATAAGTCTGCGGGTCGACCCCGCCACCAATAAACGTTGCTTATGCCTTAGATAGATTTTCGTTCTCAAAAGTATTTCCGATAGTTCCTAAAGGAACTATGCGTTGGACAGTGGGAACGCAGGTGCCTAAAGTCGCTTTGCTAGCGGCGGGTGCACACGGTCATTCGCTGCACGCAACAGGGGAGAAAGCGAGCAACCATCATGAAAGGTCGCTCCTACACAGGGGCTGTGACCGCATTTTGCAGATGTCCGCAGTCCTCCACAAAGGACGCGAATGACAACAGGAGTTTCAACTCATGAAAACTACAGCCGCAATCGCAATCGCATTGGTAGCAGCAGTCTTCGTGGCACATGGACCGTTAGTGTGCAGTGCGCAGACTGACGCTGCCCAGTCAAGCTCTAAGCCACCGGTTTTGTCAGCGCAAGCGACGACTGCAGCTGCATCGCTGCTGGAGACCGGTCAGCCCGCCGCGCCTCCGGCCGCTCCTTCCGACCCAGTTCCGCTCCCCTATCCTTCCGTAACGGGCCCGGTGTCCTGGCTTCCCCCTGCCATCTTTGACGCAGGACCTTTTGGCAAGATCGCCGTAAACGGCATTCTCGATGGTTTAGGTATGTGGACGGGGAATTACGTAGCCGGTGACAACAGCCATCAAGCGGCTGTGAGTAACGGTCAGGCATTTGTTCAAAAGACCGACGGCTGGTTTCAGTTCTATCTGCAAGCCGGCGCCTACAACATTGCCGCTCTAGGGACGCCTTTCCTCGATACCGACAAGACGACAACCAAACTCTTCAGCCCGCTGCCGGTTGCGTTTGTGAAGCTACAGGGACAAAAATCTTTGAAGAACACCTCCCTGTTGATCGGTGAGCTGCCGACCCTGATCGGCGCCGAATACACCTTCACCTTCGAGAACATGAACGTTCATCGTGGCCTGTTGTGGAACCAGGAAAACGCGGTTAATCGCGGAATCCAGCTGAATCAGACCATGGGCAAGTTTGCCGCCTCGCTCAGCTGGAATGACGGCTTCTATTCCAATCGTTACTCGTGGCTGACGGGCTCCCTGGCCTATACCAAGGGCCCCCATTCCCTGGCCTTCGTCGGCGGAGGCAACTTAGGGCAGACCGCCTATCAGACTTACGCCACGCCCGTACAAAACAACAGCCAGATTTACAACGTCATCTACACATACACAAAGGGTCATTGGATCCTCCAACCTTACCTTCAATACACCAACGTGCCCACAAACGCGAAGATCGGCGTGACGAAGGGCGCATCGACGACCGGCGGGGCGATGCTGGCGAGTTACGCCTTCAAACACGGCTTCTCGCTCCCGGTTCGCTGGGAATATATCTCGAGCTCGGGGAGTGCGGCAGACGGATCTGTCAATTTGTTGTATGGCCCGGGCAGTGCTGCGACATCGTTCACGGTAACGCCTACCTATCAACGGGGCGGGTTCTTCATTCGCGGAGACCTGGCCTATGTTCGTGCACGCAATTTCACGCCCGGGGACGCCTTTAGTCTCAACGGCACAAGCCCAAACCAGCCACGTGCCATGGCTGAATTTGGCTTCATCTTTGGCAACAATGTGGGCGAGAAGAGACCGTAGATTCAGGCACACCGGCGTGGCTTGAACGCTTGCTGCGAGAAGTGCCGGAAGGAAGATCTTGTACCGGGGACTGCCACTTGGGCTGCTCTGCGATGTGGGGGATCTGCGGCTTGGATCGTACGTGTCGTTCTCCGAGAACGGTGTTGAACCCAAAAATATTTTTGATACTCGCCAGAAAAAGTATCAATTGGACTATCGCGGCTAAGGCAGCTAGTTTGACCCCCAACTGTGTACTGGTCCTGCCGCGGGGGCCAGTCAGTCAAGTCGCGTGAGCGCGTGTCGAAGCGAGTCGCCAATGCATGCAGAACGAAAACCAGTGTTACTGAGGAGAACTGACATGGCGGAGACCTCCGCAGCTGAAATGAAGCAGACCGTAGGCTTGACCGGCCTGACGATGAACGCCATGGCGCTCATCGCACCCGGCGCCTTCCTTTGGCTCACCTTTGCTGGGCAAGCAGCCGCGGGCGCGACCGCGCCGGCGATGTGGATCGGCATCGTGTTTGCCACAGTGTTGTGCCTGGCGACCGCCGTCTGCTACGCCGAAATGTCCAAGTTGTATCCCGGTACCGGGAGTTCCTATTACTTTGCGGAGCAATCCTTCCTCAACCACGAAAAGGCGTGGCCCTATGCGCGGCTGGCTAAGTTCATCGTCGGATGGGGCTCGCATCTTTACTACTGGGTCTATCCCGGAGTGATGGTGGGAGTCATCGGTGTCATCTCCGGCTACTTGGTGGGAACGCTTTGGCCGAACTTCATGAGTGCCTCCAATCCCGGCCCGGCGTTCATGATGTTGGTAGCGGTCGCCGCTTCCTTTGGCGTCGCCTATATCGCCCATCGCGGCGTGAGTGGTTCGACGGCAGTCAACATCGCGATCAACATTATTCAGATCAGCGCGCTGCTGGTGTTCTCGGTCGTTGCACTCGGCTACCGGATGAACCATCCGGCGGGCAGTGCAGGCTCTCAGTTCGATCCGCAAACCAGCGCTTCCTACAACTACGAGTTTGCCACCACGTCGCAGACCGTGAGTGGCCAGGCCACGGACGTCATAACGCGAGACGCAAACGGAGTCCCACAGCCCAAGCTTGATACGACGGGCAAACCTGTGCCCTACCACATCACCTATCCGGAGAAGGATTCCAGCGGTAGCTTCCTGTCGCATCCCACGGCGGGCTCCGTGATCCGGATGCACAACTTTGGCTTCATGTTCGTACAGGCCACGATCGCCATCCTGATCCTGGTGGGATTCGAGTCGGTTACTTCCATGGGTGGCGAAGCGAGGAATGCGAAACGCGACGTGCCAATCGCGGTGATCACGTCGCTGCTGGTGCAAGGTTGTTTCTGTTACCTGTTCGAGTACTTCGCGGCCAACTACGTGCTCAACAGCGGCTACACCATGCAGAATGCGGCGGGCTCGGCGGCGCCGATTGGCGACCTGATGATCCTGGTCGGTGACACGTTATTCGGCCCCGGCAATGGCCGCATCTTCATGCTCGCGGAGGCTGCGACGGTCTTTCTGGCTCTGATCGGTACCACGCTCTCCTGCATCAACACCGGTGCGCGCGTCACCTATGCCATGGGGAAGGACAAGGAATTGCCCGATTCGATGGGCGCGCTCCACTCGCAAAATCTCACGCCGCATCGGGCGATCTGGTTGCTCGCGATGATTTCCGCGGTGGTCGGCTGTATCACGGTCGTGATGTATTTCGGGGACGGCGCTGCCCCGGCCGATTCTGCCATTCAGGCTCTGCCGCATGGATTCTGGTCGAGCTTCGGCTACCTGACTCATGACAAGATGGCCGCCTTGCCAAACTCGTTCCTCACCATGACACTGGCCTCGAACTTCGGGACCTTCCTGCTGTACATGCTGAGCTGCGTCACGTGCCTAGTGTGCTTCCACAATCATCCGTCGTTCAGCTTTGTGCGGCATCTGGTAATTCCTGTTTTCGGGCTGCTGGCCAATCTAGCCTGCATGGTCTTCTACCTGGTGGGACCGTTCATGGGGTACGGCACGAAAATGGAACCTCTGCTGGCGCTAGGGATCGCTCTAGTGTGGGCTATCTACGGCGGGATTTACTTCGTGCGCGCGAGCAAGGCTACGGGACGCACTACCCGCGTATCGGAACGGATGACGGCAGCCTGATTGGCGGGGCGTGATTCAGAATGAGTAAGGCCTGGCAGCAGGTGGCTGCCAGGCCTCGCTCTGTTTGCGAAAGCCTTACCGCTCCGCGCAACAGATTCGCTTCTATGCTGGATATCGAATTTTCCCAGCTCTCTGAGCCGGGCCGGGTTCGCTCACGGAACGAGGACTATCTCGGGCACGTGCTTCCTGCCTCTCCGGCGCAGGCGCGCTCGCATGGCTGGCTGTTTGCCTTAGCCGACGGGGTCGGGGGACAGCGCCAGGGAGAAGTGGCATCCCGCGCAGCGATTGAGGAAGTGGTGGCGGGGTTCCGGCGCGCTGCAGCCAACGCCCCCCACCGAGGCTTGCTGACCAGCCTCGTGCAAGCAGCGAACGCCCGCGTGTGCGAAACCGAGATCCTGGCAGGACCGGCTGGCTCGGGAATGGCGTCCACAATCGTCGTCTGTGCTTTGCGGTTCGACCGGGCCACCGTGGCCCACGTCGGAGACTCCCGTCTCTACGTGATCCGCAAGGGCGAGGCGCGGCAGATCACCAATGATCATACTGTCGCCAGGGAACAGGCGCGACTGGGCATCCTCTCAACCGCAGAAGCCGGTCAGGTGGCAACCCGCCACGTGCTGAGCCGCAGTCTGGGCAAAGGCCTGTTTGCGAACGTCGAAATCAACGAGGTGCAATTGCTCCCCGGAGACGTAGTCCTGATTTGCTCTGACGGGTTACACGGCCCCATCGGCAGTGCCGAGATCGCCCGAACGTTAAGCGAAGCCCGCGATCTGGACGCTGCGGCCCGCCAGCTGGTGGACAGCGCAAACGAGCAGGATGGCGGTGACAACGTCAGCCTGCAGCTGATCCGCATTCGCAGCATCGAGCGCATGGGCATGTACCGCGGCCGGCCGTACAAACTCCGCTGACGGCCGCTTGTACCGCACCCGCCATCCTCAAACTGAAATCTTTACGCATTACTTATGGTGGTTCTGGCATGATGGGTGAGTACGAACGTGAATGATGTAGCGCGTTTGTCGGTTCACTCGGCGGATCTGGCGACGATGACTTCGTTCCATCCTGGCGACCAGCTCGACCACTACCGCATTGAAAATCTCGTTGCTCGCAGCGGCATGGCCTCGATCTATCGCGCCACCGACCTCCAGACCGGCCGTACCGTGGCGATTAAAATCCCCCACCCCGAAGTCGAATGCGACCCTGCCTTGTTCGATCGTTTCCGCCGCGAGGAAGACATTGGCAAAGCCATGGATCATCCTGGCGTAATGAGGGTCTTGGACGACGAGGAGCGCAGCCAGGTCTACATGGTGATGGAGTGGGTGGACGGGCGCTTACTACGCAAGATCCTGGATGAACAGCGCAAGCTGGATCCGCAGCGTGCCGTGTCCATTACTCTGCGCATCCTGGATGCGCTGCAATACATACATACCCATGGCGTGGTGCATCGCGACCTGAAGCCGGAAAACATCATGGTCGACGAACACGACAACATCAAGCTCATCGATTTCGGAATTGCGGGTAATGCCAACGCCCGGCGCCTGACATTCGCGAAATTTTCTCAGACCATGGGAACGCCGGACTACATCTCTCCCGAACAGGTGAAAGGGAAGCGTGGAGACGCGCGCAGCGACCTGTTTGCCCTCGGTGTCATGCTTTACGAAATGCTGACGGGGAAGGTGCCGTATTCAGGCGCCAATCCTTTCCTGATCATGAACGATCGCTTGCTGAACAACCCCGTGCCTCCGCGCGAAGTCGACCCCACGGTGACGCCGCAGCTGCAGGAGATCATCTATCGCGCTCTGGAACGCGAGCCCAAGAACCGCTACGCCAGTGCGCGCGATTTCGCCTGGGACTTGCAGCACCAGGATCAGGTGGGCGTCGCCGAGCGGCCCGAGCTTCACGACTGGAAGCAGCGCCGTACACCTTGGGCGAAGAGGATTTTGCTGTATGTGGGATTGGCCTTGATCCCGGTCGTGATTTTCGGATTGCTACTTTACGTAGCCAGGCACAGCTGACACTGCGGAAAATGCGCCGCCGAAAAACACTCGCTTTCAGCGCTGGATAAACTCGTCGCTGTGGATGTCGAACTCCGGGTAAGCGCCCGCGCCTAGTTCATGCAGATCCATGCCCTGCCAGTCGCCCTCGACGTCGACGCGTTGCCGGTAGAAGCGATTCAGAAGCCAGTTCAGGCCGTAGGTCAGGGGGAAAACGAATCCAATCAGAGTCGCGATCCCTAGCACCTGTGCCAGCCATTGCCCGCTGACGCCGCTTCGAGCGCCGGCATCGGACAATAGAGCTACTGACAACAGGCCCCAAATCCCACCTACGGCATGCACGGAGACCGCGCCTGCGGGATCGTCGACCGCCAGTTTAAATTCAAGCAGGTCGACCGCGAACGGAACCAGGCCACCCGCGACCGCACCTACAAGGATGGCCGCTGCCGGCTTCAGGAACGCAGCGGCGGCGCTGCTGGCGACCAGGCCCGCCATCCAGCCATTCGCCACCAACGAAGCGTCAGGCCGGCCGAAGCGAACCCGCGTGACCACGGCTGTCGTCAGACCCGAGGCCGCCGCTGCCAGCGTGGTATTGACGGCAATCAGCACGGCGGTCGACGGCTCCGCACCCGCGAACAGGATCGCTCCCGAGGTGTTGAGGCCCAGCCACCCCAGCCACGCGGACATGCATCCCAACAGAACCAGGACAGCGTTGTGACCAGGAATTGCTGCGGAAACTCCTTCCGATGAATATTTCCCAGGCCGCGGACCCAGGATCCAAGTAATGGACAACGCCGCGAGACCGCCGACCACATGGATCGTACCCGAACCCCCTCCGTCCAAAAAGCCGCGGCCCAGACCGTAGTTCGCGCCCAACTGAGCTAACCAGCCGCCGCCCCACACCCAATGGGAAAAAAGTGGGTAGGTCCATCCCGCCAGCAGCGCCGTAGAAGCACAGGTTGCTCCCAACTTCCAGCGGTCAGCGCCCGAACTTATCGGGATCAGCCCGGCCAGTCCGACACTGAAAATCTGCAACAGCACCGCTAGCGAAGCCGGCGAGAGATCCAGGTGTACACCCCGCAAGAACGTCGGCTCGGCCGCGATCCAGTCCCAGGTTTTTCCAGCGATCACGAACGCATGAGAGGGTCGTCCCGCCGTCCCTTGAAACGAGAAACCGAGAGTAACGTACACCAGCGTCGCCACCGCCAGGACGCACAGCGACGAGAGCATGGCGTGTGCGGCGCTACGCGATCGTCCCAGCCCCGTGTTGACAAGGGCGAGGCCAACACAGGCCAGCGGAACCAACAGAATCAGCAGGAAGCACATCGCTGCCGACGCATCGGAAAGGGAAGGAAGCGGCGCAGAGGTCACTGTTTTTTCATTGTACCGACGTAATGGGCACGCACCACCAGGGCCAGACCACCCAGTTCCACCCCGACTCCGGCCAGGACGAAAGAGGCCCGCGCCATCGGCGACGGAAGGATGGAGATCGCTGACGTCACCAGCCCCCATCCCGCCAGCAACAATAGAAAACCCATGAGCTTCATTTAGAGTCCTGCCGCAAGTGTGGTGCTGAAATCTGGTTGCCAGCTCGGAGTGAGCGGCGCGCATTCCTTGCCCGGCGAGTCGACACCAATTGTTAAGGGTAAGGGGTGCGCGCCGAACCCGTCCAATAGATTTTTCTTATTTGGTGGAAAAGAGGAACCCTTTGCTCTCGAGGTTCTAGACTGAGAGTGGGCAACGCTTCTCGGGCTTAGTACTTCACAATCGCGGTGAACGACTTCGGATCCAGGCTTGCCCCGCCGACCAGAGCGCCGTCGATTTCCTCTTCGGCCATGAGTGCCTTGACATTTTCGGGCTTGACCGAGCCACCATAGAGAATTCGAAGACGATCCGCGAATTCCTGGCTAAAAGACTTGGCGGCTTCGGATCGAATCAGAGCGTGGGCGTCGCCTGCCATTTGGGGCGTCGCGGTCTTGCCCGTGCCGATTGCCCAGACCGGTTCGTAGGCGACCACCAGTTTGCCCGCTTTCTTGCCTGAAATGGCATGAAAGGCGCGAAGACACTGCCGCCGCAACACGTCTTCCGTCAGCCCGGCCTCGCGTTCTTCCAAAACTTCTCCCACGCAGACGATTGGCGTTAGTGCTGCTTCTAGCGCGGCTTTCAATTTCAGATTCACGGTATCGTCGGTCTCGCCAAAGTACTGCCGACGCTCCGAGTGGCCGATGATGACGTGGGTCACGCCCGAGGCCAGCAGCATGCTCGCGCTGCAATCGCCCGTAAATGCCCCTTCTTTTTCCCAGTGCAGATTCTGCGCTCCGATGGCAACCTGGGAGCCCTTCACGGCCTCCACCGCGGCAGGGATGTCGAGGAAGGGCGGGCATACTACGATCTCGTCGCGATCGTGTCCGGCGACCATGGGCAGGAAGGTGCGAAAAAAATCTCTCGCCTGATCCGGTGTCTTGTACATCTTCCAGTTGCCGGCCATTACTTTTTTTCTAGTCATACGTGTATTCCAATCCGAACCTCAAATGAAGTCCCCGAGCCTGGTCTGTTTTGAGCGAGGGTAGCGGTGGCAAACGTTTCAAGAGTTGCTTTGTCGAACAGAACCATCCATACAAGAACCAGATGCTTCGCTGCCCGGAGACTGTTGACAAGATTCGGAATCGCTACCTGCGCCGCCTTGTCTACCGGGTACCCGAAGATTCCGGTGGAGATTGCCGGGAAGGCGATGGTGGTCAAGGCAAACTCATCTGCGACGCGCATCGACTCGCGATAGCATCGCGAAAGTGCATCGGGCTCGCCGTGTTTGCCTCCTTGCCAGAACGGACCCACCGCGTGAATCACGTGTTTACAGTCAAGTCGGCCAGCGGTGGTCGCAACCGCTTGACCCGGTGAAAACGATCCGTGCGCAGCGCGAATACGCCGGCATTCTTCCTCGATTGCGGGGCCACCCGCGCGGTGAATGGCACCGCAGACGCCTCCACCCGGCGACAACTCGGAATTGGCGGCATTCACAATGGCGCTCGACGGACCTAACGCATATTGCGTAATGTCTCCGCAAATAAGGCGGATTTCATCAGGATCGCCGACCACCAGCGATACGCTGTAATTCTTGTCGCGCGGCAGATCCACCTAGGCCCTCGTCAAAGGTACAGTGCGTCCGAAATCTCGGTAGTACGGTGCCCGTAAAGCTCCAGAACCGAGATCACTTATTCGTCAGCGCTTCCACACCCGGAAGCTTCTTGCCCTCGAGGAATTCGAGCGACGCTCCGCCGCCGGTGGAAATGTGTGTGATCTTGTCAGCGACTCCCGCGCTACGCACCGCGGAGACTGAGTCCCCACCACCCACGATCGACGTTGCCGCCGGATTGTCCGCCACCGCCTGGGCCACTTTGAAGGTACCCCTGGAGAACGCCGGCACCTCGAAGACTCCCATGGGGCCATTCCACAAGATAGTGCGTGCCCGGGAAATTTCTTCGGCGAAGATGTCGATCGTTTTGGGGCCGATGTCCAAGGCCATCAGGTTTGCCGGGATCGGCTGGCCCTGGTCGACTTTGGTCACGCGCGCGTTGGCGTCGATTTTCTCGGCCGCGAGATGATCCACGGGCAGCAGGAATTTCAGCTTGCGCGTCTTGGCTTCCTGCAGCAACTGTTTCGCCAGTTCCAGCTTGTCTTCTTCCACCAGTGATTTGCCCACCTGCTCGCCCAGGGCCTTTAGAAACGTGTAGGCCATGCCACCGCCGATGATCAGCGAGTCGACCTTGTCCAGAAGGTTTGTGATCACCGGAATCTTATCGCTGACCTTGGCTCCGCCGAGGATCGCA
>Ga0075030_100001180_pt1 | contig 23407 bp, 20 predicted proteins | sample LitLauG_LLR_2012_FD_71393 | JGI IMG/M metagenome (GOLD analysis project Ga0075030, IMG submission 71393) | Freshwater sediment microbial communities from Pennsylvania, USA - Little Laurel Run_MetaG_LLR_2012 | ecosystem: Environmental > Aquatic > Freshwater > Creek > Sediment | place: USA...
TATTCCATGCTGCCCCGCGCCACCGCCAAGCGCACGCCGCGCGAAGTCACCAAGGGCCGCCCGTCGGGCAGGACTCACGAAATCCAGCGCCTCATCGGCCGCTCGATGCGTGCCGTGGTGGATACCGCCAAACTGGGCGAGCGCACCGTGGTGATCGACTGCGACGTGCTCCAGGCCGATGGCGGCACGCGCACCGCGTCCATCACCGGCGCGTTTGTGGCGCTGGCCCTCGCACTGCGCCAACTGGTCAGCTATGGCAGCCTGAAAACCCTGCCGCTTCGAGATATGGTGGCCGCCACCAGTGTCGGCCTGGTGGGCGGCGTGCCCATGCTCGACCTCTGCTACGAGGAGGATTCGCAAGCCGATGTGGATATGAACGTGGTGATGACCGGGGCGGGCAAATTCGTCGAGGTGCAGGCCACCGCCGAGCATATCCCGTTCGACGACGCCCAGATGGCCACGCTCCTTGCCCTGGCCCGAGCGGGCATCGCACAGCTCATCGAAATCCAGAAGAAGGTGACGGGGATTTGATCCGGCTTTACTGCGCCACCGGTAACGCGGGAAAGCTGCGCGAATTTCAGAGGGCCAGCGTGAGCGCCGGACGGCCTGTTTCCATCGAGTTGCTTGCCAGCTACCGGCTACTGCCTGCGTGCGTAGAGTCCGGCGCCAGCTTCGACGAGAACGCCATCCTCAAGGCCCGCCATTACGGCCCGCATGCGGACGGCCTGCTCTTCGCCGACGATTCGGGCCTGGAAGTGGACGCGCTCGGCGGCGCTCCCGGAGTCTACTCGGCGCGCTTCTCCGGCCCGCATGCCACCGACGAATCCAACAACCGCCTGCTGCTCGAAAGGCTGGCCGGCGGGGAGAATCGCGCGGCGCGCTTCGTGTGCTCCATCGCTCTGGTGGAAGGCACGCGCCTCTTCGGGGTATATCGCGGCGCAGTGGAAGGACGAATCTTGCACGAGCCCCGTGGCAGCGGCGGCTTCGGGTATGACCCGCTCTTCTACTGTCCGGCGTTCGGCTGTACCTTCGGCGAGGCCACGGCGGACCAGAAGTTTGCGGTCAGCCATCGCGGCCAGGCATTGCAGGCGATGCTGGCAGCGCTATTTTCGTTTGGGCAGCATCCGTAGCGCGGCCTCCAGATCTTTTCGCAGCTGGGGATAGATCCGGGGCGAGCGCTTTACAGCGGCCAACACTTCCTTGAGGGTGTCATGGGTGACATTGACTGCGTACGAAGAGCCTTGGTCTTTCAGTTTCTTGAGCCGGTCGGCCCAGTCGCCTTCGCCCAGCAGCAGCCGCACCACGGCCAGGTCGGCGGACGCGTACTCATCCCGGTCGCGCAGCCGGTCGTCAATCTGTTGCTGCACAACCGCCTCTGCATCGTGAAGCGCCGCATTCATGGATGAGCCGTTAATCAGGGATTCTTGCGCCTCCAAAATCCCCGGATCGTCCAGGACCCTTGCCACCAGCCGCTGCACCAGGGCATAACTGTCTGCCAAATGGTACTCTTTTTCGATTTGGTAGCCGTCGTCGTAGAAGTCGATCGACCGCTTGTCATCGTGGTGCCTGCGGCAAACACCGCCCATCGAGCCCAGAACGTGGACAAGCTGGCTGGCGATTCTTTTTTCGTAGTCTCCAGGCGGCTCTGTGGCGCGCTTGGCACTCAACTCCAACAGGGCGGCGCGCAAATCGGATTCTGCAATGCCCAATACCCTGAGGGCCTCTTCGGGGTTTTCCTCACGAAACCCCAGCGCCTGTGCCTTTAGTACTCGGACCTTTTCAATGAGCGGCTCTTCCATGTTTTTCCCTCACTTCGAACGGGAACGCATGGCTGTTTCCAATCTCTTCCGAACGGATTTCAGCTTCTGCGATTGCACCTCTCCGGACAGAAAATCGATCTTGTTCCAGAGTTGTTCCATCTGCTTCCATAGGGCCGTCTCTTCGTCGTTCAACCCTCCACGGCGCTTTTTCCCGACCAGTTGGTGCCTGCCCTCCAGATAAAACCAGATCGCCAACAGGGACTCCAGGGCGCGCTCCTTCGCCTGCGGGGCTAATACATCGGCGAACAACAGCGGAACGATATCGCCGCCCTCGGCAACAAAGGCTCTGACCAGGGACCTGGCGTACTCTTCCATGTGCTGATCTATCGGCAGCCCGCCCGGTTCCCCTTTGTGATCGATCGCCTCCATGACCACTTCGTAAGTTCGGGCGGCCGGAAGCCTGGGCATGAGCAGGCTGGGACAGTGAACCTCACGCCGCTCAATAAAGTGTCTGAAACGCTGGCGCAACGGATCGACGTGATCCAACTGGAACCTGGTGGCACCGAAGAACTCGACGAGGCGATTCGCGAATTCGGGCCGAACCTGAATTTCAGTCCCGGTAGCGGACGCCGTGCTGGAGTCCGCGGCTCCCAGGTCGCACAGAATCGAGATGGGGTCCGTCCCGGCTACGGCCAGACGCACACCGAGTTCGAAAAAGACGTTCGGCCGCCAACCTGTCCAGTCTGCGATGCAGAGCTCCGTGAACCGTATCAACGCATATAGCCGCTGTTCCACCAATTGTGGGGAACTGGTGTCGAGTGTCGTTACAATATCCGGCGTGGTTCCTTTCAACGATTCATGGACCAGGAATTCCTGTTCAATCTTGTCCTTCACTCGATTTCTATATTGCTTGTCGAACCAACCGAGAAGGAGGATCTTCTCGCGGAACGGAATGGTGCGGCTCTGCGATCCAACCCTGCGAAGCGCGTCGAATACCGGCAGGTCCAGATATGAGGAGGACTGTTCTCGCAGAGCGTCCGTGGCGGCGAGCATCGCCTCCTTGATTCGATCCACATTGCGTTCGCCAAGGTGGATCGGGTTGGTTCCCGACAGATTGAAGATAGGACGAAGGGTCGGATCCGCGGTTACGGTGAGGGTTACTCCGCGCCGGACGGCGGCACGGATACCAAGCAGGATCATGACACCGGGGTCATGATGGGTCAGGTCGAATAATGCGAACGGGCTGTGGCAAAGCGCCCGAACCGCCCTTTCATAGGAGTGCTGCGAACCGTAGACCTCGTCGACCGCCAGATGGACAATGCCCAGATCCAGTTTCCACTCCCTCACACGCTGACATCGCTCCAGGGAATCACGGGCGAGGTCCTTGAATTCTGCCGCGGCGGATCCCTGTTGAGGTCCAACGGTAAGGCAGCCGAGCCGGTCGCCAAAGTCCACCCGGAGCGGCGGCATTTGCTTGGGGGCGAACTCGTGGCTCCGGTAGAGGGGCTCCTTGGTCCAGTCATCGTGCTGGCGCACCGTTCTCCATGCGGAGATCAGGTCGGTGCACTCCCGATAAATCTGGGGAAAACTTGCTGCCAGCGTGGTTTCTCTGCGAGGTCCATGGCGCAGGACGCTGTGGCGCACCAAAAAGGGTTTGCTGCCCCCCTTGGTTCTCAGGTCCACCAATCCCCCGGGTCTCCAGTCAGCATTCACTTTGATCTTGCGAGGAGGGTCGATCAGTTTGAAACGCTCCCTCGACAGAAGGTAGGCGGTGATCAGCCGATTGAGAACCGACGCGCGCGGAGAAAAGATGTCCTTCCTCTTTGCGTTCAGCCAAACGGTGCCCGGGATGGTCCGCTGTTTGAGTAACTCCTTATTGTCTAAGTACTCCCCTACTTGCCCGGCGGCCTTCAGATAAATCCGCTCCAAATCATCGGCGCCTAACCCGTTCCGCTCCGCGCCCAGCAGTTCCTCGCCGACCCGTACTCGCACGTCATCGTCGATTGCGCCAAGCACCTGCTCGTGGCGGAAGCCTCTGATGCATAAACGCATCAGATCGGTAAGTGCCCCATCCCCCGTGCCGGAAACCAGCCAGTCACCCTCTTCGGAATTGACTTCCCGGCTGTTAATCCGGCTGTCCGTCCAGTAACCGTCCGTGTCTGTTCCCAGGACGGCGTCGTGACCAAACCCCACCGCCAGAATGACGGCATCGAATGCTTCGCGATTTACCAGCAGTCCGGCTTGGTCCTGCTCGATTTGTGTTGCCTTGCCGCGGCGAATCGCTTGCCACGACAATCCAGCGTCCTTTACGATCTGGTCCCATCCGCCCTTGATGCGGTTTCGTACGTCAGCGGCCCTGCCGGCTTGCCAAGTCAAGATGGGAAGTCCGGCTTCGCGGTCGTCAACTCCCCCAGCCAGCGGCCAATCGTAGATGTGGGGGTGGACGTACCGCTGCTCCGAGGTTTGCTGGAGCGCGAGAATATCCTCGTCTTGCTCGAAAATGGCGACTCCCGAGATCCCCATGCGAATCGCAGCGGCAGCCGCGGTCACCCCGGCAATCCCGCCGCCCACCAATGCCAGTCGTGTCCGCCCCGACAGTACGCCTGACAGCGCCATGCAGTGGATCAGATTCAGCGCGCGAACCTGCTGCGCGTAGATGGTGACGTAGCGGGCAAAGCAGCCCAACACGTAGAGCCTCGGCCACTGCGGCGCCTCAAACAGCGGAAGAAACCGCGCGGGGGCTTCATCCGGGTTGGCGGGTCTGGCGGGAAAAGACATCATCAGGCGGCGTTAAACGTCCGTATCTCGCTTGCGTTGGTCCTCTCGCGCGTCTAGTTTCGCCTTCAGCGGCAAAAGCACGCGCAGGGCAAGCAGGTTGAGGGCGGCAAGCATGGCCGCCAACAGGTAGCGGTCCAGCGCGACGGCGGCGCCTACCACGCCCGTGTTCCAGATGCTGGCGGCGGTTGCGGTGCCGTGGACATTGCCCTCCGACTTGAGGATGGCGCCGCCGCCGATAAATCCGATGCCGGCCACCAGCCCCTGCAGGACTCGCGACTGTGCGGCGTTATCGAAGTGGTTGGCCGGCGACATCAGCATCAGGTAGCCGCAACTGGCCATCGCGACCACGGGGAACGTGCGCACCCCGACGCTATGGGCCTCGCGCTCGCGGTACCATCCCACGGGCAGCGCTAAGGCATAGGCGATTGCGAGCTTGGCGATATCCTCCCAGCCTTCGTTCCAGTTGATCGCGAGGTTCATAGGCACCTCAAGTATTATTGCACCGAGGTATCGGATGCCTGCCTATTGATAGACCGGAATCACGGAATTACCATAGACACGGCCGGCCTTTACGGTTGCCATCGGCTTGAGCCGCCATTTTCCGGCCCGCTTCTCACGCATGGAATCCACCATCTCCCAGGGCGCCTCGCGGAGCTCGAACACGGCGACATCCGCGGTGGCCCCCTCCTTTAGCGAGCCCGTACCGGAAGGGAACGCCAGGGCTCTTGCCGGGTTGGCGGTCGCACGCCGGATGACGTCCTCCAGACTCATTCCCAAATGGAGAAACTTGGACAGTGTCGTGGCCAAATCGTAGACTGGTCCGTTCACGTTGCCCTGGTGAACATCGCTGGAGATGGTCCCCGGCAGAACGTCCTGCGAAAATGCCTTCTCCGCGGTTCGGAACGCAAAGCTTCCAGCGCCATGGCCGACATCCAGCATAATGCCGTTCTCGATAGCCCGCCGTACCTCAGGTAGAACTCGGTCTCGATCATCGAGAATCCCGCCCTCATGGCCGTGATAACTGTGAGTAACCAGATCACCCGTCTTCAGCATGGCAAGGATCTTCGGCAGCGGCGAATAGGTGCCTCCAATGTGCACCATCAGCGGTAAACCGACTGCATCGGCGGCTTCCCTGGCCAAGGCCAGAGCTCGCAAATCGTTTTCGCCGGCGATGCTCCTGCTAAGCCGGATCTTGACCCCCAGGATTACGTCCCGGTTCTGCTCGATGGTGCGGATCGTGAGCTTGGGGTTGGCGTAGCGTAAGTCGAGCAATTCGCCAAACGGATTGCCGTCGGAGAGCGTGGACTGGCCGACCACCGAGATATTGAGCAGGGCGTAAACCCGAGTCTCAACCACACGGACCACATACTGCCTGAGCCCCGGGAATGTGTGGGCCCCCGCCGAACCTGCGTCGACCACGGTGGTGGCGCCCTTGGCTATGCAATTCGGATCCGCAGGTATCCCAAGTGGGGCGACGCCATCGTATACGTGAACATGAACGTCAACCAGTCCTGGCGTCACGATCATCTTCCTCGCGTCCAGAACCTGGCGGGCTTCGGATTCCGCGATGTTCGCTGCGATGCGTGCAACTTTGCCCTGACGGATGGCAATATCGGTTTCCGCTGAGAGACCCTGAGATGGGTCGATGACGCGACCGCCACGGATCAGGAGATCGTAGGTGGGCGTACCGCCAGTCTGTGCAACCAGTACGGGGCCGGCCTGCTCATACAGCTTGCAGATGAGCGGCGGCAGGAAGATGGTGCGGCTCAGCCACTGCCGCCGGTTTGGATGTGGCATGAGTATCAGCTTATGGCAATCGCACTCCAGCCGCAAAGGCTTGTGGCGCTCGAAACCGCAGCGGTGCCCGCCCGAGGTTCTCGCCGCGGTGGTTCCCGGACGGGACGTCGATGGTGAGCAGGACGATAGGTGGGAAGAGTTTAAGTTAAGGCGGGCAATCCGCTGGCACCTGACATGGCTGCGCGCTACGAGCGAGCGAGGCGCGAGTTGCCGGTCAGGCAGCCTTGAACCTTCGGTTGCAGGCGGACGCGCGGCCGAAGCTGGGCGTGTGGCTGGTCTCGCGAGATGTTGGTACGATGCCCGGCCACTTTGCGCAATCATCCGGCTCCAGGAATCCCCAGGTCTCCTGCTGGTGCATTCACGGCGGCCGACTGGGAGTGTGATCGAGGGGTTGTTGCTGGTCTGGATGACCTCAATCATCCCGCTCGAAGCGCAGCCGCGCGCGGCCGAGGTAGATCTCGTCGCCGGGGCGGAGTTTCTCGCCGCGGCGGTTGCCGGAAGGGACGTCGATCGTGCGCCCGTCGCGGAAGACACGAGTGCCGAATTCGCTGCCGTCGTCGCGGATGCGGTAGTCGCCGTCCTCCAGGCGGATGTGGGCGTGCTTGCGGGAGACCGTGGCGTTGGCTTCGTCGGCGCCCTCTTCGAAAACCACGTCGTTGCGGCGGATCACGCGCTGCTCGGAATCGGTGAGCTCGGCCAGGCGGCCCAGGTTGGTGCGCGGCTTGTCCAGAGTGTACTCGGGCTCCTGAGACTTGCTCTTGAGGACGGTCAATCGGCCGGGCGGTTGACATGACAAGCTACAATATTGGCATTTAAGCGAGCTGTTGTAAACGTTAAACGGTTAACCGGGTCTTACCTCGCTGCTTTGGAAACAACCAACTTCTGGTCGCCGTCAACCAAAACCCGAAATCTGGTACCGGCCGGCAGGGCGAATTCCGAGACGTCTACCGAGGGAGCAAGCAAGTCCGGCAATCTATTATTAGGAGCAAACAAGTCCGGCAATCTGGCGTTGCCAACCTGATCCGCCCAGGAGCGATGGCCGGAGCCTTCCAATTGCTCTTTTCCGCGAACCGGGATTTTCTGGCCGTCCTGGGCCGTGATTGACAGAAAAGCAAGAATAGCTGCAACCCGACCATTCCAATAACCCCTAACATCGACCGACAGTACCTTTGCGAGTGCCGACGAGCCACGTGGAATCACGACGACGTCGCCGACTTTGACGTCAGAGGCGACTTCTGCCATCAATGGCTGATTTACATGCAACTTCCCGGAATAGACGAACCGTCGGAGCAAGACATCGATCGGGGTCTCGCTCGGGAGAGTCACCTCAATAGCGGTGGCGATCGAAAATACCGGATCGAGCCGCTGCTGCAATGGATCCGTGCTGCTAAGCAGGTTAAGCAGACAATCAGTTTCGTCGAGTACTGTTTTCGACCAACTCTGCTTAGGATCGCCCTTCTTCCACTTCGACCGGTGTGTTTCTACCCGGACAAGCGTACCTTTCCGATCGTCGCGCTCAGACTCTTGCAGAAAACTTGAAACCGTCTCGTCTCCATGGGTCAAGCCCATGGCCTGCACGTATTGAGGGGTTCGTTCGCCTCGCATGAGCGTTTCAGAAAACTCGAAAAGAGAAACGCCAACCGCCTGCATAGCGTCAGCAACGGCCTCACTTACCCGCACCCTAGGCGTAGCAAAATAACGCGATTCCGTAAACCCACCCCGGGGTGTGATGGCCTGTGGGCAATTGGTTTGCGCAGGGGATAGCCCAGGAATAGTAACGAGGACGCAGAGCCAAATCATCCGATGCATGACTACTTCCCTACTTCGATGTTGTAGGTTCCATCGGTGACCACATCAAAGCCAGTGCCGGCGCGAACCATGGTCTGATACACCGAGGTGAAATAGTCCACTGCGCTGGCGGCGCCTTTAGCAACCTCAACAAAATCCCTCATGAATCTCGCGGAACCTGTTCTCCTTCTACCACCGGCCGTGATCGGGCCTGCGCTGATGCTCACGGCTTGGCCGTCGACTGCGGTGACCTTGTCAATTACGAAGTCGAGTATCGCCTGCTTCTCCCTTGAATCGTTGGAGGTGCCTTTGACTTGCGTCAGTCTCCCCGTCCCAAGCGCACCTCGTCGGACGACGGTAGCACCATCTACTACAACGTCCTCGGCTACCTCGAACGGTATCAAGGAGCTGTCAGGATCCTCCTTCTTCACCTTCTTCCGGACGTCTTTTGAGTAGAGGACTTCGCGTAGCAAGACCTTCACTGGTGTGTCCTCGGGCAATCTCACGGTTTTCTTTTCCGAAGGAGGGCTTGCTGCCGCCGGACCGCGCGGATTCAACAGCGGATCCGAGGCGCTCAGAATCCTCACCAGGCAGGCAGTTTCCTCCATGAGAGGAGTGGCCTGATCCTGATTGCCACCTATTTGCATACGTCTCTTGTGGAATTCAATGCTCAACCGCGTGCCCTGAACCCCGTGTTCCGTGTCCGGGCGCAATCCGATGCGGAACTCGCCGTATGCAGTTCCTGTACCTCCGCTAAACCCTTTTACACCTGCTTTATTATTCTCGTGCATGCGAGCTACCGCTTTATTGCCAACTTCGAACTTCGCAAAAATCTCCGTGCGATTGTCTTTCTTGACCGTGATTGCCATTGCGGACATGGCTTTGAAAAGGCTCGTCCTGACGTGCTCCGCTGGCGCTGGCAAAAAACGCTCTTCCTGTGAGGACCCACCAGCGACAATGGTCTGCCGGCCACAGGGAGCAGTCTGGGCCGATAGAAGAGCGGAACTCAAAACCCATAGGATGGAATAACGTACACTCAACATGGATTACTCCTTTTCTGGTTGATTTGGCTTCGAGCCCGAGATCGGAATGCGCGGTCAGCGAAGACCGCCCGGCATCCCCGAAAACGAACAGACTCCAAACACGTGTCCCGTTCGCCGCCTTTGTCGATCCGGCGTAGCTTGAAATGGAGAACCGCATTCTCCATTTAGAGAGCATTCCGCCCTTTGGGCGCGGATTTTCGAGGTATCAAGGTCCATGGTCATGAATTCAGGAAGAGCGCGAACTGCAAGTTCCGCGCCCGCCTACATCGTCTTCATGCTCTCACCAGGCTTCCCTCGGCATGGTTGCGTCCCCGCAGGGCCCGCTTCCGTTTCACCCGGCACAGCCATTATAACCCCGGACAAAAGAGTTTGAGACCTCTTTAATGTTCGCTTTTGCCAGATTTCCAGTTTGCCGTTGCATGTAGCCTCTCAGATGATACCGGCCTCACTTAACTAAAGGGGTCCGCCGACTTCGCGAATTCAACTCTTTCGGGCAATCGGGTGCCTCCGCACAACCATCTCGCCGGTCGCGCGTAGAAGATGGAAATGGAAGCCAACATTCAGCGACCGCGGGATTCCTCCTGTGACACGCTGGTCACGGAAAATAGGTACTGACAGGGCCACTGCTGTTCTGCGAGGCATCCAGCAACCCCTTGTCCCGCGCGCTAGAGGGAACTCAGGCTGATCCGTCGCCCTCGCCGATCATTGGCGGAATAAAAGCTTCCTGGTGATGCAAGGAAAGGGGTTACCCGTCTGGCTCCGCCAATGTGTTGGCGCGGCCGCGCAGCTTACCGCTCGAAGCGCAGCCGCGCCCGGCCGAGGTAGATCTCGTCGCCGGGGCGGAGTTTCTCGCCGCGGCGGTTACCGGAGGGGACATCGATGGTGCGGCCGTCGCGGAAGACGCGAGTGCCGAACTCGCTGCCGTCGTCGCAGATGCGGTAGTCGCCGTCCTCAAGCCGGATGTGGGCGTGCTTGCGGGAGACCGTGGCGTTGGCGTCGTCGGCGCCCTCGTCGAAGGCGATGTCGTTGCGGCGAATGGTGCGGTGGTCGGAATCGGTGATCTCCGCCAGGCGTCCCAGGTTGGTGCGTGGTCTGTCCAGCGTGTACCCGGGCTCTTGCGCCTTGCCCTTGAGGACGGTCAGGCGGCCGGGCGTTGCGGGTTTGGAGACGGGCCTGACGGTTTCGGACGAGTACTCGATCTCGAAGCTGCGGTCGCCGGTTTCGGCGGTCTTCACTTCCACCGAGAAAGCGCGGGCGATTTCGCAGCGGGAAGCGGTCAGCGCTTCACGAATTTCCTTTTCCAGGCGGCCCTCTTCGCCGAAGGCGGTTTGGTAAAGGGCGCGACGGTCGGGGTCGGCCGATACCAGCGTCACCACCAGGCGCGGATACGGGAAGACGCGCTGGCCGCGGGCCACGGTCTGAATCTTGGTTTCGAGCTCTTCCAGGATGGCGCGGTGGACCAGCAGCAACTGGTCGGAATCGGCCGCCCCGAACATGTGATCGGCCCAGCGGCGGAAGCCGCGGTCGATGGTCTTTTCGATTTCGGAAAACAGGCTCATGGCTGAATCAGCCCCAGTTTGGCCGCGGCGTTGACGATCTCGGCGGCGGCGGGCGCGGCGTTGGCGCCGCCGTACACTCCATTTTCCACCAAGATGGAGAGCGCGACCTTGCGCGCGCCGGCGCCATAGGGAGCGAAGCCGATGAACCATGCGTGCGAGGGCGCGTTGGCCAACTCGGCCGTGCCGGTCTTCCCCGCCATCGCCACGGTGGTCCCGCGGGCGCGCGAGCCGGTGCCTTGCGTCACCACTTCGCGCATGAAGCGCGCCAGCGTTTGGGCCGATGCCGGCGGCAGCACGGTTTGGGCGGCGCCGGTGCGGTTGTTGTTTTCGTCGGTGATCCAGCGGCCCTCCGGCATGGCGCCACCGTTGGCAACGGCGGCGGCGACGCGCGCCATCTGGAACGGCGAGGCCACCACCTCGCCCTGGCCGTAAGACGACTGCGGGAGGGACTTCTTCAACTCGGCGGCGGTGTTGGGCGAGGCGGCGGCGATGCCCAGCAGGTTGGCGGTATCGAGCAGCGGCTGCGCGCCCACATCGTATGCGCCCAACTGGGCGAAGTAGGCGTTGCAGGAAACCACCAGGCCGCGCTCCATGTTGAGGCTGCCGTGGGGCGCGCTGTCCTGAATATCGTCCCGGATGGGCCGCTTCGACCCCTTCAGAAAGTTGCCCACGCGGTTATCGGGCAGGCGAATGCACTCGTAGGTCTTGCCGGTGAGTTGTGGATCTTTGCGCAGCGCGGCCATGGCGGTGACCACTTTGAAGGTGGAGCCCGGCGGATACAGTCCGTAGCGCGCGCGGTCGAGATAGGGGTTGGCTTCCTGCACCGGGTCCGGGGGAGCGGAGGGGTCAAGTTGCGGCAAGGGGAAACTGACGGCGGCGAGGAGATCGCCGGTGGCCGGATCGAGGACCACGGCCGCGCCTTTGTCCTGGTTGGCCGCCTTCAACTGGTTGCGCAGAATCTCGGCCACCTTGACTTGCAGGCGCGAGTCGATGGACATGCGGAGGTCTCGCGGCCGGTCGAGGACGCGGCGGACGTCGGGATGATCAGGCTCGTGGCGATGGCGCAGGAGCGGCACCAGTTCGCGGTAGTCGTAGCGCAGGACGCGCTCCGGTTTGCCGGTCTTGGGGTTCGTGATTTCGAGCAGCGTGGGCCGGTCGTCATAGCCGCGGAGGCGCCGGGCGGAATCGCGCTCGACGAAAGACGTGTTGCTGGCGCCCCAGCGGGTGCGGGTTCGCAGGTCTCCCAGCAGGTCGAACATGAGGCCACCGAAGGGATAGTGGCGGCTCTCGCCGCGCGGGCAGGCCCGGTCGATATCGATGCCCAGTTGCCTGTAATCGTTGCGGTGCTTTTCCAACTCGTCCCAATTGCTGGTGGCCAGCGGCAGGCCGTTGCGGTCGTAGATTGTGCCCTTGGGAATATCGCGGATGATTTCCTGCAGGCGCGGATTGTACTGGTAGCGGCGAGCGCCATCCGCCTGAAGGACAAGGGTGCCCTCGCCCATGGTGGCGGCCGACCGCAGCACTTGGACGTAAGCGGCTTTGGCCACCACGCCGCCGCCCGCTAGCGCAAAAAGGAGGCCGGCGGCGGCGGCCGGGATGCGGAAGGGCGCCAGCCGGTCTTTTTCACCGGGGCGCGCCGAAATGGAGAGCAGGATGGCCACGGTGAGGAAGTTCATCAGCATGGCGGTGCGGCCATAGCTGAGGAACGGCGTGACCACGCCCGAAAGGGGAAAGACGCCCAGCGAGCCGGCACCGATCAGCAGAATCTGCAGCGCCGTGGCCGCGGCCAGCCCGGCGGCCAGGAAGAATTCGTAATCGGTGCGGGCGCGGAGCGCGATACGCAAGGCCCGCCAGACGATGAGCGCGAAGACCCCGAAGACCACAGCCACTCCGAGGAAGCCCCACTGTTCGCCGAGCACGGAGAGGATGAGGTCCGTGTGACCCGCGGGCACCAATTGCGGCTCGCCCATTCCGATGCCGGTGCCCAGCACGCCACCGGTGGAATAGGCCCAGAGCGAATGGGCCAATTGGTCGCCGCCGTGGACCAGGTTGTTCCAAGGCGAGAGAAACATGGAGACGCGATCCTTGACCGTGTGCGGCACGCCGATGACGTACCCTGCCGCGAACCCGCAGGCGAGCAGGGCGAGACCTGCCGCCGGCACGGTCACGCTGCCGCGGGCCAAGCCGTACAAAACCAGGAAGAGGCAGGCGAAGATGAGGGCCGGACCCATGTCTCGCTGCAGGAAAAAAAAGATCAGCGAGAGCGCCACCGAAACCAGCATGGGCAGCGTGAATTCGACCGGTGGAATGTCGAAGCGGCGGGTGAGCGGGGCCAGCGATTCGCGAGTTTCGCGGGCGTGGCGCAGAACGTCCCAGCGGGTGGCGAAATAGCCGGCCAGGAAGAAGACCAGGAGCAGCCGGATGATCTCCACCGGCTGGAAACCCAGCAGGTTGACCTTGGCATCGCTCGCGCCGGGGCCGGAGCCGAAGAGAACCAGCAACACCGAGACACCGAAACTGGCGATCAGCGGCACGAAACTCAGCTTGCCCAGGAGGCGCTGATAATCCAGCGCGGAGAAGACGGCCAGCAGCAGAGCGCCCGCGGCCGCACCCTGGGCGAACTCGACGAAGAGCAGATTGTCGCGCACAGGGTCGCGGAGGCTGATCATGAGGATCAGGCCGATGCCGCTCAGCAACAAAGCAGCCGGCAGGAAAAGCTGATCGCCGGCAAAACCGCGGATGCTCCACCAGACGTGTACCACCAGAAAGGCCGCGAAGAAGAGAATGGACCAAAGGGCAAAGGCCTTGTGGAACTGCGCGGGAGTGCGGACAACGAAGAGCGGTTTGAGCGCGCGGAACTGTTCGGCGGTAACCAACGGAATGGACGTGTGGCCGGCCAGGCGATCGCGAAAACTCTTTAACCCGCGCGCGCTCTTCAGCTCTTCGGCGGTGATGCGGGCGCGCGCGATGGCGCCCACGTTGGATAAACTGCCGGTGGCCAGGTAGTAGATCTTACGCGCGACAAAAACGCGCTCGGCCGGGTCGGTCCACTGGGTAAGAGCGGGTAGCACCTGCTCCTGCGCATCGGCGGTGTTGAGGTTGAGCAACTGCCTGGCGGCGAGCCCTTGTTCGATTTCGGCGAGCCCCTGCGATTTGGCCCGGTGGACCTGGTACAGCCCCACGCCCACCAACAGGCTGGCGGCGACGGTGCAGGCGAGCTCACGCTGACGCCAACCCGGGCGCGAGGCGGAGAAACGGCGGATCTCCGCCCGGTCCGACGTGCTGCTGCGCGTTATTGCCATTGGCCGGAAGGTTTCACGGCGCGCAGAATGCGCCGGACAATTTCGCTGGCCTTCATGCCGGGGTGAATGTCGGTGCCCGGCACCAGGGTGCCGGATTCGATTTGCTGCAGCCGGAGGTGCACGTTATCCAGGCTGACCTGAATTCTCGCAATGTTGGTATCGGCATTGCGGTAGGGCGTGACTTGGCGATACAGATCAAGCGCGTGCGCGTAATCGTCGGCTGCGCGCTGAAGCTGGTCCTTTTCCTGGGGAAAGCCGGAGACGCTATGCGAAACCTGCGACAGCCGGTCGGCGCGAGCCAGATAGCCATCGGCCAGTTGGTACCTTTCGCGGTTGCCCCACTGGAAGCCCCGGCTCTCCGCCTGCTGCAGAACTTGATCGGCCTTATCGATATCCTTCAGGCCGTAGATATAGACCCAGGCCAGACCGAGGGCGGGGTCGGGCGATTTGGGCATCAGCCGCTGCGCTTCGGTGAACTGTTCGACCGCGCGATTCATATCCTGCGCGGTCCAGCGGCGGGTTCGGAGTGAGATGTGGCCTTCGATGAGGCGGAGCTTGCCGCGCACGGTTTCGTCGGGGTTCAATTCCAGAGCGTGCGCCGCCATGGTTCGCGCGCGCTCCCAATCCTTGTCGGTGAGCAACTGCGCGTCACTGTTGCGGTAGGTATCGATCACGTGGTCGGCGGCGGCAATCAACTTCTGCTCGACCAGAGCCCGGGGGCCGCGCAACCAGAAAGACGAGTGGTGGCCCTTGGAAAGTTCCGTCCATTTGGTCCAGATGTCGGCGGGATCGGTCAACTGCTCGGTCTGGATCTGGCGGGCGAATTCCTGGCCGCGCTTGGAAAGAAGATAGTCGCTGGCCAATGACCCGACACCGTAAATCAGACAGGCCAGGAAGATGATGACCAGGGTGCGGGTGGCGATGCGTGGCCCGGTCTTCTTGGGTGGTGCTGGTTTGGAGGTGACGGTACGGTGGGTGTCGTCATCAGGCTGGGCAGGCCGGAAACCTGCCCCACGGGTGGTCCGGCGGGTGGCTTCGAGGTCTTCGGCAACGGCGGCGACCGGCGACCCGGCGCGGAAGGCTTCCAGGTCTTGGCGAAACTCGCCGGCCGAGGGGTAACGCAACTCCGGGTCCGGGGCGATCGCCTTCATCAGAATGCGGCGCAGCGGCAGCGGGCAAGGGTCGGGCGCGGGCGGCGGCGCGATGCCGGAGCGAATCATGCGCTCCACCCGCTCGGTGGTTTCGGCCTGATACGGCTGCATGCCGGTGACCATTTCGTACAGCATCACACCGAGAGACCAGAGGTCGGAACCGGCATTGACCTCGCCCAAGTCCAGGCGCTCTGGAGAAGAGTAAGGCACGCTGCCGAACTCGTTGCGCGTGAGCTTGCGCGAAAGCGAAAGGGCCTTGGCGATGCCGAAATCGAGCACGCGCACCTGGCCGTGGCTGTCGATGCGAATGTTCTTGGGCTTGATGTCGCCGTGGATCACGCCGCGGTAATCCTTGCCGGCGATGGCTACCTGAAGGTTATGGGCGCTCTCGAGGGTGGATGCCACGGCGATGGCGACATCGGTGGCGAACTCGACCTCCAGCTTGCGTCCGCGCCGCATCAACTCGGCCAGGTCCTGGCCATCGATATATTCCATGGCGACGAAGAAGTAGCCATCGAGGTCGCCGGAATCGTAGACGCCCACCACGCGGGGGTCCACGGCTGCCAGATGGGCTTGCAGGACGGCGCCGCGGCGTTCGGCATCGATGGATTCCTGCGTATCGGGGTCGGGGCTGAACTCGATGAGCTTGAGTGCCACCATGTGTCCCAACTCGGTATCGTGGGCCAGGTAGACGTCGGCCATGCCGCCGCGTCCGAGCTTCTGGCGGATTTCGTATTTGCCGAGTTTGCGGGAAGCCGGTGCGATCATTTGCGACCTCGCGGGGGCGCGCCGCGGCCCGGGGCATCCAGGAGGAAGTTCCGCTCGCGGACCAGGTTCATGTCGTCGCCGGGCAGTTCCAGAGCGTTCTTCTCGACGATGTTGCCGACCAGCGCCGGTTTGGCGCCATCGCGGGCGGCAATGCCGGCGCCCTTATTGCGCTGGATGGCGTTGTGCGACAACCAGTGGCCGGCGCCACCGAGAATCAGCACGCCTTCGCTCGCACAATCGTGAATCGCATTGCCCACCAGGGCGATAGCTCCTCCGTGGATTTCGACTCCGATGCCGGCGCGGTCCACTTCCATGTCGTCCACTTCCACTACCGAATTTAGCAGGCGGATGCCCACGGTGAGGGGCATTTGCGCGTCAGCGAGGATGCGAAGGCCGCTGAGGCGCGCGCCTTTCACGGCTTCGGCAATCACGGCCGGCCCGCCGGAGAGGGGCGCGGCGCGCAGAATGGCTTCGCGTGGCAGGCGGCCGCGCAGCGTCACGCCGGACTTGAGCCGGACTTGTTCGCGGTACTCCCCGGCCAGCGCCTCCACCGTGTCACCGGCGCGGGCCGCATCCATGGCGGCCGCAATGGTGGAGAAGAGCGCGTCCGGACCAACGGTCAGAGTGCGCGCCAGAACCGGCTCGGGCTGAGGGCGCCAGAGTTCGCGCGTGAACCAGGCAGCAGCCAGCGCGATTAGCAACCCATAAACAAACCAGGCGGCGCGGCCGGCGAAGAAGCCGGGAGAGGTTGGGGGCTCGGGCGCCAGCAAAGGCTCCGTGAAGCGATCACCCTCCACCAAAACCACGGTGATATTGTCCTTTCCGCCGGCCTCATTGGCGGCGGCGATCAAAGCGCGGGCGGCCGCGTCGGGGTTTCCGGCGTGAGATTCGACGGCGTAGAGGATTTCGGCCGCGGGAACCAAGTCGCTAAGGCCGTCGCTGCAGAGCAGGAGCGCGCTTTCAGGGTCGAAGAGGATCCGCTGGACCTCGATGAAGTTCTCGTCGTCGGGCGCATGCGGTTCGGAGCCGACATCGCGGAAGACTTCATTGCGGCGCGGGTGGCGCATGGCCTCGGCTTCGCTCAGTTCGCGGTTGTCTTCGCGCTCGCCGACGGGCGAATGGTCGTGGGTAATCTTGCGGATCTCGCCCCGGCGGATCTGGTAGAGGCGCGAATCGCCGACGTGGCCAACTACCGCCGAGCCGTTTTCCATTACGGCGAGGGTGAGAACGCAGGCCATGCCTCGCCATTCGGGATTCTCCCGGGCGGCGTGGTAAATCTCGTTGTTGGCGTTGGCGATGGCCTCGCGGACGCGCTGCTCGACGGTGCCCGTCTGGCGCTCCAGGCGCGCGCGCACGCGGCCTAGGGCGATCTCGGCGGCCTTTTCGCCGGCGGCCTGGCCGCCGATGCCGTCCACCACCAGGAAGATGCCGCGGTCACCATCCACGTAGAAGGCGTCCTCGTTGTTGCGGCGGATGCGGCCGGGGTCGCTGGCACCGGCGCATTTGAGGCGTGTCTTAACCATGCGATGTGCTTCGAAATTCGAGGAAGACCACGTCGGCCAGCCCGATTCGCGACTGAGGCGGGACGGGCGCTTCCAGGTTGCGGTCGCGCTTGTCGCCCTCTATGTATTCGACGCTGGAGGGGACTTTTTCGCCGTCGATGGTGGTACCCAGGCGGCTGAGATCTTTCAGAAAAAACTTGCCGCTGGCGGGGTCGCGGCGGAGGCGGAAATGTTCGCGGGAAACGTCGGGAAGCGTTTCCAGCTTGATGTCGGTCCAGTAGTCGCGGCCGCCGCGGCCCACCACGATCTCGTCCTTGGTCATGCAATAGGTCTTGCGGCCGGCGTTGTCTTCGTATTCGATGACGGCCAGGGTGCCCTCGGCCGGTGGCGTGGCTGGGGCAGCGGCAGTGGCGGGTGGAGTGGCAACGGGCTTCTCGTAGCTTTGCGACGAGGATTCGACGCCGGCCAGACGGCGGGTGGTGATGCGCTTGGTCATGGAACCGGCGCCGAGATCGTCCTTGGCCGGGAGCGCCAGTTCGGAGTAGATGGCGATGTCGCCGGGCTCGACGCCATCGTCGGTGTTTTCCAGGATGCGGATCTGCCAGCCGCCTTCGGGTACCACGATTTTCGGCTGCGAGCGACGGGCCAGCTTGAGCTTCTCGGCGATTCCGGCGCGGTTGAGGTTGTCCAGTTCGGCGTTGAGGGCGCGGCGGGCCTCATCGACGATGCGGGGGAGAATGCCGCGGAGGCGTTCCATGTCGTCCGGGTGGATATAAACGTGATAGATCGCGGGCGGCAGGGTGGTGTAGTGGAGCGGTTCGAGGCCCTCCCGCATGTTGCGCACGATTTCCAGGATAATCTCGCGGGCGGTGGTGGGATGGGTGGTGGGACGGTCCATAGACAGAACCTAATTACGATGATAGCAGCGGGGGTGTTCCATGGAGCTGAGGGGGCAGGGTGCTTAACCGGATTGGGGGCTACGCGGATCGGGAACTGTCGTATTGACGCGGAGTCGCGGAAGCAGAGACCAGGAGGTGCGCCGTGGAGAGACAGGTATGCCGCGAGCGCCGGCAGGAAGTGGTTGGTCCACCAGAGTGCCGGTTCCAGGGAATGGCAGTGTGGCTCGGCCTCCTCTGCGCGCTCGGGTTTTGACTTTCCTGCCTGGCGTTTGGGAACACCCCAACCCCCAAAAAGGATGTTCTCTGCCTGTTTCTCAGCGACTCGGTGTTAAAGCGGCGGCATCCCGGCGTGTCAATGCGTCATCGAGTAAACGACGTAGTTGATGCCGATGCGAATCCCCAGGGCCGAGAACTTTTCCGGGTAGCGCGGGTCGTCGGCCCATTCCCAGGAATCGCCGACATCGGAGTTGAAGGACATCGCGACCATGAGCCGGCGATGGTCGTCGTAAATCCCAAGCCAGTGGGCCTTGGTGCCCTCGGCCCTTTGCGACATGAATCCCCGCCCGCGCCCGCCCAAAGCCCACTGGCCGAGCACCTGGTAGCGGTCGTCGAGATCGTAAACCGCGTGGAAGATGGCGTCGGCGTCTTCGATCTCGACCACGGGGCGGTCCGGGAACACGCGCCGCATGCTTTCATCGAAACGGGCGTACTCGTCGGGACCCCAAAAATCGTCCATGTAGATGAAGCCGCCGCGCAGTAGATACTCGCGCAACGTCTTGCACTGGGCTTCGGTGAGGAGCCAATCGCCCATTTCGCCGACAACCATCCAGGGCCAGTTGTAGACATCGTCGGTATCGTCCGGGTTGACGGGTTGCTCGACGGAGCGCGCATGCACCCGGGAAAGACGCCGCACCGCAGCCGCGAAGTGGCGGTCGGCGCGCGGGTAATCCTGGGTCCAACTGGTGCCGCCCTCGCGCCAGTCGAGCCTGCCGTAGCGATAGCGGGCGAAGCGCGCCTCGGGGTGCTGGGGATACATCAGGCGGGCCTGCACCCACTCGGTCTTTTCCTGGTAGTCCGGTGGCAGGGGAATATTGTCGTAGGGTTCCATGCTCGGGTACACACGGAAAGGCTTCTGGAAGGCGTAGAGCGCGCTCATGACCGCGAGCCCGCATCCCATTAGCCCGAGCGCCCCTCGAGAAATCACAAAGCCGCCTCGCCCTGAAGGATACCAGAAATACAGGACGGGACGGCTGGAGATTTACCCTTCGGTCGCCGCCTCAGCCTCGGCCGCTGCCTCCGGGCCTGCGGCCCGCGCCGCTTCGAGGAGCAGTTCGGCTTCCTTCAACTTGCCTCGCGGCACCTTGACTTCCACTCCCAAAACACCCGCGTAGGGGGTGCTGCTGACGATTGACGGAATTCCGTTGGAATCCAGTATTCCGCGAATCATATCCGCTTCCACCTCGCCGTCAATGGTCGACGACTGGAACAGCGGGACCATATCGAGCGCGTGAGATGTCAGGATCTGATCCTGGTTTTGAGAAAGTTCCTCCCGGTCGGGATCTTGCGCCATGACTCCAGGATATCGCAGAATGTGGATGAGGCGGCCGGAAGCGCCGCACCCGAACGGAGGTAAATCGATGCCGGAACCACATGACGAAGTCGACGAGACGCAATCGGAAAGCAGCAACACGCTCGCGTGGTTTCTGACGGGCGCCATTATTGGCACGACGGTGGCCATCCTCTTCGCGCCCAAGAGCGGCAGGGAAACGCGCCAGTACATTACCGAAAAGACCCAGCAAGGACGAGCGGCGGTGGCCGAAACCAGCCAGGAGATTGTGGACGCCAGCCGCGACATGTTCGACCGTGGGCGCAAGTTGGTGGAAGACGCAGCCGACCTCTTCGAGCGCGGGCGCAAGCTGGTCAAAGGCTGACGGCCGGCGCGATGTCCAGCGTCGTACTGGGCGATTTCGAAATTACCCTGATCCGCGACTCAGTGTACTGGTGGGATGGCGGCGCCCTGTTCGGCGTGGTGCCCAAGACCCTGTGGTCACGCAAAAGGCCGGCCGATGGCCTCAACCGCATTGCATTGGCTTTCAACTGCTACCTGATCCGCACGGGCGGCCACACCATCCTGGTCGAAACCGCCGGCGGCGACAAAATGGACGCGCGGGCGCGGGAGCGCATGAACCTGGCCCCTCAGCCGGAGTTGCTCCCCAGTGTTCTGGCGCGCCACGGGGTGGACGCCGAATCGATCGACATCGTGATCAACAGCCACCTGCATTGGGATCACTGCAGCGGCAATACCACGCTCGGCACCGATGGCAAGCCCTTCCCGACGTTTCCGCGCGCGCGGTATTACGCCGGCCGGGTGGAATGGGAACACGCGCACGAAGGCCAACGCGACGCCGTGAGCTACATCGGGGCGAACTACGATCCACTGGTGGAGACGGGACAGATGGTGCTGGTGGAAGACGGCCACCAGGTGGCGCCGGGCGTGCGGATGCGCATCGCCGCGGGCCACACCCGGGGCATGATGGCGATCACGGCGGAGAGCCGCGGCCAGACGTTCTGCTTCCTGGCCGACCTGGTGCCGACCGCCTCCCACCTCCAGCCGCATTGGGTGGCGGCCTTCGACCTATACCCGCTCGAAGCCATCGAATCCAAAACCCGCTGGTTGAACGCGGCGGTGCAGGGTGAATGGATCTGCGGGTTCGCGCACGATCCGGACCTTGCCTTTGCTCGGATCACGGAGCATCCGAAGGCGCGGTTCGCGACGCTGGAACTCGAGTGATCCCATCACGGCGGCGAGACGAGGCCACCGCTACGGAAGCCACGACCACGTTGGCCACCACCACCGGCAGCGCGTGAATCATCAGTCCGTAGACCACCCAGAGCGACGCGGCTCCGGCCTGGACTTTGCGCAGCGCCATCGGCTGTTTGAAAAGGTAGGAACTGGCGAACACGGCGGTGGCGATCCAACCAATCCAATCCAGGTTCATTGGATCTCCCCCGCGCCGGCTGCGGTCTGAGCGGCACTGGCGGTCCGGGTGATGGTCAGCGAATCGGTGCGGACCTTGTCCCACTCCCGTAAGACGAATCCGTGGGATTCAAACAAGGCGCGGATGCGGGTGGCGTTCCAACCCAGGGTGTCTTCGAGAATTGGTATGAGCACGCTGAGAGCGTCGTCGCTGAGGATGGTGCGCCGCGCGATCTGCGTGATGTATTTATTCTCCGAGACGGCGATGGTGAGGCCCTCCAGCCGGTTCACGTGCAGCATCACGTGGACATCGGAACTGCCATCGCCGACGTAGATCACGCGGTCGTGGCTGACCGGCAGGCGAGAGCGCAGTTCTTCGAGCACGGCGACTTTTCCGTAGCCGGCCGGCACGCGCAAGATGGATTCGATCTCGCCGCTCGATTCGTCGTAGCGGAAGCGCGTGCCGAAAATGTGTTCCGCCGGCACGATGCCCTCGAGCGCCGACTGAATGACTTCCTCGGGCGCAGCCGAGACGACATAGAAGGAAAAACGGTGGCCTTCCAGGCCGTCGAGCAGCCGGGAAAGCAGGGGAATGTTCTGCTTCAGGCGGATGCGCTTGCCGGCTTCGATCAGGTCATGTTTGCGGACACGCCGGAATTCCGGGTCGTGCAGGAGCAGGTAGGCCAGTTCGCCTCCTTGTTGCACGAGATGGATCTGGGAAAGGCCGGCGATTTTGTTCTGGAAACGCGGGATGCCCAGCATCTCGCTGAGGACGATCCCCGAATCGTTGAAACTGAGAGTCTGGTCGAAATCGCTGATTAAGAGATATTGTTTTGACAAGGTGCACGTCTCCTTTTCGGTTCGGATTCTGGAATGCAAGGGGGCGGGCAGACTCGGCCGCGGTGAAGAAAATGGCTAAGCATTGGATGCGGGGGTGAGGCGGCTGGTTGCGGAAAGCGTGCAAGCGAGTTTAGTTTCTACGACTTGGAGTGACCTGCCGAACTGCGGAGTGGCGGGGCCGGCGTTTTTCGGCTAGACTGAAAGTTCGCTGTTTCCCACCCGCTCAGGGCGCGTAGCTCAGTTGGTTAGAGCGCCTGCTTCACACGCAGGAGGTCACAGGTTCGAGTCCTGTCGCGCCCACCATTGAAATCAACTACTTACAGGCAACGGGCACGAAAACCGCCCACCCATTTGCCCACCCACATTGAGTTGCTCCCTGAATCGAAGGTACGTATACTGCGGCCATGGCCGACCATCCAATCGTCGCTATCGATTCAGAGCGACCCCGCGCGATAGATTCAAGCCCTCTTGGGGAAAAGGTCGATTTCGATGTCAGAGGTCTCGGGCGGCGGTTGCCGCGGACGGACGCGCCCGAGGGGTGGATTAAGAAGATCGAACGCCGCCGTGACGGGAAGATCTGGGTCGGGTTTTTCCATCTGTGGACGACGGACTCGAACGGTCGGCGGGTACGCCAGAAGAAGGAAAAGACCCTCGGGCCTGCCTCGATGCCCAAACACGAAGCACAATCTAAGCTCGCCGAGTACATCGAGGAATACACGGGCCGGATCACAAAACAGGGGAGCGGCATCGGTACGTTTGCTGATCTGTGGAACGCCTACTGTGCCGTAAAATCTGGCCAATGGTCGAAGAAGACACGGGAAGATCTCAGGTACCTCTTTGCGAAACACGTCATCCCAATCGTAGGAAGCCAACCGCCGCGTGAGGTCACGCTGACGTCGCTTCAGTTGCTTCTCAACAAAATGGCGCAGGATGGCTATCGAAAGTCCGCTGTCGAGAAAGTTCGTACCCACACTAGGGCTTGCTTCGAATATGCGATTGATGAAGAACTGCTCCAGAAGGACCCGGCGCGAAAGCTCGTTATGCCGAACATCAAAAAGAAATCATGCGAACGCTTTCTAAGCCTGGATGAACTTCGGGCTCTGCTCTCTCAAGCGTCCCCTCGCAGGGAACGCCCGGAACTCCGTTGAAAGTCGCGACTCCCGTGTAACCCACTCTACGACGCCTTTCTCCGCTTGACAAGCTCCTGCTTATTCGGAGTAAGAGATTCTAATTCACTGATGAG
>Ga0075030_100001184_pt1 | contig 23390 bp, 13 predicted proteins | sample LitLauG_LLR_2012_FD_71393 | JGI IMG/M metagenome (GOLD analysis project Ga0075030, IMG submission 71393) | Freshwater sediment microbial communities from Pennsylvania, USA - Little Laurel Run_MetaG_LLR_2012 | ecosystem: Environmental > Aquatic > Freshwater > Creek > Sediment | place: USA...
GTGGTGCGCGGTAGAGGTTTCGAACCTCTGACCCCTACCGTGTCAAGGTAATGCTCTACCACTGAGCTAACCGCGCAACTAACCAATATTTTCAGTGCAATTATACAATTCTACAGAATGACAAAAGCTGACTTGTAACCCAAACTTGCAACCCAATTGAAACTGTGTTAGGTTTTGGCATGACGATGAATGCGCAAAACTCATCACAACCGGCTGGACAACCGGTGTTTCACAAAGTTGCTGAGAACCTGTATCGGCTCGAATCATCAGGCGGGTATTATGCCCTTATCAAAAAAAGCGGCAAGCAATTTCGGCGCTCACTGAAAACCAAGGACCGCAAGCTGGCTGACCGACGGCTCAAGGAACTCAAGGGACAAATCGGGTGCCTGACCCTAACGGATGACGCCAAGTTGGGTTTTGAAACCGTGGCGAACCGTTGGCTGGAAAGCATTAAACATACGCTGGCCACCAGCACGATTGTGCAGCGGGAAATTCGCATCAAAAATCTCGCGCCCTTTTTCAAGGGCACGCCATTGCGAAACATCACACCGATCCAGTGCGAACGCTGGGCGGTGAAACGGGGGGCAAAACTGGCGACCCAAACCTTCGTGCACGAGCTGGAAACGATGCGGAACGTGTTCGGCTATGCCCTGAAGCACGGCTTGATTTTAACCAGTCCGGCGACGACCATCAAACGCCCCAAGGTATTCTATTCCAAGGTGGTCATCCCTACGCGGGAGCAGTTCACCAAACTCGTGGCACAGATCCGGCAGTCCGATGGCCGGGCGGACAGCCAGCGAAAAAGCAAGGCGGGTGCTGACCTGGTTGAATTTCTGGCGTTCTCCGGGGCACGGATTGGTGAGGCGAGGGCCAGCGCATGGGAGGACGTGAAATTTGAAAATAATGCGATCTGGCTCCATGGAACTAAATCCGATGACAGCGACCGGTTGATTCCGATGTCCGCCGCCCTATGTGAATTTTTACTCCGGATCAAAAAGGAATCTGCCGAACCATCCCAGGGGAAAATTTTCAAGATTGACAGCGCCAAGAAGTGCTTGGCTACCGCCTGCAATAAACTGGCTTTCCCTAAATTCACCCATCACGATTTCCGGCACTTTTTTGCGACGACCTGCATTGAATCGGGGGTGGACATCCCGACCATTAGCCGATGGCTTGGCCACGGTGACGGCGGGGCGCTTGCCATGCGCGTGTATGGACATCTTCAAGTTGAGCATAGCCAGGCAATGATTAAGCGGGTGTCTTTTGACCAAGCCGCCAATTCTGTTTCGCAGACGAAACCGGCGGAATTGGAAGCCGGAAAATCTCCCGCCCCTGCCACCGACCGCCAGGTTATTGCCAAGGCCAAAGCGAAATACAATTATCCGTGGTGGGTGTCAGAAAATCCGCTGGAAGTTTTTTGGGGACAACTACACGAGGAAGTCTGGATTATTCCCGTTGAAAAATTTCTGGAAATCGCGAAGCAGGCGATGGGGCGGCAGGTATTGAAACAGGAATTTGCCGACCGTCCGGCGCTGGCGGATGAATTTTCAGCCAGAACGCCCGAAGCGATTTTTCGAGAAGTCACGGCCAAAATACCGGCGCAAGCAGCGGCAAAAACGCCGGGCCAACCCGCCGCCAATTGATTACTTAATAGGCTCGGACGTTTCCCGCAAAAAGCGGTCCAGATCATCCTTGGAATAAATCGGATGCCGCAACGCCCGCGACGGGTGCAGCAGGCCGCGTTGGGTCAGCCGGTCAATGGTGATTGTGGCAACGCCCAAATAAATGGCCGCTTCCGCTCGCTTGTAACCTTTCTTTTCGATGCGGGTTTTCATTTCCGCGCCGTTGGAATTACCGGCATGGCTTGAACATTGGCTGTTGTTTTTAGGCATGACTGTTTCCTTTCTGTTCTTGTTGTATTTCGATGGCTTTGACTGAAACCTCGTCGCCGCCCAGCGGCGCATACCGATCCGGCTGGGGTTTGATGAATTCAACGCAGCGGTCTTGGAGGGCGAGGCCCAATTCCCGCAGGTTTTTACCCGTGACGCACACGGCGCGATTCAAGAATAACAGCGTGAGCGTGTCCTGCCCCGCGTCTGATTCAAATTTCACGAATTCCAAGTGGTGATAGGGCAGCAGACAAAATCCATTTGGATTTGGTTCGAGCCGCAAATTGTCCACCGGTGAAGCGTTGCCGTTAACACCTGACCGTTTTTTGAAACAGGGATTTTCAGTTCTCATACTCTTATGCCTTTGGTTTTTTGTTGCGCAGGTGGTTGTGAAATTTCAATTCGCCGCCGCCGAGTTTCGGATTCTTTGACCGTGGGTTTGACCGGCTCGACCGGTTTGATGGATTCAGCCGGCTTTTCAACTGGCTTGACGGTCTGCGCTTGTTTGACCACCTCGGCTTGCCGGAGAATTTCGGCCTGACGCTCCGCTTCCTCGCGTTGCGCCGTTTCTGCAGCGCGTTCTGCCCCTATGCGCTCCGAATGCTGGACATTGAGAACGTAAGCCGTGTTACGCCCCCATATTTTGGCGAGCTTTTGAACCGAACTTTCTCCGGCAATATCCAGGGCCAAGGTCCGGTTGCCGGTATGAGCGATGTTTTGCCGAAGCTGGATTTTATCGGCGGTGAAAATCTTTACGCCTTTGCGACCGCGCGAAATGGTGACATACCATTGCTGCTCGTTGGTGGCTGCTTTAACCGCCGAATCCGAGAACAGAACATAATCCACGGTCTTGCCTTGAGCGGCGTAGGACGTGACGGCGTAGCCGCGCGTGAACTGGCGGTAATCTTTTGCCAGCACCCGGCCATCGTCTAACGCAATGCGTCCATCGGCATGAATTTCCTTCACCGTCACCAACTCGCCATTGGCGAGCCGGTGCCCGTCGTTACTTTGAGCATTGGCCTTGAGCTGCAACCTATCGCCGCTGGAAAGGGAAATTTCTTTTGGCTGGCAGACAGTGATTTTATCCAGTTCCTTGAACAGCACAGGCCGGATGCGGTTGTCAGCTTCAATCAGCAAATGCCGATCAGTGATACCACGCAGTTTTCCAGTGCTGCCGGATTTGAAACCGGTCGTAGGCCGGTTGAACACCAAGACCGAATCCGGTAGATAAAACCGCTTGTCGCATTTTTGCGCGTCCGTCAAATCCTGCCGCTCCAATGCCGTGACGGTCGTTTCAGCCGTGCCGATTAACTTTTTGGCTTTCAGACCGAGTCGGACTTGTTCATTGACCTTGTGAATCTCCGACCAGCTTTGTGAAACGACCACGGTGGATTGCTGATTTTTGAAAAGTTCCAGAAAGTGTTCCGTCAATTTTTGTTGTTGGTCGGCCAGTGTGCAAGCGACGATGGCATCGTGATTGTCCAATCGGTCGAATGATGCGCCGAGTTTGCCCCGCCGTGCTTCATCCACGGCGAGCTTGTATTGTTCCAGCCACCGACGTTCGGCTTGAGTTTTGGCGGAAGCGGGATTTTGCCGACGGATGTTCGTCAGTTCGGCATAACCAAGACCGGCATAATTTTCAATCGCTCGTAGTGCGTCCGATGCTTCCACCGCCCCATGCTGGTGCGTGTCACCGGACAGGATGACGCGGCCTTGGTTGGTTTGGATGAAATCCAGCAGTTGCAGCATTTGCTCGCCGCCGATTTGTCCGGCCTCGTCCACGATGACGACTGCGCCGCGCCGCATGGACTTTTGCGTGAGAAATGCACTGACCGTTTGCGCGCCGGTAAAACCATCGAGCTCCAGATCGGCAACCTGCTGGCGTTGCGGTGCGAGGACATGAACGGTGTGACGAGCATTGGCGAGTCCGGCTTTGACCTCGCGCAGGGTAAAACTTTTACCTGTCCCCGCTCCTCCACGAAACAGGGTGACAAAATTCCGCGAGGACAAAATATGTTCCACCGCCTGCCCCTGCTCATAATCCAGTGAGTGATTTATTTTTCGATAATTGAAGGCCAGCGGCGGGTATTGATCCTTCTTATGTTGCGCCAGCGTGACGATGTTCAATTCACGTCGCAGGACATCATGTGTGGTGATTTTTCCCTGAAAGTGTGCGTCACGGATATAATCGCGCTTTCTGGTTGCGCCCTGAATTTCCGCCAGCGACACATCCTGGCCGCGCAGATGTTCCAGCGCGTGATGCCAGATTTCATGCTCATGGATGACAGAGCGTCGTTCGAACAGATGTTGCTCGGCCCATGACACAGCCTGCGCCGCCGTTATCTTTTCTGAATTCTCTGGTGAACGATGTTTGTCCAAGCGGCTGATTTGCCACCATTCTTTCCATGATAGTTGTTTGTTCCAGGCGGATTGCAATTTGACGATGCCGACATCCTTGATCTTCCGCGCCCGTTCCTTGTGCGCGATGTTGGCCCGGATGACGTTGATGTTTCGCTTGGTCTTGTCCGGCTCACGTTCCAACAGTTCCTTGGTCTTTTCGTCGATCTCCCGGTGACGTTTGGAAAAACGGTCAATCAATTCCCTGCTCACCCCGGCAATCTCAAAATCTCCACGCGGATTATTTTCCACACCATAGCCAAATTTTTGAAGCGACCTGACAAGTTCGTGATAATAGACATTCCGAACAAATTTTTGTGCCGTGACCATTTCACAGGCTTCCAATGCTTTCCACCGGCCTTCAGTCGCATCCCAGGTGGCATTGAACAGGATACAATGGCTGTGCAAGTGCGGGTCCAAAGCTCTGGACGTGTCATGCCGGAATATCGCGCCGACCACATTGCCCGTCGTCCGTTGCGAATACTGGTTCTGATTGCGGACACGAGTTGCAGCGTAGATTTGCAACTGACGCATGGCCACTGTCACCGCTTCATCATGCGCCTCGATGATCCGGTTATCATTTCCAACCAGTGCGGCGATGGAAACGGATTTGGGCGGTGACAACGTGAAATCATAAAACACCCGGCGATTGGCGGATTCATGGACGTTCCCATCCTTGTCCGTGCTGACACGTTTTGAATTCAGCCGGGGCGTTAATTGTTCACCTGATTGCGGATGAAGATTGCGGCACAGGTTCACAAACTCCGATTCATTGGTAACGCCGGATAATCCCAACTGGCTTGCCCCTTCACCGATCCATTGACCCGAAACGCTGCGACCTTCCATGTAGTAATCGCCGACCCGTAAATGTTCACGGAAATATGACTCCGCATTTCCCAAACTGTATTGCGCCTTCATCGTCAACATGGCGGAAAGCTAAACCATGTCGGTTGCAATTCTGCGCCATCGGTAGCGCAAAATGGCTGACCGGAAATGTTACCTGTTAATCGTATTGGAAATGGGACGCTGTTCTCCTTGCGCGTGCAAGGGGCAGCCGTAACAACAAAACCGCCAGAGAAAAATCAAACGCCATAAAATCGAAAAAATTATGAATGCACCCATCGTATCCACCGAGGCGAAGGCCCGCTTAAACGAAGCCGTCAAAAATTATACGCCACCCGCGCCGGAAAAATACCGGGCGTTGAATGAAGTCCAGGAATCCATCGGGGCGTTGCGGGAACGCAAAGCCTCGTATGAAACCATTCGTGCCATGTTGCACGAGAACGCCGGCATTGAGGTGTCGCACCAGACCGTCGCCCGCTACTGCCGTGAGGTGCTGGATGCTGCCAAGCCCAAAAAACCACGCCGTCCCAAAACGCCGCCGACCGAACCATCGGCAGCCGCCCAAGGGGAATTGCCACCTTTCAGCCATTCACGGCCACGTGGACCGCGCATCACGCCTTCCAAAAATCTTTAGCGCAACAGCGCAAGTGCCGTCCGTCGCGGCGGCCCAGCAGCGACTAGAAAGAAGCTGGCAATCCTAAAAAGTAAGAGCTTTGGGGGGGTCGAGGTCCGCGACCAGCGCACGTTGCACAGCCCTGCAACGCACGCTCGTCGCGGACGACATTGGAACAAACGCAGTCGCGGCCGCTTCCATCCGGCCTTGGCGTCGTTGCTCCGGCGCACGGCTTCACTCATGCCGTTCCGCCGACCGCCTGCCGCTTACCGCCGCCAACGCCAGACCAAAGCGCAATGGAAAACGATTCGCCAGACGGGCAAAATGATTGCCGGAACTTTCCGATGACGCATCCGCTGAATGCTCAATATTTGAGCCGGGCGTTCAATGGTATGTCGTCTTGGGGGGGTGATTTCAAAACGATCTCGACATGGTAGGGACACCGTTATGGGGGAGTTTTGATTGCAAGACATCCAGTCTTTTACGAAATGAACTCAGCGATGCCATGGCGCTAAAGCTTAAAATGGGCGAACCTTAAGACCGTTAGCCAGCGCTTAATTGATGCGGTTCTTGTTTCGCCATTCTTCGGGCGACTGGCCGTGAGCTCGTTGAAAGGCGTTCCAGAAGGTGACACCGTTTTTGAAGCCACTTTCCAGAGCGATCACACTTAGCTTTTCATCCGATTTGATCATTCGCGTCTCGGCAGCCTTGAGGCGCTGCCAGCGGAGCATTTCACCGGGATTGCGGCCAAGATTTTTTTTACAGGCGTTAAACAAGGCGGTGGACGACATGCCGGAGGCACAGCAAAAATCTTCGTTGTCCAAATCTTCGTGGTAGTGGGCGCGGATGAATTCCACGAAGCGCTTCACGCCGGGATGGACCGCCGCCAGCGTGTCGGTGCTGCCGCGCGCGACCAGACTTTTTGGTGGCACGACGACGGCGATTTCCGTCGGCGCTTTGCCGTCCATTAGAGATTGCAGCAGAACGGCGGCCTGATAGCCGAGTTCTTCGAGATTGCTTTCCACACTGGACAACGGCGGCGTGGTGAATGGGGCGATCATCAAATCATTTTCCGCGCCGAGCACGGCGACTTCTTCGGGCACTGAAAGTTTTGCTTCACGGCATGCTTCGAGCACCTGGCTCGCCTCGGTGTCGCTCAAGGCCCAGACCGCGAGCGGGTGCAGATGCTTGCGCAGCATTTCGACGCAGTCCGCCAGTTGCTCTGGCCAGTCAATTACCTCCAGCGATCGGCGACGAAACATCGTGCAAGAAAATCCTGCTTCCGCGAGTTTCTTGGCGAAGGCCTCGCGGCGTTCGGTGGAATACCAATTGTCAAAATTACTTCCGTAACAGGCGAAATGACGGAAGCCGCGTTCAAGAAAATGTTCCGCCGCGAGGCGTCCGATAGCTGCGTTGTCGTAACGAACGTGCGGCAGATTGCGCCGGTCGGGATGCGGATTCACCGTGACGCATTTCGCGCCCGATTTGCGGATAAGGTTGAGGTAGTTTTTTTGGTTCTCTGAATTCGCCAGCGGGATCATCGCGATGATGCCGTCGCCGTGCCAGTTTTTTGGCAGGAGGGATTGCGAGTGCGCCATGTCGGCGTTCAAATGCCAACCGGCCTCGGCGGCGAACCGCAGCACGCCCTGATGAATCCGCAAATCATACCAGTTCAGCGCGAGCAGGACGTTGAGGCCGCCAAAGCGTTTTTTGGTTTGTGGATTGCGGGGCACACCACAACACTAACTTCGCACACCAAAGGTTTCAATGACACACTCGCAAAAACCAGATTTTTCGGCGGAATGTCGTTTAAGCAAGTTTGACGCAAATTGAAGCAGCCCACCATTGCAAACCTCGACCTCCAAAACGAAAATGTTAAACACGCAAATTACCAATAGAAAACTCAATGAGTTGTCTTCAGGCAATGAAGGATTGTCCCGCCATGTTTGACACATCAAACATGACGGGCGCGGCGACGGCCGGTGGCAAACGCTACTCGGTCGGCACGCTCTCCTACACCCGTGTGGCACTCATCAACGTGATGTTCTGGATGCTCTGGGGCGACTTCTGCCTGATGATTATGGAGCAATTGCTGCCGAACGTCGTGCCGTTGCAACTCCGTTGGGAAGGCGCGCGTGATTCGGTCGTCGGCCTCATCGCCAACAGTCTGCCGCACTTCATCGCCATCCTCGTCGGGCCGGTCGTCGGTATGCAAAGCGACCGTCATCGCAGTCCGCTCGGACGCCGTCGTCCGTTTTTGCTTTGGTGCACTGCGCCTGTGGTCGTGAGCTTGCTGTTGTTAGGCGGAGCAAAACCAGCGGGTGAATTTCTGCAAAACATATTGCAACCGATATTCGGCGTGGGAATCACCATCGCCGGTTGCACACTCGTCTGGCTGGCAATCGCGGCCGTAATTTTTGTGGTCTTCAACACCTACGTCATGCAGGTGTATCAATTTCTTTTTGCTGACGTCATCCCGACGAAGGTGATGGGAAAATTTATCGGCAGCTACCGCGCGATTGGTGCGCTTGGCAGCTTCGCCTTCAACCGCTGGATTCTCGGCTGGGTCGAGCATCACACGTTGCACGTCTATGCGCTTGCGGCATTGCTGTATGCGACCGCGTTCTGCCTGCTCGTCTGGCGCGTGAAAGAAGGCGAATACCCGCCGCCACCGCCAAAACAAAAAGGCGGTGCGTTCGGTTATCTAAAAACTTTTTTCACCGAGTCCTTCCGTCACCGGTTCTATCTCAACATCTATCTAATTCCGTTTTTCTTCTGGGCGTCGCTCGTGCCGTTTCAGACCTTCGTCATTTTCTTTGCAACCAAAGCCGGTCAGCCCGGCTACGCCGACACGCTCGGTCTCACGCTCGACCAGTTCGGAAAAGTGAAGGCGTGGACGTTCATCGTGCAGATTCCAATCTTCTTTCTCGTCGGTCCGTTTGTTGACCGATTTCACCCGCTGCGCGTCATCATGCTCGGCGCGCTGCTGACCGGGTTGAGTTTTCTCGGCTGTTTCTTTTTCATCAATTCCGAAAGCACCCTGCTGACCTTCTACGTTCTCAACCAAGCCGCGAGCGCAGTTTACCTCGGCGCGTATCTCGCGCTGTATCCGCGTTTGTTGCCGCGCGAAAAGTACGGCCAGTTCTTCAGCGCCAACCAGATTTTCGGCCTCATCGGCGCGGTACTCGCGCCGGTTTTGTGCGGCTGGTTTCTCGAAAACGTGCGCGACTACCGCTACATCTTTGCGTGGTGCGGCGTGAGCGTGCTGCTCGCGTTTGCCGCGTCCGTGATGCTTTTCCGCCACTGGAAAAAACTTGGTGGCGATTTAAATTATACGCCACCCGGCCAAAGCCCCGTGTCCACAACAACCTCCCCTGATTGATTCCGCATGATGAAGAACGAACAGCAACCGCATGACGAATTTGCCGAGATAGCGACGATGACTCCCGTGCCGTTGCGCCCCGGTTTGGCGCAACCCGCCCGCGCCTCTGCGCCCGAGACAACTCTACCTTTGAAAAATGGTCAACCAACCGCGCCGCGTCCGTTGAGCAAAAAAATTCAGACTGCGGAACAATTAGCTTCCGCATTGGCTGAAATGCGTGAGCGCATGAAGCCGTTTCTCGCGAATCACGCGCCCGCATTGCCTGCGACACGCGCAAAAGTAGAACTCAATCAATTCCAGTGGCGTATCGAGCAACCCGCCGACCGAAACACTTTTCACGCAGCGCTCGCTGGTCGCGGTGAATGGGAAACCGTGACGATTCCGCATTACGGTCCGCCAATCGGCAAGGCCGCGACGCTCTATCGCACGACGTTTGATCTGCCTGGCGATTTGATTTCGCGCGAGTGCATCGCCTTGCGTTTTGCTGGCGTAGATTACAAGTGCCAAGTTTATCTCAACGACGTTTGCGTCGGCCCGCACGAGGGATTCTTTGATGAGTTTGAATTCAACTGCACCGGAATCGCCCGCGCGCAGGGAAATATTTTGCTCGTCCGCGTGGAAAATGATTTCACAATGCTCGGCAGCCACGAAAACGGCGACGCGGTAAACGGCGACAAGGTTTACGCCGCCACGGGGCTGGGATACGACGATCCGATTCTCGGCTGGCATCATTGCCCAGCGGGCATGGGCATTTACAATCGCGTCACCGTTGAGGGCCGTTCGCACATGCAGATTCGTAATCTCTGGGTGCGCCCGCTCGTTGAGCAGCAAACCGTGGAAGTCCGCGTTGAGGTGGAAAATCAGGGGCGGAATCCGAGCGAAGAAATCAACGTGCTCGTTTCCATCTTCGGTCAGAATTTTCCCGCCACGGTGCATCTCAACCAGCCGCATCGTACCGTCGGTAAAACCGTTCGCGGTTTTGGCGACCTTGATGGCGATCACGCCGAGGAAATTCCCGCGCGCATGGGGCTTGGCCGGAATTACATCACCGTCCAGTTGCCGCTGCCGAACCCGAACATCTGGGATCTCGAAACTCCGTGGCTTTATCAAGCGCAGGTGAAGCTGCTCGATGCCAAAGGCAATTTGCTCGACGCCGCGAAGCAACAGTTCGGCATGAGAACATTCACGCAGGATGAGAACTCGACGCCCAAAGGTAAATTCTTCCTGAACGGCCGCGAAATACGTCTGCGCGGCGCGAACACGATGGGCCATCTCGAACGCTGCGTGATGAAGAATGACTTCGATCAGCTCCGCGACGACATCCTGCTGGCGAAGTTGACGAACATGAATTTCCTGCGTCTCACGCAGCGCCCGGTTCACAGGGAAGTTTACGAGTGGTGCGACCGTCTCGGCCTGATGTTGCAGACCGACATGCCGATGTTCGCCACAGTGCGGCGCAATCAACTGCTGGAGATTGTCCGTCAATCCAGCTTGATGGAGCGGCACGTTCGCGCGCACCCGTCTAACATTCTCGTCTCGTTCATCAACGAGCCGCGTCCCGCCGCCGCGAGCCAGCCGCATCGGTTTTTGTTGCGCGATGAGATCGAGCGCATGTTCCGCATGAGCATCGAGGCTGTGCAGCAGGAAAATCCCGACCGTGTCTGCAAATGTGTGGACGGCGATTACGACCCGCCGGCGACCATCGGCATGCCGGACAATCACTGCTACTGCGGCTGGTATATCGGCCACGGCGTTGACCTCGGCGCGCTGCATCATGGCGAGTGGATGCCGGTGAAACCCGGCTGGCATTACGGCTGCGGCGAGTTCGGCGCGGAGGGACTCGATTCGTTTGGCGTGATGCAAAAATATTATCCCGACGACTGGAAACCCGCTTCGTCCGACGCGCCGTGGACGCCGAAAGTGATTTCCAAATCGCAGAGCTGGAATTTCCATTATCTCTGGTATGAAACACCGCGAACTGCGCCCGAGTGGATCGAGGCCAGCCAGAAACATCAGGCGTGGATTACGCGGCTGATGACCGAGGCGTATCGGCGCAAGGTGGACATGAATACGTTTGCCATCCACCTCTTCATTGATGCGTGGCCGTGCGGCTGGATGAAATCCATCATGGACGTGGACCGCGTGCCGAAACAGGCGTGGTTCGCGTATCGCGATGCGCTCGCGCCACTCGCCGTGTCGCTGCGCAGCGACCGCACGCAAGTCTGGAGCGGCGAAACTGTGCCGGTGGAATTGTGGGTTTGCAACGATGCGGCAAAAATTCCAGCTGGTGCGAAGGTGGTTTACGAAGTGCGCTGGCAAGGGAAAACCATCGCGCACGGAGAAGTCGCGGCGAAGATTGACGCCTGCGCGCCGTGCGGGCAGGGCGTGATTCAAGTGGCGATTCCCGAAACCGGCGGCCGCGACCAGATCGAAATCGCGGCGACACTCGTTGGTAAGGATGATTTGGCGATTCACGACACATCGCTCGCGCTGAATGTTTTTATGAAGCCGATTTTGGTCGGAGGCGAAGCGTGGTTGCCGCAGAACTCTCCGTCGGCCGGCAAACTTTTAAGCTCGCTCGGTCTGACGGCTTCGACCAAGCCGCTCGAAAAGAATTCACTCCTGCTCGTAACCAATCTCGCAACTTACCAGGAATGGGCCGACGAAATCGCCGAGGCCGTTCACGGTGGAGCGACGGCGGTATTGTTGAAACTGCCGGTCGGCGAATACACGCTGGGCGGCGCGGTGTTGCAAGTGCGTAAAGCCGGCATGGGCTCGCGGCATTTTGTTTCGCGTGCCACGGGACATCCCTTGGTGGAAGACTTGCAGCCAGACGATTTCAAGTTCTGGCATTTCGATTCGCTCGGACATTCCGCGCCGATTCTTCACACCGTGCTCGAAGGTAAGGACTGGACACCGGTGCTCCAAAGCGGCGACGGCGGTTGGTTACGTCCGTGGGGCTACACGTCTGCGGCGGTTGAGCGCTGCGACGGCAAAGGCCGCTGGCTCGTCTGCCAGATCGAACTCGCACACTGCGTGGCAACCAATCCGGTGGCGAATCTTTTTGCGCGTCGGTTGTTCGCCGATGCCTCGGAGAAGAAGGGCGACACGGAACGTTTTGCCAAAGCCGGTTCAGGCAAGAATGGTCACATCCTCGGCGCGTTCGCCAAAGCCTGACCATGAATAAATTATTCCTCGCGGTCGCTGCCTTGATCGTAACGTCAGTCAGTGTCGCTCATGCGCAAACGAACTTAACTCAATCAGCCACTTCCGTTCGCGCGCGATCAGAAGAAAATTTTCCCGTCGCCGAGTCACCCGAAGCCAAAGCCAAACGAATGCTGTGGTGGCACGAGGCGAAGTTTGGGATGTTCATCCACTGGGGCGTTTATTCCGTGCCCGCCGGATATTATCACGACAAGCCGGTGACGAATGCAGGCGAATGGATCATGAACCGCGCGAAGATTCCCGTGGCCAAATATCAGGCGTTCGCGAAGGACTTTAATCCCGTGAAATTCGACGCCGATGCGTGGGTGAAAATCGCGAAAGACGCCGGCATGAAATACATCGTCATCACGGCCAAGCATCACGACGGATTTGCGATGTTCGACACGAAGGCGAGTACATGGAACATTGTGCAGGCCACGCCTTACGGCAAAGACCCGCTCAAAGATTTGGCCGCCGCGTGTCGCAAGCAGGGCATCAAGCTCGGCTTTTATTATTCGCAGGCGCAGGATTGGAACAATGGCGGTTCGACGGGCGGTCACAATTGGGACAAGGCGCAAGACCGCGACATGGATGATTACATTGACAAAATCGCCGTGCCGCAAGTGAAGGAACTCCTCTCCAACTACGGTGAATTTCCTGTCGTGCTTTGGTGGGACACGCCGAAGGACATGAACACCAACCGCGCGGAAAAACTTTACGCCGCCGTTCACGCGCTCAAGCCCGACATCATCATGAACAATCGTCTCGGCGGCGGAATTCGCTGCGATACCGAGACGCCCGAGCAATACATTCCGGCGCAAGGCTATCCTGGCCGCGATTGGGAAACCTGCATGACGATGAACGACACCTGGGGATTCAAGCGTGACGACAACGACTGGAAATCCACCGAAACTTTTATCCGCAATCTTTGCGACATCGCGAGCAAAGGCGGAAATTATCTGCTCAATGTCGGCCCGACCAGCGAAGGGCTGATTCCGCAGCCGAGCATTGGGAGGCTTGCGGAAATCGGCGCGTGGATGAAGGTGAATGGCGAGGCAATTTACGGTAGCAGCCCGACGCCGTTCAGCGATGTCCACGGAACTTTTAGCGCGACCGAGAAAGATCGGCACGGTAATCCAAAGTTTTTTCCCATTTGGGATTGGCGCTGCACCAGCAAGCCGGGAAAAATTTATATCTCGGTTTTTGATTGGCCGAAAAACGGGAAATTCCAACTGCCGCCGTTGCAGGACAAAGTTGAAACAGTCTGGCTGCTGGCGAACAAAACGAAACTGAAATTTGCCCAGACCGACGCGGGAGTGATTCTCGATTTGCCCGCCGATGCGCCGGATAAAATCGCGTCGGTGGTTTGCGTCGAATTCGCCAAGGCTGCGAAAAAAGTCACCTACAATTCTGCCGTCGACGCGAAGCGCAAAGCCGCGATGTCGCCTGATGAATTGGCGTGGGAAAATGTGCTCGAACAAAATCTCGGCGATTTTTATCTGCCGTATTACAAGAATGACAAAGCCGCCGGCAAGGAAACTGCGTGGGATTTTGTCAGAGATGATCCGAAGCTGCCGCGTGTGTTGCTCATCGGCGATTCGATTTCGCGAGGTTACACGCTCGAAGTGCGCCACGCTCTCTCCGGAAAAGTAAACGTGCATCGCGCGCCGGCCAACTGTGGCGCGACCACGCTGGGTGTCAAAAAAATCAACGACTGGCTTGGTGACGGCAATTGGGATGTCATTCATTTCAACTTTGGCATTCATGACCGCAACCTGCCGCCCGAAACTTACGCGGCGAATCTGGAACAGATTGTCGCGACGCTGCAAAAGACCGGTGCCAAATTAATTTGGGCGCGCACCACTCCGCCGGCGAATGCGGACAACGCCGAGAAGTTTTCGCCCGAGCAATGCGCGGCGGTCAACCGTATCGCCGACGAAATTATGGCCCGCCACGGAATCCCGATTGATGATCTTTGCAGCCCGATTAAACCCCGGCTGGCGGAATTGCAAAACCCCAACAACGTTCATTTCAACGAAGCTGGATATAAATTTCTCGCTGAAAAAGCTTCGAGTGCAATCCTTGCCCAACTGAATGGCGCCACGAAATGAGTTTCTTTGGCTTTTGAAATCAGCATGATTCTCTGATCTGCCACATGAAAATCACACGACTCACCCATGCGATTTTGTTGTTGGCATTTTTTGCGTTCACCGTCCACGGTCAAACCAATCCTGACGGAACACCGGATACCGGCGATCTGCACGGTGGACAAAATTTGACCAACTTGGAATCGCCCGAAGCTGTCGCGAAACGCTTGCAGTGGTGGAGCGAGGCCCGCTTCGGAATGTTCATTCACTGGGGGCTTTACGCGCAGGACGGTTGCTTTTGGAAGGGCAAGGATGGTCAGTCGGAGCACATGATGTTGAAGTTGCAAATTCCCATCGCCGAGTATGCGAAGATTGCTGACGACTTCAATCCGGTGAAGTTCGATGCCGACGAATGGGTGCGCATCGCGAAAGATGCGGGCATGAAATATCTGATTCTCACGGCAAAACATCACGACGGCTTTGCGATGTTTGGGAGCCCGAGCGACGATTACAATATCGTCAAACGCACGCCATTCAAGCGCGACCCGGTCAGGGAACTCGCCGCTGCCTGCCACAAACAAGGCATCAAGTTTGGCGTGTATTATTCTTACGGTCGCGACTGGCATGATCCCGATGTGCCGACCGATGTGAAGGCCGATGGTTTTCGCCGCAGCAACACCTGGGACTTCCCTGACGAGAGCAAAAAGGATTTTGCAAAATATTTCGAGCGTAAAGTCAAGCCGCAGGTGCGCGAGTTGCTCACGCAATATGGGCAGATTGACGTGCTGTGGTTCGACACGCCGGAAAAAAACACCGCCGCGCAGAGCCGGGAGTTGCTCGACCTTATCCGCAAATTGCAGCCGGATTGCATCGTGAACTCGCGTCTCGGCTACCATCTCGGCGACTACACCGTGGAGGAGCAGACAATTCCCGCCGACGGCAATCCGCTACCGTGGGAAAGCTGCATGACGATCAATCACCACTGGGGCTACAAGAAAAACGACTTCGACTGGAAGCCGGCTTCGGAGCTTGTGCGCAACCTGATTGACATCGCTAGCAAGGGTGGAAATTTTCTACTGAATGTTGGGCCGACGGGCGAAGGTGTGATTCCCGCGCCATCCGTGGAACGCCTGAGCAAAGTCGGCGAGTGGATGAAAGTCAACGGTGAGGCGATTTACGGCACGTCCGCGAGTCCATTTAAAAAATTCGATTGGGGTCGCTGCACGGAGAAGGTCACCGCTGACGGCACGACACTTTACCTGCACGTTTTCGACTGGCCGAAGGAAGGAAAGCTCTTTGTGCCCGGATTGACGAACAAGGTTGAGTCGACGGTTTTGTTTAATGGCAATTCCCGCCAGAGAATGAAGGCAATTCTTGCCGCTGGCGGCACAACCATTCTTGTTCCGGAAAATGCGCCTGATAAAATTTCCTCCACCATCGTGGTAAAAATAAAAGGCACAGTAAAAGTTCAGTAATGAAAAAAATTGCCGTGGAACATTTCCGGCTGGTTAAACGAGTGCCGCTATTGGCGTTCGTTGAGTTTGTTTTGATGGGTTCAATCACCGGCGTTGCGACGGAATTAAAAACTGTCCCGGTTGACGCGTGGGAAAATCCGTTGGTGTTCGAAGTCAACCGGATGCCGCCGCGCTCGATTACCTGGCCGCATCCAACCGCAGCATCTGCTGCTGCATCGCCGGGTGCTTTGAGAAATTCCGCGTGGCTGCGCTGCATCAGCGGCGACTGGAAATTTAATTGGGTGAATGAGCCGTCGAAAAGTCCGGTCGGTTTCGAGTCGGCGCAGTTTGACGACCGAAATTGGAAAACGATTCCCGTGCCGGGTTGCGTGGAATTGTTCGGTTACGGCATGCCGCTTTACGTCAATTACGTTTATCCGTTCAAAGTTGATCCTCCGCGCGTGATGGGCACGCCGCCGGCGGACTGGACGTTTTTCGCCGACCGCAATCCGACAAGTTCGTATCGCCGCTGGGTGGACGTGCCGAAGGACTGGACGAAGCAGCGTATTTATCTACACGTCGGCGCGGCGGGTTCGTGCCTGAAAATCTGGGTCAACGGCCAGTGCATCGGCTACAGCGAAGATTCGAGGCTTGCGGCGGAGTTCGACATCAGCGCCGCCGTGCATTCAGGTAAAAATCTCATCGCACTCCAAGTGCTGCGCGTTTCGGACGGAAGTTATTTGGAAGATCAGGACATCTGGCGGTTGAGCGGAATTTTCCGCGACGTTTTTCTTTTCACGCGGCCGAATGTGCATCTCTGGGACGTGGCCGTGGAATCCGAACTCGACGGTGCACTGAGCAATGCCGCCGTCAAACTCCGTTGCCAGATTCGCAACGACGACGAGTCGCCAGCCGAAACACTCGCTGTGAGACTCACGTTGCGCGATCCGAATGGAAAGAAAGTATCCAGTTTTCAAATTGAATCGTCGCTGACGAATGTGCTCGCGTCGGGAACAGAAGCCGAGTTGTTGTCCGCAGCAGAAATTCTTCACGCGCCGCAGAAATGGTCGTTTGAAAATCCGTCGCTTTACACCGCCGTGGTGGAATTATTGCACGACGACAAAACGGTTGAAGCGGTGGCAATGCGGGTTGGTTTCCGAAAAGTCGAATTGAAGAACAAGGAATTTACGCTCAACGGTCGCGCGGTGAAAATTCGCGGCGTCAACCGGCACGATTGGAATCCCGTCACCGGCTACGTCGTGAATGAGGCGATGATGCGTGAAGACATTCGTCTGATCAAGCAGGCGAATTTCAACGCCGTCCGCACCTCGCATTATCCGAATGACCCGCGCTTCGTGGAGTTGTGCGACGAAATGGGCCTGATGGTTTTGAGCGAGGCGGATTTGGAATCGCACGGTTTGTCGTATCACAAATGCGTTTTGCCCGGCGATTTGCCGGAGTGGCAGCCCGCGTCCGTCGAGCGGATGCGCCGGCTGGTCATCCGCGAGCGCAGTCATCCCAGCGTCGTGATGTGGTCGCTCGGAAACGAGGCCGGTTACGGCACGGCCTTCGACGCTATGGCGGCGGAAACGCGCCGGCTCGACAGCGAGCATCGTCCGCTCCACTACGCCGACATGAACGCGCCGTGCGACGTGGACAGCCAGACTTATCCGACGCCGAAATGGCTGGAGCTTCACGCGCAAAGTAAAGCCGTGCGCGTCGGCGAACACGGCGAAACCGCGATGTTCCGCCAGCACGGAAAATATCCGTCGGGCAAACCGTTTTTGATGAACGAGTTTGCCTGGGCCGGCGGCAACAGCGTCGGCAACTATCAAGATTATTGGGACGTCATCGAAAAAAATCCCATGCTCATCGGCGGATTCATTTGGGACTGGGCGGACAAAGGTTTGGCGGCTTCGGTGGTAGGTGGCAAAACCGTTCCGATGTTGAGTGTCAACCCAAGGCCGGCCAAACCGGATTTTTATGCCGTCGGCGGAGATTTTGGCGACAAGCCGAATGATGGAAATTTTGTTCTGACCGGATTGCTCGATTCAGATCGCACGCCCAAGCCGGAATATTTTGAAGTCGCCAAGGTCAACCAACCCATCCGCGTTCGCGCGGTGGATTTGGCGCACGGAAAAATCCGGATTGAAAATCATCAGACGTTCACTGACTTGGAAAAAGTTGTCGCCTCGTGGGAATGGAGTTCCAACGGCGTCGTGGTTGCCAAAGGAAAACTTCCGCAGTTGCTATGCGCTCCTGGTGAATCATGCGATGTCGCCATACCGCAAGCACCCGCTGGCAACGGTAATGAACGTTTCCTGACAGTTCGACTTGCGCTCGCCAAAAAAACTTCGTGGGCTGACGCGGGTTTTGTTGTCGCGTGGGATCAATTGGCGCTGGACGCCGCGAGCGATTTGCTGGCGCCGGAATTGAAACCGGGGCAAATCACGATTGAGCAAACGGATGAATCCGTCATCATTGGCAACGCTTCGTTTTCTGTTCGCCTCGGCAAGCAGAGCGGGATGATTGAGAGTCTGCGTTACGGCGGACGCGAACTGCTGACGAGTCCGCTGCGACTTTGCTTTTGGCGTCCGCCGACAACGAATGATCGTGGCTGGAAAATGCCGGAGATTCTCGGCGCGTGGCGCGACGCGGGCGAAAAAGCGACCGCCCGCAGCGTCACCGCTGCAGAAAATTCAGAAGGCGCAGTTTCCATTTCTGTTGACGTGAAAATTCCCGTGGCTGCGAGCCACGCGACGCTGAAATATGAAATTGCTGCTGACGGAGAAATCATCGTTCACGCGACCGTAGCGACTTCGCCACTCGGCGGGGCTGCGCCAACGAATGAAATTTCCCGCGTCGGAATGCAATGCGGTTTGATTTCCGCGCTGCACAACATCGAATGGCTTGGACTTGGCCCGGACGAAACGTATCGCGATCGCAAGGACGCCGCACGCTTCGGAAATTTTCACGCTGATGCGCTGACTTGGAATCACAATTACGAGCCTCCGCAGGAAACCGGTCATCGCAGCGAAGTGCGTCGCGCAGCCATCACATCGCCGGACGGTCAAGGCTTGGTGGTGCGCGCCATCGCCGCACCTTTCGGATTTAATCTCTGGCCGTGGACAGCTGCTGATTTGGAAGCAGCCGTCAAGCCGCAACTGCTCAAGCCGCGCGATTTTCTCACGCTCACGATTGATTCCGCGCAGATGGGTCTTGGTGGTGTGCAAGGCTGGGGAGCGCGGCCGCTCGATAAATATTTATTGTCCGCTGGAAAAACGTATCAGTTCGCATTTGCGTTCGAACCGCTGAAAGTTAAACGCGAACAATAGCCATGAAACAAATCAACCGTCGTCAGTTTCTCGTGGTGAGTGGCAGTTCGCTGCTGGCGTCGCAGTTTGTGATGTTCGGCGCGGAGGGCCACGTTCAAACAATTCAGGCGGATGTTTGCGTATATGGCGCAACGGCGAGCGGGATTATGGCGGCGGTGGCGGCGGCACGCGAGGGCGCGAGCGTGGTCATCGTCGAACCGTCGCGCTGGTTGGGCGGCATGACGGGTGGCGGACTGATGCATATTGATTGGGGACGCGAGCAGGCGGTCGGCGGGTCGGTTCGACCGATTCTGAAACGCGATTACAACGACGCGCAGTATCGCGAGGCATTCAAGGCGTTGCTCAGGGAACATTCCATACCCGTGATCTTCGAGCATCGTGTTGCCTCGGTGCAGCGCGAGGGAACGACCATCAAGAGCGTTATCCTCGATTTTGCGCCGCCGGATAAGATTGGTTGTCCGATTGCGGAGGCAAAGACGCGCGATGCACGGCGCGTCTCGGCTAAAGTTTTCATTGATTGCAGTTACGAAGGCGACCTCATGGCGCGGGCGGGCGTGGCCTACACTTTTGGCCGCGAGTCGCGCGGCACTTACGGCGAATCGCTCGCGGGCGCGCAGGCAAACATGGCGGTTTATGACATAGATCCGTATGTGAAGCCCGGCGATCCGAAAAGCGGGCTGCTGCCGATGCTGCAAGACATCCTGGCGCAACCCGAAGGCAGCGCCGACAAACTCACCATGGGCTACGGCTTCCGCTGGAAGATGGTCGAGGACGGCGAGCGTCTACCGATCAATCCGCCGGAGGATTACGACCCGCGCACGTTTGAGCTGTATCGGCGAGGTTTTCAGAACAACGCTAAAATTGATGTTGGCCGCCACATGAGAAAGCTCGGCGAATTCGAGGCATGTGGCGGTCGCGTTCACTCGGTCGGCGCAGGCAATCTCGCTCGTGCTTTGCTCGCGCCGACGAATTACGGCAGTAACGCCGGTTATCCCGACGGTGATTACACGACGCGGGCTCGCATTTGGAAGGCGGAACAAAATTTCATGAGCGGCATGACGCATTTTCTCCGCGCGGATCCGTCCGTGCCAGCCACGCTGAAAGAACTTGCCGGCAAAATTGGTTTTCAAACCGGCATCTTCGACGAGACGAATGGCTGGCCGCATCAGCTTTATATCCGCGAGGCGCGCCGCATGAAGTCGGATTATGTGCTCACGCAAAAGGATGTCGCGGGCGAGACGAATCCCGACGATTCCGTCGGCCTCGCGTCCTACGGTGTGGACGAATGGCCTTACGCAACCTATCCGCTCGATGGCAAAGTGGCGCTCTACGGCGGTTATTATTCGATGCTTTATCTTGATGAAGCGCACCAAGGCATTTACAAAATTCCGTATCGCGCCATCACGCCGAAACAATCCGAATGTGAAAACCTGCTCGTGCCCGTCTGCGTCTCCGCGAGCCATATCGCGATGACTTCAATTCGCATGGAGCCAGTATGGATGATTCTCGGCGAATCCGCCGGTGTAGCGGCGGCGATGGCGGTGGCGGGGAAAATTCCTGTCCAAAAAGTCGAATACACCGTGCTGCGGGAAAAATTGTTGAATCGAAGCCAACGGCTTGAACGTCCAGCGTGATGCCAATTAACATGATGATTTTCCGGGTGTTATTTTTCACTGCACTATTTGCTGGAATATTGCTGGCAGCGGAAAACGTTTCGTCTGTCGAATTAAAACCCCTGTTCAAATGGGCAGATGAATCGCGGCTGGGGCGGCCGTTTTCGAAAGATCCGAGCGTGATCCGGTTTGCGGGTCGTTACCTCATGTATTTTTCGCTGCCGCCATTTTCGACAGACCTCGCGTCGGCCAATACGCCTCGCGGATGGAGTATTGGCATTGCCGAAAGCACGAATCTGGTGGACTGGAAAAAAGTCGGTGAATTGTGGCCAGCGCAGGCTTGCGACACGAATGGATTGTGCGCGCCGGGCGCTCGCGTTTTGAATGGCAAGGTGCATCTGTTTTATCAGACCTACGGCAATTTTCCGAAGGACTCGATTTGTCACGCCGTTTCAGCCGACGGAATTCATTTCATGCGCGACGAATCGAATCCAGTTTTTCATCCAACCGGCGACTGGAACAACGGACGCGCGATTGACGCGGAAGTTATTGCCGATGGCGAGCGATTGCTGCTGTATTTTGCGACGCGCGATTCAACCGGCAAGACCCAAGAACTCGGGGTGGCTACCGCGCCGCTCAATTCCGATTTCAGCCGGCAAGCCTGGACGCAGCTTTGCAACCAGCCGATTCTGAAGCCGGAACTGCCATGGGAAACGCGTTGCATCGAAGCGCCAACGGTCACGAAACGCGGCGACACGTTCGTGATGTTTTACGCCGGTGGTTTTAACAATGATCCGCAGCAGATTGGCGTCGCGACGAGCAAAGATGGCGTTCATTGGACGCGGCAATCGAGCAAGCCGTTGCTGCCGAACGGCGCGGCGGGCGAATGGAATTCCAGCGAGAGCGGACATGCCGGATTTTTTGCCGATGAAGATGGGTGTAGTTATTTGTTTTTCCAAGGCAACAACGACCACGGTAAAACCTGGCTGCTGTCTTGCGTGGAACTCGAATGGCACGGCAGCACGCCGCAAATTACAATTCAAACGAACCAAAAATGATTTTGAAAACAAAAAGTTTTCGCTGCGGAATTTTGTTCGCGGCTTTGCTGATGGGCAAGACTAGTTTGGCCACGGAACATTTTTTCACCCCGCCCGAATTGCCATTCGTCATTGAGCCGAACGAGTCGGTTAAGGCGATTGAACTGTCGCCCGGCACGGTTGAGCACGCACAACAAGAGATTGATGCGAGCCGCGAGCCAAAATCGAAAGCGGTGCTCGTGATCCGCTTGTCCGGCAAACTGGTGGTTGGTAAGGTTGCGCTGCGGCTCGGTTCGGGCACCTGCCTTGTGCTGAATGAAGGCGCGAGCATCGTGGCGGCGGCGGACGCTACGGCGGAAAGTTTGTTGGAAATTACCGGCGCGGAATTTGTCTCCATCTCATCCGCCGGTTCGGAGAGTGGATTACTCGATGGAAACGGCCGACAACTTGCAGGTATCATGGTTAAAGATTGCGGCAAGGTGAACATAGACAATGTTTCCATTCGCAGTTGCGGAGCGACGGCGATTTCTCTCGTGGGACGCGATCCGGTTTTGGTCAGCGACGCCAGCAGTGTCACGCGTTGCGTGATTCGCGATTGTGGCGATGGCATGAGGGTCGCCCAAGCCGCCGGATTTATGTGCCTCGACAATGAGTTTCGCGGCAATCGCAGTGCGGCGGTCATGATGGATTCGCCGCGCAGTGTGATTGCGGGAAACGATTTCATCGAAAACAAATCTGGCATTGTCAGTGCGTCCGTTCGCGGTGTGATCGCGCGGAACTTCTTTTCCAAAAACGAAATGGCGCTGAAACTTGAGGCGGCAAGTTTTGCCAATCTCATCACGGATAATCGCCGTCGCAACAACGCCGGTGCGGTAATCGTTGGCGGTTCGGAGAACCAGTTTTTTGAGAATGAGCTTTCTTCCGCCGCTTCTTCGGAGCAAGCCGGTAAGAATAATTTGTCAGTCAACAACCCGGGTTTGCAACCGCCCCCAGTTGCAAAACCTTTGAGCTTTTTCAATCCACCCACGTTCACCAATCCGCACACGAACCAACTGATTATTCCCAACATGGGCCGGTTTGATTTGACGATTCTAGGCGCTACCAATCGGTACGAACCGGCTGATTTGGCGGCTGCGGGCGAGGCGTTGCGGCAGGCGCGGGCGGAACATTCCAACGATGTCGTCGTGGCGCGGATGCAAGGGTATTTCGTTTCGCGCAGTCCGTCCGGTTTGGAATTGCCGGACGATACTTGCGTGATTTTGGACGGCGCGATTCGCGCGGAATTGGGTGCGGAGCGCGACCCGATTTACAAAAAAGGCGAGCCGGTCACGCAGGTTATCCGCCTGTCGTCGCACGGTCATTGTTCGTTTTCTGGCGGCATGATTGACGGTGCTCATCAGGTTTCGCACGGCATCAACGCGACAAACAAGAGCATCGCGGTGATCGAAAGCGTGAGCATCAAAGGCGCGACGCGCGACGGCATTCGCACGAAAGGGCGCGAGTCAGATTGTCCGATGTTCATCAAAGGATGCGGCA
>Ga0075030_100001188_pt1 | contig 23343 bp, 18 predicted proteins | sample LitLauG_LLR_2012_FD_71393 | JGI IMG/M metagenome (GOLD analysis project Ga0075030, IMG submission 71393) | Freshwater sediment microbial communities from Pennsylvania, USA - Little Laurel Run_MetaG_LLR_2012 | ecosystem: Environmental > Aquatic > Freshwater > Creek > Sediment | place: USA...
AACCGGACCGACACCCCGCCCACGACCCGCCCACCGGGGGACACGACGCCCAGGTGCAGCGTCGACGGGTCGTGGTCGGTGGGGTGGCCGGCCGGCAGGTCGGCCCGACCGTCGCGCAGGACGGCCCGGCGCAGGTCGACGAGCTCCTCCGGGTCGACCACGCCGAGGACACCGCCGGGCACCTCCCTCGGGCCAACGGGCTCCCACCACCGGGCCGGGGCCCGGTGCTCGGGGCTCACGGGTGGGTCGGGCCCAATTCCTCCACCTCGAGCAGGGTGAAGGCATCGATGATCGCCCGCAGCACCTGCCGGGCGATGCGAGGGTCCAGGTCGGCGGCCCGGGCGGTGTCCTCGATGTCGTCGAGCATCCGGTCCTCGCGGGCCCGGTCGACCACGGCCATGCCGTGCGCGCGCTTGTAGTGGATCACCTCGGCGATCAGGCGCGACCGGGCCGCCAGGACCGCCACCAGGTCGCGGTCGACCACGTCCAGCCGGGCACGGATGTCGTCCAGGTCCAGCTCGTGTGCGTCCATGGGTCCCCCGTTCTTCGGACGCGTCACCGTACCGCCCCGGACTCCGGTGGGGTCGGCCCAACCGGGCCGCTCGCCGCTGAGCTTGCGGCGGTTCAGGCGGGGGACCCCAGGTCGGCGAGTTCGTCCACCGCCGCCACGAACCCCCGTCCCAGCTCGTCGACGTCGTCGAGCAGGTCGGGGCAGGCCATGATGCCCACGTTCAGGTGCCGGGCCTCGGACAGCACGGTGATGTTCACGCCGGAGCCCTCCATCACCGGCCCCATGGGGAAGATCCCCGTCACCTTCGCCCCGGCGCAGTAGAGGTCCAGCGGAGGTCCCGGGACGTTCGAGATCACCAGGTTGAGCACCGGCGGATGGAACCGGGCGAGTCCGAGGCCCGAGTAGAGGCGGGCGGCGGCCGTCATGACCGGCGGAAGCGTGAACCCGGTCAGCTCCTGGAGCGAGTCGGGCCCGAAAGCGCTCTGCAACGCCTTGGAGCTGGTGGTGTTGGCGTGCACGGCCACCAGCCGCTCGCCGGCGTCGTCCGGGCGGAGGGGCAGCGGCACCATCATGTTGGACACCTTGTTGACGAGGTTCGGGTCGTCGTTGTCGCGGTGCGCGCTGACCGGCACGGCCGCCACCAGGTCACGCGCCGGCAGGCCGCCCCGTGCGAGCAGGTAATTGCGCAGCGCGGTGGCCGAGGCGGCCAGGACCACGTCGTTGACGGTGGTCCCGAACGCCCGGCGGATCCCGAGCACGGTGTCGAGGTCCACCTTGGCCAGGCTGACGGCCCGTCGGGCGCTGAGCGAACCGTTGAACGACGTCGAGGGAGCGGTCAGCGGCAGGGCTTCGCCGGCCCGCCGCTGGCCCAGCCAGGTGCGCGCCGTGCCGGCCACCCCGGACACCGAGTGGGCGAGGGCGGCGGGCACGTGCCGTTGACGGGCCACCAGCGAGGACACCGATCCGGCCACCTGGCGCGGGGTCGAGGGAACGGCGTCGGGTACCCAGTCGACCGCGGGTGGAGCCACGCCGTCCGCCTCGGGGCCCAGGTCGAAGATCGACGCCATCAGGTCGCCGCCAGCGCCGCCGTCCATCATCGAGTGGTGGAGCTTGGTGACCAACGCGACCGACCCGTCGTCGAGGTCGGCCAGCCACATCTCCCACAGCGGGCGCGACCGGTCGAGGGGACGGCCGGCCACCTCGCCGGTGAAGCGCTCGAGACCCTCCCAGGTCAACGCGCCGGCGACCGGTGCCCGCCGCACGTGGGCGGACAGGTCGAAGTCGGGGTCCTCGATCCACAGGGGGTGGTCGATGGCGCCGGGCGAGGGCAGCAGGCGTCGGCGCAGCGGCGGAATGAGGTGGATCCGCTCGGACAGCACCCGGGTCAGCTTGTCGAGGGTGAACCCGTCGGGTGCCCCGGTGGGGTCGAGCACGAGCACCCCGACCACGTGCAGGTGCATGGACGGGGTCTCCATGTAGAGGAAGGCGGCGTCCATGCCGGCCATCCGCTGCACCGGTTCAGGCCCCCACCGCGGCGTGCGCCTCGGCCACCGACCGGGCGTGCGGGTAGTCGGGCTTGCCGCTGGGCGACCGCACGATCTCGTCGACGAACACGAACAGGCGGGGCACCTTGTAGCCGGTCAGCAGCTCGTGGCCGTGGGCGGACAGCGCGTCCGGCCCCACCTCGTGGCCCGGCCGCAGCTGCACCAGGGCGACCACCCGCTGGCCGAACCGCTCGTCGGCCAGGCCCACCACCAGGGCGTCGGCCACGGCCCGGTGGCCCTTGAGCGCCGCCTCGACCTCGTCCGGAAAGACCTTCTCGCCACCCGTGTTGATGCAGAGCGAGCCCCGGCCGAGCACGGTGATCGTGCCGTCGGCAGCCACCGTGGCCTGGTCGCCCGGGAGCGCCCACCGGCTGCCGTCCCGCTCGACGAAGGTGGCTGCGGAAGCGTCCGGGTCCCCCAGATAGCCCAGGGGGACGTGCCCGCCCCGGGCCAGGTGCCCGATGACCCCGGAGCCGGGCTCGACGGGTTCGAAGTCGGCGTCGAGCACGGTGGTGCGCCCGTCGACCCGCAGCCTCGGCGGGCCGAACGGGTCGTCCGCCGGCGGCTCGCCGCCCACCTGGCCGGTCTCGGACGAGCCGAACCGGTCGGCCACGATCCGCCCGGGCAGGAGCTCGGCCAGCTGGGCCTTGGTCGACGGCGACAGCACGGCGCCGCCCGAGCCGACCGCCATCAGCGACGACAGGTCGAAGCGGTCGGGACCGGCGGCCAGCACGTCGAGCAGGGGCCGGGCCATGGCGTCCCCCACCACCACCACTGCGTTTGCCCGCTCGGCCTCGACCAGGCGCCACACCTGCTCGGGGTCGAACCCGCCGGCCGGGGTGGTGACGACGGTGCCACCGCCGAAGAGCGTGGAGAACGCCAGCCAGTGCCCGGCTGCATGCATGAACGGCGGGATGGCCAGGGCGGTCACGCCGGGGCGCAGCACCCGCTCGGCCAGCTCCTCGGGGCGGGTGATGTGGTTGCCCGAGGCGAAGGGGTCACCGCCGCCCATGGCGGCGAGGAAGATGTCGTCGTGGCGCCACAGCACGCCCTTGGGCATGCCGGTGGTGCCGCCGGTGTAGACGCAGTAGAGGTCGCCGGCCGACCGGGCCGGCAGGCCGCGGCCCTCGCGGGACGCGGCGAGCGCCTCCTCGTAGTCGACGCCGGCGCCGACGTCCGGTGCGCCGTCGTCGACCTCCAGGACCGCCCGCCGCTCGGCCATGGCACCGAGCGCCCCGGTCACCGCCGGGCCGAACCGCCGGTGGAACACCAGACCCACCAGCCCGGCGTCCGCATAGAGGTACTCGAGCTCCCGGGTCACGTACCGGTAGTTGACGTTGACCGGCACGGCCCGCACCTTGAAGCAGGCGAGCATCGTCTCGACGTACTCGGTGCCGTTGGCCAGCTGGACCCCGATCCGGTCGCCCGCGCCGACGCCGGCGGCGGCCAGGTGGTGGGCGAGGCGGTCGGCCCGCTGGTCGAGCTGGCGATAGGTGAGGCGGCGGTCGCCGGACACCATGGCGCACGCGTCCGGGACCTCGTCGGCGACCAGTTCGTAGAGGTCCGCCAGGTTCATCTCCATCGGCGTCCCTCCCCCCGGTCCGCAAAGGGACTTCCGGCCCTTATCAGCCGCGACCCCGGACTTAGTATTCCAGGTAGCGGGACCGACGGCATCGTCGGCCCGCCGGCGCAGTGGGGGAAGGAGTGCCATGGGCGAGGTCGCACCGGACGTCGACCCGGAAGGCGCGTCGCTCGGCGGTCCGTCCGCCATCGAGCAGCTGCTGGCGCCGGCCATGGCCGTCCGCGGCTTCCTCAACCGCCGGGCGATGGTGCGGGTCACCCGGGCCGTACCCCGCACGCTCCACTTCGTCGGCAACACGCTGTGGCGGGGCGAGGTGTCCGAATCGGTGACCGCGCCCCATCTCTCGGTCGGTCTGGCCGCCCAGGTCGCCATCGACGAGGCGCTGCTGGCCGTGGCGATGGCACCGAACCGGTTCCCCCTGCCGGGTGACTACGGCCGGGTGGCGGGCGAGCTGGCCGACGCCGAGGCGATGTTCACCGCCCGGGGCTGGGTGGCCGACCCCGCCTCCTACCACCGTGACCCGCCGCCGCTGGGCGACGACGACCTCACCATGTCGCGCGGCTGGGCGCTCGGCCAGCCCTACGACCGGGTGTCGTGGGACAGCGGGTTCGCCCCCCACGACGGCGAACCGGGGTCGGCCAGGTGGATGGGCTTCGGCCCGAACACCACCGCCACCGCCGCCCTGCTCCGCCACGACGACCCGGCACGCCCGTGGGTGGTCGCCGTGCACGGCTTCTGCATGGGGTTTCCGTTCATGGACCTCCCCGGCTTGCACGCCGGGCGCCTCCACAACGACCTGGGTCTGAACGTGGCCATGCCGGTGCTGCCCCTCCACGGCCCCCGCCGGGTCACCCGGGTGAGCGGCGAGCCGTTCCTCTCCTTCGAGCTGATGAACGCGGTGCACGGGCTGACCCAGGCCGTGTGGGACCTGCGCCGGCTGATCAGCTGGATCCGGTCGCAGGGCGCCACCTCGATCAGCCTGTTCGGCGTGTCACTCGGCGGCTACACCGTGTCGCTGCTGGCCGGCATCGAGCCGGGGCTCGACGGCGTGGTGGCCGGCATCCCGGTGGCCGACTTCCCGGGACTGTTCCACGGACACAGCCCGCGGCACATCCGGGTGCGGGCGATCGAGCACCGGATCATGGGGGGCACCGCCGAGAACGTCTACCGGGTGGTGTCGCCGCTGTGCTTCGACCCGCGTGTGGCGGCCGACCGGCGATACATCTTCGCCGGGTACGGCGACCGGCTGGCCACCCCCGACCAGGCCCGGCGCCTGGCCGAGCACTGGGGTGACCCCCTGGTGTCCTGGTACGCCGGCAACCACGTGGGCTACCTGTGGTCCCGCCAGGTGACCGAGTTCGTGGAGGCGTCGCTGGCCGAGGCGGCGGGCTCCGCCCCGCCCCGGGCCGAGGTCGCCTGACCGTGGGGGGTCGCTGACCGTGGAGACCATGTCCGGCCTGGACGCCAAGTTCCTGTACTCGGAGACCAGGACCGCACACATGCACACCATCAAGGTCGCCGTGTCCGACATGCGTCGGCTGGAGGGCGGGTTCTCGTACGACACCATGACCGCGGTGCTCGGGCAGCTGCTCGTGCACCTGCCCCCGTTCCGGCGGCGGATCGTGCCCGTCCCCCTCGGGCTCGGGCACCCGGTGTGGGTGGAGGATCCCGATTTCGCCCTCGCCCGCCACCTGAGCAGGGTGGTGCTCGACCCACCCGGCGACGACCGGGCACTGGCCGGGGCCATCGGCAGCTTCGCCTCGACGATGCTCCCGCGGGACCGGCCCCTGTGGGCCATCCAGGTGGTCGAGGGACTCCGCGACGGACGGGTGGCGGTGGTGGTCAAGCTCCACCACGCGCTGGCTGACGGGTCGGCGGCGGTGGCACTGCTCCGGAACGTGGTGGAGTCCGCCACCGTCACCCCCCACCCGGACCCCGCCGCCGACCCGTGGAGGCCGGAGCCCCTGCCCACCCGAGGGCGCCTGGTGGCACGCGCGCTGGGCGAGCACGCCACCCGCCTGAGGGGGCTCCCCCACCTGGTCCGGTCTTCGGTGACCAGCGCCCGCGACTCGGAGCGGACCCGGCGCACCTTCGAGCCGATGCCGCCGATCCCCCTGCACCACATCCCGCGGACCTCGTTCAACGTGTCCCTCGACCCGGCCCGAACCTTCGCCATGGCCCGCCTGCCGCTCGACGCGCTGCGCGACATCCGCCGGGCCACCGGCACCACGCTCAACGACGTATACCTGACGGTGTGCGCCGGTGCCCTGCGGGAGTACCTGGTCTCTCGCGGCGAGCTCCCCGCCCGACCGCTCGTCGCCAGCGTGCCGGTGTCGACGGACCCCGACGCCGCCCGGCTGTCGGGCAACCGGGTGGACAACATCTACGTGGCCATCGGTACCGACGTCGCCGACCCTGCGGCCCGCCTCGCCCTGATCCACGACGGCGTGCGGGCGTCGAAGGAGGTCCGCAGCCGGCTCGGCCACGAGCTCCTCGAGCAGCGGGCCGACGTGGTGCCCCCGCAGCTCTACCAGCCGACCGTGCGGCTCTGGAGCCGGTCCCACGTCGCCAACGTGGTGCACCCCCCTCTCAACGTGATCCTCTCGAACGTGGCCGGGCCGAAGGAGCCGATCCGGATCGGCCCGGTGAACCTCGACGCCCTGTACTCGGTCGGTCCCATCCTGGAGGGCATCGGGTGCAACATGACGGCGTGGAGCTACGTGGACGAACTCGCCGTATCGGTCATCGGGTGCCCCGCGAGCATGCCCGACCCCTGGGCACTGGTGGACCTCCTGCCCGGGGCACTGGACGAGCTGGCGCGCGCCGTCGGACGAGACGTGGGCGCGGACCACTGAGTACCCGCCGTCGGCAGTTCCGCATGGTCGGCGCTGGGTAGCATCGGGGCCGGCACACCCCACCGTCCCACCCACCTCCACACCGGGAGCAGTCATGACCCCATCGGATCCCCGAGGCGCGATCTTCCTCGACCCCACCGCCTACGCCGACCAGGCCCACTGGCACGCCGTGGCGGCCGACCTGCGGGCCGACGCCCCGGTGCTACGGATCGAGGAGGAGGGGTACACCCCGTTCTGGGCGGTCACCCGCCACGAGGACGTGTTCCGGGTGTCGCGCGACAACGAGCACTTCCTCAACACCCGGAACTCGATCCTGGCGCCCGACCTCCAGATGGAATTCCTCAAGTCGATCGGCATCGAGGGCGAGACGCTCATCCACATGGATGGTGAGGAGCACGCCGGTCACCGGGGCCTGGCCAACGACTGGTTCCGGCCTCGGGCGGTGGCCAAGCGCCAGGCGTCCATCGAGGCCATCGCCGACCAGTTCGTGGAGAAGTTCCGCGAACTCGGGGGCGAGTGCGACTTCGCCCAGGACATCGCGGTGCCCTACACGATGCGGGTGATCATGGGGATCTTCGGCGTGCCGGAGGAGGACGAGCCGACCATGCTCAAGCTCACCCAGGGCATCTTCGGCGCCGCCGACCCCGAGTACCTCGGCGACCTGAGCGACCCGATGGCGCTGCTGACCGACACCATCGCCCAGTTCGACGCCTACTTCACCGAGCTGACCGAGGAGCGCCGGGCCCACCCGACCGACGACCTCGCCACAGTCATCGCCAACGGCGAGGTCAACGGCTGTCCCATGGACTCCAACGCCCGCCTCTGGTACTACACGATCGTCGCCACCGCCGGCCACGACACCACCTCCTACGCGCTGGCCGGCGGGCTCGAGGCGCTGCTGCGCCACCCCGACCAGGTCGCGCTGCTCCAGTCCGACCCCGAACTGGTCACCAACGCCGTCGACGAGATGATCCGGTGGACCTCGCCGGTGCGCCACTTCCTCCGCTACCTGACCGCCCCGGCCGTGCTGGCCGGGGTCGAGGTGCCCGAGGGCGACCGGCTGCTGCTGTCCTACCCGTCGGCCAACCGGGACGAGCGGATGTTCGACGACGCCATGGCGTTCGACGTGTCCCGGCCGAACGCCAACCGGATGATCGCCTTCGGCGGGGGCGAGCACTTCTGCCTCGGGTCGACCTTCGCCCGACGCGAACTGCGCACCATCCTGCCGAGGCTGTTGGCGGCCGTCGACACCATCGAGGTGGCCGGTGAGCCCGAGTGGGCACAGGCCAACTTCGTGGGCGGCGTCAAGCACCTGCCGGTGTCGGCCACCCTGCGGTAGCCGCCGACCGGCCGGTCAGCTGATCGTCAGCTGACCGGCCTGCACCACCGCGCCCGACTTGGTGGCGAGTCCCTCCCAGGAGGCGGTCATACCGGGGACCACCGAGCTGTCGATGACGTGGTGCACGCCGGTGGGGGTGGAGACGGTGATGTCCGTGGCCGGGGTCCACTCCAACTTGTGGCCACCCACCAGGAGGAACGAGTCGTGCGGGCCCACCTTGGTTATGGTTCCCCGACCCTCGCTCGGAACGCCGAAGTGGGCGTGGGCTCCGACGCTGAGCGTCACCTGGACGGTGAGTGCGGCTCCAGCCGAGTCCGTGGCGGTCAGGGTCACCGGGAACACGCCGCCGACCGAGGGGGTGCCCGACACGGTGGTGCCGCTGAGGAACAGGCCGGCGGGCAGCCCGGTGGCCGAGTACGTGTACGGTGCCGTCCCGCCGGTGGCCGTGGCGAAGGTGGAGGCGTACGGAGCACCGACCATGCCGGCGGCCAGGGTGGGCGCGAAGGCCAGCGGCGCCGGCGGCGGGGTGCCGCCACTGGCCATCGACTGGATCATCGAGGTGTTGCCGGCGCCGAACGGGGTCCCCGCGGTTCCGAAGTTGAACTCGGAGAACTGGACCGGGAACGCAGCGGCGCCGAACGACGACGGCAGCTGCCCGTTGGTGATCGCCGTGCCCCCGGCGTCGAGGAAGGCGAGGCCCATCCAGTTGAAGGCGGCGCCGTCCAGCAGGCCGTTCGGCGCGACGCCCGTGGTGTTGGGCGTGCCCTGGGTGAAGTTGACGTAGACCGAGTCACCCGCCGGGTAGCCCACGTTGGTCGTGAGGTTGTCGAAGACGTCGATGGTGCCGGACCCGGACGTGGCCGTGGAGGAGCCGATCGTGAAGGTGAGCGCCGTGAACGAATAGACCGTGCGCGTCCCGCCGCCGAACGACGACGTGGTACCGACCTGGGCCGCGTCGTAGGTGAACGAGCCGGTGTAGGCGGTGCCGGCGGGAACGGTGGCGACCGTGGTCCCGTTGTTGACGCTCATGGCCGTGGTCACCGTCCCCGAAAAGGTGACGGTGGTGGGCGCCGCCGAGGCGCCGGCCGGTGCGATCGGCATCGCCAGTGCGGCCACGGCGGCCACGGCTCCGGCTGCCAGATACTTCGTGGGGTGCATCCTCATCTCCTCTTCGTCGGCCCGGTGTCCGGGCTCGGCTCCCGGCATACGTTCGCTGAGGGTCCTGACGTCCGCATGACGGCGACCTGACGATTCGGTGACGGCGGTGCCGACAGCGCACCGGCACGCGCCACCGCATGAGGCAACACCCCTTGACATGCGGCCCCTGGAACGGTCAAATGACCACGGAGGCGGAGCTCCACGTGTTCGGCAACCGATCGGGTCCGACCCGGCCAGGAACGAGGTCCACACATGTTCCGTCGCACCGCTGTGTCCGTGCTCGCCTTGCTGGGCGTCCTGGGGGGCACCGCACTCGCCTCCCCGACCGCCACCGCGGCCACCCCCGGGGTGACGGTCACGGCGACCACGCCGCAGGCGCCGATCCCGTCGGGGATCGCCGGGGTCGGGTACTACGCCGCCTTCTCCACGGTGACCGCGGTCAACACCGGCGCTGCGCCGACCCCCGCCACCACGCTGCGGGTCCTCGTGCCGGTCCAGACCGACACGGCGAGCTTCGCGGTGACCGCCGACGCCAAGCACGGATCGTGCAGGCTCAAGGTGAAGGGCGCCACCCAGACCTGGACGTGCAAGGTCCCCGCCCTGGCCGCCGGGGCCAGCGCCGACGTGGCCACCATCGTGGGCTCCGAGTCCTACGACACCGGTCTGCCCGCCACCGTGGCCGTCCACGTGGTCGGCCCCGACGGGACCGTCGTCCCGCTCACCTGGCAGTGGGTGATCCCCTTCTCCCACCTGACCGCCACCTGGTCGGGACTCCCCTCCAGCGTCGACTGGGGTGGGCCCACCACCGCCACGCTGACCATCCACAACGACGGCATATGGCCGAGCGCCTCGCCGACGGTGGTCATCCGCCCGACCGACCCCACCCAGTACAGCCAGGGGTGGATGGGCGTGTCCCAGGTGTCGGGCTACGCCACCTACTACTGCGGGTGGGACCTGGCGTCGGGCAGCCCGGACGGGCTGGCCTGCGGCCTCGACCCCATCGCCCCCGGCGGCACCCAGACCATCACCGTGACCGCCGAACCGGTGGCACCCGCCGGTGGACCGCTGGCACTGACCGCCGCCGACTCGACCGGTGACTTCCAGGTGACCTCACCACCGGTGGCAGTGGTCGGCACCGGCGCCGACCTGACCCTCTCGGTGTCCAACCCGTCGTCCGTCGAGGCGGGTACCGTGTTCCCCCGGACCTACACCATCACCAACACCGGGAGCACCGAAGCCCTGAACGTGGCCATCACCGACGGGAGCCCGGTGTTCGCCGTCGGGAGCACGTCGGGGCCGGGGACGTGTGCCTACTTCAGCGCCTACCGGGTGGGTGGCCGGATCAACTGCTCGTTCGGCACCGTGCCCGCCGACAGCTCGGTCACCCTGGTCGCCCAGCTGACCGCACCGGCGGGTGGCGGCACCTTCACCTACGGGACCTACGGGTCGACGGCCTCGGCCACGGTGCCCGGTGGACTGGCGCTGACCACGACGACCCACGTGTCGGTGTTCGTCGACCCGGTCGTCAACGTCAGCCCGCCCACGCTGACCGGGACCCCGCAGGTCGGCCAGACCCTGACCGCCACCTGGGGCACCTGGTCGGGCACCGGCACCATCGGCCTGTGGGCCAAGCTCTGCCATTCGGGTGGGACCGGGTGCAGTTCCGACATCGCGTCCACCTACACCAACGGGACGACGACCACCGGGGGTCCGTCGTCCACCGCCTTCACCTACGTGGTCCCGCCCGGCGACGTGGGCACCGACCTCGTCCTCTACGTGTCGGGGCAGAACACCGCCGGACAGACCGCGGTCACCACGGCCGCGCTCGGACCGGTCACGTCCTGAGCGCACCCCGTCCGCGGCTCGGCGCGCCCGCCTGATGGCGACCGAACGGGACTGGCAGGCCTACCGGACGGCCGTGGTCGACATCGCTCCCCCGGTGGGCCCGGCGTTCCGGATCGTCCCTGACGTGGCGGGGCGCACGGGGCCCTGGCCCGACGGCCTGGCGACGCCGGTGGTCGTGGTGACGGCATGGAACCCCGACAGCGTCCGCCTCGAGCCCGACGTCAACGCGGCCCGTCAACGGAGGCTCGTGCTCGATCTGGACACCCGCGGCCTGTCCTGGTGGCCGGCGACCGGCAGGGACCTCGGGGGAGCGCACCACGAACCGGGTGCGGCCGTGCCCGGTCTGTCAGAGGTCGAGGCGCTGGTGCTGGCCGGTCGACACGGACAGGCCGCCGTCTATGTCTGGACGCCCGACGCCTGGGAGGTGGTGGCATGCGACGGGTCCCGCCGGGTGACGCTCGGCTGGCGCCGCACCGGAGTGCCCGACACGGCGGACTGACCGGACTGAGCGGACGGTGACGCGGCGGGGCCGCGGGCGGGACATCCCACCCGCGGCCCGTCGCCGCGCCGTCGATCACCCGTGGGGATCAGAAGACGTGGTTGACGATCTTGGTGATCCGGGTCGGGATCCTGGAGGTGATCCGGTCGGCCTGGGCCTGGGTCAGGGTCCCGGCCGTCACGGCGGCGGCCACCTTCGCGTCGGCGGCGGCGGTCAGTGCGTCCACCACGGTGGTGACGGTCACGTGGTGCTCGCCGGCGACCTGGGCGATCGACTTGCCCGACTTGAGCTCGGTGGTCAGCGCCTGCGGCGTCACGCCGATGACGGTGGCGCTGATGGCCAGGCCCTGGGCGCGGATGGACCGACGGTGGGCCTTCCACCAGCCGTGGGCGTGGCCCGTGCCACCGGCGTGGTGGGTGGTTGCGGCGGCCGGGGCGGTGGTGGTGGGGGTAGCGGCATTTGCGGCGCCGCCGACGGCCAGGCTGCCGAGCAGGGCGCCGCTGACGACGACCGGTGCGATGAGCTTCTTCAACATGGGACTCCTTCGAGCTATGGGGGGATGGTGGTTGCTGCAGTCCATGGTCGTCGCCAGGGGTGAGCGATCCATGGACGAAGTGTGAGGGTTCGGTGAGCACCACCGGTCCGTCCTGGCCCCATCCTGGCCGGTCGCCGGGCGGATTCCGCCGCGCCCCCGCAGACGAGGTGATCCCGGTACCGGGCGCCGGACCCCTACGATCACTCCATGAGCTGCACCCGCCCCCGGCCGAGGCGCGCCCCTGGCTGCCCGGGCGGACCGTGCGTGCACCCGTCGTGACGGCGCGGCGCCTCCGGTCGGTCGGGGGCACGCGCCGGGTCGTCCGGGCCACCTGCGCCATCATGGTCGCGGTGCTGGCGACGCCTGCGCTCCCATCGGTGGCCGGCGGGGCGACGGCGCCGGGCGGCGTGCCGGTGGCGCCCGTGGTGACCGCCGGAGGGGCCACCGGACTGCCGACCCCACCGATGAGCACCGCGTCCTGCCCGTGGCTGGCCTCGGCCATGGCCGCGGGGCAGAGCCCGGCGGCGCTGGCCGAGCTCGTCGTCGGACGGATGACCCTGCACGAGAAGCTGGGCGAGCTGGTGCTCTCCACGTCGGGCTCGTACGAGAACGTGAACGCCGGGGTGCCGCGCCTGTGCATCCCGTCCCTCACCCTTCAGGACGGCCCGTGGGGACTGGCCTTCGGCGACACCGGGGTGAGCCTCCTGCCGTCCGCCCTGGCCGTGGGGGCCACCTTCGACACCACGCTGGCGGAGCAGTACGGCCAGGTCCTGGGCACCGAGGCCCGTGGCCAGGGGATCGACGTGAGCCAGGGGCCGAACCTCAACATCGACCGGGTGCCCCAGTCCGGCCGTGCCGACGAGTCCTACGGGGAGGACCCGCTCCTCACCACCCAGCTCGGCCTGGCCGACATCCGGGGGCTGCAGGCGGAAGGGGTCATGGCCGACGCCAAGCACCTGCTCGCCTACCAGCAGGAGACCAACCGCGGCATCGTGGACGCCCGGGTCCCGACCCGGGCGCTGCAGGAGCTCTACCTGCCCCCGTTCCGTGCGGCCGTCACCCAGGGGCACGTCGCCACCCTCATGTGCGCCTACCCCCGGCTCGACGGCGTCTTCCAGTGCCAGGACCCCGCACTCGGGCTCGTCCTCGACCAGTGGGGGTTCGCCGGATTCGTGCGCTCCGACCTCGGCGCCGTCCACTCACCCGCGACCGCCCTTGCCTCGGGCGTACAGCTGCTCAAGCCGTCGTCGATCGACGAGCTGGGCGACCTGCTCTTCAGCGGGGCACTCACCCAGACCACCGTCGACGCCGACCTCGAGCGGGTCCTCACCCAGATGTTCGCCTTCGGACTGGTCGGCCGCCCGGCGACCGGCGCCCCCGGGACCCCGGTGGCGACGCCCGGCCACGTCGCCTTCGCGCTGACCGCGGCCGAACGGTCAGCCGTCCTGCTGCAGAACTCGGGCGGCCTGCTCCCGCTGGACCCGTCGACCCTCCAGTCGGTGGCCGTCATCGGCGCCGACGCATCCACCCGTCCGATGGTCCAGGGGTTCGGGTCCTCGCACGTGACCCCGCCGTTCGTGTCGACGCCACTCGACGCCCTGCAGGCGCGCCTCGGACCGTCCACCACGGTCCGCTACGCCGAGGGCGGGTCGACCACCCGGCACCTGCCCACGATCCCCACCCGCTACCTGACCCCGACCTCGGGCCGCGGCCACGGCCTCACCCTCACCGTCGGGCCCCTCGCCGGCCAGGGCCAGTCCATCACCACCGTCGACCCGGTGCCGGCGGCCGCGGTGGAACCGGCCCCGAGGCTCCACTCCCGCGGCGACCACGACGTGCGCTCCAACCCGCCGTCGCAGCAGCCCACGAAGGTCCCCGCCGACAGCGCCGACGGCGGCCGCCTACCCGACCTCGACCCGACCACGTCCGCGGCCACCAGTATCGAGCTGCCGACCGGGTGGACCGGGACCAGGGCGGCCTGGTCCGGATCGCTCACCCCGCCCCGGTCCGGTCGCTACGTGTTCTCCCTGGCCGGGACCGGATCCGCCGTGCTCACCCTCGACGGCCGTACCGCGGTGTCGGACCTGCTCCCCCATGCCACCGGCACCTGGTCGGGCTCCGTCGTCCTGCGGGCCGGACACCACTACCGGCTGTCCTTCCGGTGGACCCCGATCCCGGACGCCACCAGCCTGGACGTCCCCAGCATCGTCGACCTGGGCATGGCCTACGTAGGGGACGCCATCGACCAGGCGGTGGCCGCAGCCCGGTCGTCCCAGGTGGCCGTGGTGTTCGCGTCGGACTTCGCGGCCGAGACCTTCGACCGCCCGACCCTGGCGCTGCCCGGGGACCAGGACGCGCTCATCCGGGCCGTGGCCGCCGCCAACCCCCGCACCATCGTGGTGCTCAACACCAGCGGGCCCGTGCTGATGCCGTGGCTCCACGACGTGCGGTCGGTGCTCGAAGCCTGGTATCCCGGCGAGCAGGACGGAGCGGCCGCGGCAGCCCTGCTCACCGGTGACGTGTCGCCGACCGGGCACCTGCCGGTCACGTTCCCCACCAGTGACCGGGCGACGGCGGTGTCGACCTCGTCGCAGTGGCCGGGTCGGTCGCTCACGTCCACCTACAGCGAAGGGCTCGCCGTCGGCTACCGCTGGAACCACCTGACCGGCACCAGGCCGCTCTTCCCGTTCGGGTTCGGGCTGACCTACACCACCTTCGGCTTCCGCCGGGCCACGGTCGTGCGGACGCCCGGTGGCTACGCCGTCGACGTGACGGTGGTGAACACCGGTCACCGGACCGGCACCGACGTCGTCCAGGCCTACCTGACGTTCCCGAAGGCGGCCGGCGAGCCCCCGGCGGAGCTGGCCGCCTTCGCACCGGTCACCGTCGGCCCCGGCGAGGTCGCCTCGGTGGTCCTGAACGTGCCTGCGACGGCGTTCCAGTCGTTCCAGGCCTCCCGTTGGACCACTACCCCAGGCAGCTACCGGATCGGCGTGGGGGACAGCTCGTCGTCGCTGCCGCTGCAGCTGACGGTCCCCTCGCCCTGACCCGACGGTCCCGGGTGCCTGCAGTGTCGGCGGCACCGGTCGGTACGCTGGTGCGGTGCCACGAACGTGCCGGTCCACCATCCACCGTCCGCCGGTGACCAGGGTCCGCTGCGTGCCACCCGTCCGGACGACCCACCGGGGACGGGGCGTCCCGACCGGCCAGCAGAACGCCGCGGTCGACGTCGGCGCCTGACGCCCCGAACGGCCGGACGGGACGGCGGCCGCCCGACCGGCGCCCCAGGCGGGCCGTCCGCCGGGCCGTGCTTGCCGGTGCCGCGCTCGTGCTGGCCACCGTGGCGGCGGTCGCCGTCGTGGCCCGGACGGCACCGGGCCATCCGACGGAACGGGTCGGGGCCGCCTCCCAACCGGGCTCCCGGGCGGCGCACCCGCCGCTGCGTGGCCTCCCGGTCACCTCGACGTCGCTCGACCTGGTCGACGCCGACCGGACGGTGCCCGGGGACATCGGCACCCTCGCCTCCCAGCGGAACCTGCCCACCGTGCTCTGGTCGCCGAGCGGGTCAGGGCCCTTCCCGCTGGTGGTGTTCGTCCACGGTTACGCCAAGGGCCCCGCCGACTACGCCCGGTTCGCCATGGCGCTGGCCTCGTCCGGCTACGTGGTGGCGGCGCCGTCCTTCCCGCTGGAAGACCCCGCACAGGGCTTCCCCCTCGACCGGTCCCACCTGGCCGACGAGTCCGGTGACGTGTCGTTCGTGGTGACCTCGCTCGAGCAGCAGGCCGGCCCCCTGCACCTCGTTCCGGGTGTGGTGGCGGTCGTCGGGCACTCGGACGGCGCGGACGTCGCCCTGCTGGCCGGCTACGGACCCGGGACGGCGGACCGCCGCATCGGGGCGGTGGTGGCCGATGCCCCCGACCCGGTGCCGGGGGAACCGGTGGCGTCCGCCGCGCCGCTCCTGCTGGTGCAGGGCACCGCCGACTCCGTCGTGCCCTACACCTCGAGTGCCACCGTCTACGCCCAGGTCCGGGCCCCGGTCGTCTACCTGTCGCTGACCGGGGCGGACCACCTGGCTCCGATCGCCGGCGGCACCCCGTGGACCCCGGTACTGGACGATGCCGTCGCCCGCTTCCTGGACGCCGCCGTCGCCCACCGGGGCCCGGTGGCCGACCCACTGGATGCCGTGGTGGCCGGACCACCGCTGGCCACCGTGCAGACCAGGACCTGACGGTGACCGCGGGTCACAGGCCCGACGGCTCGGTCTCGAACTCGGGCCCGGCGGTCCGGTGCTCGTGGTGCAGCGGTCGCAACGCGTGCGTCTCCTCGAACCACAGCAGGGCGTCGTAGCGGGCGCCAAGCACGGTGGGCACGTAGTTGCCGCTCTCGTGGCGGGGGTCGTAGACGACGCCGATGGCCCGGTGGCCGAGGCGGGTCCGGAGCCACGCGCCCCCCGGGTCCCCGGCGAAGTCGAGCACCGCTGGGGTGCCGAGGGCCCGGTGGAGCAGGTCCTCGTGGCTGCCGGGCCGGGCGACCGGCACCGGCAGGACCGTCTCGGGCGCGCCCCATGCGGAGCCGGCCACCACCGAGCCCCGGTGCCCGGCGCACCCGATCAGGGCGACGTCGGCGGAGCCGTGGCGCTCACGGAGCAGCTGGCCGACGTTGACCATCCCGGCACGGGCCATGTCGGTGGCCCGGGCGTCGCCGACATGGGTGTTGTGCTCCCAGACCAGGCCCCGCGACCTCGGCCCGAGGTGGCGGGTCAGCCGCTCGACGGTGTCGACCATGTGCCGGTCCCGGATGTTCCACGACTCGCGGTCGGCGCGGACCATGGTCCGGTAGTAGTGCTCGGCGCCGGCGGCCACCTCGGCGTTCTGCCATGCGTCGAAGGCGTCCTCGTCGTCGACGGGGGACGCCACGGTGCGCCGGCGCACGTCGGCCAGCAGGGCGACCACGTCGGGCTCGCAGCTCTCGGGGACCAGGCGGGTGCTCCAGCCGTACTCGTGGGGGTCCTCGTCGTAGGGGACGAAGCACTGCCACGCCTGCAGGGCGGCATCCAGCCCGTCGGGGGCGTTGACCCCGAGCCACTCGATGATCCGGCGCAGTGAGTCCCACAGCGAATAGACGTCGAGCCCGTAGAAGCCGACCCGTGCGTCCGGTGCCCGGTCGGCGTTCCACTCCCGGAGCCAGGTCAGGAAGTCGGCGACGACCTAGTTGGCCCACATCCACGTCGGCCACCGGACGAAGCCGTCGAGCAGGCCCCGGGCGTCGAGGTCCTGGTCGGCGGAGCCCCGGACCCACCGGTTGATCCGCCAACAGTCGGGCCAGTCCCCTTCGACCCCGATCCAGGTGAAGCCGCGTTCCTCGATGAGCCGCCTGCTGAGGCGGGCCCGCCAGTCGTAGTACTCGTGGGTGCCGTGGGAGGCCTCGCCCACGGCCACCAGTCGTGCGGCGCCGGACCGGTCCACCAGACCGTCGAGGTCACCGTCGTCGCGCAGGGGGCGGGACAGCGAGCGGATCTCGGCGTCGAGGTCGAGTGCACCGGGGCCGGGGCCTACCGTGATCACCGTGCCACCGTCCGACCGTCGGCCGGGGCCGGGTGGCCGAGCAGGTGGAGCACGAACCAGTCCCGGGCGGCCAGGGCTGCCTGGGCCAGGGTCCCCGGCTCCTCGAACAGGTGTCCGGCCCCGGCCACCACGACGAGTCGGGCAGTGGGGCCGAGCGCTGCCAGGGCACGCTCGTTGGCCCGCAGGACCGCTACGTCCTCGCCGCCGACGATGAGCAGGGTGGGAGCGGTGACCGCACCGAGCCGGTCGCCGGCCAGGTCGGGCCGCCCGCCACGCGACACGATGGCGTCGACCAGGTCCGGATGGCCGGCCGCCGCCCACAGTGCCGCCCCGGCGCCGGTGCTCGCCCCGAACCAGCCGACCCGGCACCCGGTCGCTTCGGGCCGGGACCGGATCCAAGCAGTGGCCCCGGCCAGTCGGTCGGCCAGCAGCCCGATGTCGAACACGTTCCCGCGTTCGCGCTCCTCGTCCGGCGACAGGAGGTCGAGCAGCAGGGTGCCGAGCCCGGCGTCGTACAGGACGTCGGCCACGAACCGGTTGCGCGGGCTGTGTCGGCTGCTGCCGCTGCCATGGGCGAAGACGACCACGCCGGCCGCGGGCACGGGCAGGTGGAGATGGCCCTCGAGGACCACCTCCCCCACCCGGACGGCCACGTCCTCGTCGCAGTCGGGCGGTTCGTCGCGCGCCCGACCGGTGCGGGCGCGCTCGGCGGCGCTGTCGAGCAGGACCACCACCTCGTCGTCACTGGTGGGCGAGAAGTCGTCGTAGTGCGCACCGACGGCCGCGAAGTCCCGGGGCGCCCACACCGCCACCACCTCGTCGGCCTCCTCGAACCCGTGCACGAGCTCGGCCGGACCGACCGGGACCGCGAGCACCACCGAGGCCGCGCCCAGCAACCGGGCGATCCGGCACGCCACCCGGGCCGTGGACCCGGTGGCCATGCCGTCGTCCACCACGATGGCGGTCCGCCCGGTCAGCTCGACCCGCTCGCGACCCCGGCGGTAGCGCTCGAGCCGCTCGGCCAGCACCTGCCGCTCGCGCCGCTCGACCTCGGCCACCTCGGTACCGGTCACCCCGGCCCGGGCGACGATGTGCTCGTCGAGCACCCGGGTCCCGCGTTCGCCGATGGCGCCCATGGCCACCTCGGGCTGGAAGGGCACGCCCAGCTTGCGCACGACGATCACGTCCAGCGGTGCGTCGAGTGCTGCGGCCACCTGATAGGCCACCGGCACGCCGCCCCGGGGCAGTCCGAGCACCACGGGTCGGGAGGCGCGGAACCGCTCGAGCCGTTCGGCCAGCTGCCAGCCGGCATCGGACCGGTCGACGAACCGCTTCGCCGACCCACCGGCCCGGACGGACGTCCCCTCCGGCCCGGTCCCGCCCCGGGCGATGGTCGTCACCCGTCGCCTCGTCGCCGGACCCGGCTGCGTCATGGCGAGCACCGCTGGTTCGCCACGTCGAGCCGCCGGGCGACCTCGCGGTCGGCGCCGTCCAGCTCGGCGGTGGGCACGAACCACCGGACGGTGTCGCCGACGACGTCGGGCCCTCCCCCGTCCGTCCAGTCGACCGGGCCCTCCCGTCCGCCGACCTCGGCGAACTGGAACACCTCGACCCATTCCAGCGCGGGCGTGGTGCTCAGCCCCCACTCCACCTCCACCCGTTCGCCGATCTCCCGGGCGGTGGTCCGCCCGGTCACGGTGATGGCACCTGTCTGCATGTCGACCTCCCGATCGTCCTGGGTCGGATGTGCCGGCCCGGTCGGTCGGGGCCGCCAGTTCGACCGGCCGGGCCTGACCTCCCCATGGTCTGCCGGACGGGTCGCAACAGGTAGGGCCGAACGACACAAGCACCCGGTCCCCCCGCACCGCCGAGGGGCGAGAGGACATTCGGCCCTGTGCGGCCACGGGGGCCGGCCGTACCATCAGGAGCGGGGCGCGGTGTGGCCCCGGTCACCCCGACGAGGAGGTCGCGATGCGCGCCGTACGGCTCATGGAGTGGAAGTCCGACCCGGTACTGGTCGAGGTGGACGACCCGGTCCCGGGCCCCGGCCAGGTGGTACTGGCCGTCGGCGGCGCCGGAGCCTGCCACTCGGACCTCCACCTGATGCACGAGTTCGAGTCCGGGCTGCTGCCCTGGGGTCCGCCGTTCACCCTCGGCCACGAAAACGCCGGGTGGGTCCACTCGTTGGGCGCGGGAGTCACCGGGTTCGACGTCGGCCAGCCGGTGGCCGTCTACGGACCGTGGGGGTGCGGGGCGTGCCCGCACTGCCGGCTGGGTATGGAGAACTACTGCGAAGACACGGCCCACGCCCCGGTTCCCGGGGGCGGTGGCGGGCTCGGCGCCGACGGCGGCATGGCCGACCTGATGCTGGTCCCGTCCACCCGGCTCCTGGTGCCGCTGCCCGACGGGCTGGACCCCGTCCACGCCGCCCCGTTGACCGACGCCGGGCTCACCCCGTACCACGCGGTCCGCCGCTCGTGGTCGAAACTGGTGCCCGGGTCGGTGGCGGTGGTCATCGGCGTCGGCGGCCTCGGTCACCTGGCCGTCCAGATCCTGAAGGCCACCACGGCGGCCCGGGTGGTGGCCGTCGACACCCGCGCCGAGGCACTCGACCTGGCCGTGCAGGGCGGCGCCGACCTCACCGTCGAGCCCGACGGATCGGCCGTGCCGGTGATCCGCGAGTCGACCGGGGGGAGAGGGGCCGACGTGGTCCTCGACTTCGTCGGGTCCGAGGCGACGATCGGCCTCGGGGCGGCCGTCAGCCGGTTCCTGGGCGACGTCACCGTCGTGGGCATCGCCGGAGGCACGTTCCCGTTCACCTTCTTCGCGCTGCCCTACGAGGTGTCCCTCCAGACGACCTACTGGGGCAGCCGGCCCGAGCTGGTCGAGGTGCTGGACCTGGCCGCGCGCGGGCTGGTCCGCCCTGCGGTCACCACCTTCCCACTGGAGGAGGCGGTCGACGCCTACCAGCAGATGGCGGCCGGCTCCGTCCTCGGCCGCCAGGTGATCGTCCCGAACGCGGGACCCTGATGACGGCCCCCATGCGGGCCTGGGCGGTCGGGACCCCCGGACCGATCGACCGTGGGCCGCTGGTCGAGGTGGAGCGGCCGGTGCCGGTCCCCGGGCCCGGACAGGTCCGGGTGCGGGTGCGCGCCTGCGGGGTGTGCCGCACCGACCTCCACCTGGCCGAGGGCGACCTCACCCCGCGTCGGCCCGGAGTGGTCCCCGGCCACGAGGTGGTCGGTGACGTCGACCTCGTCGGGCCCGGGTGCGGGCTCCTGGCCGTGGGCGACCGGGTGGGGATCCCGTGGCTGGCCCGGACGTGCGGCGTGTGCCGGTTCTGCCGGGCCGACGCCGAGAACCTGTGCACCGACCCGCGCTTCACCGGCTGGGACCTCGACGGCGGCTACGCCGAATGGGCCGTGGTGGCTGAAGCATTCGCCTACCGGCTGCCCGAGTCGCTGGACGACGTGTCGGTGGCGCCCTTGCTGTGCGCCGGGATCATCGGGTACCGGTCGCTCCTGCGGGCCGAGCTGCCGTCCGGTGGCCGGCTCGGGATCTACGGGTTCGGCGGGTCGGCCCACCTGACCGCGCAGGTGGCGCTGGCCCAGGGGGCCACGGTGCACGTCATGACCCGCTCGGCCGAGGCCCGGGACCTGGCGCTCGCCCTCGGCGCGGCCAGCGCCCAGGGGGCGGCCGACCCGCCGCCCGAACCGCTCGACGCGGCCATCCTGTTCGCGCCGGTGGGGACGCTGGTGCCGCCGGCACTGGAGGCACTCGACCGGGGCGGCACACTGGCCATCGCCGGCATCCACCTGTCCGGCATCCCCCAGTTGGACTACCAGCGCCACCTGTTCGAGGAGCGGACGGTGCGCAGCGTCACCGCCAACACCCGGGCCGACGGCGTGGCCTTCCTGGAGTTGGCTGCCCGCATCGACATCCAGGTGTCCGCCGTGCCCTACCCGTTCGAGCGCGCCGACCGGGCCCTGGGCGACCTGGCCCACGACGACGTCACCGGGGCCGCCGTGCTGGTGATCGGGAGCTGAGCCGGGCTCCGGCCGTGGGGCCGGCCGCTCAGATCGGGCTTTCGTCGAGCATGGCGTCGGCCACCTTGACGAACCCGGCGATGTTGGCTCCGAGCACCAGGTTGTCGGGGTGGCCGTACTGCGCGGCGGCACGCGCCACGTGGTCGTGGATGCGGGTCATGATCGTGCGGAGCCGGAGGTCCACCTCGGCAGCCGTCCACTGGAAGAGCTCCATGTCCTGGGCCATCTCGAGCCCGGACACCGCCACGCCGCCGGCGTTGGCCGCCTTGCTCGGGGCGAACAGCACGCCCGCGTCGAGCAGCCGGTCGACGCCGCCGGACACCGTGGCCATGTTGGATCCCTCGACCACGAGGCGCACCCCGTTGGCCGCAAGGCGGGCGGCGTCCTGCTCGCCGACCTCGTTCTGGGTGGCGCACGGGAAGGCGCAGTCGGCGGGGACGTCCCAGAGTGGGTTGGCACCGTCCGGCCGGTGAGGGTGGTAGGTGGCGGACGGGAAGCGGTCGGCGTACTCGAGGATGCGGCCACGCCGCTCGTTCTTCAGCTGCTTCACCCACGCCAGCTTGTCGGCGTCGATGCCGTCGGGATCGTGGACGAAGCCGTCCGAATCCGACAGGGTCACCACCGTCGCCCCCAGGGCGTTCAGCTTCTCGGTGGTGAATTGGGCGACGTTGCCGCTACCCGACACCAGGCAGATCCGCCCGTCCAAGCCCTCCCCCCGGGCGGCCAGCATCTCGTCCGCGAAGTAGACGACGCCGTAGCCGGTGGCCTCCTGGCGGATCCGCGAGCCGCCCCAGTTGACGCCCTTGCCGGTGATGGCGCCGACGAACCGCTTGGCGATCCGCTTGTACTGGCCGAAGAGGTACCCGATCTCGCGCAGTCCCACCCCGATGTCGCCCGCCGGGACGTCGGTGAACTCGCCGATGTAGGGGAAGAGCTCGGTCATGAACGACTGGCAGAACCGGCGGATCTCGGAATCGGTGCGCCCCCGGGGATCGAAGTCCGCACCGCCCTTGGCGCCGCCCATGGGCAGCGTGGTCAGCGAGTTCTTCAGCGTCTGCTCGAACGCGAGGAACTTCAGCAGGCCCGGGTAGACCGACGGGTGGAAGCGGAGCCCGCCCTTGTAGGGGCCGATCGAGCTGCTCATCTGGATCCGGTAGCCCCGGTTGACATGGATCACGCCGGCATCGTCCACCCAATTGACCCGGAACGAGATGGCTCGGTCGGGCTCGACCATCTGCTCGAGGATCTTGTCGTGGACGTACCGCGGTTGCTGGACGAGCACCGGGCCGAGTGAACGGACCACCTCGCGCACGGCCTGGTGGAACTCGGGCTCACCCGGGTTCTTGGCCACGACGCGGTCCATGACCTGGCGCAGGTAGGCCTCGACCTGCGGGTTCCCGTGGTCGAGGGGGCGGGAGACGGAGCTGGTCGTCATGCCCACATTGTGGATCCGGGTCGGGGCACCGGGCAGGGCCGAACGTCCCACCGAGCACCGGGCCGGTCGGCCCGTCCCCGTGCGGCCGTCCGGCGGCGAGCCCGGTTCACCAGCGCTGCCGGGCCTCCTCGGCGAAGCCCTGGACACCGGCCACCTCCAGCTCGAGCCCCTCGTCGGTGACCAGCCGGCCCGACCAGGTGCCGAAGACCTGGTGGGTCTCGCTGCCGAGCTCGCCCGCGTCGACGTGGCTGTGCTTGTCGTACACCGGGGCGAGCACCAGGTCGAGCTGACCGCCCGGGTCGCGCACGTGCCATGGGCGCATCGGCTCGTCCCACGAATAGTCCCACTCGAGCTCGCGACCGATCTTGGTGAGCCGACCGTCGACCAGGAATCCGTTTTCGGTGGCACCGGTGCCCTCGGTCCACTTGGC
>Ga0075030_100001190_pt1 | contig 23331 bp, 35 predicted proteins | sample LitLauG_LLR_2012_FD_71393 | JGI IMG/M metagenome (GOLD analysis project Ga0075030, IMG submission 71393) | Freshwater sediment microbial communities from Pennsylvania, USA - Little Laurel Run_MetaG_LLR_2012 | ecosystem: Environmental > Aquatic > Freshwater > Creek > Sediment | place: USA...
AATCGCCGACGATGGACTGAAAGTCAAATAAATTCGTTCGGGATGTTTGGATAATTTATTTTTTGTTTTGGGAGCCAACCCAATTCTTAAAATTTTCTCTTCATTAGCCGTGGAAGAAATATGATACAACTTCGGAGGCAAATCATTCTCTGAAATTTCCCGGTCATATTTAGCATCAAAATATACTACCATCAGTTTTCTATCCATTATGGCCTCTACCGCTTTCTCATAACTATACTTAATGTTTTCTGTTCGAGTTACGATGTGTGATGGAAAATATCCCAAAAAATTTTCGATGTGTTTTATCACTCCATCAAAATCTTCCACGGATGGTGGACGAAGAACAAGCATTTTTATAGTGTGTTCACATTCTTCATATCGAAATGTATTGTCAATATTCCACATCCGATTCAAATTTATCAAACACGATGACATAGAATAGCTGATTTCCAACCCCTCATACAACATTACCTCTTCAACTATTCTTTTCATCAACATAAAATTTATTTATCTTCTTCTATTCTACGTTCCGAATCACACATTTCTTGTGCAATTCTATCTTTCTCAAATTGTTCTTCCATCATTCTACGATAATAACCATCTCTGCCGTGGTCAACATCGCCATAACACATTGAACAGCTACTCCCTTGACCTTCGGGAATCGGCGAACCACATGATGAACAATAAGGCATAACTTAACTATAATTAAAATGAAAACAAAAATGAAAGTCAATTCCTGCCTCTTTCAGTGGCGTATGCATTCCATCAGAAAAAAATGTTTTGAGAACATCCTTTGCCTTTTTACTTTCAATAGGCATGGTGTCCACATCAACACCAAAATATTCCTGTGCTTTTTTGTCATTCGGGTAAAACTTATCCAAATGTTTTTGGTGAGCAGTTTCTGGATTTTCCGCATAACAAAAATTGATTTGGATTGTTCTGCCCTCGCCAGTTGCGACATAATCCATATAGGTCAGATACCCATCGAGAACTTCGGGATCAATTTTCTTTTGCGACTTTTTTTTCATAAACTTTTTTTGTAGCTTTAACCAATGCATCCAATTGACCATCTGTAAGCATTTCCCATCCACATTTCTTACAAACCGTCACTGGGGTTTTAATCCATAACGTGTGGCCCTTGTATTCTTGCTCGACATCAGCATCTTCTTTGATGCCAAAGTCGGTTTCATTGTCACATTGGAAACAAATCATAAAATGGCGGTAGGTGTGGGATTCGAACCCACGGTGGTTTTTAGGCCACAACACTTTAGCAAAGTGTTACAATAAACCGGACTCTGACAACCTACCATTAAATTAAATATACTTTTGCAAGTTCTGCTTGCAAGTCGGGTTCCATCGCTGCAATAGGACCATTGATTATCGCCATAATTTCCTCATCCGTAAATGGTTTATTGTCAGGCGTATGATACGTGAAAATACCAAAATCGTTCGGCGGAACTTTATGTGAAACTGCCTTCATAAATTGGTACGGGGTAGTGGAGTCGAACCACTCATTGATGGATGTAAACCAACTGTTATACCGATTAACTAACCCCGCATTTGTGACGTTCGCAGATGTCAACCTGCCCTGAGTGTCGCTTCACTCGATAACGGATACTGCATTTCCACCTTGCGGTGGCTCTTCTCCGGCCATTTCCCGTCACGTTAAAATTTCATTCATCATTGCCGCCTGAACTTGGTTCGTCATCCCACGATGAATCACCTGAATTTCCGCAGCCATCACTGTCTTTGTCATCATTTGTCATAAAATTGGCGGTAGGAGAGGGATTTGAACCCCCGGTGCTTTTAAGGGCACTTTCGCTTTCAAGGCGAATGCGATAAACCACTCTGCCATCCTACCGTTATGTCTATAAATATATCACACGCCGAACAAAGTGTCAACAGAAATCCGGCAGAATCAGGCAATAACATTTCCGCCCGATTCTGCCGGATATGTCCGCTTACTTCTTCTTACTTACTGGATTGCAATTTGTTTGACCTCAACAGGTTTTGGGTCTGGTGTTTTCTTCGGAAGAACAATTTCAAGAACGCCGTTCTCAAATTTTGACGTTATTTTCTCGGTCTCGATATTCTTCCCAATAGAGAAAGAACGGCAGAACGATGAATGCTTCAATTCACGATGAATGTAAGTCTTGGCTGTCTTTTCATCGGCATCTTTTTTCTCTCCCTTGATGCGAAGAACATCGCCTTCCAATTCCACTTTTACTTGGTCTTTGCTCAGACCGGGAACTTCGGCTTCAATAACTATTTGATTCTCCTCGTTCCGAACATCAACCTTGGGATAAGTGCCCTTCTCGAAAAAGTCTTTTCCAAGAAAGTCGAACGAATCATTGAAGAAATCGTCGAACAGGTTTGAGAACGGGGTTAGGAATTCGTCCTTGTTTAAGAGCGTGGCAGGACTCCACGGATTTGTGTATTTTACGAGTGACATATACTGTTTTCCTTTCTAACTACTTGTTTTTGTCAGTTAAAAGCGTCCGACCTCACCAGAGGCTCGGACATTGGATTCGACAATACATATTTCCAAAACGTTCAAAATTTCTATTTTTCTGGTGCCTCGCCCACAGGGAAAACTTCGTAATACTTCCCGATGGTGATATGAAATGTTTTGTCGTAACCCGTTGGACGCAAGGCATATTTGCTTGTATTTACCAATCCAAGTTCAGCCCGAACGGTTTCTAATCGCTTGGACCACACATTTAGCCAGAAATAACCATTGCCGTTTAACGGATATGGGTCATACAGAAATTCAACTCGTTCACCTTCGTAATTGCCCCAGTATCGAATCTTCGGAGGAATATCAATCTCGGGCCTCACTACTGTAATGTGGGCTAACCAACGAGGCTTTACAACCCGTTCGTATTTTGGAATGAGGGAACGATAATAGTCTGCCAAATCCTGTGAGACTTGAAGAATTATTCTGTGACCGTCATTGTCGTCATAATGAATTATTCCGCTTGCTGTGAACATCTTATAAATTGGTTCCCCGCCCATGATTTGAACATGAACTAACCGAGTCAAAGTCGGTTGTGCTACCGTTACACCAGCGGGGAATGAAAATGGTGGCCTTACTCGGACTTGAACCGAGAACTGATTTTTAGGAGAAATCCGTTATATCCAGTTTCACTATAAGGCCACTTGTTGTTACCGTTCCCCACGCCGATATGATGGTTGGGCGTCGGTGATAATTTCCTTTTCAACCACCGTGAACTTGCCAACACCGTGGTCTGAAATCTTCTGATAAATATTAGTCATGGCATCGTAAAGCATATGGAAGAAATCTCCCGTAAGACTCCAAAGCAAAGACCACGGCCAAAAAGCAATCCAACCAGTAATCATAGCTTTATGCTTAAACGCAGAGCATTCTGATTTCAACCCATCCATTTGGGATTTGTCGAGTGTGGTGCCATAATCATTACGATATTGAGCGACAGTTTTATTAACATGTCGAAACCACTTGAAAACCGACCATAACAATCCAAAAAGGACAAACACGCCAGCAACAAGGGCAATAACATGCCACGGAGCGGCGACAATAGCCTTCCAATAGACAATGCCCAGAAGAATGGCGACTATGGATGGTGTAGGGTAATGTTCATTCTCAACGCAAGAGATAATAATTATGCTGGTGATGGTTGCGAGAAGCCAGAACCAAAAGGTTCCGAATGCGAATGCAGATAGTAATGTTTCAATCATAGGTGGCTATTGTGCCACAAGATTGTGAAGTTGTCAAATGGAAAATGGAGGTATGATATGGGTTGGTTCCACACAGGCTTGTGCGTTGCCTGATTCTGTAATCTACTCATACGCATCTGAGGAGGGACTGATTTAACGCCCGATTACGACTTCATACCCCAAATTGGTGCATCCGGTGGGATTCGAACCCACTAAAAACCGCTTAGAAGACGGTCGCCTAATCCGATTCGTGCCTCGAATGCATTTAAATCTTTTTTGTGATGGGAAGATACGAAGTCATCTTCGCTCCAAGTGGCCAATTGACCTTGCCATCAGGAGTCCCGAATATTCCATCATAAATTCGCCCTTCTGAAAGAGCTACCCAATGCCATCCCGATTTTCGGGAAGGTGAAACCATTTTCGCAATAGCCATCTTTGGGAACGGCAATTTAAATTTTACCAACCGTGTAGGACATTCATATCCTAATGCACTCAATCCTTTAACAAGTTGTTTGGTAGTAGTTGCTCCGTTCTTACCGATGGCTTTTGCCGCTTCCTCTACGGAAACACCCGTGAGAACAGCTACCGCAATCACCCCACAATTCTTTTTACCTGACGGTTGTGGTATCCAAATTGGCATATTAATCAAGAAAATGAAACATTGAATCTCGTTCGCTCTCCATTCGTGCAATCCTATGCTTCTCCATTTCGGGGGCAACAGCGTCTATGAAATCTTGGCGAAAGCGTTGATACTCTTCTTCAGTCTTGAAGAATGGTTCGCTCTTCACCCCTTTGGGAAGCAGATTGATTGTTTGTATCATAAATCAATCCCAAGTTTCAATGTCAGATTTTGGAACGTAAGACGGTATCGGGGTGGTTCGGATTGATATGTTATCAAATGCACCATAAGAACGTTTCTCGGAAACATCTTTCGTCATTGCATTAATACCAAGGCCATGCCCGACCGGTTCTATACCAACAACCCATCGTTCAGGATTGTATTGAAAATATTTGGCGTTCCAATCCCGTTTGTGTAACTCAAGTATAATCATAAATTAATTGTAAACCACAAACTCATACATGTCTTTTACCGCAGACACCCCATGTTTTTGTGAGAGTTCGACGATAGTTTCCCAAGACACCAGTATTGTTTCAGTTGACCCATCTCGATATTTCACAATTATTTCTACGTCGTGTGGTTGGATTTCCCCAGACCCAATACCTTTGTGAAATCCATCGGGTTTAACCTCATGGAATTCTATTTCATTTTCATTTGGTAACTTCATAAATTGGTAGCGCATAGGAGAATCGAACTCCTCTTCTCACCGTGAAAGGGTGCCGTCCTGCCGATAGACGAATGCGCCATTAAACTAATTCGTAACATATGGAGATATTTCTGACAAAGGAACTTCCACTGGAGATGGAATTTCACTGAACTTTACATATGCAATGTCCCGCAGAACCCCACATAAAATTCCGGGCGATACATGATTCTTTCCGCTGGAAACATATACTTTGTCACCAATATCAAAATCAACTCCGTATATCCATGTTGAGGTGGATTGGGTTTTCATTTTTCTAACATTTTCAATACGAGTTTTGCTTTCTTAAGTTTCTTTTCGGTCTTCTCAAATTCTTCTGGACTCACGTTCTTCTTGAAGTTAGCACTATTCACTCGCCTTGTCAAGAATTCAACGTAGTCTTTTTCGTGTTGGAGTCTGCTTTTCATATTGTTCGTGCATGTAATCACAAGCGATTTGCATAAATGCTTCGCATTGACATGTTCCTCGGATGTTCAGACTACTGTTATCGGTAAATACTACCGTGCCGGTCATCTGCCATAAATCAATGTCAACTGATTGAATATTCATAAATTGGTAGCACCGAAGGGATTCGAACCCATACTGCTCTGACCCTAAATCAGATGCCTCCTACCAATTGGGCTACGGTGCCATTTTGTTTTTGTCTGACCATTTTCCGACTCGACGATATGCCATTTTTCCATTGCTTGTGATATAACCATCACTGAATTCGCCTGTGCGAGTATCCCAAGTCCCAAAACGAATCGAAGGATTCTTGGCGACTGGCTTCGTTCCTATCTTCGGCTTAAAAATGTCTAACAACCATTTCATAAATTGGGTGGGTTAACGTTTTAAGAATAGCACAGCACGCCACTCCCCACTTAAATTGGTGCGACAGAGGGGAGTCGAACCCCTAAGACCACGATTCTGAGTCGTAGATGTTTTCCAGTTACATCACCGTCGCATATAGATATTGAACCGTGACTCTATGACTCACACGACTAGCAGGAACTAAACCTGTTCCGTCAATATCAAATTGGTCAGAGTAGAGGGATTTGAACCCTCACTACCACGCCCCGAACGTGGTGGACTACCAAGTTATCCAATACCCTGTTTAAAAATTAGCACGTTGGTTTCTCTCGGATGCCTGCTCTTGATGCCTCTCAAGGCGATTCGGGCGTTACAGACTTGCGTCATGCTGAAACCTGACCCTGCCTCACTCATACAAATGCATTTATATTCGTGACCTCTTCTCCGTGTGCTAAATTGATAGGATAATATCATATCCCTAAAATTTGTCAACAAAAATAGTTCGACTTTTTCCGATATTCTCGAACCTCCATCCATACTTATAATCATGACACTACGAGAAAAAATTAAAGAACTTCGATTGAATGGTAAAACCTATGATGAAATCGCAACCGAACTACGTTGTTCTAAAGGAACCATTTCGTATCATTGCAACGAAAATGTTAAATATAAAACATCTGCCCGACGCCAACGATGGAGGCATAAAAATACATTAGCAGTTAAGTTGGGAAACTTCATACACCCAAATGGAAAAAAAAGAAAATTATATCGTGCGAATGGCACTAAAGACCCAAACTTAAACCTGACGGAATTAACGAAAAAAATTGGAGATAATCCACGGTGTTATCTCACAGGAGATGTGATAAATCTGAATAACCCCCAAGAATATTCGTTGGACCATATTGTTCCGCTAACGAAAGGAGGTCAAAATACATTAGAAAATTGTGGCTTAATATCGAAAAATGCCAATGTATTTAAGAGCGATTTATTATTGGAAGATGTGTATCGTTTATGTGAAAAAATTCTTCGATATAAAAAGTGTGGGCCTTCGCCGCAATCGTCCGGCGAACCTACCGTTTATGAGACGGTTGCTCTGACAAAGAGTTGAGCTAAAGGCCCATCCCGACTGAGCTAAGGGCCAACTGGTAGAGCCAAAGTTTGAGTCGCCTTGTGTGCAGCCGTGCGTTTGCACAGGCCACAAGTGATTTCACGATAATTCGTGGTGGTCAACACGTTTTTCTTTCCGCAAGCAATCTTTTGTTTCTTGCCCGTCAGGTAATGCATTTTGATTTTCATAAAACTTTTTAAATTTGTCACACAAGGCATTATGCCAATCCCACCATGCTTTAGACCGAGGGGCCGAATGCATAAACAAATTCCTTCGTCGGTCTCGTTCCTTTCGGATTAATGGATAGAGCAATACATCATGTGTCCATGCGTATTCCCACTCCAAACAAAAGTATGCATATTCACTCATAAAAAATTCCAGTAACCCCAAACCTTGGCGAACTCCGCATCTTCATCGAGTCTTTTTGTAAATTGTTCAAATGATGGCATTTGAAAATCTACCTCACACCCACGGTCAATCAATTCGTCACGTTCGGCATAACAATACGCTTTATATTTTTTGTATGCCACTTTATCGTATTCGACTCGATTCATAAAAATTGAACTGCTTTGCTAAACTCCCGAGCCACATACTTCTCTCCGAGCGGCCAATCCCGAGGGGGTCGGGTTCTAGCCTGTGGTTCGGCGTCCGAGGAGTCTTTGTAAAAATCATACGAGCATTATACACCATCTTCGGGGTTTGTCAAATAGAAAATGGTGCGACTGGTAGGATTCGAACCTACACGCACTATGGCACAACACTCTCGATGTTGCGAGGCTTCCAATTACTCCACAGTCGCATATAAATTGGCGAGATGCCCATACCTTTCGGTATTTGATGGATTTGAACCATCTGGGGATGCATTTGATGTGCTTCTCTTTATCCTTTTAGGAATTGCTGTAGAAACGGGCATCTCGAAAATGGTGGAACTAAACGGAATTGAACCGTTCTTCTGTGACGGCCTGCGTAAATGACATTCTCTGTCAATCCGGTTTGTCGGGTTAGCTTTCGTTCACCTATGATTTCCTTATAGTCCCTGAAATTGGAGCGATATGCGGGAATCGAACCCGTCCCCTAGACATTGGGAATATCTCATGCCATCCATCACACCCATATCGCATTGCAATAGGATTTCACGGGGTTCCATATGGCACCATATGTCTATCTATTGTCGTCTCAGTTTTGGAAATGTGAAGAACTGAGCGAAACTTCTATAAAGTGGCGGATGAGATAGGATTTTAACCTATGATGTCTAGCTAGAATTATCCCACAAGGGATTGCCTTCAACACTTGGCGACCCATCCGTAAATTGGTGCCATTGAGAGGGTTTAGTACCTCCACTAATTCTCCCTCTTATGGGAGTGCCTCTTAACATTTTGGGCTACAATGGCAAAATAAACAGTAACAACGAATCAAACACAACAGCACAAAGGCCGGACGATATTTCAGATTTCTCTTACTCTGTCTCTAGTTCTTGTGGTCAACTGTTACTGAAATTGGTGCATCCGCCCGGAGTCGAACCGAGATGTTCGGGGTAAAAGCCCGACCGCTTGCCATTGACTTACGGATGCAAATTAAATTGGAAAAAGTATTGTGCTGTTACGCCAAAAGCCTGTGACCGCCGTTTTTTCTTTCCTCTCGTACTTGATTTTTATTGCTGTATATGTCTGCACCTTGACAAGATGCGTGACGATACTCACGGTTAGGTGGCGGTGATAGTTTGTAATATTCCAAACATCCGCACTCGACTACTCATTATAAGATTGCTGCCTCTAAGCCAACTTCTTACTTTTCCAAAATGGTGCTCGCAGTCAGAGTCGCACTGACAACCCGTGCAACGGGCATTCCCTATTAGTTCGGAAGAAATCTTCGGGCACGACTAATAAGTCAACGGTGGTTTCTTATACCCACGAGCAAATAAGGTCGGTATAGACAGATACATCTGCCTCAGTTGGAATATTACTCAACCTAGATGCTTATAAGCACCTAACCGAAAAGTGGCGTTCCTATGGAGAATCGAACTCCAGTTCTCTGTTTGAAGGACAGACGAATTACCATTATTCGATAGGAACAAACAAGATACGTTTTTTTGCTGCCTTGCGGCGTCCGCTGCCTTGGCCACTTGGCTACCCGCCCGTCGAGTGGGCGGGGTAGGAATTGAACCTACGTATGGCGGATTGATAAGCGATTTTTCTGGCTGTGCGTATCTTAAAGTGGCCCGGGTGAACGGTAACGCTCCATTCTCTTTGGGGTTTCAAGCCAATGCTAATCTGTCTCAGCTACACCCGGGTTGTTGTTCGACATTTCTATGCCAAATTAGTTCACGATAATCTTTGTTGCTCGCATTCCGACCCACTCGAAGATGCTCAAAATTCAACCAAGCCGCATCATCTTGCTCGCAAACAATGACTTGTCCATCTCGGGACTTGCACCATTCTCCCAAAGCAGGATAATCCATTTTGTTGTGTCGGTAACGTCCACCCGCCTTTTGATACGGAGGGTCTATGAACCAAGTCGCTTTGCGGTTTGGTATCTGTTCAAAGGAAAGTTTTTCAACCTTCCAATGACGAATGTATTTCAATTGAGACGCAATCATTTCTTTCTTCCGTTGCGTCCAATTTCCGCCACGAGACTTTGACAATGGATAACGTGAAGCATTGGTTTGACTTTCAGTCAGCCAAAACCCCATCAAAATCCTTGCGGGAGCCGATTCGACTTCATTTTCAACGGGATTTTCCTTGTTGAAAGGACCGAGCGGAAGTTTGAGGATTTCTTCCTCGGGAACTTGAATGAGCCACTTCCACAAATCAACAATCGGCTCGTAAATTTCATATAGAAACACCTGCTTGTCAGGATACATCAGGGCATATCCCGCCGAGCCAGCAAACGCTTCGATGATTTCATCACATTCAGGTGCAGGATAGTGTTTGGCTAACCTATACTTGGACCCAAAATATGAAAAGAAAGGATGTAAATGTTTCATTCGCCGCAAAGCATACATCAATCGAACCCAATCGTCAACATAAAAAATGGTCCCCGTAGTCGGATTCGAACCGACCTCTCTCGCTCTTCAGGCGAGGGCAATCACCAGATTTGCTAAACGGGGATAAGTGCTCAACTTTGTCAACAGGGTAGAGCGTCCCCGTAGCCATTTTGATACCTCAGCGGTCCAACACTTCTCCATTGTTCCCTATTACGGTCAGCACGTATGCCTCCTACTAAGAAACAACCTCTCTATGTTGCTGTCGTGGCAGATGGAAAAACTGCCCATATTGGTACTACTGGAGGGAATTGAACCCCCTATTCTCTTGGTTCGAAGCCAAGCATGATTCCATTATCACCACAGTAGCATTAAATTGGTGGTTTTTTTACGTGGCTAACACAAATCCCACGTCCAACATGCGTCATACGACCATATACTCTGTTCTTGCAAGCAAGAGATGACATAATCATACGAAACCAACACCATCACGTTACTAGCTATTGACCCGGGAATGGATGATGTTGTTATTTCTCGGTGTTGAAAGTTTACTTGCAGGATGAATGTTAATCCTGCAAGTTAACTTGCGAGTTTCATTTGAAGGTCGCAAGTTGAAATCATTTCCCCGTATCTTAACACTAAGAACTCATTTTTTCTACGATGAGGCGATACTCATCACGGGTACTAAATTGGCTCCACCCGCAGGATTCGAACCTGCATCTTACAAGTTAACAGCTTGTCGCACGACCGTTGTGCTAGAGTGGAATGAAATCGTGTCCAATCGGCACATGTTGCCTCATGGAACTAGGAGACTATCATATCCTATCGGGAGTTTGACTTGCGGGTAGTCTTCATACCCGTCGCACCGTTTGCAACCAATGCGAAAAATGGGCCAGCAGTTTTGTAGTGACTCCTTGTAATTGCTGGCTCTCCAAGGAGACTAAAAATGGCTCTGACGACGGGAATCGAACCCGAACCAAAGGACATCGGTCCTCTGTGCTGCCTACTATTGCGATACTTTTCGATGCTTACTTCATCGTCTCTATTACGTAATTCGAGACGCCTTCACCCATCTACTTGACCGAATAGCAATTACACTACATCAGAATACAAATTGGCTCTCAGGGAAGGATTCGAACCCTCACAAGCGTTGTTCACGTCTTCTGGGTAACAACCAGCGGCATTACCAATTATGCTACCTGAGAATTTTTCTACTTCGCAATGTCTGGCTTACACGTGAGGCTTACGCCATTCGGTTGGGATTCTAACCCATTACGACCGTAACAATGCCGTTTTTTATTTATCGGTTCATTACTTGTAGAAATATATTGTAGAGTCCGACGTGGAATTGCACCACATGAAAAGGATTGAATACCCATTGTGATTAAGCGATTCCTTTCCGCCCACCGTTGCAACGGTTACACATTCTTACTCTACGAAATTGGTGGAGGCCGCACGGGTTTGCACTATGCTCTAATCCCCACGGGATACTTCGTGTTACAAGCACGAGCTAGTTCGGCACAATTAGTTTGTAAATGCCTGTCAGTATTTGACAACTTGGACCTCCATAAATGAAACTGCCCGCAAAGGTGCAGGCAGCTTGGTAAAACTTTTGATGACTTGTGCTTACTTATTGGGGGTCAAAGTAAGAACCAGTCGAATATCCATTTGGTTGGTGAGGAAGGTCCGTTTGAATCACGCCATTCACTATGTTAACTACATCCATCGGCAGTGGCTTCAATGCGAGGGATTGTGAGGCTTCGGGTGTTCCGATACCAAGTGTTTTCAACATGTAGCTTTGGACAGGATTCATTTGTTATTCCTTTTAGTGCCAAACGTAGTCTTGTGGCATGTGTGGCAGAATCGTTTGAGGCACTCCGTTCACTTCCCACTTAACGCCGTAGGACGCAGATACTTCGAGAAGACTGTCGTTTGTTGGAAGAATAGCTTGTGGCGACTTGCGTGCAGCCAGAACTTGTGCTTCCGTTGGTCCACCGACCTGATTTAGGGCTTGTGTTGCATTCATACTGTTATTCCTTTCCCAAGTCCAATGGACTTGAATTGTTCAGATATAAATATCATTATACCGAACAAAACGATGTTTATCGAATAGCATTACACAAATAAGAATCTTGCGGCGGAGATGGCAATTTTGTTTGTGGCACCGCATTCACAGTGCGATGTGCTGGCGTTGGTGCAATCGGATTGCCACTTTTTCCCGATGGTCTTGCCGACTTTAAGGGTGCGGATAGTTTCACTTCGGGTGCAACTACAGCTTTTACTTCTTGAACCACGGGTGCAACTACAGCTTTTACTTCTTGAACCACGGGTTTTACCTCTGGGGCAACCACGGGTTTTACTTCTTGAACCACGGGTTTTACCTCTGGGGCAACCACGGGTTTTACTTCTTGAACCACGGGGGTTACGACTGATGATGGATTTGTTATTGGCATAGATATAAATATATCATATTATGCCTTATGCACTGTTTTTTTCTAAATGGTGCCACCTGACTCAGCCCATGAAGCCGAGTAACTTGCAAGATTCGAGTGGCATAAATCGGACCAGAGATTCTATTTCAGTAAAGAAAGGAAGAATTGCCTCTGGGCTGTAAATTAGAGACGCCTGTTCGGGTCAGGCGTCGGGCCGAGGATGCTATCCTTGGCGGGGACATTGGTGCGTCGTGATGGAGTCGAACCACCCGAATCGTTAGATAACTGGGTTACAGCCAGTCCCGCTACCCCTACGGTATAACGACGCATTTTGTGGCTGACTAGGTTCCCGTTGGAGAGGAAGTATAATCACTTGATTTTCCACCACATAAATTGGTACTCCCAAGAGGAATCGAACCTCTGTAACTCGCTAATCGGGCGAGCGCACTGCCACTGTGTTATGGGAGCATAAATTGGTGGGCGGGATACCTCGTCATTATTGTGGTTTTCAAGGCCATCTCAGACGCCGCCCGTAAATTGGTAGCGCATAGGGGAGTCGAACCCCTCTTCTTTGGTTGAGAACCAAACGTCCTGCCGATAGACGAATACGCCATACTAAAATTGGTGCTCTACCCGAGATTCGAACTCGGAACTAAACCTTCGCAAGATTTTGTTATATCCAGTTTCACTAATAGAGCATTTACTGCTTTTGATTCGCATCCCGAATTGCCGCCAATACAACTTGTTTCATCACTCGCTTCCAAGCGGCTGGATTTTGTTTTTTTAGATGCCACAGTGACGGACTATTACTCAACTCTTTCTTTTTCAAAAAATTCAAAATGACATCATAGTTTGTCGTTTGCAATTGATGCTTCAATTTTTCTAAATATTGCTCGGCATTTGCTTGCTGTTCATCTGGCTGTTCGAAATAATTTCTGTTCGCATCACTAAAAACTTTCCCCCCCGATTTCAAAACTTGAATGAAATGCTTATACTCATGAATAAACACGCTGTAAAATTCAGTCCAATCAACATTTATGATGACTGGTTCATATTCGTCAGAAGTTTTTATTTTGTTGACGAACCAACTCATGTCCATAATTATGACATAGTGTTTTGTTGGGACTATTTCCTCTATCCACCCCGGATTTTCCTCATCTCTTTTATTGTAAAATCCAAACTTGGTGGTTAGTCTTATTCCTCGGGTAACTGAAAGATTTTTATTTTGGAATGGTTCAAGCAATTTTTTGAATACGGGAACACTGACACTATCATTGCGAACAAATACACCTTGAATTGTATTATGAATGCTATCCAAGAAATCTCGGACCAGCTTGTCTTGTTTTGGCGGTGCAACCAGTGCTCCTTCTCGTATGTTCATAAGGATAAATATACGATTTGTATTGTAAAGTGGTGCATCTAAGAGGACTCGAACCTCTAACCTACTGGTCCGTAGCCAGTCGCTCTAAATCCAATTGAGCTATAAATGCATTCTCCACAGAAAGCGATGGAATGCACTACGTTCCTTTATGCTGGTGTTTCGTGCTTACCATTAAAGGCAGTTGGAATGTGATTCCAACCCGAAACCGTGGCTCTACTTACTATGGAAATTGGTAGGCAATCACGGTTCCGCCCCGTGGTCTAACGATTATCAGTCGTTGGCTCTACTATTGAGCTAATTGCCTATGGCGGGATTGACGGGTGCTGCCCCCGCTATCTGTTCCGTGACAGGGAACCGAGTCTGCTGTTCCTCTTCAACCCCAAAATTTAGACCTTATGACTATCCCCTTAATGGAGGACCGTGGTTATATTAGGTCGTGTCACCAACTTAGCTTTTCAAGCACTACTCTACGACCAGACCCTCATGCTTTACTTTGCCGTCTTCGGTCAAGGTCTCCCGCTAAGGAAACCAAATTGGCGGGCATAGGGGGAATCGAACCCTCCGACTCTGGATTGACAATCCAATAGGTTGCCATTACTTTATATGCCCGAAACGAGATACAGTTTTTTTCCTAAACGTGGAATTTTTTGATTGCTGGATGTATCTCAAATTGACGAGATGTGGTTTGTTGAACGGGATTTCAAGGCCCGCCTTGTCTCGACGACAAGTCAAATGCCCGAAGGCATTTTTGGATTTGAACCAATCAGTGTTTTTTATTGCAGTTACACATCTCAAATAGTCATACCGAACTGAGCCGCCTTCCATTTCAAGTGGAAGTCTGAGCGATGGTTTACCACCACGGGTGCTCTTCCGAACTTTTCCGTCAGTCCTAGCGTGAAATTGGTCAGGATGGGGAGATTCGAACTCCCGCTCTCTAGTCCCCCAGACTAGCGTATTAACCAGACTATACTACACCCTGTTGAAATTGGTCGAGTTTGCCAGACTTCACCTTGGCATCTTTATCCCCAACGGATAACGTTTTAGATTTTGAAACTATCGCTCGATAAAATGGTCGGAGTGACAGGTAACGCTCCTGCTTAATAGCCTGTTTCCAGAACAGGTGGGTTCACTTTTTCCCTACACTCCGAAAAATTACTATGTTGACCCCGAGAAATTATACTTATTATAAATGAATGCTTTTATATTAATTTCATTGGTCGTCGCCGTTCTTTTCCTTGTGATTGAACATCATTGTGTTATTCGCAAACGCCATGAGATTTCCCGCCTGAAGACTCAGATTAAAGAATTGCAAGACAGTCTTCCGTGTTATAATGAATGCTTTCTCTGCCGAATAACCAAACTTCCGTGCCGAGGCAGGAAACATTGCACCATTAAGAACTTTCCGAAATAAATTGGTTCCCTCTGCACGAATCGAACATGCGCTTCCAGCTTCAAAGGCTAGGTTGCTACCACTACAAACCAAGAGGGAATAAAATTGGTGCGCCGATGGGTAGTTGAAACCCAACCATATCCGGGTAAGAGCCGGGTGCCGGTCCACTGTAGCTTTCGACGCATACTGAAAATCTCATTTCTTACTACTCAGTAAGAATAAGCATTTTCATTAAGAAATTGGGGTGTCTAGTGGGAATCGAACCCGACATGGGTCGCTTCACAGGCGACGGAATTACCACTATTCTATAGACACCATACATTGGCTCAGGGTTGGGATTTCATACCCATCTTGCATCCTAACGGGATGCGGTGCTGTGAATATTACACTAGCCCCAAATTGGCAGGAGCAGTAGGAATCGAACCCACGTAAGGCAGTTTTGGAGACTGCTGCACGGCCACTATACCATACTCCTATTTACCCACACGGTTAATTACTCCGCAGTGGGATTAGTTTTCTGAAAGTCTTAAAACGCAATGTCTAAGACATAGAGCAACCATATTTCAGATGACCCTAATCGGACTTCTCCGAGAAGATAAACATAAGCATATTTTGGTTTATAGGCGGTAAGGGTCAAGTGGAGGGGGTTCCTCGTTTTACCCCACCCTGCTTGTGGTTCGGGCTAACATTCATGACCGCCTGCTTATGTATAAAATTGGTGCGTCCGGGGAGGGTCGAACTCCCGACAAATGCCTTAAAAGGGCACTGCTCTACCAACTGAGCTACGAACGCATTTATCCATTCTTCTACGCCATCTTCTTAACTGTATTTTCTTACTTCTTGTTTCCATTTTTTTCGCTAACAAAATCTTAGCTGCCCGCATATCCGAATGAATTTTCGTATGACAGCTTCTACATAGTGTTTTTAAATCGGATAATTGAACATCATATAAATTTCTATAGTTAATATGATGCGGCTCGACTCGAAATTTGCTACCACACGTTTCGCATAACGGAGTTTCCTTTAATTTCCTCTCTCGTAGTTCATTCCAATGTTCAGAATTCAAATACTCATCTCGATAACTTTTTCGGTCGCCATAATAAAAATGAGTTTTCTTTTTTCTCCCCCGAACAAAAATCTTAGTGCGTTTGTGGTGATGCCCACGGGGAATATAATAAGTCATTGCCCTAGAAATCATGGTTGATGCAGTAAACATAGAAACCATTCTATGCTATTTTACTTTCAATAGCAAGATAATTCCGTTCGCACGGACGCCATATTACCTCTGTGCTAATATCAGAGTGCGGGTTCTGCATTCACGCATAACACCCTATGACCGATAAGTGATTTTTTAACTATAGCACCAATTTTTCAATTGGAGGCTCACTGTTTGAGTTCTAAGCCTATACTATCAAATTCTAAAACAAAAAAGCCGAACTTTTGTTCGGCTGTTAGGTAGGTATATGGTTTTCTCCTACATTAACAGCCTGCTCCTTCTGGACGATTATAATCAGGTTGGAGCATCAGGACTGAACGTCCTTTAATGCTAAACCAAACTTGATGTTTCATTGCTGTCATACTAATAAATAGTCGTCGTTTTTGTTTTCCGTCAATTTTTCTTAACCGATTTTCATCTTACTGCTGACATATTACCACACTCGGGCAATCCTGTCAACATCTTTTTGAAAAAATCTTTTTTTGGAGCCGTGCAAGGGAATCGAACCCTAAGTCTTCAGTTTTGCAGACTGACGCATGAACCACTCTACCACCACGGCATTGTTTGGGTCGGATTACGCCGACATCTGACGTTTATCAATCGTCCGCTCTACCATTGAGCTACCAAATGATTGGACTGGCAACTTCCCACGAGCGTCAGAGCCATTTCTGGCTGCGAGTTGCCCCGCTCTAAGCTGTCCAATCAAACTCTAACTACCCATAACTATAACACACCTGAGAAAAATGTCAAATATTTTTTACACTTTGTTTGGGAATGTTCCCGTGGCCTTGGACGGGTCAATATGAATCTCAGCATACAGCGGGCATTCACGATTCAACTCTTTCAGCCGATTCCGCCATGTCGTCAGCTTATCCGAGTGCCAAACGTCGGTCAAGAAACTATTGACCTTGGTGACATCAATCCCATTGGCAATTTCCATTCCTTCACCGAAAGAACAATGCCAATAATTGCCATCTGCATCCAAATAGGACGAGAAATTCCCAGACTCGCACCGCTCGGAGCAACTCTTCAACATCTTCTTTGTCTCTGCTTCGATGGTGGTGGACAAAGAAACCGCTTGCTCGAACCGTGGTGCCGAACAACTGTCAAACCCGAACCGAATACCATTGGTCAAAGAATAATTGACCAGATTGATGAATTCATCCGTAGGCAATACATCAAATGCCTGCCCACGATTCTTCGGTTTGAGACCAAGAAACACCACCGCATTGATTCCCTTCAACAGGGGGTTGTTTTTGAGGTCGTCACACAACTGATATGCAAACTTAATGCTCTGCCGAGACACGACATAATGAATGTTCAACTGCCGTGCTCCTGCCGCAATAAGCTTGCTGATTAGCTCGTAACCCTTATCCTTGATTGAGGAATTGATGGAAATCGCCATCGCACCTGTCAGTTCAACCAAGGTCTTGATTTGTTCGTCAGTCAGCGGGTCGGCCCCATTGATGGTTACATTGGGGATAATGTTGTTCTTCCGACAATGCCGAAAGATGTCAAACAATTCGGGATGTGCCCCGATGGACGTAATCCCAAACGCAATCTGGGTCGTGAAAAAATGCCCGTCATACTGCGGAAACTTCGCCAACACATTGGAAAATGTCTCCAGTGACATGTGGGTTGATTTAGCCGCATCCCCTTTTCGATTGCCTTTGTAACAAAAGGGACAAGATACTGGGCAAGATTCGCCTGCCGAAATCTCGATGTCGGCAATTTCAGGCCCATATACACTTGTCTCGGGGTCATCTTCAATCGTTTTTCCCCAACGGCGAAAAAATCCGGTGGAAAGATTGAAGTCATAATTGTAATCCGCACTGCGGAATGATTTAACGTCGCCAGAAATAGTAAGTTTCATTGGTGACAATATAGCACGGTTTATAAAAACTGTCAAGGGCTTATTTGCCGTCAACGAATTTTTTGAATTCCACGTAGGTAGTGAACTTTGTTTTCAGTTCTTCGAGGAGCGTCTTCACCGTCATGCCATTCTTTTGGATAAGATACCGCAATGCCCGGGGTTCGTCCAAATCCTTGAACATACAAATGGGGCATGATTCTGCCGATTTCCCGTCATCACCACACTTTTCCTCGTAACTTTCATTGACTTCATCCTCGGTGTAATTGCTAATTTCATCGAGTTCAACCGCCTTCTCACGGGGGCGAGTTTTATAATAAGAGTTGTCCTCGACATCAGCGATTAGCTTCTTCCGTTTCTCTTCAACCGGAATTTCGGGGCCAGAAACTTCGTGGGACTCACAGAACGTGTGCCCATTTTCGCATTCCACCATCCCCGCATCGGAACGGCACATGTCCATTCCTGATTCAGTTTCTCCGCAAACGTCACAGGTGAAGCTTGAGGAACTGCTGTTTGATACAAACCCGTTGCGTATTTTCATATGTTATTTTTGATTGATGTATGTTAAAAAGTCATCATACGTTTTGAATTTCTCACGTATGGTCGGAAGTAATTTGGTCCCGTCAATATTGGCCTTCTGGCAAGTGTAAAGGATGTATTCGTGGTCATACAGTTTCTTTCGGCGTTTGTTGACCTTTTTCACTTCGGCAAACGCTTCATCCCGAGGAATCTTCGTTTCCTTCAAGAGATATTTTGCCATATCAACACTACTTGATTCTTTGAATTGGCAGACGGGGCAGTAATCGGAACTAACTTCATAGTATGACTCATATGAGCCACTGTCATCATGACCTTCCAATAATTCTTCTTGGCATATTGTATGCCCATTGACGCATTGGGCCATTCCTACATCACCCAATGAGCCATCATAGACGACTTCACTCCGAGCACATACACAGCAAACAAAGCTTGAAGAACTGCTGTTTGATACAAATCCATTGCGTATTTTCATATAGTTTTATGAGGGTCTGGTTCCCATGTGTATGGCGACGGGAACATCTTCGCCTAGAAGTTTGTGAATTTTAGTTTCCACTCTTTTCAATTTTTCGAATGGGATTGTAGTCCGTTCCATATAGTCTCCGCCGTCAGACGATATATCGGCCAGAACTTCTCCGAAAATATATCCGCCATCCGTAGAGTCTTCTGTGGAAATGATTCGCATTCCAAACTTGGCTTCGGTTCTGCCATCATACATCCAATCATTATCCTCGTTATCCTCCACACCCAATTCTTCGGCGAGAGACTTTTGCAGTTTCTTTGGCAGCGAGCATCCAATAACCACGAAGGAACTGCTGGAACTGTTTGATACGAATCCGTTTCTTATTTTCATATATTAATAATTGCCGTAAACGAACGAGCGGTCGTCAATGTGTTGAGCTTCCATATACTCGTCCAAATCCCCGTTGTCCATGTTAGTCCATCCTCGAATTACACCTTTGTCTTCATCCACGATGATTGTCCAATGGTCACGATATTCATCGGTAGGTTGCCCATCCACATCTTGATATTTGAGTAGGCGTGTTCGTTCTTTTGCCGACAATTTGTCAAGGCTAACCACGAAACTGCTACTGCTGCTGTTGCTTACGAAACCTGTTCTGATTTTCATACGTTAATGGTGAGAAATTGTAATGTGATTGAGATTTCGAAAAATATTACCATGTTCCATCATACTCGGAACACTTCCATCATTATCAGAATAAGTGAACCGAGCAATATATTTGCCTTTATTATCTTCAAGAAATTTTTTCAAATCAGCTTCGGCCAGTTTATTGGCTAACTTCCGTTGTGCATCGCAATATTTGCGAAAATTTGCATCCTGTTTTTTCTTGGCGGCAATATATTCCTCATTTGTTTTTTCAAAGTTTTCCACCTTTTTTCGATATTCTTCGTATGCTTTGATGTCTTCGTCAGTGCATGGTTGCTTGGTGGTCCAATTAGTTCCACCTTTATAAGCATACGGAACGTCTGGTCCAACATGCTTCCGAATCATTTCCCGTTCGAATTTATCAAACTCTTTTCGGTCAGATTCATATTGCTCATGAGAATCAATATATTTCTGTGCGAGTGTTTTGTCTAACGCATAATAAGGGCTTCCCTCATAATATAGTCGTCCATCGTTTACAAAATACCGACCGGACAATTCTTCCACGAGGTCTTTCTTGGATACGTCCTTGGATTGTGATTGGAGGTCGGAAAATACTTGTTCGACGATTTGCAAATAAGATAGTCCTTCGAAATGTTCATCGAAGGATGCCCACGGATTTTCAATAACACCATTGGTGTCTTTCGGAAACATTTCCTTCATCAATTCATCTTGAGTGGTAGGTTTGTTTGAAAACGCCACGATGAATGAACTGCTGCTTGAATTTGATACAAAACCTGTTCGAATTTTCATATTATTAATGGTTGTCGTTGTCGCCTTGAATATAAGAACCAATGCCAAAGATGAAGTCTCGCAGAGTTTCTTTTGTCTCAAACATTTCCATATTTTGACCTTCGCTGCGAGAAGACTGGTGGTCAATATATCCCCACACCTTTCCGTCTTTCGGAGAATATTCGTGGGTGATGTTCCAAATGATTTTGGTCAATCCGCTGATTTTTTCTTTCAGAACTTCTTCCAACATTTTAAGACGATTGAAATCTCGACCATAATCGGTTTGAAGATAGGCAAAGTTGATGCGGTCGAAAATGGATGTGTATTTTGTTTCTTCCCACCCAAACTCTGTGCATCCATCTTCACCAACCACCAACACGCCATTTTCGAGCGAGTGAGGGAGAGAGCAGTATTTCCCGCTATTGTCAATGACAATGAAGGAACTGCTGCTTGAGTTGGATACAAAACCTGTGCGAATTTTCATGCGGAAGGAAGTATAACAGATTTAAGAAAAGAGTCAAACTATTTTTTGAGGAAATTGGAGCCAGTTAAGGGAATCGAACCCTTGTCTTCGGTTTACGAAACCGTAATAATGCCACTATACTAAACCGGCGGAAATGGAGCCTTGTGACAGAATCGAACTGTCGTCTCAGCGTTACAAGGGCCGAGTAATGCCACTATACTAACAAGGCGAAAATGGTTGCGGGACCGGGAATTGAACACCGGAGCTTTTGCTTATGAGACAAATGAGTTTCCGTTACTCTATCCCGCAATAAATTGGTAGCACTGAAGGGATTTGAACCCATACTGCCTTGGTTTTGAATCAAGTGCCTCCTTCCGGTTGGGCTACAGTGCTATTAAATTGTCTTTGAATGACTCGTTTACTTCTTTGAACCAGTCATCTAAATTTTTAGTGATGTCCTCATTACAGCTTGTGCATTTCCAATGGTCGCCACAATTTTTTATTCGACCCCACAATTGGAGTTCCTCGAACGAACGACCACACTTTCTACATTCATATCGTGCCATAACATATCATACCATCATTCTGCTGTCAACTAAAATTTAATGCCAGCCGATGCCTTTTACGTGTTCGGAGATGAGGCTCACGGCGTACACCGAATACTCATCACTGGCAAACTTGGTGCCCGTAGAGGGATTCGAACCCACACTACACAGATTTTAAGTCTGTTGACTGCTTCCGGTTGGTCTATACGGGCTTCACGTGATTTTTTAACAAATCACCAGTTGTCTTCAACTCCGACGCAATCTGACAACCATCCTGCAACTTACAAATTTTTGTGCAATACATTTCTCGCATTAACCATCCATAATCTTGTATGAATGATGCGACCGCTTCTTCTCGTCCTTGAATGTTTCGAAGATATTTGTGTTCGTCCAAATGTCTTGCGATAACCTCAAGTTGGGTCTTCATGAAATCTTTTAGATGCTGACACGAGACCGCTTGCATATTAAATTGGTAGTCCACGTCGGTTCTGCCCCGACACCCGGCACTCATCTAGTGCGATGGAGGATATAAAGCTCCCGGCTCACTTTGAGTATGGACCATCAAACTTGGAGCCTCGTGAGGGAATCGAACCCTCGACTCTACATTACCAATGTAGCGTGTTACCACTAGCACTAAGGAGGCATAACTAAAATTGGAGCAAGTGAAGGGAATCGAACCCTCTCAGTGACATTGGAAGTGTCACAGGCTACCGTTACATCACACTTGCGTTTGCGAGATTCACGAGTATCTCACTATCCCTTGAACTGAACAACGGTAATATAAACTCCGTTGTAGGATATTTTTGCCTTCTACTTGTCAGGTTTCCCCGTATTCGTCAGCAAATTGGTTGCAGGGTCAGGAATCGAACCTGAGACTCGACGTTATGAGCATCGTGTTTTGCCACTTCACTACCTTGCGATTCAAAAATTGGAGCATCGTGTGGGAATTGAACCCACGTAGCCAGCTTGGAAGGCTGGAGCACGGCCACTATGCCAACGATGCAAAATTGGAGCAGGTGAAGGGAATCGAACCCTCGTATGAACGTTGGCAACGTCCTGCACTGCCATTGTGCTACACCTGCGTATGTCAAATTTGTTGGACGATGGAGGCAATGAGCATTCTGCTTTCTCATTTTTCATTCTGCCTGCCTGCATTACTGCGTCAGCATTCCAACAAACAAATCTGGTGCCAGATAGTGGAATCGAACCACTTCGTTCGGCTTATGAGACCAACAGGCTTCCGTTACATCAATCTGGCATTGATACCGATACTCTACACCATAAATATCGTCCTGTCAACAAAAATCACATTTTCTTGCGACTTTTTTTAATTGTCGCCCGAACTTCATTATGCGAATATTATACCACAAGCTCACCGTTTGTCAAGTCCCCATCAAATTATTGTGGAGTTGTTTCGGAACTACCTTGTTTATAGAACTTTACGAGTTCTTCATTGGCATCCACGTAATCTTGATATATCTCCCCGATATAGTTGTCCACCATACGGCTTATTTCCTCGGCGGCAGATTGAAATTTCTTTTCGTTTTTAAGGTCTTTGTCTGTGAATGCGACATTACCTGCGGTTTTGTATTCAATGTCTTTCGCAGGAACAGACGCAATGGCGATTTGAGCATACAAAGAAAACTCGGGAAAAAACGTGATGTCGTCGTCAGTTGTTACTGATACTCGAATGATTGTATGAACT
>Ga0075030_100001194_pt1 | contig 23296 bp, 17 predicted proteins | sample LitLauG_LLR_2012_FD_71393 | JGI IMG/M metagenome (GOLD analysis project Ga0075030, IMG submission 71393) | Freshwater sediment microbial communities from Pennsylvania, USA - Little Laurel Run_MetaG_LLR_2012 | ecosystem: Environmental > Aquatic > Freshwater > Creek > Sediment | place: USA...
CTGTTCTTCGGTGTGTCGTTGTCGTTTCATGGATCGAGGATGTGGTGCCGTTTTCACGGCACTTCCTCAACCCAGCTCCGGCCTAATCACTGGGGGAAGCTCAGGGGCAATGCATATTCGCATTGTCTCCCTGAACTTGCGCATCGCACTCTGCTTGACAGTCCTTTGTGCGTTGCCTTTCCTAATGACTTGCCGGACGCAGGCGGCGGAGCGGCAGACCCTGCGCGGCCACGTGCCTGCGGCGGTCGGGAATCTGGCACCGGTGGGCCGGCTCGACGGAGCAAAGCGCATGAATCTTGCCCTCGCACTGCCGCCGCGGGATCCGGTGGGGCTCACAAATCTCCTGCGCGATCTCTACAATCCGTCCAGCCCGAGGTTCCGGCAGTTCATCACGCCGCAGCAGTTCACGGAGCAGGACTTCAGGGCGCTCATCACGTTTGCGCAGACAAACGGGCTGAAGGTGACCGCGATGCATCCCAACCGCGTGATTCTCGATGTGGAGGGTACGGTGTCGGACATCGAGAAAATTTTTCACGTCACACTGCGGACGTATCAGCACCCGAGCGAAACGCGCACTTTTTATTCCCCGGATGTGGAGCCTTCGCACGATGCACCGGTGCCGCTGCTGAGCATCAGCGGGCTCGACAATTTTTCGATTCCCCGCCCGCATTTAAAAGAGCAGCCCGCCGCGAACCCGGATGTGCCGGATGCGACGCCGAACGCCGGTTCAGGACCGGGCGGCGCGTATACCGCGGGTGATTTCCGCGCGGCCTACGTGCCGGGGGGGAACGGCGCTCATGGGCGCTGGGCAGAGCGTGGGACTGCTGCAGTTCGACGGCTATTATTCGAGTGATGTACAGGGCTACTGGAACTCTTACATCCACACCAACCCGCTGTATAGCGGACTGACCATGCCTACGTTGACGATTGTCGCAGTTGATGGCGGCGTGACGACCTCCGGCAGCGGCAACAGCGAGGTGTGTCTCGACATCGAGATGGTCATGTCCATGGCACCGGGAGTCTCCACCATTTACGTGTATGAGGCGCCCAATCCGAGCCCATGGGTGGATCTGCTCAGCAAAATGGCCAACGACAATCTTGCGAAGCAGCTCAGCTGTTCGTGGGGCGGCGGTTCGCCCGATGCGGCTGCCGAGGTGATTTTCCAGCAAATGGCGACGCAGGGCAGTCGTTTTTCAACGCCACAGGAGATTCGGACGCGTTCTCCGGTGCGATCTCCTTTCCCTCGGAAAGTCCGAACATCACACAAGTCGGCGGCACGACGCCGACGACTTCCGGTGCGGGCGGATCCTATAGTTCCGAAACTGTCTGGAACCGCAACAACGGCGTCGGCAGCAGCGGCGGAATCAGCACGACGTATTCGATCCCCACGTGGCAGCAGGGCATCAGCATGACGGCGAACCTGGGCTCGACGACGCAGCGCAACATCCCCGACGTGGCGCTTACCGCTGAAAATGTGTACGTGAAGTACAACAATGGCGGCACGGGGACATTCGGCGGCACGAGCTGCGCCGCGCCGCTGTGGGCCGGCTTCATGGCGCTCGTGAACCAGCAGGCCGCAACGAACGGGCAGTCGCCGATTGGCTTCGTGAATCCCACGCTCTACAGCATCGGCAAGGGCGCGAGTTACACCGCGAATTTTCACGACACGACGACGGGCAACAATTTCAGAACGGGCAGCACGACGAAATTTCCCGCCGTGACAGGCTACGATCTTTGTACGGGCTGGGGCTCGCCAAATAGCAGCACGCTGATCGCGACACTCACCATGCCGATCACACCGACGATTTCCGGCTTCACACCTGCGGGTGGCTCGGCAGGCACTGCGGTGACAATCACCGGGACGAATTTTTCCGGCGCGACTGGCGTTACGTTCAACAACACGAGCGCGGTTTTCACGGCGGATTCGCCGACGCAGATCACGGCGACAGCGCCCGCAGGCGTAACGACCGGGCCAATCAAAGTGACAACATCCGGGGGCAGCGTAACGAGCGCGGCAAACTTCACCGTGTTCTCATTTTCGCCGTCGTACGGGTTGACAGGCACTAATGTGACGCTCGCGGGTTTAGGCTTCACCGGCGCAAGCGGCGTGAGCTTCAATGGCATCGCCGCGGTGTTCACTGTGAACTCTGACACGCAGATTACCGCGACCGTTCCATCAAACGCGACAACAGGACCGATCAGTGTGTCCACGCCTGCCGGGACTTTCACGAGCGGCAGCAGCTTCACGGCGCTGAGTGTGAACGGTGCTCCGACGATTTCGTCGTTCACGCCCTCGAACGCGGCGGTCGGCGCTGGTGTGACGATCACCGGCGCGAATTTCGTGAATGTTACCAGCGTGAGTTTCAACGGCGTCCTAGCGACATTCACTGTGAACTCACCTGCGCAGATCACTGCGACGGTGCCGGTGCCAATGGGCAGTGTCACTGGATTCATCACGGTCACGACGGGTTATGGCACGGGCACGAGCGCGATGGCGTTCACCACGCTCGCGACGCTTGCCACGTTTAACTCCGCGGGCGATGTGCCCGTGACCGCGAGCAGCTTCACCGCGACGGGCACAACGGTTTATTTCACGCTGAACTTCGCTCCGCCAACGGGCTCGACACTCACGGTCGTGAGCAACACAGGTGCGGGATTCATCGGAGGCACATTTGGAAACCTCACGCAAGGCCAGGCCGTGGCGCTTACCTACAACGGCGTGACGTATCATTTTGTCGCAAACTATTTCGGTGGCACTGGCAACGATCTCGTGCTGCAGTGGGCTAACACGAAGCCTCTCGGCTGGGGAGCCGACAATACGGGTCAGCTCGGCAATAGCAGCACGAACAATAGCAGCGTGCCGGGGGCGGTGAGCACGTCCGGGGTGCTGGCCAACAAGACGGTCATCGGAATGGCGGGTGGCCAGAATCACACGCTCGCATTGTGTGCGGACGGCACGTTGGCTGCATGGGGCGCGAATTCTCTTGGAGAGCTCGGCAACAACAGCTTTGTGAACAGCAGCGTCCCCGTGGCGGTGAACACGGGCGGGCCACTCTCAGGCAAGACCGTGATCGCCGTGGCTGCGGGCATTTATCACAGCCTAGCACTGTGTTCTGACGGCACGATTGCAAGCTGGGGTTACAACAACTACGGACAGCTCGGTAACAACACCACGAACACCAGCAGCATCCCGGTGGCCGTGAACACAGCGGGACCACTCTTCGGAAAGACTGTGGTCGCAATTGCCGCGGGGGAATACCACAGCCTTGCCTTATGCTCGGATGGAACTGTCGCGAGTTGGGGCTACAATAACAATGGACAGCTCGGCAACAACAGCACCATCAACAGCAGCATCCCGGTGGCCGTCATCACCGCAGGCACGCCGCTCGCCGGCAAAGCTGTGACTGCTTTGAGCGCGGGTTATTTGCACAGTCTTGCGTTGTGTTCGGACGGCACATTGGCCGCATGGGGTCACAACGCTTACGCCCAACTCGGCAACAACAGCAACGTAAACAGCAGTGTGCCGGTGGCCGTAAGTACCGCAGGCACTCCGCTGGGCGGTAAGGTCGTCACAGCCGCCGTTGCGGGGGCTTATTTCAATCTCGCGCTGTGCTCGGACGGCACACTTACAACGTGGGGCAACAATTACTACGGCCAGTTGGGTGACGCCAGTAATACTCAGCGCATGGCGCCTGTCGCAGTCCACACAATGGACACTCCGCTCGATGGAATGACGGTGACTGCCGTGGCCGCCGGCGGTTACCATGCGATGGCCGTGTGTGCGGACGGCACGCTGGCCGCGTGGGGCTACAACTACTTCGGACAACTCGGCAACGACACCTTCATGGATAGCAATGTGCCGATCAAGGTGAGCACTGCTATGCTGGCGTGGGGTGAGCGCTTCGTCCTCGCAGGTGCTGGCCAGAGTGCCTTCCACAGTCTGGGCATCGTCGCCGAACCGTCCCCTTACCCGGTGGTGAAGACGACGCCGGCAACATCGGTCACCACCACGAGCGCAACGTTGAACGGCACAGTGAATCCCAACGGCTTCACGACGGCGGCGGCTTTCCAATATGGCACAACTGCGAGTTACGGCACCACGACAGCGGCACAGGGCATTGGCAGCGGCAGCAGCGCGGTGAACGTGAGCGTTTCCATCGGCGGCCTCTCGGCCCACACCACCTACCATTGCACCGCTACGGGGACAAACGCCGCGGGCACCGGTATCGGTGCCGATCTCACTTTCACCACGCTGAACACGAACCCCGTTGCAAACGCGGACACGGCGAGCAATGTGAGCGGCCCTGTCACCATCGCCGTGCTCGCCAATGACACCGATGCCGACGGCGACACGCTAAGTATCACTGCAGTGACGCAGGGTGCCTCCGGCAGTGTGACGACGGACGGCACGACCGTCACCTACACGCCCGGCGCATCGTTCACCACGAGCGACACATTCAACTATACGATTAGCGACGGCTTCGGTGGCAGCGCCATTGGAAATGTGACCGTCAGCGCAGCGCCGATCCTTGCGTGGCGCGCGCAGAAATTCGGAACCAATGCCACCAACATCGCAATCTCCGGGGACACCGCGGACCCAAACGGCAACGGTATTCCCAACCTTTTCGAATATGCGCTCAACGGCGATCCGCTCGGTGGCACGACGGGCGAGAGCATTCTTCCTCAGGCCAGCGCCAGCGCCGGCAATACGCTGCAACTCGCCTTTACGCACTGGCTTGATCGCACGGATATCACGATCGCGGTGCAGGCTTCGGATTCGCCCGAAGGCCCGTGGCTCGGTCTCGCGGGCAGCACCGCAGGCGGCGCGTTCATCACACTCGCGACTGGCACAACGGTGAGCGAAACCGGTACGGGCAATTCACGCGCGGTGATCGTGGTCGACCTTTACCAGTTCACGGATCCGGCGCATCTGCGCCGCTTCATGCGCATGCAGGTGACGCGCCCTTGAATGCTCACAGCCTCACCTGGGCAAACGAACGCAGAGCAATGCGTTCCGCCGACAGTGCGCTGCGGATCCGCGGATCGCAAAGCGTGTCGGTTTCGGCAAAACGCTCCGTGCAGTAGCTGGAGCGCAGCGCACCATCGCGCCCGGGATGGCAGGAAAGTTCCGTCGTGCCTTCGGGAAGTTGCCGGAAGATTTCCAACAGGTTTCCAACGGTGATGCCCTCGCGATACGGGGAGCCATTTGATCCGTGCCCGTAAAAACCTCCGTTGAATGCGATACTTCCGATTGCACCGCGAAGCGGGATGCCGAGTTTCCTGGCAGCGGCGATTGCGATGTGATGCACAGGCTCACGTTGGTGGACGTGCTGATGCGAATCGAGATGCGTGGGCATGCGGCCCACGATCTCGTGAAAAACCTCCAGTTGGTGCGCGATCTCGGCAGCGACGGCATATTCGTCGTTCACCGCTGCAAACTCATAGACCTGCCGCCATTCGCCACCGCAGTAATCCCATTCGCAAAGATCCATGTGCAGGCCGATGCTGAATTGCGAATGTGAGCGGGCATATTCCGCTGCAGCAAACGCTGCGGGCTGCCGCACCATGAGGCTCGCGCTTGTCACGATGCCGCGCTCGTGCGCCTCGATGATGCCGCGGTTTGTGCCTTCGCTCAGGCCGAAGTCATCTGCATTCACGATGAGGCAGCGTTCGCCGGACATGGTGCGCTATTTCGTCGCCTCGACGAAAAGGCTTTCCTTCTCGCGGTTGTCGAGATCCGTGATCTCAGGCCACACGCTGCGCGTGACCTTATGCGAGCAGCGCTCGACGCGCGAGAAGCCCGCCTTTTCCATCATCTCGAGGATGAAGTCGTGCGTGAACAGCAGCCGCGTGTAGCCATACCAGAGCATCTGCACGATGAACTTCGCACCCACGCACTTCACCTCGTTGTCGGGGATTAGGAAATAGTCTTTGTCCCCGCGCTGATACGCTGCGATGCCGCGATCGAGATCGGGCAGTACCACGCGCAGCACGCCGCCGGGCTTCAGCACGCGGCGCAGTTCTTCGAGCGTGGGCACAAGATCGGGATACGGAATCTCCGGCAACGAATGGATGCTCACCGCGTAGTCCAGGCTGTTGCTCTCGATAGGCAGGCCCTTGGAAATGTCAGCGACAAGATTGATGCCGTGGCCTTCCTTGATGTCGGAGTTGATCCAGCCTTCAGGTGTCCAGCTTCCGCAGCCCCAGTTGAGGCGCTTGATGTCCGTTGTGCTCATGGTGTCAGGATATCGGTCGTTGTTTGTGCAGCAATGTCGGCGACGAATTTGCCGAGCACGTTTCGAGAGTCGAAAAATTCCTCCGCAATCTTACGTGCGGCACGGCAGTGCGCGGCATAGTTGCCGACGATCTCACGTGCAGCGTGAGTTGCCTCATCGGGAGTGGAAAATGCGACGAGTCCTTTCACCGAGGGCAGGTGACGGCTGAAGCCCGTGTCCTGCACGAGTGCGGGACGGCCCGACGCGAGATACACCGCGGTGCGATCACTAAACCATCCGCTCTGCGTGTGGACATACACGCCCTGTGCGACAGAAAACTCCGCGCCGGAGTTGCGTACAAAATTTCGAAACGCATCCGCGCTGCCCGCCGCCCGCGCGGGATCCGTGATGCGCCAGCCAGCCTCGCGTAGTGCTGCGAGATCCTTGTGGTCGCCGGGATGGATGCCGAGCGCGATCTCGAATGGCATCCCGGTCTCCCCCGGCAGCGCGATGCACCTGCGGAACTCATGCACCTTCAGCCCGAGCGTGCGGTCCTCGAATTCCAGCGGGCCATACGAACCGCGCCAGTTTGCGATGGTCGTGAAACGATCGAATTTCGCGCGATCCACGGTGGGCCACACATCTAGCACCACAGGCGGGCGCACTTTTTTCCACGCGAAACCGCATGTTGGAATCGCACACCCCGGCGTGCCGATGTCTGCGCCGATGGTGAAATGCGCGTCGTGCTGTTCGAGCCCGAGCTTTGCGCCCTGCGCATGCCATATCTGCGTAAAGCCCGGATCGATGTCCACGTACACGCGCCGCCGCGTCCGCTCCATCACGCCCTCATGTGTGAGGTGGCCGCTGATATTCACAAGCGCATCCGCATCCGACGCAAATTCCATCACACGGGTGAGCGGCGGTCCGCAAAGGGCGGCTTCGCCATCGAACAAAGTCGCACACTCCACGAGCCCGTGCCGCCGCATCGTGTCGTGGAAAAATTCCGCCGCGGCCGCGGGTGCGCCTGGCTGGAGCTGCTCGATGAAATGCACATCGAAGCCCAGATGCCGCAGCCCGAGCAGCCAGTTCAGCCGCACCCACGTCTCGCCGCCCTGCCCGGCCTTGTTTGCCACGGCACCAGAAAGGAGGATTTTCCCGCGCTTCATTGTGTCAGCGATCTTCCGGGCAGGCCGGGCGCTTCATGGCTTCTTCAAAAGCTCGCCGATCTCCCAATTGCCAGATGCATTTTTCCGGGCCTTGTAGAGCGTCTTGTTCTTGGTGTTGTAGGCGAGCCGTTCTTCGGAGCCCGGCAGGGCAAACCAGTACACTCCATTCGGATCCTTGCCAAGTTCCATCGTGTCCGCTGCGAGGCCGAGCGAAGCCGGGGTAACTTCCGGCTTCTCCTTCAGCACCCACTCCCCGGTTTTTTCGTCCTTCGTCGCGGTGTAGAGTGTCTTTGTCTTTGGATCGTAGGCCCAATGCTGTTCCTTGGGCGCGGAAGCATGATACCAATGGCGCCCCATCGGGTCCGGCCCGAGGCGTTCGGCCCCCTCCGGCAAACCAAGCGTGGACGGCAGAAACTCTGCCGCTGGATTCTCCGTGGCCGCCTGCTTCGTGCTGTTCTTGCAGCCGGTGATGCACGGCGAGATAGCCAGCGCGGCGAAGCTGATGATGGTGATGAGCCTGTTGTGCTGTTTCATAGTCCGGATTTTCGGTGTGTGGTTTTGAAAAAATGCGCGCGCCTTTCATGCGACGCGGAGCTTGCTGAGCAGATTACCGAGCACCTTGTCTGAGTGGAAACATTCCTCCGCAATCGCGTGCGCGGCCCTGCTGTGCGCGGCGTGGTCGCCAAGGATTTCCGCGACGCCATCGGCGGCCTCTTCGATCGTGGAAAAAAGCAGCAGCCCTTCGCCTGTCGGGAGCAACTTTTCCAAGCCCGTGTCCTGCGCAAGTACAGGGCGTCCGCTCGCGAGGTAGCAGATGCTCCGTTCGCTAAACCACCCGCTGTGTGTGTGGACATACATGCCCTTCGTCGCGATGAACTCCGCCGCACTGCGCTGGATGTATTCGCGATACACCCACGGATCGGCGGCGATCACTGAGGGTTCTGCGAGTGACCAGCCGTTTGATTTCAGCAGCTCGATGTCGAGCGTCTCGACGGATGCGATGTCGAGCGCGACTTCGAATTTGCCCTGTGTGAGTTTCGGCAGCGCCGTGAATTTCCGAAACTCATGCACGCGAAGTCCGTAGGTCGTGCCACGATGCTCGACCGGCGCATACGGCCCGCGCCAACTCCCGATGCTCGTGAACGCGCCACCACCGCCGCTCTGCACGGGCCATTCGCCCAGAACGATTGGCTGGCGCCATGGGATCCAATTCAAGCCGCATGTCGGGATCGCGCATTCGAGCTGGCCGATATTCTCCGCGATGGTCACGTAGTCGTCGTGTCCGGTGAAAAGGTTCGCCAATCCGAGATCGCACCACATCTGTCCGAAACCCGGATCGGTATCGAGGAAGACGCGCCGTTGTGCCGCGCCGAGGATCTCCGTGTCATTGAGGAAGCCCATCACATTGATCAGCACCGCTGCCGTGCGTGTGTACTCGATTACCTCGCTGCGCGGGACGCCTATGACCTGTTCGCCCTTGTTGTAGATGAGCGAAAACTGCCCCGCCAAGTCGAACGCGCGCATGATGTGGACGAAGTATTCGAGGTTCACCGAGTCCTCGAATTTCACTGCCGCGTCCGAGGCATCCGTGCACATGGCGGGCTCAATGCGATCCACGAAGAGCACGTCCCAGCCAAGCTGCTTGAAGCCGAGCAGGTAGTTGAGAAACTGCCACGTGTGCCCGCCCTGCCGCGGTTTCTGCGCGAGCGATCCTGCGATGACGATGCGCGGCTTCACCATTTGTGGATGGCGCGGAAGAGTCCGTCTTCTTTCACGAATACCACGTCGAGTTGCCCGAGCGCACCGTCGTGCGGACGCGGCAGGTAGTCGAAGAGATCGTAGGGCACAAAGCCGTACGATTTCATCTCGATAATTGTGTCGGCAAAGTCCGGCGTCTTCTTGCTCCAATAGTGGAACATGCCGACCTCCATGATGATGGCGTCGCACTGCGCGATGAAATTGCGTCCGCCGCGGATGACGGCGAGGTCGCCGCCCTGGCAGTCGGTCTTCAGCAGGATCGGCCGCTCGATTTTTCGCTCTGCGAAAACTTCGTCGAGTGTGCGGACGGGCACCGTGCGGAGATGCGGATTATCCGCCGCGACGCCGCGGTGCATTAGCGATGCACCGACCGCGCCCTGCGGGATGAAGATCGTCGTCGTTGTGCTCGTCTCACCGAGTCCGCAGAGTTCATATTCGCCGCGGATTTTTTTCAGCACTCCCTGGATGTCCCGCTCCCAATCCGCCACCGGCTCGAAGAGAAAATAATACGCATTGGGAAACGCCGCGTAAAGCGGCGGTGTGCCGTGAGCCACGCCGACATCAATGACCGTGCGGGGCCGAAAGCCCGTGGATTTCAACTGCGCTAGCGATTCGGTCATGGTTCTCATGGGAGTTTTTTGCAGCGGGTCGTGGCGGATTAGCGAAGGAGTTTTTCGAGAGCGCCTGGATCGTTTTCCAATTTTTCGGCGATTAGAAAAATGTCCCTGGCAGTTTCCGGCGTTGGTGCATCGTGCTCCAGGAGTTCGATACGGAAGCCGAGCGCCTCCAGTGTGGACCTGACGATGTCCGGGCTTAGGAATTCGAATTTCAACGACATGCTTCCCTGTTTTGGAAAATAAAGCTGTATGTCCCGCAGGAGTTTCTCGCGGCCCTTGGCGGATGTCGCGTCTGCCAGAGTCATCACCAGTTTCCCACCCGGTCGCAGGCAGATCGCCGCAGTCGTGAAATACGCGGCGATGTATTGCAGATCCACATGCACCATCGCGTCAATTGAAACGAAACTGTCCACTTGGCCGCGCCAGCCGGCTTCCTCGATTTTTGAGAGCATTTCGTCCGCTCGGTGGCAAGACATAAGAGAAGTCTGGAGACGCTTGCTGGTGACAAACCCGGCCAGTCTCGACTCCATGATTTGAATGAACCCGGCGCTCACATCGAAGGCCAGGATGTTGCATGGGGAACGTTCCAGCAACAGCGCCGTATACTTTCCGGATCCCGGACCGATCTCGACGACCTGTTTCCAATCTGGCGCTCCAGCCCTTTCGAGGAGGCGCTTATAGCAGATGTCCCACCACGCGGGCGTGCCCCACTCATCACCGGGGAACACGCTGTCCTCGCGCTTCATCTTGTCGAAAATTTCCGCGACGTAGTGATCCCAACTTTGACCGTAGTATGAAGGCATAATCTTTGGCTTGCAGCTTGGTGAAAAGTTCTTGCCGTTGCTCAGGCGTTGGCCCTGCGCGCACCATTGCCGTCAGGATCCGGGACAAAGCATTCGCGGAAAATTGAGAACTGAAAATAGCGCAGGAGTTCCTCGTAGTTCATGACTCCGAGCGGGTGCGGTACCGTGTTCAGCTTTTCAAATGCGAGAGAAACGGGCGCGGGTTCTTCGCCGAGAAAACGGAAAAGTGTGTCGAGCGCCCCCTGGAAATCGCGCTGAAGATCCGCGTGATCGATCCCGATCTGCGTGTGGTGCGCGAACGCCCGCCGCGCCCACGCGATCTCCGCATTCGTGCGCTCCATGTGGATCTGGCACTCGATGGGATTGATGAAGATGGGCTGGATGTGATTTTCAGGTGGCTTTTGGCCCTGTTCAAGGATCCAGACCCCCGATTGCTTCGATCGTTGCTCGCTCACAAAAGCATCGAACAGATTCCGTCGCAGCAGGAAAATCACGCTTACAGAAGTGTCGGCCATCAGATGCCGCCAGAGGTTGTATTCCGCCGCACCCTCCCGCGCGTGGAAGAAGAAAAGCTTGAAACCGATCACCGGCTTCCCAAATTCGTTGGTCTCCGCGTGGATGACCTGCCGGCAGAAGGCACCCGCGTCGGTGCCGTTCTCGAAGACCTCCCCATTCACCGCACAGCGCATGGGGAGTTCGCTGTGGAATGCCTCGTGATAGGCGTGGATACGCGGATGCATCGAGAGACCGTTGCAGAGCGCGGTCGAACCGGTGCGTCCATGCGAGAGGATCACGAATCTGTTCACTTTGAGTTGGGATCAATGACCGGCTGCGATGCCGCGCAGGGTGGATAGGATGGCGCGGATCCTCGGGACAAAAGTGTGCCCCATCGCATAGCGGTGCCGCCGCTGGATCCCGGCAGTGCCGCCATGCGCAAAGGTTTTTAATGCCTTTGCGTGCGCCGTCTCCACGGCATCCGCGGTGTATTTGGAAAAGCGAATGATCGGGAGTTCCTGTTGCAACGCGGGGGAGATCACGTCGTCAAGGTCGTGGATGTCGTCTGGCACGATCGGGATTTGCCCGGTGAGGAGTGCATCAAAGAGGCGCTGGGAGAGATCGTTCGCCAATGGCAGACACAATGAAACCTTGCGCGCCGCCCAGTCGGCAAACCTCTCCTCCGGTGACTTCCCAAAGTAGGGTGCCAGTTTGTCCTCTTCGAGGAAATAGACGCTGTCGGATCCGGCGGCGATGAGTGCCTCGATTAGCCGGTTGCGCTTCTCCGCAATTTCGTACCGAACAAATCCTCCGTAGAGACTGTCGCTGCGTTTTTTCAGGCCGTGCCGCCCGAAGAATTCCGCACTCTCGGCATCCGTCCACTGCGTCACACAAAGCGGCACCGACTCGAAGAGCAGGTGCTGGGGCGAGCGCAGGTAGCTTTGCGCAAAACCGTGACTGGCGATGCTGACATCGAGATCCTTGCCGATGGAAAAGTTGTCGAACACGTGATGGTGGTTGTCCCAGAACCAGCCTGCGATCGGTCCCTCGAATCCGCCTTCGCGCAGCTTGCGCAGGGTCTCGTGTTCCTTGTGCAAATGGACAAGCAGGATCACCAGATCGCGGTCGCCACGTTTCGTATTCGACAGGCTTTCACCAAAGGTGACGTCCAGCCCCTCGGCTGCAAATGTCTTCCGTATCTGGGCTCCTGTTTCCGCCGCAAAAATTTTGGACGCACGGCTGCTCACCACCGTAACTTTCGGCACGGTGCACTCAAACACGCGCTGAAGGCGGCGCCTGATCTCCAGCCGGCGCTCCGCACCTGGGCGTGGAATCACAAAGCGGTCGCGCACCGTCGCTTGCTCGATCACCGTGCGGTCGAGATTCGCGGTTTTCTGTTGATCGTGCTTGCGGAAAAATCCGACCGGCCAGCGTACTGTGGAAAGTCGCGCTCCGGCCTCCGCACAGCGCAGCCAAAACTCATAATCCATCGTGAAGTAGAGTCGCTCGTTCAGCAGCCCGCCGACTTTTTCCAGGATGCGCCGGGAGAATGCGACTTCCGGCTGGTAAAAATAATGCCCCTTCAACCAGTAGTGGAAAATGTCTCCGAGGCACTCGGTGTTGAACGTGGCTTGTGTGACAGCGGGCAGATTGATGCATCCGAACTGGCGTCCCTTGTGCTCGCAGCAGAAGCCTGCAATCAGATCTGCGCCGTCCTCGATCCATGCCAGTGCGATCATGAAAAGCGCGCCGGGACCGAGTTGGTCGTCGGAGTTCACCCAAAGGATGATTTCGCCCGTGGCGAGCCGCAGGCCCTTGTTGATGGCTTCGGTCTGGCCTTTGTCCTTTTCGACGATGAGCTTCGTCACGCGCGATTCGTAGCGGCGCAGGATGTCCACGCTACAGTCCGTGGATTCACCGTCCACCACGATGTATTCGAGCGCGGGATAATTCTGATTCAACACCGAGAGCAGCGTCTCCTCGACATAGGCTTCCTGATTGAACGAGGGCGTGATGGCCGTAATCTTCGGCCACGCCCCGCCGGACGGTTTCATTTTCTCGAACGCCTCAGACAAATCGAACTTCGCACGCGGCCACGTCGTTCCGTCTTCCATGGGCCAGAGGATCCGGGCCGCCTCATCGGAATAGAGCCGCGTAGCACCCGCGAGCAATTGCATCGCCGCGCTCGCATCACCGCGCGCCATTGCGGCAAATGCAAGGTTGAAGCGTGCCGCCCAGCCCGTGTTGTTCCGACTCCGGCTATCCGCGACCATCGCGAGCCGCCAGCACACTTCGGCGCGGAAACGGTCGGCCACCGCGGCAAATCCGTTGCCCGCGTGAGTTAGGAACGTTGCAAGGCTCAGCGCGTCGGAAAACGGGATTGCCGACGCCGACGAAACGATCGAACGCAGCAGCCGTGCAGTGAATCCCTGCAGTTGCTCCGAGGTGAAATTAAGTTGCCTCAGTGCGGCATCGAGGCTTGCAAACGCAGTGTCAGGAGCATTTCCGCCACCGAGGGCCTCGCAGATTCGCAGATGCGTCACCGGTGTGATCCGTTGCGCCGCACCCGCATCGGCAAGAAATCCGATGAAACGTTTCATCATCACCGGGTGCTTGCAATTCGCCTCTGCGCGACTGCAGTAGAAATTCATCAGGTCGTTCAGCGCGATGCCGTCCGAGGGAAATACCGAGACGAGGTGGCCGAGCCGTTCCTCGGCGAGTGCATGGCGTTGCTGTTCCCACGCGGACTTTGCGATCGCAAGGTTCACCGCATAGTCGTCCGGCGCGAGCGCGAGCGCATTCGTTTCGTGCTCCGCGGCCTCGGCCCTATTGCCCACACTGAACGCGAGCTGCATCAGCTCGACATGCAACCGCGCGCTCGAAGGATCCGCATTGAGTCCCTCAGCCAAGATTCTGTGCGCCTGATTCGTCCGGCCAAGCGACTTGAGCGCATTCGCAAGCTCAATGCGCAGCGACGTTTCATCATGTGCCTCAGCGTGGATCGCTGGGCCGTCTTTACCGCCTGCCTGCTTCTCGTTTTGCTTCGACGGAGTCCCGCGCTCCTGAAGTGAATAAATCACACAGACATCCTCCTCATTCACAATCTGCCGGTAATGGGCGTCCAGATGTGCGCGAAAATCGCCGTAGAACTCCAACCACCACAGCGCAGTTGCTGGAAAAATGAGATGCTTCGCACCATCTGCGCGCACTGCCTCGATCTGCGTGATCGCATCCGCAGACGTGGCTGGATGGTGCCCGGAGTAGCTGCCGTCGGCGTTGCGCGGGAAATGCCAAGCGGGCCGACCATCCAGTTTTAACAGTTCGACGTCACCCTTGTTCACCACAGCCACCGTCGTGTCCGCCGGCAGCGTGGTGCGCACGATCTCACGGATGCGCGCGATGAGATCGTGATAAGCGGTCAGCTTGTTCGCGTCAAATGCATGGGCGTCCGCGGCTCCCTGCGCGATGCCGCGCTCCCCAATCATGCGACGCGCTTCGGCGAGAGAGGCCCTCAGTTGCTCATACACACCGATCGCAGGCACCTTGCGTGCGCCGCGTTCGGGGCCAGGCACGGTTCGCGTCGCACCACGCTTTTGCGAGCTTCGATTTTTCATTTTCATGTTCGGGGTCTTCGCGCCGTGTGTGGTACGGGTTTCGTATTCACCACTGCGGTTGCAAGGGGAATGCGCGACGGGAGGAAGCACGACGGAAGTGCAGCGAGACAACCTTCCGCCAGCGCGGTGTTGCAAGGCTCATGTTTGGTCGCGGGATTAAATCCTGTTTATTCACTCACCGCTCACCCGGCTTTGCGTGCTGAATCCGAAAGCCGATCTCCTTTCCCTCGTACGCCATGTAGCAGAGAATCGCATACACGAAGAGCGCGATGCCCGTGCTCTCCATGAATTCACCGAGGTTGTCGATGAGTATGTATCCCACTGTGTCGTCACCGTATTTTCCGGCAAACCAGTTCACAAATTTCTCCACGCCGACCGCACCGCCGACGTAAATCGTCCCCGACACCATGAAGAGCACGGCGATCCGCCGGGGCAGCCGCCTGAGGAATGGGATGTAGGACAACCCGAAGACGGCGAGCAGCGGGAGATAAACCCAAAACCATCCTGTCTTGTCCGATTCGGTCTGGCGTAGATTGGCGATCGTAATTGCGATGGTCGTCTCATGGATCTGCGCGACTTCATCCGTGCCGAGGAAAAGGAAGATCAGCCCAAGTGCGAGCCAATGCCCCCGGTGCGGCTCCTTGCGCTGCAGCTTGCCACGCCAGACGATGAGCAGAAGTACGGCTGCGAGCACGAGTTGGAGGCCTTGGTAAAAGTTCGCGATGTTTCCCTCCTCGACAAAATTGAACTGCCGCACAAAGGGCCAGAGGAACGGGTTCCTTGTGCCATGTTCGCCGCCGCCGTCGAATTTCAGCTCGAGAATGTCGCCGATGATCGCGAGAGCGGACATCACGACCGCGATGATGCCGAGGAAGACGCCCGTCTTGCGCGGCTGGATGGTAAACGTGGCATTCATGGTAAGGATTCGATTTTAGGATTTGGCACGTGCGATACCGAGCTCATCGAGCATTCGCCCGAGAACTACGTCATGGCTAAAACATTCGCGCGCGACTCGCCGCGCTGCGGCGCACTGCCCCGCGTAGTCGCGGTTGATCGTGTCAATCGCCGCGAGGATATCGTCCATAGTGGAAAAGCCGAAAAGTCCGTCGCCCGTCGGCAGCACATTGCTGAAGCCGGTCTCCTGCGTGATCACTGGGCGGCCTGCGGCGAGATACGTCGCGCTACGGTCGCTGAACCAGCCGCTGCGCAACCGCACGTTCTGGTCCTTCGCCACGGTGAATTCGCCGCGCGAAGCCGCGATGAAGCGGCGGTAGCTGTCCGCGTCACACGATACATCAAGGCCTTGGCGTACGTGCCAGCCGTGGCCTTCGAGCATCGCTTTGTCCGCGTCGGTGTAACTGGAAAGCGCGAGTTCGATCGGCTGCGTTGTGCGGCGCGGTAGTTCGATGAATTTCAAAAACTCAAAGTGCTTGCTCCAAGTGTAAGTCTGTCCACGGAACTGTACGGGACGCCAGTATTGTGCCCAGTTGCCGATGGTGGTCAGGCGTTCGCCGCCGGTGGGCGTGGAGTCCCACAGCTTGCACACTACGGGCTGGCGCGTCGGGCGGAAATGGAACTGCGTCGGCGTTGGCAGATCGCAGTCGGGATTGCCGATGTTTTCACCGAAGGTGAAAAATGCGCAGTGCGGCGCGAGAAAGTCCGCGGTCTCCTTCACACCGTCGTGCAGTTCGATCTGGAGCTGCACCGGATCCGTCTCGACGTAGGCGAGCCGGCCCGTCGCCGTATGCTCGGGCAGCGGGACCGTGCCGCCGTGGAGATTGATGATGAAGTCGGCATCCGTGAACAGTGCCCGGAGTTGCGTGTCGCTCATGCCAAAACAGCGTGGCTCCGGCTCGTGCAGTGCGTGGAAGCACCAGCGGTCGCCAAGATCAAAACGGCTCAACACGCGATCAATGAACGCGGACGCTCTCGCCGAACCGTCGCACTCCTCGGTCTGCATGAACATGGACGGTGTGCGCGCGTGCTGTTCGACGTAGTAGGCGTCGCAGCCGAGGCCTTCGAGGCCGACGAGGTAATGCACCGTTTGCCAGACGACTCCGGCGACGGGCATTTTCGTCATCATGCCGAGAAGGACGATCTTCGGGCGACGGCGCAGGTTCATGGCTGCTGCGTTCCTCCCGATGAAAGCCGCGTGCGCCGTTTCGCCTGCAAGATCTGTAAATCGGAGAGCTGTTTATAGAGGCCGTCGCGCTGGAGCAATTCGTCGTGCGTGCCGCGCTCGACGATTTCACCGTGGTGCAGGACGAGGATCTGATCGGCATGTCGGATGGTGGCGAGCCGGTGTGCGATCATGAAAGTGGTGCGGCCCTGCATGAGCCGATCCAGCGCGTCGAGTATCACGGCCTCAGTTCGCGAATCAATTGCCGATGTCGGCTCGTCGAGGATTAGGATCGGCGCGTCTTTCAAAAACGCCCGCGCCACCGCGATGCGCTGTCGTTCGCCGCCGGAAATCTGCGCGCCGCGTTCACCGAGTGGCGTGTCGTAGCCCTCGGGCAGTTTGCTGATGAAGTCGTGCGCGTTTGCGTTTTTCGCAGCGGCGATAATCTCATCCATCGTCGCATCAAGCCGTCCGTAGCGAATGTTTTCGACGATGCTGGCGGAGAAAAGCAGCGGCTCCTGCAGCACGATGCTGATCTGATCACGCAGCGACTTGAGGGCGATTTTTTGGGTGTCCACTCCGTCGAGCAGGATGCGACCGGACTTTGGATCGTAGAAGCGCGGCAGGAGGCTGATGAGCGTTGTCTTTCCAGCGCCCGTTGGTCCGCAAATGGCTACGACCTGTCCGGCTTTCGCGGAAAAGGAAACGCGTTTCAGCGTATCAACGCGGCCCTTGTAGCTAAACTCGATTTCCTCGAACGACACATCTCCTTTCGCGCGCCCGATTTCAAGCGCGCCAGGCGCGTCGTGGATCTCCGGTTCAGTGTCCAGCAGGCCGAATGCAATGCGCAGGCTCACGACCTGATCTTGCAACGCGCCGATGGTGGTGCTGATTGCCTCGAGCGGCGAATACACGGCGGCGATGTAGGCGATGACGATGAGCAGATCGCCGACGGTGAGTTTTCCCTGCAGCGCCTGCCAGCCACCGTAGCCGAGCACGAGCGAGGAGCCGATGGTTGTGATCATATTCACCGCGAGCGCAAAAATTGTCTGCCGGATCGTGAGCCGGATGCGCGCATTTACCGCGCGCTCGCCCTGCTCGCGGAAGCGCCCGTATTCGTGCGTCTCACGACCGAACGCGACGATGACGCGCAGCATCGAGATCGCCTCGTGGATAATGGAAAGCGACTCGCCTTCCATGCCCTTCACCATCATGAGGCGGCTCTGGATGCGCGTCGAATAATAGAGTACGGAGAAATAAAGGAACGGCACCACCGAGAGCGAAAGCAGCGCGAGCACCGGGTTGATTTTGAAAGTTATCCAGAACATGCCCGCGAGGCTGATTGCGCTCTGCGCGAGCGGCTGTGCGGCCATCACGACGCCCGCCGCCGCGTCAGCTTGGAAATTGATCGCGTAGATGAGTCCGCCTGCGCGGCGCCGATCGTGGAAAGCCATCGAGAGCCGCTGCGCGTGCGCAAAGAGATCACCTCGGAAATCGAGAATCATCCGCTGCTCGAAGCTCGTGGTGACGTAGCTCTGCAGCACGGTGATGCCGTGGTGCAACAGCGTGATGAGCAGGCTTGCGACGACGACCGCTGCGAGGAGCGTGGATTTTTCCCTTGCGGAAAACCCGGTGAGCCGAGCGAGGATGCGGGGCAGCGGTTCAGCGCCAAGGACATTGTCCACGATGATTTTCAGAGGCCACGGCGCGAGCAGACCGCTGAGTGCCGCGAGTACCGTGAGCACCGCGGAGGCGGTCGCGAACCGCCAGTACGGACGGAGATAGGCCAGTGCGCGCAGCAGGTGTTTCACGGTGCGATGGCGGGCAGGCCGCGGGTGGGATGCACGGTTGCGCGCTGGGAAAAATCAGGCGGGCTCGGCATGGAGGGGTGTTCGTTTGCGCTGCATGGCGAGGCCCACTGTGAAGGCCGCCAGCGGCAGGACAAAAGCGGGAATCGAACGGTAACGGAAAATCCATTCGGGTGCGCTGCCCTGATAGCCGAGTGTGAGATAGAGGGTCATTGCACCTGCCGACAGAATCATCGCGAGGCGCGCGGGCAGACGGCCGGGCGCAAGTGCGCCGAGTGCGAGCGACCAGTTTACATACCACGGCCAGATTTCCGTGATGATGAAAAAATACGACCCGAGCAGCGAGGCGCATGACCATACAAGGAACTCGGTGAAGTTGCGCGTGCGCCATGCGGCGAACAGCCCGAACAGCGCGAAGCCGAGCCATGTCGCGACACGGAGGACCGTGTTCGCCGTGCGGACTGTGCGCTGCTCGATCACAGGCTTCTCACGTTCGCGGGCGAAGGCGTCGCTGTCCGCGAGCGCGGGGTGTTTCGATTCATCCCAGCCCGCGCCGGTGAAGTAAGCCATTTGCCGCGTCGTCGGGTCATACACGCGCAACCAGTCCGTTTTGTCAGGGGCGATGAGCAGCAGGTGCTCGCCCGGCTCCGCGCGGCGGAGCACAGGCGCAGTCGTCGCCTTTGCGCCGCGCAGTTCGGCGCCTTCGCGCAGCCGCAGCCAGTACGGGTAGAAGTAAACCGACACATTCGCCGACTCGGCCTCCTCGCCCGCGGCGACGCGCAGGCCTTTGAAAATGAGCTCGTGAAAATTGTTCATGTAAAAATCCGGCGCGGTCGCCGAATGCGCAACGGGCACGTCGGTGTCCGCCTTTGCGAGATGAAACAGTGCGAGCGCCACGGCACCCGCGGGAATCGTGCTCCGCAGGACAAAGCCGATGCGCCCGCGCCACGTCTTCGCCTCGCGCAGCACGAGCAGCATGTATAGCGGCACGAGCATGCCGGTGAGGAATTTCACGAGCGCGGAGAGCGTGAGCGCCATCACCGCGCCCGCCTTGCGGCCGCGCAGGTGCAGCCACACTCCGAACGCGACGAGCGCGAGCATCACCGGGTCGTTGTGCCCGCTCAGGCCGGTCTCCATCACGAGCAGCGGATTCCAGAGGAACAGCACGAGGCCGCGCGTGGCGTTTTCCGGCGAATACTTCCGCAGGGAACTCCAGATGAGCCCCGAGGTGGCAAGCGCGAAGGCGATCGAGACGAGCCGGAAGACAAGCACTGTCGCGCCGAGGCGTTCACCCGTGCACCACGTCGCGCCCGCGGAGATGAGCGTCCACACCGGGCCATACCACGACGGGACGTATTCGAGGCCGTATTGGATGTAAAATGGATCGGTGTCTGGGAACGGCATCGTCGCGCTGTACGGATTGCCGCCGTATTCCGACATGGTGCGGCCATACATCGCATAGGCGAAGATGTCCGTGGAAAACATCACCGGCGACAGGACGTAGCCGAGCATCGCCGCGGCTCCGACGGCGAAGACGAACGCCTGCACCTTCAGCGACTGCACATTTCGCAGCGCGCAAAATGCCCTTGCGTAAACCGCGAAGAGCCCCACGCACACGATTGCGAACGGGGCGCAGGCGCGCCACTGCCCAGTCGCCGTCTGGAGCACGTGCAGCGATTCCTTCGTCGGTATCGGGATCCACGGGAAAAGTTCGCCCGCAAAGCTCGGTTCCGCCTGGGACAGCCGCGCAGCGGCCAAAGGCAGCAGCAAATGCAGGCCAACGAGCATCGCGGCGGAAAGCCCGGGGAAAAACTTGCAACGGTGCCCCATGGTTTCAGGGGCAGCCGCATCGCCATCAGAATGGTTCATCTCGAAATAATGCAGACGATTGCATCCCGGACTCGCATCGCCCCGCAGGGCGCGCCGCCTGCCGGCAAACCCTCTGGGTTCGCTCGCCGAGGCATCCTCAGTTGCAAAGGGGCTTTTTTCATTTCCTGGTAAGATGGAGGCAGAACGCTTTCTGCGGGGGAGGGCGAAGGGGAGACTGCGTTCTGCACCGACGCAGCCACGTCAATCTTATTGGTACGTGTGGAGTTGTTTTCGGGGGAAAACTGGGTGAAACCCTCGGTTAATCCCGGAACTGCCTGCTGATAGCCGTCGGGCAGCATGTCCATGGTATTGAAAAAAGTGGTGGTTCCCGCGTGGCAGACATATTCCCATTTGGCCTCGGTCGGCAGGCGGCAGGGCTTGTCTTCGCTCTTGGAAAGCAATTGGCAGAAAGCATTGGCATCATCCCGGCTGGCATTTGCCACGGCGTCATCGTCCTCGGAATCCTCCTTCGACGGTCGCAGCGAACGGTGAGGCGGATCGAACTGTTCGTAATGGGCGTTGGTCGCTTCCGTGACACCCATGAGGAACGGATGGGTGATCTTCACCCGACGCACGGGTGTTTTATCCCAATCGGCGCCGGTATCCTTTTCCTTGCCCCATGGAGCCTTGAAGGACTTCTGCCGCTCGGCCTGTCCCATCTGGAAGGTGCCTGTGGGGATTGACGACAGTGTGATGCCTATCGAGTTGGCGTGGGCTTCACCGGCATGGATTGGGTGCGGCGCTGGGGATGGCGTCTGTGCCATGGAAACCAAGGCCACTGAAGGGAACAAACTCAGGATACAAGGGGCCATTTTGATGCTCATAGGATTATCAAAAGTGGCTATTTGAGGTGGTAGCTGGGAAATCATCTGTGCGAAATGGGGACGCGGGCAGCCCGGCGCCGTTGTACAGGTTGCATGTTGGATTGTCGGCCCAGGCATAGCGTACCGCGACGGGGGCCGGCACCTTGTCCGACCAGACTTGCACGGAGTCGCCGTCGATCTTTGCGTCGGCCCAAACCCACTTGTGATCTTTGCCGCAAATGGCGAATCCCTCCAATTCGCCATTGGGACTGTTGCGAATGAGCGGTGCGGTTTCCCCGGTTAGGGTTTTCACATTGTATGTGAGGGGGAGCTTTCCGGCCACGAGGCCACCATCGGTGTTCCTGAACTTGACCCGCGCTTTGCCGGCTTCGATGGCGATGGAATCGTAAACAGGACCGGAGCATGGAACTGGCTGGCCGTAGTGTCTGGCTTCCGCGATGAGAAAAAGGCGGTGAGCGACGGTTTTCTTATCGCGGAAATGCAGGTCTCCTGCCTCTCCCAAGTCAATCGTGATGGCCTGCGCGGTGTCCGGCAGCGCGAGTGCCAAAGACTGGGACTCGCGCAACTCCGCCCATGCTGATTCCGCAGGCACGGATAGCTTCGGGTTGTTATTGCACACCTGGCAGAAATAGAAGGGGAGGTCGTCCCGTTTCCATTTTTCCCGCCAGCTTTTGATTAGCGCCGGAAATGCGATGCGATACTGGTAGGCGCGCTTTACGTTGCTTTCGCCCTGATACCAGAGAACCCCGGCGATGGAGTAGCGGACGAGTGGGTGGATCCTGGCGTTGTAGAGGCTGCCGGGCAGCATTTCTGGCAGCCGGTATGTCATCAGCGGCACGGAGTCCATTGCGTCCGGGGAGAGTTCGGGAAACGCGCGCTCCACTTTGGCGAACCATTTCCCATCCAAAACGATCGGTCCCGCCCACAGTGCCCTGCCGGGAATGGCGAGCGGAGAGGCTGGCGAATAAATGCGGATGGCGAGCGTATTCTTCCCGGCGCGAATTTGTTCCTGCGGCACCGCGAAATAGCAGGGGAAATCCCTGCCCGGCGATTGCGCATAAGTCACTTCCTCCAGTTTTCTGCCATTCCAATAGACCTGCCAGTAACCCTCCAGCGGACCAATCATGATCTTGAAACCCTGGCGGGCCAGTAAAGCCGGGACTTCAATGTCGTGCCGGATCCAAAATACTCCGCTCGAAGGAAAGCCCGATTCGGAAACCTTACCCGGAAAGTTCACAGCGACCCAGTCTGAGGTGGAAATATTCTCGCCTGCGTAATCGGCGAGGTTCGGGCACGGTTTGTCCTCGCGCCCGTATTTCTTTAGCCATGCTCTGAAGTCAGTTGCGAAATTTGCCTTTTTGATCGGGTATTCTTCCGCGTTCTTGCGCAAGGCTGCAGCGGAGACTTGGAAGGGATCGAGTCGGTCGAGCGCGTCCGCCGGGATCCAGGGCTCGATATAGGTGCCTCCCTGGGAGGCATGGATGATACCCACGGGCAGTTTTCGCTCCTGTTGAAGTTCCTTTCCAAAATAGTAGCCAATCGCGGTAAACTCTCCCGAGGTCTTGGGACCGGCGACAGTCCAATTCCCCTCGCAATCCTCCACGGGCCGATTGGCCCCGGCTCTCTTGACCAAAAACTGGCGGAGAAAAGGGTTTGCCGATTTGGCGATCTCAGCATCCGCGTCCGCAGTGACTCTCAGCGGAAGCTCCATGTTGGATTGGCCTGATGCCAGCCAAACCTCTCCGACGACCACGTCCTGAATCACAATCCGGTTTTTGCCCTCCACCGTTAATTCGAAAGGGCCGGCAGCCGCGTCCTTCAAATCCAGGCTGACCCTCCATCGGCCATCTTGAAGCGTCAACGCACGAGCGATTTTACCCGCCATAGTGACCGAAACTTCTTCGCCTGGGTCCGCCTTGCCCCACACAGGAACAGACTCTGATTTCATCAGAACCGCGTGCTCTGAGAAAATTGACGGAAGCCGGACATCCGCCCGCAGGGTCCGCGG
>Ga0075030_100001198_pt1 | contig 23229 bp, 23 predicted proteins | sample LitLauG_LLR_2012_FD_71393 | JGI IMG/M metagenome (GOLD analysis project Ga0075030, IMG submission 71393) | Freshwater sediment microbial communities from Pennsylvania, USA - Little Laurel Run_MetaG_LLR_2012 | ecosystem: Environmental > Aquatic > Freshwater > Creek > Sediment | place: USA...
AGCGGCGGGCGGGTGGCGAACTACCTGGTCGATCTCCATCTCAAGCTGGCGTTCCCGCTCATCAACCTGATCGTGGTCATGATCGGCGCCTCGCTCGCGACGCGGCTGCGCATGCGCAGCGCCGCGCTCGGCTTCGGACTCTCGGTCGGCATCGCGTTCGTGTTCTACGGATTCATGCGCACCGGCCAGGCGCTCGGGCACAACGGCGCGCTCCCGCCGTATGTGGCGGCGTGGATGGCCGACGCGGTGTTTGGCGCCGTGGGCAGCGTGATGATGTGGCACGCGCAGAAGAGCTGAGCGCGCGCCGCGGCCTCAGAGGAACGCGACGTCGCGGCGCGAATCGAGCGCCGCACAGAAGTCCACGTCGGCGGCGAACGCCGGTCCCAGGCGCCTGAGCGCCCGGCCGTGCGAGCTGCCCTCGAGCACCGCGCGCACACCGGCCGCATCCCGCGGCGCCAGGGCCGGCGCGCAGATCGCGGCGGCGCCCTCGAGTCGCGCACCGCGGCGCTCCCAGGCCGCGCACAGCCAGCCGGCGCACGCGGCGTCCTCGAGCGCGAAGGACCGCAGCTGCCCGGCGCACACGATCAGCACCCACGCCTCGCGCTCGAGCTGATCCACCACCGCCGTGACGTTGAGGAAGGACGCCAGCGCGATCTGTCCGGATCCCGCGAGCGAGCGCAGGGCGCGCGAACCGTTCGTCGATGCGAAGGCGAGCGTGCGGCCCGCCACGCGCTCGCGCGTGTACTCGAGCGGCGAGTTGCCGAGATCGAAGCCCGGCACCTTGCGGCCGTCGCGCTCGCCGCACGCCAGCACGCCGTTCGAGCGCGCGCGAAACGCCAGGGCTTCCTCGGGGCTCGCGAGCGGCACGACCCTGGCCGCGCCGTTGGCGAGCGCCACCGTGAGCGTGCTGGTGGCGCGCAGCACGTCGATCGCGACGCCGGTCCAGCGCGCGCGATCGGCGGGCCAGCCGGGCGGAACCGGGCGCGGCGAGCCGTCATCGCGCGGCACCCACTCCACGCGCACGCGCATCACGCCTCAGGCGTGGGCGGTTTCGGGCTTGAGCAGCGCCTCGACGAAGTGGGTGTCCAGATCGCCGCGCTGGAAGCGCTCGTGTTTGAGCGCCAGCTGATGGAACGGAATCGTGGTGCGGATGCCCTCGATGATCATCTCCTCGAGCGCGATCTCCATGCGCCGGAGCGCCTCGGGGCGGTCCTTCCCGAACGCGATCAGCTTCCCGATCATCGAGTCGTAGTAGGGCGGCACCGTGTAGCCGGCGTACGCATGGCTGTCCATGCGCAGCCCGGGGCCCCCGGGCTTGTAGAAGTACGTGATCTGGCCCGGGCTCGGCCGGAAGCCGTGCTCGTGATCCTCGGCGTTGATCCGGCACTCGATCGCGTGCCCGTTCCACTCGACGTCTTCCTGCTGAAGCGAGAGCGGCTCGCCGGCCGCCACACGGATCTGCTCCTTCACGAGATCGAGCGCGGTCACCTCCTCGGTCACCGGGTGCTCGACCTGGATGCGCGTGTTCATCTCCATGAAGTAGAACGAGCCGTCCTGGTCGAACAGGAACTCCATCGTGCCGGCGTTGACATAGCCGATCGAGCGCGCGCCGCGCGCCGCCAGCTCGCCGACCTTGCGGCGCTGCTCGGCCGACAGGAAGGAGCTCGGCGCCTCCTCGATCAGCTTCTGGTGGTTGCGCTGGACCGAGCACTCGCGCTCGCCGAGATGGATGAGGTTGCCCTGCGAGTCGCCGAACAGCTGGAACTCGATGTGCCGCGGCCGCGCGATGTACTTCTCGAGGTAGACCGCGTTGTTGCCGAACGCGGCGCCGGCCTCGGCCTGCGCGATGCCGAAGCCGCTGCGCAACTGCTTCTCGTCCCACGCCACGCGCATGCCGCGCCCGCCGCCGCCCGCCGAGGCCTTGATGATGACGGGGTATCCGATCGAGCCCGCCAGTGACTGGGCCTCGTCGAGGCTCGCGAGCTCGCCCGGGCTGCCCGGCACGACCGGCAGGCCGGCGTCCCGCATGGTGCGGCGGGCGACCGACTTGTCCCCCATCTTGCGAATCATCTCGGGGGTGGGCCCGATGAACTTGAAGTTGCACGACGCGCACACCTCGGCGAAGTGCGCGTTTTCGGAGAGGAAGCCATAGCCGGGATGGATGGCGTCGGCTCCGGTCACCTCGGCGGCCGAGATCAGCCGTGGAATGTAGTTGTAGGACTGGGCGGGCTGCGGCGGGCCGATGCAGACCGATTCGTCGGCCAGGCGAACGTGCAGGCTGTCGCGATCCGCGGTGCTGAAGACCGCGACGGTCGAGATCCTGAGCTCGCGGCAGGCGCGAATGACTCGCAGCGCGATTTCACCCCGGTTGGCGACCAGAACCTTTCGAAACATGAATCTCCGAACGTCAGATCAGGTCGCCGATGCCGGCCCGACCGCTTCCCAGCGTCGAGCCCACGCCGCGCGCCAACGAGCCGCCTTCCTTCTCGGCGATGTCCATGGCCTTCCACGTGCGGTCGGAGGTGCTCGAGATCCCCTTGAGCTTGAGGCTCAGCTCGTTCGGATTGTTGCAGTTCTTGAGCGCCTCTTCCTCGGTGATGAGCCCCTCGCGCATCAGGCCCAGCACCGCCTGATCGAACGTCTGCATGCCGTACTGCGTCATGCCCTCGGCGATCACCGAGTGCAGAAGCGGCGTCTTGTCCGGGTTGAGGATGTACTCGCGGATGGTCGGTGTCGACACCATGATTTCGACCGCCGGAACGCGGCCGCTGCCGTCCTGGCGCGGGATCAGGCGCTGCGAGACCACCGCGTGCAGGTTGGACGAGATCGAGAGCCGGATCTCGTCGTGCTGGTGCGGCGGGTAGAACGAGATGATGCGCTGCAGCGTCTGCACCACGTCCGTGGTGTGGAGCGTCGAGAGCACCAGGTGCCCGGTATCGGCGGCCATCAGCGCCGTGCTCATGGTCTCGAGATCGCGGATTTCGCCCACCAGGATGATGTCGGGATCCTGGCGGAGCACGTAGCGCAAGCCGTCGATGAACGACTGGGTGTCGAGCCCCACCTCACGCTGGTGGATGAACGACATGCGGTCGCGATGCAGGAACTCGATGGGATCCTCGACCGTGATGACGTTGCGCGTCGTCACCTTGTTGAGCGCGTCGACCATGGCGGCCAGCGTCGTGGACTTGCCCGAGCCGGTGCGTCCGGTGACCAGGATCAGGCCACGCGGCGAGAACGCCAGCTCGCGGACCACCGGCGGCAGGTGCAGGTCGTCGATCGACGGCACCTCGACCGGCACGTGCCGCAGCGCGAGCGCGGGCGTGCCGCGCTGCATGAAGATGTTCGCGCGGAAGCGCGCCAGGCCGGCGACGCCGAACGCGAAGTCGATTTCGTTGTGGGTCGAGAAGTAGAGCCGCTGCTCGTCGTTGAGCAGTTGATCGCAGACCTCGCGCAGCTCCTGATTGTTGGGCGGCGGCTCGTCGAGCGTGTAGAGCACGCCGTCGACGCGCACGACCGGCGGCGTCCCCGCCTTGAGGTGCAAGTCGCTGCCGCGGGCCGCGATCATCTTTTCGAGCACGGTGCGGATATTCATGAAGCTCCTCGTCCGCCGGCTCTTCGCGGCGTCAGGCCGGATCCACCAGGAACAGTCGCTGTCCGAATTCCACCGGCTGGGCGTTCTCGACCAGGATGCGCGTGACGCGTCCCCGCATTTCGGATTCGATCTCGTTCATGAGCTTCATGGCCTCGATGATGCAGACCGTCTGTCCGACCTCGACCATGTCGCCCACTTCCACATAGGGGTCCGCATCGGGCGCGGGGGCCCGGTAGAACGTTCCCACCATCGGTGAAGTGATCGCGGCGTGAGTCTCGGCGGGCAGGGCTGGCGCCGCGGGCGCAGAGGCCGCTGGGGCGGCCGGACCCGAGGCGGCGCGAGCCGGAATCACCACGCTGTCGGTGGTTGCGGCGCTCGCCGCGATCCGGACCGTGCGGCCGCTCGAGGTCAGCTCCAGCTCCCCGATGCCGGTCTTCTGCACCAAGCGGATCAGCCGCCTGATCTCGGCGAGCCCGATCCCCCCAAGCATCACGTCCCTGCCATTATCGGAGCGTCTTGGCCCCGACTTGACGCTTTTGGGCTCCGCGCGGCGCGGCGCGCCAGGGGCGGGCTTACGCCGGCCGGCCATGCGAGAGGTGCTCCGCCAGCCCGCGCAGGGCCAGCCCGTAGCTGCCGGGACCGAAACCCTGGACCACGGCGAGGGCGGCGCTGGAGATGAACGAGCGCTGCCGGAATGCTTCGCGGGCCTGGGGGTTCGACACGTGGACCTCGATCACGGGGAGTCCGGCGGCGCGCACCGCATCGCCGAGCGCGACACTCGTGTGAGTCAGCCCCCCGGGGTTCAGGAGCGCTCCGTCGAATCCGCGTTCGCGGGCTCCGTGGAGCGCGTCGATCAGCACGCCTTCATGATTGCTATGTAGCGATTCCACATCGCAGCCCAGCTCACGACCGAGTGCTTCGAGCTGTCGTCGGATGTCTTCGAGCGAGTGCGTGCCGTAGATTTCCGGCTCGCGGCGGCCGAGAGCGTTGAGATTGGGACCGTGCAGGACCAGGATGCGAGGCATCGAGCCCTCACCAGAGAGGCCCGCCCTAGGGTCGGGCCCCGGCTTCGATCAGCACCGCCCGCAGCAGCCGGCCGGAAACCAGCCGCGGCACGCTAGCATGGCCCACACGGGGCGTCAACACCCAGCGCACCTCGCGCGCGACGTCATCGAGCGCGTCGGCGCGCGCCGCTTCGCCGCGCGATTTCTCGCGCGCGCGCGCGCCTCCGCCGGCGCCGGCGGCGAGCCTCTTCTTGTCGGCGCGCATCGCGCGAACGAGGTCGGAAAGGCGCGCGCCGCGCAGGCTGCGCGGCAGCGCGAGCCGATCGAGCACGCTCTCCAAGCGAGTGCGCGCGCGCGCATCGAGTCCCGCCGCGCGCTCCGAGAGCGCCGCCGCGACGCGCATGCCGACCGCGACCGCTTCGCCGTGCAGCACGCCACGGTATCCGCGCGCCGCCTCGAGCGCGTGCCCGAGCGTGTGCCCGAAATTGAGCGCGGTGCGTCCGCCGCCCTCCCGCTCGCGCTCGTCACGTGAGACCACGCGCGCCTTGACCGCGAGCGCGCGCGTCACAGCGGCCGAGAGCGCGGCGGGATCTCCGGCCGCCAGCGCCTCTGCGTGGCGCTCCACGAACGCGAACAGGCGGGCGTCGCACGCCATGCCCATCTTCGCGACCTCGGCGAGCCCGGCGCGGCGCTCGCGCGCGTTCAGCGTTTGCAGCAGCCGCGGATCCACGAGCAGCGCGAGCGGCTGATGAAACGCGCCCACGAGATTCTTGCCCGAGGGCAGATCGATCCCGGTCTTGCCTCCGAGCGCGCTGTCCACCTGGGCGAGCACGGTGCTGGGGACGCCGATCCACGGCACGCCCCGCAGCCAGGTGGCGGCCGCGAAGCCCGCGACGTCGCCCACCACGCCGCCGCCGAGCGCGATCACGACGTCGCGGCGCGCGAGCGCCACCGCGTCGAATGCGTTCCACAGCCGCTCGATCGTGGCGGGGCGCTTGCTGCGCTCGCCGTGGCCGATGACGATCAGTGTCGCGCTGACGCCCGCCTTGCGCAGCGAGCGCAGCGAGCGGTCGGAATAGAGCGCGGCGACGCGCTCATCCGCGACGAGCGCCGCGATGCGGGCGCCGCTCTCCCGCCGCACGAAGGCGCCCAGGCGATCGAGCGCTCCGGGAGCGATGTGGACGCGCGTGACGTGGCGCGCTCCCGGGTACGCGACGCGCAGATCGGACATGGCGCGGCAGTATCGCAGGGAAGCGCGCGGCGTGAAAGCCGGCGCGCTCAGCGCGAGGGCGTGGCGGAGCGGCTCTTCAGGTCCGCGAGCTCGCGATTCAAGCGCTGGATCTGGCGCTCGATCTCCTGCATGCGCGCCGACGGCGCGAGGCTGCCGTCGGCGGCCGGGCCGGTCGCCCAGGCCGGCACCGACTCCGGCGACTGGCCGAGCACAATGCGCCCGCTCATCTGATTCTGATCGCGCGCCCACACCAGGCGCACGGTGCTGCCGGGGCGCGAGGCCGCGACCCAGCGCGCGAGCTGCTCGGGATGCTCGACACGTTGATCCTCGAACGCCACGACCAGGTCGCCGCGCGTGAGGCCGAGCTTCTCGGCCGGGCTGCCCGGCACGACGCTCTCGACCAGCGCGCCGAGCGGAATGCGCAAGCCCACCTGGCTCTCGCTCTCGACCTCGACGACGCGCGTCGAAACCCCGAGCCAGCCGTAGGCGACACGGTGGCTCTGCCGCAGCTCTTCGTACACCGGCACGATGCTCTCCATCGGAAGGATGAAGCTCGCGCCGCCGGGCGCGCCCTCGTCCACCCCGCTGCGCGTGACGTCGGTGAGCCCGAGGTCGCCCTGCACCACGCCCACCAGCTCGCCGCTCGAGTTGAGCGCCGCGCCGCCACTGTTGCCGGGATACACGGTATTGCTGAGCTGCACGAGCGCGACGCGTGGATCACGCTCGTGATAGGTGACGCTGCCGACCGACTGCGTGTACTCGCCGCGGTAGCTCGTGCCGATCGTCATCACCCAGTCGCCGATCGCGGGCGGCGCGCCGGCGGCGATCCGCAGCGGCGTGAGGCGCAGATCCGGAACGCGCAGCACCGCGAGGTTCGAGATCGGATCCTCGCCCAGCACGGTCGCGGGCGCTTCGAGCCCGTTCACGGTGCGCACGCGAATCTGCTCGGCGCCGATCACGACGCTGAGTGTGGTGATGATCTCGTCCTCGCGCATCGTCACGCCGCTGCCGACGCGCGTGAGGATGCGGCGATCGAGGGGACGCTTGGTGGTGGCGGGCCGCTCGACGGTGCGCTGCGCGATCACCGTCACGACCGAGGGCCGCGCGCCGTTCGCGATCCGAGAAACATCGGCCTGAAGCGCGGAGAGCGTGGTTTGCGCGGCGGCGGGAAGGGCGAGAACCCCCGCGACCAGCAACGCGAGCGCCACACGCGCGCGCGCGCAGCCCGGGAGGCGGCGGGAGCGGGAGAGCGTGGGCACGACCATGGGGGGGCCTAGAACGTGATGACGGCTCGCTCGCCTTGAACGGCCGCCGCGGGCGGCGCCTGCCGCGCACGGGCGCGATGCGGCGCGACCGGATCGAGGATGAACTCCACGTCCTCGGTGTGGTCGAAGATTTCGTCCGAGATCTGCGTCGCTCCCGACTTGGCCGGTGCGCGCCGCGACGGCACCGGTGACGCCGGTTCGAGCGCGGCCGTGGGCACGCTCACGGTCGTCGCCGCGCGCGTGGCGATCCGCCCGCGATCGGAGGGCTTGAGCCACGGGAGCACGGCCGCGAACGCGAGCACGGCGAGCGCGGCGCCGGCGGCAACCGGCACCCAGCCCGGCTGAGCGCTCGGCAGACGATCGGGCGCCTCGGCTGCGCGATGCGCTCGCGCCACGACGCGCTCGACGAAGCCGGCGGATGCCTCCTCGCGCGGCAGCGAGCCGACCAGCTCGAGCGTGCGCGCGTATTCGTCGTATCGCTCACGGCAAGCGGTGCAGGAGGCGAAGTGAGCGTCCATCCACTCGCGCTCCGCCTGCGTGATCTCGTCGTCCCAGTAAGCCCCGAACAGGCTCCGAACCCGGCCGCAGTTCATGATGTGCCTTCTCGCCTCAGTAGCGGTTGGAGTTTGCGCTTCAACATCCCGCGGGCGCGGTTGATGCGCGAGCGCACCGTCCCGCCCGGGATGCCCAGCACCTGTGCGATCTCCTCGTAAGAGAGTCCTTCGATGTCCCGCAGCACCAGCGACAGCCGGTACTTCTCGGGCACTGCCGCGATCGCGCGCCCCACGGTGTCGCGCAACTGCTCGCGCTCCATCCGCGATTCGCGCCCTTCCGTCGGATCGGCCAGCTGAATCGCGCTGTCGTTCACCAGCTCCTGCAGCGCATCCAGGCTGAACCAGTTCCGCTTGCGCACCCGCCGCCGGATCTCGTTCTTCGCGAGGTTCGCGGCGATCGTGAACAGCCAGGTCGAAAACTTCGAGCCCCGGCGGTAATTCCTGCGGTGAACGAACACCCGCACGAACACTTCCTGCGCCAGATCATCGGCGCACTCGCGATCGTTGAGGATGCGGCTCACCAGATTCGTCACCCGGCCCTGGAAGCGCCTGACCAACTCCGGAAACGCCCGCTCGTCGTCCTCGGCGACACGCGCCATCAGATCTTCGTCGGAGAGGCTCACCACCGACGGCAGACCGGGCTCTCGATCAGGTGCCACGGCTAGGATCACCTCTCTGGCTTACCCCTCGCAGGGCGTGGAGTTCCATCGGGTTGTCACTCTTCTTCGAGCTTGGCCCGGACCCGGGTGTTGGAGGAATCCTTCTCGAGGCTCCTGCGGTAGAGCTTGCGCGCCAAGTCGTTGAGCTTGAGGTCCTTGTAGACGTCGCCCAGGTGCTCGCAGACGATCGGATCCCCGCCGGTCAGGGTGACGGCCCGCTCGAGCTGCGTGCGGGCCTCCACGAGGCGCCCGAGCCGGTAGAGCACCCAGCCCATGGAATCCACGAACGCCCCGTTGTCGGGCTCCTGCTCGAGCGCCCGGCGGATCATCTTCTCGGCCTCGGTCAGGTTGCGCGAGTGGTCGGCCATGAGGTAGCCGAGCGAGTTGAGGGCTTCCGCGTCGTCGGGATCGCGCGCCAGCAGCTCGCGCAGCGGCCGCTCGGCGCCCTCGAGATCGCCCAGCTTTTCACGGCAATAGGAGAGCTGAAGCGGCAGACGCGTATCGCTCGGAAAGCGCAGCGTGGCGGCGTTCCACACCGATTCGGCCTCCGCCCAGCGCTGAGCGCTCTGATAGACGGAGCCCAACAGAGCGTGGGTCTCGACGCTGTCGGGCGCGAGCGCGACGGCGGCGCGCGCGTGCTCGAGCGCGGCGACGTTCTGCTTCGCGAGCAATTGCGCGCGCGCCTCGAGCATCTCGCCGTGATAGTCGGCGGGGTGGGCCGCCGCCCAATGGCCCGCGAGCGCCACCGCGTCGCGCGTCTTTCCCGCGCGGACGAGCAGCGCCACCATGCGGCCGAAGAGCATAGGATCGTCGGGGTGATCACGCTCGAGCCGCGCGAGCAGATCCCGCCCGGCCTGCGGAGCGCCGGAGCTGAACGCCAGCTCGGCCTCGACCAGCATCGCGTCCGCGTCGCCGGGGCTCGACGCCGCCACGCGCTTCGCCTCACGATAGGCTTCGGCGAAGCGCTCCTGACGCGCCAGCAGCGTCACCATGCGCCGCCTCGTCATCTGATCGGAATCGTGCGCCGCCAGGTGCAGCCGGTAGCTCTCGATCGCGAGCGAGTCGCGCCCCAGCCCCTCGTAGATCCAGCCGCGCAGGAAATCCATGCCCGGCCGGTCGGGATTCAGGTCCGAGGCCTGCTCGATCGCGTTCTCGGCCTCGTCGAATCGGTCGCGTCGCGCGGCCAGTGCGGCGAGCTGGAACCACGCCTCGGCATCGTCGTCGCGCAGCGTCACGAGACGCTTGAGCGCCGACTCCTGAACGTCGGGAAGATTCGCTTCCTCGGCGACGTGCGCGAGGCTCTCGAAGTACTCGGCGCGCTCCGAATCCGCGGCGGTCGCGGCCTGCAGCGAGCTCAACGCCTCGCCGATCTGCCCCATCTGGAATTGCGCGGCGCCCCGGAGCCACAGCGCGCGCGCGTCGGTGGAATCGATCGCCAGCGCCTGGTTTGCGAACTCGAGCGAGCGCTGTGGATCGCCGGTGCGGGCCGCCAGCTCGCTGATGCGCCTGGCCACACCGGGCGCGTGCGGATCAGACGAGAGCGCCTGATAATATTCGCGAAACGCGCCGTCCGAGTCGCCCTGCTCTTCCAGCATGCGGCCCGCGACGTAGTGACGGAGCGCGTCGGAATTCTCGAGTCGTGCCGAGTCCGCATGCGCCGGGCGCGCCGCCGCGGACGCGCCAGCGGCGTGCGCCGGGGCGGGCTTCGAAAGGACGGCCACCAGGATGAGCGCGCGCGCAAGGGTGCAAATCATCAACTTCAAGGCTAGCACGGCGCATGGTACTAGTCATACGCGGCTGATTTTCCGGGGCTCGAGGGGCACGGGATGGAAGGGGCGAGCAGAAGGGCGCGGATCCTGGTGGTGGACGACGAGCCCGAGGTCGCGCGGGTGATCGCGCGCCTCGCCCAGTCGTTCGGCCACGAGGCGGTGGTGGCCGACTCGACCGAGGACGCCGTCGAGCGCTTCACCGCCGCGCCGTTCGACGTCGTCCTCACCGATTTGCGCCTGGGACGCGAGGATGGTCTCGCGCTGCTGCGCCGTCTGCACGAGCGCGCGCCCGACGTGCCGGTGATCCTCATCACCGGCAAGGCCTCGGTGGACTCGGCGATGGAGGCGATCCGCACCGGCGCCTACGATTACCTCGCGAAGCCGGTCGAGCGTCAGGCGCTCGGCGATCTCCTCAGGCGCGCGATCGACCGCCGACGCGCGGCGCATCAGGGCCGCCCCATCGTCGCGGAGGGCCTCGAGCCGCCGCCCGATTACATCGTCGGACGCACGCCCGCGATGATCGAGGTCTACAAGACGGTGGCGCGCGTGGCCGGGGGCCGCAGCAGCGTGCTGATCCTGGGCGAGAGCGGCACCGGCAAGGAGCTGGTGGCGCGCGCCCTCCACTCGCAGAGCTCGCGGGCGGAGCGCCGTTTCGTACCGGTCAACGTGTCCGCGATCCCCGAGGGCCTGCTCGAGAGCGAGCTGTTCGGACACGTGCGCGGCGCGTTCACGGGCGCGACCAGCGCGCGCCGCGGGCTGTTCGAGGAGGCCCACATGGGCACGCTCTTCCTCGACGAAATTGGAGATCTCTCCACCATGCTTCAGGCCAAGCTGCTGCGCGTCATCCAGGAGCAGAAGCTGAAGCCGGTGGGCGGCAACGAGGAGATCACGGTGGATGTCCGCATCGTCGCCGCGACCCACCGCAACCTCGAGGACATGGTGCGCAAGGGCACGTTCCGCGAAGACCTCTACTTCCGCATCAACGTGCTCTCGATCCCGCTCCCGCCGCTGCGCGAGCGGCCGGAGGACATTCCGCTGCTCGTCGAGCACTTCCTGCGCAAGTACGAGATGCACTCGCGCGTCGCGGCGCCGCGGCTGACGCCCGCGGCCATGACGCTGCTGCGATCGCACTCATGGCCGGGCAACGTTCGCGAGCTCGAGAACGTCATCGAGCGCGCGGTCCAGCTCTCGACCGAGGGCATGATCACGCCCGAATCGCTCGCGCCCGGAATCCGCCCGCCCGCGACCGGCGGCACCGGCGAGCTGCCGACGCTCGACGAGATGGTCGAGCGGTATGTGGCCCAGGTGCTCCGCCAGACCGGCGGGAACCGCACCTCCGCCGCCCGAATTCTGGGGATTTCGCGGAGAACTCTCCAAAGAATGGAAGAAAGGCGCAGGGAAGCGCAGAATCGCGCTTGATCGGACATTGTGTCGCGCTATGCGACATTGTGTCCCTTGGTCGCATCCGGCTGTGCGCCAACGCATTCCATAACCAACCCTCAAACGCGCGCGTCATACTGACGCATAACATCGGACGATCCGGGGCGACCCGCGCGCCTCGGGGCGGCCCATGGCCGGCTCCAGTCCGCTGCCAGGCAATGAGTTGGTGGGGTTGGGTTGCCTGAATCATGACCGCTGGCATGGATGGTGCAATGCATAGACCGCAGGAGTTCCCCGGCGCCAGCGCTTCATCGGATGTCTGGGATCGCATCTCGCGGCGCTGAGCCCCAGGGAACCCCGGAAGATTCTGTCGCCGTGACGTGAGAGCACGGAAGATCCGAGGGGCCTGCTCGAAGCGCCATCGGCGGCAGCGTAGGAGCGGGGAGCGAAAGCTCCCCGCTTCGTTTTTTTGGTGGTCGCGGGCGGCGCGCTCAGCGCGAGCCCGGACGGCGGATGCGGGCGCTGCGCCGGCCGAACTGCTGCGCGGCGCCGGGTACGGCCGGCGGCGCTGCCTTCTCCCGCGTCGAGCTCGAGTCCACCGCCTCTTCGCGATCGTGGCGGGCGGAATCCGTACGCGATCCACCCTCCTCGTCCGCTGGCTCATCGTGCTCGAGATCGTTCCACTCGGGCGGCGATGAGTCGGGGCTCGCGGCGCGCTCTGCCACTTCATCCGCCTCGTCGGCGGGCGTCCACTCCTCCGCCATGCTCTCGGAGCGCGGCTCGGAGCGGGCTTCGCGCTCGGGCGATCGTGGAGCTTCGCCAACGCCGCGCCCCTCCCAATCGTAGGGATCGACGTGGCGCTCTTCGAGCGGTCCCTCGGGCCGTCCAATCTCTTCGAACTCCTCATCCGGCGGCCGCCAGCGACGAGGGGGAAGCGCCTTCACGGGCCGCTCGGCGCGGGCGCGCTCCGGCTGCCCACCCGCCTCGGATGCCTCGCGCTGCCGCTCGTCGGACGGGGCCGACGCGCCCGGCTCGACGCCCTCGCGCGGCCTACGCCCCCGGCCCCCGCGTCTTCCCCGCCGCCTCGAGCGCCGCTCTTCGTGCGACTCGAGCGCCGGCTCATCCGTCGCTCGCGCCTCGTCCGGCTCCGCGAGTTCCACGTTCTCGAGGTACGTGCTCTCGTCCGTCTCCGCCTCGGGAGGCGTGTGATGCTCGGTCATTCGCGGGAGCGCGCCGGCCTGATCCAGCGCGGCGCGTGCCGCCGCCTGCTCGGCCTCCTTCTTGTTCCGGCCCCTTCCCGATCCCAGCACGCGCCGGCCCACCATCACGTCCACATTGAAGTGCTTCGAGTGGTCGGGGCCGTATTCGCTGCGAATGCGATAGACCGGATGCGTGTGATAGGTGCTCTGCACGTACTCCTGCAGGTGGCTCTTGTAGTTGACGTGGCGCTCATCCGAGGTGATGGCGCGCGAGTCGCGCAGCAGCCATTGGACGATGAAGCCGCGGGCCGGCTCGAAACCCTGATCCAGATAGATCGCGCCCAGCACCGCCTCGAACGCGTCGGCCAGGATCGAGAGCCGTTGACGCCCGCCGGATTCCACCTCCGAATGGCTCATGAGCACGAAGCGGCCCAACCCCATCGCGAGCGCCCGTCGGGACAGGATGGCCTTCGAGACCAGCAGCGACTTGATCTTGGTGAGGTGCCCCTCGTGCTCGGTCGGGTACTGGCGGTAGAGAAACTCGCTGGTCACGAGCCCCAGCACCGAGTCGCCCAGAAATTCCAGGCGCTCGTTCGACTCGCGCGGCCCCTGGCCGGTGACGCTCAGGTACGAGCGATGCGTGAGCGCGAGCTTGAGCAGGCCGGGGTCGTTGAACGTGATCGAAAAGTGCCGGCCGAATTCATCGAGCGCCCGCTCCTCCTGCTCGCTCAGGGCGCGCACGCGCTCGCGTCGGGGCTCCGGCGCGGGCGTGAACAGGCTGCGCAGCCAGCCCCATAGCGAGCGGGGCGGCGGCGGCGGCGGTGGATTGCTCGCGCCGCCTCTCGAGCGGCCGCGCCCGCGGCCACGGCCGCCGCGGCGTCTGGAACGTCCGGTTAGTTCACGGCCCTCATGGCGAGGGTCACGTTGTGGCCCCCGAACCCGAACGAGTTCGAGAGGGCGGCCCGCACGGGAGTCGTCCGGGCCTGGTGTGGAACGAAGTCGAGGTCGCATTGAAGATCCGATTGGTCGAGGTTGATGGTGGGCGGGACGATCCCGCGCGCCAGCGTCAGGGCGATCACCACCGCTTCAAGTCCGCCCGCAGCACCCAGCAGGTGGCCGGTCATGGACTTGGTCGAGCTCATCATGAGTCCGCGCGTATGTGGTCCGAACACGTCCTTAACGGCGTGGACCTCGATCGGGTCCCCCGCCGGCGTCGACGTTCCGTGCGCGTTGACGTAACGCACCTCCTCCAGCGGCAGGCGGGCATCTTCCAGCGCGCGCTTCATCGCGCGCGCCGCGCCTTCACCCGTTTCGCTCGGGGCGGTGATGTGAAACGCGTCCGCCGAAGCACCGTAGCCGCAGAGCTCACAGATCGGCTCGGCGCCCCGTCGTCGCATGTGCTCCTCCGTCTCCAGCAACATCAGCCCGGCCCCTTCGCCGAGCACGAACCCGTCCCGATCCTTGTCGAACGGACGGCTCGCCTTCCGCGGCTCGTCGTTGCGGGTGGAGAGTGCCCGCAAGTTCCCGAAGCCCGCCAACGCCATGGGCGTAATCGTGGCCTCGGCGCCGCCGGCGAGGATCGCGTCGGCATCGCCGGCCTTGAGCAGGCGCAGGGCTTCGCCGATCGCGTGGGCTCCCGAGGCGCAGGCCGAGACGGTGCAGAAATTCGGCCCCTTGAGCCCGTACTGAATCGAAACCTGCCCGGACGCCATGTCCGAGATCATCATCGGAATGAAGAACGGGCTGACGCGCGAGGGACCGCGCTCGAGGAGCACGGTGTGCTGCTGCTCGAACGTCTCCATGCCTCCGATGCCGGAGCCGATCAAGACACCGATCCGCTCGGGCGCGGTCTTCTGCAGGTCGAGACCGGCGCTCTTCAGGGTCTCGTCCGCCGCCACCACCGCGAACTGAACGAAGCGATCCATGCGTTTCGCGTCCTTGCGATCCACGACGCCTTCGGTGGTGAAGTCCTTGACCTCACACGCGAAGCGGGTGCTGTACTGAGCCGCGTCGAAGCGCGTGATGGGGCCGGCGCCGGACTCTCCGGCGATCAGGCGCTTCCAGAATTCCCCGGTCCCGATGCCGAGCGGTGAAACCACGCCCGTCCCGGTCACGAACACCCGAGGTCCCTGCAGCGTCATGAAGGGCCCTAGGCGCTGGCGTGAGACTTGAGGTAGTTCATCGCGTCCCCGACCGTCTTCAATTTGTCGGCGTCCTCGTCGGGAATCTCGATGCCAAACTCCTCCTCGAGCGCCATCACCAGTTCCACGATGTCCAGGGAGTCTGCACCGAGGTCCTCGATGAACTTGGCGTCGGGGGTCATCTGCTTGACGTCGACCTCGAGTTCCTTCGCGATGATTTCCTTCACTTTGTCTTCACTGAATGTCGCCACTGCCGTCACCTCCTGTGGGGGGTTGAGCCGGGCATCGACGTCGGGATCAGATTACATCACCATGCCGCCGTCCACCGTCCATACCTGCCCGGTGACGTATCCTGCGCGTGGAGAGCACAGGAATGCGACGACTTCCGCCACCTCGTGCGGCCGGCCGAGCCGCCCGAGTGGAATGCGGGACATGAGATCGGTGCGCGCCGCCTCGGGGAGCGCGGCGGTCATCTCGGTCTCGATGAATCCCGGGCACACCGCGTTGACCGTGATCGAACGTGACGACAGCTCGCGCGCGAGGGATTTCGTGAGCCCGATGAGCCCGGCCTTGGACGCGGCGTAATTCGCCTGACCCGCGTTGCCCATCAGCCCCACCACCGACGAGATGTTGACGATGCGGCCGTAGCGCGCCTTCATCATCGATCGCGCGACCGCGCGCGAGCACCGGAAGGCGCCCTTGAGATTCGTGTTCAGCACCTCGTCCCACTGCTCGTCGCTCATCCGCATGAACACGCCGTCGCGCGTGAGTCCGGCGTTGTTGACCAGGATGTCGACGCGCTCGAGCGACTGGAGCGCGGCGCTGAACGCCTGCTCCACCGACTCGCTGCTCGCGATGTCGGCGGCGAATGCCTGGGCCTCGCCCGCGCCGCCCACCGCCTCGCGCGCCGCGGCCTTCGCGCGCTCGAGATTGCGGGCGAAAATGGCGACCCGCGCGCCGCGCCGTGCCAGCGCCTGCGTCACCGCGAGTCCGATCCCGGTCGCGCCGCCGGTCACGAAGGCGACCTGGCCCGCGAGCTCGCGATCGAGCGTCGCGCGCTCCACGCCGATCGCGTCGGTCATGACACGCCTCCCGTCTGCGCCGCCCCGAGCGCCGACAGCGTCGCCGCGAGGCTGTCGGGATCCTCGACGCCATGGCGCGGCGCCTCGGGCGCGATGGCCTTGAGCAGCCCGCGCAACACGCGTCCGGTTCCGACCTCGACGAAGCCCTCGGCCCCGAGCGAGATCAGCGTGGCGATCGATTCGTCCCACCGCACCGGGCTCAGGAGCTGGCATTTGAGCGCGGCGCGGATCTCGGCCGCCTTCTGAACCGGCCGCGCGCTGAAGTTCGCGATCAGCGGGCAGCGGCCGTCGTGGAACTGGGTCTGATCGAGCGCCTGCGAGAGCCCCTCGGACGCCGCGGCCATGAGCGGCGAGTGAAAGGCGCCGCTCACCTCGAGCCGGATCGCGCGGCGCGCGCCGGCCGCGCTCGCCAGCTCCGAAGCGCGCGCGACCGCCGCGCTCTCCCCGGAGATCACGACCTGGCCGGGCGCGTTGAAATTTGCCGCGCACACGATGCCCGCCGCTACGGCGCCGGCACAGGCCGCCTCGACCTGATCGCGCGAAAGTCCAAGGATCGCGGCCATCGCGCCGGGCCGCTCGAGTCCAGCCTGATACATGAGCTCGCCGCGCCGGCGTGTGAGCCGCAGCGCATCCTCGAACGAGAGCGCGCCCGCCGCGACGCACGCCGAGTACTCGCCGAGGCTGTGGCCCGCCACCCACGAGGGCGAGAGCCGCGCCGCCTCGAGTGTGCGCAGCGCCGCGACGCTGTGCGTGAGGAGCGCGGGCTGCGCGTTCACGGTCTTCCTGAGCTCCTCCTCGGGGCCGTTCCACATCAGCTCGCTGAACGCGAAGCCGAGCGCGCGATCCGCCGCCTCGAACACCGCGCGCGCGGCGGGGAGCGCTTCCGCGAGCGCGCGGCCCATGCCGACGGCCTGCGCGCCCTGGCCGGGAAAGAGGTACGCGAGCTTCACGACGTGCGCCTTGCGGACGCGACAGCGAGCGCGGGCTCGCTCGTGATCGGCGCGGGCTGCGTCCAGCGCATTACCGACGCGCCCCAGGTGGCGCCGCCGCCGAACGCGACGAAGGCCACGAGATCGCCGGGCTTGAGCCTTCCCTCGCGCACCACCTCGTCGAGGCTGATCGGGATCGAGGCCGACGAGGTGTTGCCGTAGCGATCGATGTTGAGCACCACACGGTCGGAGGGGAAATCGAGGCGCTGCCTCACCGCTTCGATGATGCGCAGATTGGCCTGATGCGGAATCAGCAGCCGCACGTCGGAGGCCGAGACTCCCGCCACATCGAGCGCCTGGCGCAGGCTCTCCTCCATCGTGCGCACCGCGACCTTGAACAATTCCTTCCCGCGCATGTGGATTTTGTGATCGTGGGCTGCGAGCGCTGCGGCGTTGACCGGATACGCCGAGCCGCCCGCCGGCACCTCGAGCACCTCGCCGAGACCGCCGTCGCTGTGCATCGTCACCGCGAGGATGCCGTCGCCGCTCGCGGCCGGGCGCAGCACGGCGGCCCCGGCGCCATCGCCGAACAGCACGCAGGTGTTGCGGTCGGTGTAGTCCACGATGCTCGAAAGCTTCTCGACCCCGATCACCAGCACGGTGTCGGCGAGCCCGGCGCCGATCAGGCCGCGCGCGATGCCCAGCGAGTACACGAAGCCGGTGCAAGCCGCGAACAGGTCATAGGCGGCGGCCTTCTTCGCCCCCAGCTTCTCCTGAACCGTGCACGCGCACGAGGGCAGGATGCGGTCCGGCGTGGTCGTGGCGACGATCAGCTGATCGACGTCGTCGGGCGTGAGGTTCGCCGCCTCGAGCGCGTGGCGCGCCGCGATCACGGCCATGTCCGAGGACGCCTCGTCGCCGCGGGCGATGCGCCGCTCGCGGATGCCCGTGCGCTCCACGATCCACGAGTCCGAAGTTTCCACCATCTTCTCGAGATCCGCGTTGGTGAGCACGCGCTCGGGCACGTACATGCCGGTCCCGACAATGGTGGCGCCCCGCACGCCCTCAGGCCGCGGATTCATGGTCAGCCTCGATCTCCTCGCGAATGTGCTCGTTGACCTTTTCGTTGACGAACCGCGTGAGCGTGCGAATCGCGCTGCGGAACGCCTTCGGACCGCTGCTGCCGTGCCCGATGAAGCACACGCCGTTGACGCCGAGCAGCGGAGCCGCGCCGTGCTCCTCCCAGTCGATCGAGCGGCGCAGGCGCTTGAGCGCGCCGGCCATGAACAGCACTCCAAACTTGGCGATCAGATCGTGGCTGATTTCCTGGCGGATGCGGGCGGTCAGGAAACCGGCGACGCTCTCGGCGGTCTTCAAGACCACATTGCCGGTGAAGCCGTCGGTCACCACCACGTCACAGCTGCCCTTGAACACGTCGCGGCCCTCGACGTTGCCGATGAAATTGAGGTGCCCGGCGCGGCGCAGGAGCGGCAGCGTCTCGAGCGTGAGCGCGTTGCCCTTGGTGTCCTCCTCGCCGATCGAGAGCAGGCCGACGCGCGGATTCGCGCGGCCGAGCAGGTGCCGCGCGTACACCGAGCCCATGTGCGCGAATTGAACCAGGTACGACGCGCGGCACTCGGCGTTGGCGCCCACGTCCAGCACCACCGTGCCCTCGCCGGCATTGGGGAAGAACGCCGCGAGCGCGGGGCGCGAAACCGATTCCAGGCGCCCGAGCCCGAGCGTCGAGGCCGCCACCACCGCGCCGGTGTTGCCGGCGCTGAAGATCGCGTCCACCTGCCGGTCCTTGTGCATCTGGGTGAGCACGCCGAGCGAGGATTGGGTCTTGCGGCGCACCGCGGCCGCAGCCTTCTCGGCCATCTCGATCTTCTCGGGCGCGTGCATGACCTCGATCGGCAGATCGTCGGCATGCAGGCGCTTCAGGTGCGCGCGGATTTCCTTCTCCTCGCCCACCAGCGTCACGCGGAACTCGCCCGGCATCTCGCGGCAGGCAAGCACGGTGCCCTCGGCAACCGCGGCCGGGCCGTGGTCGCCACCCATCGCGTCGATTCCGATCCGGGGAATCTCAGGCATGCGGATCGCTTCCGGCGCTAACTTTCGCGCGGCGGAACGATCTCTTCGCCGTCGTAGTAGCCGCAATTGGAGCACACGCGATGCGGCTGCTTGGGGCTGCTGCAGTGGCTGCACACCTGGAGGGTGGGGCGCTTGAGCTTCCAGCCGGTGCGGCGTTTCTTGCCGCGGGTGCTGGAGTGCCGGCGCTTGGGAACGGCCATGGCTCGCTACCTCCTTCGTCAGGCCGAGGGGTCGCGCGCCTTCTCGGGCGCGCAGCCGCACGGTCCATCGTTCAGATCCGCGCCGCAGCGCGGGCACAGCCCGCGACAGTCTTCGCGACAACGCGGGGCCATCGGTGTCTCGAGCAACAACGTCTCACGGGCGACGGGCCCGAGATCCAGCCGCCGTCCGTCGTGGAACAGCATGTAACCGTCGCGCTCGAGCTCGTCCTGCTCGCTCGGATGTCGTGAACTGCCGGAGCGCTCGGCGTACGCTTCGAATTTCGGAACGACCGTTTGCTCGAACGCTTTCAGGCAACGGACGCATTCGAGCCGCGTCCTGCCGCTGAGTTGCCCGCGCACCGAAACGCGCGAACCGCTCTGCTCGACGCCCAACTCGGCCTTGATCTCGCCCGGCCAATCCTCGGGCGCCAGATCGAGGCCTCGCGCGTCGGAGTTCAGCACGACCGTGCTCCGCCCGGCCGGGAGCGTCGCGAGGTCCAGGACAAATCCCGTCATGAGAGCCAGCCGAACCACAGCAGACCGAGCGAAGCGCAATGTATCACAAGGTCTTGCGCGCCGTCCAGAAGCCGCCGGGATGCCGCTTCGCGCCCCCAGCCGGTCCGCACGGCCCGCCCCGCCGGGAGCTGCGCCCCGATCAACGGGCGAGGGCCGCGACCCCGAAGAACAGCTTCACCTCGCGCTCGGCGCTGGCCGTGCTGTCGGAGGCATGGACGGAATTCATCTGCTTGGAGCGGCCATAGAGCTTGCGGATCGTGCCGGGCGCGGCCTCGGCGGGATCGGTCGCGCCGACCACCTCGCGCAGCGTGCGCACGCCGTCCTCGCGCTCGAGGCACGTGAGCATCACCGGGCCCGAAGTCATGTACTCGACCAGCTCGCCAAAGAACGCCCGGCTCTGGTGCTCGGCGTAAAAGGTTTGCGTCTCCTCGCGCTTGAGGGTCGTGAGCCTCGCCTCCGCGATGCGAAAGCCGCGCTCCTCGACGTGCGCGAGGATCTTCCCGATCAATCGACGCTGGACGGCGTCGGGCTTGACGATGAACAACGTTCTCTCGATGGCCAAGTGTCTCTCCTTGGGGAGCGCATGCCGGCGAAGTGCCGGCTGGGAATCGTTCAGCGCGCGCGCCGCGTGGACGCGCGCGACTTCTTCTTCATGCTGGACTTGGGGACCGGCGCCCTGCCGTTCGGGCGCGCGGGCGTCCTGGCGCGCGCGGCCTTGCGACCGTTGGCGCTCGCGGGGGCGCCGCGACGCACCCGGCGACGCTCGAGCGCGCTCGAGACCAGCCCGGGAATCTCGGAGGGAATGCGAGCGACGGGAACACCCACGGCCTCGAACGCGGCCATCTTCTCGGCCGCGGTGCCGCTGCCGCCCGCGATGATCGCGCCCGCGTGGCCCATGCGCTTGCCGGGCGGAGCGGTCTGGCCCGCGATGAACGCCACCACCGGCTTTTTCACGTGGCGGCGAATGAACTGCGCGGCCTCCTCCTCGTCGCTCCCGCCGATCTCTCCCATCAGCACGATCGCCTCGGTGGCGCCGTCCTCCTCGAACAAGGTGAGCGCGTCGATGAAGCTGGTGCCGATCACCGGATCGCCGCCGATCCCTAGGCAGGTGCTCTGCCCGAGGCCGGCGCGCGTCAGCTGGTGCACGACTTCGTAGGTGAGCGTTCCGCTCCTCGAAACCACGCCCACCGCGCCGGGCTTGCAGATCTGGCCGGGCAGGATGCCGACCTTGGAGAGCCCGGGGCTGATGAGGCCGGGGCAATTCGGGCCGACGAGGCGCGGCCGCTTGCCGCCGGATTTCTCGCGCAGCGCCGCGACGTGGTGATAGGCGGCCAGCGTATCGCGCACCGGCAGGCCCTCGGTGATGCAGACGATGAGATCGATGCCGGCATCGGCGGCCTCGAAGATCGCGTCGGCGGCGAAGGGCGCGGGCACGTAGATGACGGACGCGTTCGCGCGCGTCGCCGCCACCGCGTCCGCGACGCTGTTGAACACCGGCACGCCGTGCGATTTCTCGCCGCCCTTGCCGGGCGTGACGCCGCCCACCACGCGGGTGCCGTAGCTGATCATCTGCTGGGCGTGGAAGCCGCCATCGCGGCCCGTGATGCCCTGAATCAGGAGGCGCGTGCCCTTGTCGATCAGGATGCTCACGCCGTCACCTCCTGCGCCTTGGCGATCACGGTGCGCACGCCCTCATCCATGCTGGTGGTGGCGGAGAGGCCGAAATCCGACAGGATCTTGCGCGCCAGATCCTCGTTGGTGCCGGTGAGGCGGATCACGAGCGGCACCTTGAGCGGCGAGGTCTTGAGCGATTGGACGATGCCGTTCGCGACGTCGTCGCAGCGCGTGATGCCGCCGAAGATGTTGAACAGGATCGCCCGCACCGATGGGGCCGCGCCGCCCGCATGATTCGGGCGCGTGTCGTTGGTGATGATCTTCAGGGCCGCGGTCACCTTGTCGGGATTCGAGGAGCCGCCGATGTCGAGGAAGTTCGCGGGCTCGCCCCCGTAATGCTTGATCAGGTCCATCGTCGCCATCGCCAGCCCGGCGCCGTTCACGACACAGCCGATGTCGCCGTCCAGCCGCACGTACGAGAGGCCCTTCTCGCGCGCCAGTCTCTGCCCCGGCGTTTCCTCGTCGGGGTCGCGCCACGTCGCCCACTCGCGATGCCGGAACTCCGCGTTGTCATCCAGGATCACCTTGGCGTCGAGCGCCAGGACGCGGCCCTGCGGCGTGATCGCGAGCGGATTGATCTCGGCCAGGCTGCAGTCGCCCTCGGTGTACACGCGGTGGAGCCGGAGCAGGATGTCCGCCGCCTGGGCGACCTGCGATCCGTCCGCGAGCAGCGGCTGAAACAGCGCGCGCGCCTGATATGGCCGCAGACCCTCGAGCGGGATCACCTGGCGAACGATCTTCTCGGGGCTCGTGCGCGCGACCTCCTCGATGTCCACGCCGCCCGCGGCGGAGAGCATCACCAGCGGCATGCGGCGAGCGCGATCCAGCACGATCGAGAGGTAGAGCTCGCGCGCGATGTCGGCGGCCTGCGTCACCAGCACCTTTCGGACCGGCAGGCCCTTGATGGTGAGCGCGAGGATATCGCGCGCCTTCGCCATCGCCTCCTCCGGCGAGTTCGCGAGCTTGACGCCGCCGGCCTTGCCGCGCCCGCCGGCCTGCACCTGCGCCTTGATCACGACCGCGCCGCCGAGCGAGGCCGCGATGTCGCGCGCCTCCTCGGGCGTCGTCGCGACCTGGCCCGGCAGCACCGGAAGGCCGAAGCGCGCGAACAGCTCCTTGCCCTGGTATTCGTGCAGGTTCATGAGGTCCCTTTTTCGAGCGCTCGTCGCAGCTCGCGCGGCGCGTGCCGAGGCGCGCGCCGGCGGGCTAGTTGTTGTCGATCTGCGCCCGCTGCAGCCGGCCGCTGAAGTCCACGTAGATGCTCTTCCACTCGGTGAAGGCGTCGAGCATGGTGTGCCCGGCCTCACGATGCCCGTTGCCGGTGCCGCGCGTGCCGCCAAACGGCAGGTGCGTCTCGGCGCCGGTGGTGCCGTGATTCACGTACACGATGCCGGTATCGAGATCGCGCATCGCCTGAAACGCCTTGCCGACGTCGCCCACGAAGATCGAGGACGAGAGCCCGTAACGCGTGCGGTTGTTGATCTCGATCGCCTGCTCGAGGCTCGCGGCCCGGATGAAGCTCACCACCGGGCCGAAGATCTCCTCCTGTGCCACCCGCATGCCGGGCGCCACCGCCGAGAGCACGGTGGGCGCGTAAAAGCTGCCCTTCGCGAGCGCGCCCTCGGTGAGCACGGCGCCGCCGGCCTCGACCTTCGCGCCCTCGGCCGCGCCCACGCCCACGTAGCCGTGCACCTTCTCGAGCTGGCGGCGATTCACGATCGGGCCCATTTCGGTGGTTTCGTCGAGACCATCGCCCACGCGGATCTGCCGCGCCCGCTCGGCCGTGCGACGCACCATCTCGTCGTACACCTTTTCGTGCACGATCACGCGGCTCGCCGCGGTGCAGCGCTGGCCGGTGGTGCCGAACGCACTCCACGCCACCGCGGTGGCGTGGAGTGCGTTCGGCACCACCGGCCAGCGCTGCACCGCGGCGAGCCGCGTGA
>Ga0075030_100001200_pt1 | contig 23203 bp, 16 predicted proteins | sample LitLauG_LLR_2012_FD_71393 | JGI IMG/M metagenome (GOLD analysis project Ga0075030, IMG submission 71393) | Freshwater sediment microbial communities from Pennsylvania, USA - Little Laurel Run_MetaG_LLR_2012 | ecosystem: Environmental > Aquatic > Freshwater > Creek > Sediment | place: USA...
GTACAAAACGGCTCTGGCGGCGTAAAGCGGCTGGCGCGGCGGTCGGGTGCGCGGTGGGCGACAGCGGCTCGAACGGGACCGCCGGTATTCGTTCGTCGGTCTCACGCACCCAGGCCGAAGAAGCGAGCCAGCAGCCCGCGCGTCTTTTCCGGCTGCTGCGCCGGGTGCGGCGCGGCCGCGGAGGAGTCGTCCGTGAGTTTCTTCACGGACGCCGCATAGTCGGCATCCTCGCTAGCGATGTGATTGAGCAGCCAGGTCGACAGCACCTTCTGCAACTCCGCGGCGATGTCTTCCCCCTTTGCGGCCCGCACCGTGAAGCCGTTCACCCGGCGGATGAACAGTTCGTGCACCTTCTGATACGCGGGTGTTCCCCCGATTCAAGCGGCGGGGCTTGTGTCAGCTTTTTCCGATGCCGGTGTCGGCGTTCGGGAATCGACGACGGCCCCGCCAGGCGGATTCAGGTTGAGTTTGATTCTTACTCGCAGTCGACCGCGCGGATCGGCAGGCTCGCAAGCGCGCAAAGTGGCCGCGGTCGGCATTGCACCGGCTGGCCGGCGCCAGGTTCGATGGCAAACACCGCGCCTGCTTGACGCAGCGGATACGGCGCATCGCGGCCGATGGCACAATGAGCCGAGCCCACGCTGGATGCGGCCGTGCCGGCGATGAACAGCGTTTCGAGAAGGCAGCCTCGCGGTTGCCGGCGCCGGCGCCGCAGAGGCGGATGAACGATCCCGAAACCGAATCACGCGAAAGCCAGAAAAGAGAACCGCATGCGCAACGAACCGACGATCATCTACACGCTCACCGACGAGGCGCCGCTGCTGGCCACCTGCGCCTTCCTGCCCATCGTGCGCACCTTCACGGAGCCGGCCGGCGTGCGCGTCCAGGAGGCCGATATCTCGGTGGCGGCGCGGGTCCTCGCCAATTTCGCCGATTGCCTGACGCCGGCACAGCGCGTGCCTGACACGCTGGCCGAACTGGGCAGGAAGACGCTCGAGCCCGACGCCAACATCATCAAGCTGCCCAATGTCAGCGCGTCTCTGCCCCAGCTGCTGGCGGCGATCAAGGAGCTGCAGGGCAAGGGCTACAAGATCCCGGACTATCCGGAGGACCCGAAGACCGACGAACAGAAGGCGATCCGGACGCGCTACGCCAGGTGCATCGGCTCAGCCGTCAATCCGGTGCTGCGCGAAGGCAACTCCGACCGCCGCGCACCGCGCGCGGTGAAGGAGTACGCGCGCAAGAACCCGCATGCGATGGCCGAGTGGGCGCAGGCCTCGCGCACGCACGTGTCGCACATGCACGTCGGCGACTTCTACCACGGCGAAAAGTCGATGACGCTGGACCGTGCGCGCGACGTCAAGATGGAGCTGGTCGCCCGCAACGGCGAAAAGCGGATCCTGAAGCCCAAGGTTGCGCTGCTGGCCGGCGAGATCATCGATTCGATGTTCATGAGCAAGAAGGCTCTGTGCGACTTCTACGAGCGCGAGATCGAGGACGCGCGCAAGTACGGCGTGATGTTCTCGCTGCACGTGAAGGCGACGATGATGAAGGTGTCGCACCCCATCGTGTTCGGCCACTGCGTGCGCATCTTCTACAAGGATGCGTTCGAGAAGCACGCCGGGCTGTTCGAGAGTCTGGGCGTGAATGTCAACAACGGCATGGCCGACTTGTACGGCAAGCTCGCCAGGCTGCCCGAGTCGCAACGCGAGGAGGTCATCGCCGATCTGCACCGCTGCCACGAGCACCGGCCGGAACTCGCGATGGTTGATTCCTCCAAAGGAATCACGAATTTCCATTCACCCAGCGACGTCATCGTCGACGCGTCGATGCCGGCGATGATCCGCGCCGGCGGCAAGATGTATGGCGCGGATGGACGGCTCAAGGACGTCAAGGCGGTGATGCCCGAGAGCACCTTCGCGCGCATCTACCAGGAGATGATCAACTTCTGCAAGTGGCACGGCGCGTTCGACCCGCGCACGATGGGCACCGTGCCCAATGTCGGCCTGATGGCCCAGCAGGCGGAGGAATACGGTTCGCACGACAAGACCTTCGAGATTCCGCAGGACGGCGTGGCCAACATCACCGACCTGGCCACCGGCGAGGTGATTCTGTCGCAGACCGTCGAGCAGGGCGACATCTGGCGCATGTGCCAGGTCAAGGATGCGCCGATCCGCGACTGGGTCAAGCTCGCCGTCACGCGCTGCCGCAACTCGGGCATGCCCGCGGTGTTCTGGCTCGACCCGTACCGCCCGCACGAGAGCGAGCTCATCAAGAAGGTCAAGCTCTACCTGAAGGATCACGACGCCGAGGGCCTGGATATCCAGATCATGTCGCAGGTGCGCGCGATGCGCTATACGCTCGAGCGTGCGGTCAGGGGGCTGGACACGATCTCGGTCACCGGCAACATCCTGCGCGACTATCTGACCGATCTGTTCCCGATCATGGAGCTGGGCACGAGCGCCAAGATGCTGTCGATCGTGCCGCTGATGGCGGGCGGCGGCATGTACGAGACCGGCGCCGGCGGCTCGGCACCCAAGCACGTGCAGCAACTGATCGAAGAGAATCACCTGCGCTGGGATTCGCTGGGCGAATATCTCGCGCTGGCGGCGAGCCTGGAAGACCTCGGCATCAAGACCGGCAACGCCAAGGCCCAGGTCCTGGCCAGGACGCTCGACGCCGCGACCGGCAAGCTGCTCGACAACCGCAAGTCGCCGTCGACCAAGACCGGCGAGCTCGACAACCGCGGCAGCCAGTTCTATCTGGCGATGTACTGGGCGCAGGAGCTGGCGGCGCAGAAGGACGATGCCGCGCTGGCCGCGCACTTCGCACCGCTGGCCCGGACACTCGCGAGCAACGAGCAGAAGATCGTGGCCGAGCTCGCCGCGGTGCAAGGAAGGCGAGTGGACATCGGCGGCTACTATCAGCCCGACAGCGACAAGGTCAGAGCCGTGATGCGCCCGAGCGCGACCCTGAATGCGGCGCTGGCGGGCGCGTCGGAAAGTCGTACCGCCGCCATGTAGGCGCGGAGGGAACGTCGCTGGAAACGGGTCGCCGCTCATGTCGAAAAGTGGTCGTCGCAATCCTCACCCTGCAGCCCGATGACTCAGCGAATCGCCTCCTGCAGTTGTGGCCAGCTTCAAGCTCGCGTCGCGTCCGACCCGGTCCGGGTCTCTGTCTGTCATTGCCTTGCCTGCCAACGTCGAACCGGGAGCGTCTTTGGAGCCCAGGCCCGCTTCCCGTCAAACTCAGTGACGATCATGGGCGCGAGCAAGGAGTTCGTCAGGGTCGGAGACGAAGGGACGCGGGCCACCTTCAGGTTCTGTCCCGAGTGCGGATCGACCGTGTACTACACAGCCGAAGGCTTTGAAGGCTTTATCGCGATTCCGGTAGGAGCGTTCGCAGACCCGAGGTTTCCGGGTCCCACCGTCTCGGTTTACGAGGAACGAATGCACAGCTGGATATCCATGCCTCCCGACATCGAGCACATGGCCTAGGCGTCGGAAGTCCGTCCACCTTGCTTCGCCGTCCGTACCCCGATGGACGTCCGCTCCCCGGCGACCGGCCCGGTGTTGCGAGCACCTGCTGTGAGTTGATGTTTCTCCTTCGCAATGACCGCTTCCGGGTGCTTGTCCGGTTTCGGGCAGTGGGCTAACTTCGCAATTCGGCCATGCGCGTCCTGTCGGCTCGGGGATATCTTGGCGGAGACCGGTCGCAATCGAACAATCGCAACTGATTGCTCCAGATTTATCCGCGCCCCCCCAAAGGCGACCGAAGGAGAAGCCGGATGACAAGACGACGACTGTCGGCTTTGGTTTGCATTGTTTTGCTCGGGCAATATGGCTGCAACAATATTCCCGTCAGCCGCATGGCCGTTGGCAACAGCATGATCACGACTGCAGCCAATCTGGAAAGATTCCAGGAAATCCCGATGCGGGCGATCCAGCTGAAGGATGTAGCCGTTATGGTTACCTATGCGAGTTGGGAACCCGTCGAGCAGCGTGCAGGGATACACAAAGTGAAGTGGTCTTGGTATCGCGAGGGCAAGGTTGTCCATTCTTGTGAAGACAAAGGTGTATTCGTAAAGTCGCCCATTCGCTTCGTGTGCGGCGCACCGGCAGCCGGACTTGGCGTCGGTCATTTCCGTGCGGAATTGCGGATTGATGAGGTCTTGTTCACGACGAACGAATTTGACATTGTTGATGTGGCGATCGAAAAGCAGGGAGCTGCGGCCGAGTACCGGGCAGGGTCCACCAGTGATAAGAACGATGACGCGCCGTCTTCCGCCTCTAAAGGCGAGCTTCTGGCACATTGCCCAAATGCCGTTCAAGTGGCGAAGGAAATCGGCTTTCCGATAGCGGCAGCCGAGGCCGGTATTCGCGAGGGCTCCGTGACGCTTTCGATCCTGCTTACACCGTCAGGGTCAATGAAGAACATTCGGGTGATCGACTCGACGGATCAGACCTTCAATCAGACGGCGATCGACGCGGCGACGCGCCTGCAATGCAATGGAAGCGATCTTTCCCAGGAGAAGGAAATCAGTTGGAGGCTGTCGTATCGGGCGCAATAGCTCTCAGCTTTGCCCGGAAAATGGCTAACGCCCGTTTCGCTCGATTTTCAGTCATTGGCAATGTCATCGTGATTCCGCTCGGAGTTAACAATCGGCTGCCTGCTGTCCTGGGAAGGTCGGCGTCAGTGGAGCAGGAAATCCGAAGCGAAGGTTGACGATGCCAACCCTCGCCTGGCTCCGGGTCGCGATCGCTGTATTCCTTGCCGCGATTGCGGGGCTGTCGAGTGCCAAGTGCGAATTGCAAACCATGACGCTTCCAGTGACGATGATCGGACGCCAGCCGGTGGTGTCTACCCACCTCAACGGAGTCGAGGCAAGACTGATCCTTGATAGCGGCGCATTCTTCAATGAAATCCGTTCCTCGGCGAAGGCCAGCTTCAATCTCGACAGTTTGCCCCTGCCCGAAGGTTATTTTCAAAGGGGGATTGGCGGCAGCGAAGAGACATCGCGTTTTCGTGCGAAACGCTTTGGGTTGGAAGGAGGGGAAATCCCGAACGTGGAGTTTCTGACAACCACGAGCGAGTTCCTCGCCGGGGCCGTAGGGGTCCTCGGACAAAATTTTCTTGACTCATTCGACATCGATTACGACCTCGCCAACCGTCGCGTAGGCGTCGTCATTCCAAGTAGCGACTGCAAACGCGTCAACCTCGCTTATTGGGCGGGGGCGAAGCCACTGGTCATTCTCGAAATGCAAGGATCTCGCCTGCGGCGCATGCAGCACACGATCGCGGCGGCGACTGTCAACGGTATAGAGATGCGGGTTATGTTCGATACGGGCGCCGCAACATCCATGATGTCGCTCGACGCCGCGAAGCGAGCCGGCCTCTCGCCCGGGGACGCCGACGTGACGCCCAGCGCAGATACGCGTGGGTTCGGGCCGCGCCGCGTCAAAACGTGGATTGCACCGCTTAGGAGCTTTGTGATTGGAACGGAAACGCTTGCGAACACCCGCGTGCGGATTGGCGATTTCGACCTGGACGATGCCGATATGCTGCTCGGAGTCGACTTCATTCTTGCCCACCACATCTACGTCGCGAACAGTCAGGGCTTGGTGTACCTGACTTACAACGGCGGACGCGTATTCGTACCTTCGGCTCTGCATGACGAAGGCCCTCCGGCTGACGGAAGTCAGTTGCCGCCGAACTGAAATTCTCAGTGTCGGAGCGACGTTCTAGGCGCATGTCCAGTTACGAAAAACGGAGCTTTCGCTCTCGATCAGCCGGGACAGCCGCTATGGGTCGTCCAGAGACGCTGGTCTAGTCCGTCTAGGGAAGTAGACTTCTGGCGAAGGGTAATGACCGGTATGGGGCGACGGGCTTAGGTCTCGGGTCGGCCGTGACCGGTCAATGCCCGACGCCCGCTTTGTGGCGACTTTTGCAAGTGAAGCTCTTTGGGAATGATGATTGCGGGTCCGCCCGAATCGAGAGCGGAAGAATCACGGTGGACAATCGACCTTATGTCCTGAGGTCCGACAGACTCGGGTTTCGGGAGTATCGGGAAGGCGACCTTCTCCAATTGGCCGAGATGTTCGGCGACTCATACGCCCGGCGCTTCTATCCGGAACACGGCAGCGACGACAGATTGCAAGGCTGGATCGCGTGGAATCAGCGAAATTACGCCAGTCACGGCTTTGGGCTTTGGGTCATCGAATTCCTGGGTTCGGGGCGGTTCGTTGGTGATGCCGGTCTGACGTTTCAGGAGGTAGAGGCATCGAGCCTTCTTGAAATCGGCTATCACGTTCACCCGAAATTTCGCTGTCAGGGATTCGCGACAGAGGCAGCCTTGGCCTGTCTGCGCTGGGCGTTCGAGAGCACAACGCACGATCTTGTCTGTTCCATCGTGCATCCCGAAAATGTGGCGTCCATCCGTGTAGCCGAGAAGACGCACCGTTTGAGGCGACCAATCCAGGGCAAATCCGGCCCCTCATTGCTTTTCTACACAACACGACAAGCCTGGAATTCCGAGCGGCAACCAGAGACGCGAGTCGAATGACCGGTTCCGCCCCGTGGAACCAAGATCCTTATTGAAGCCTTTCGGTCGAGACTGTGTGAACACTCGGAGTACCTCGACACGCCGTCGAATCCGATCCGATGGACCGATCCAGGATCGACGATCGACATGAGGCGAAGGGTGAGAGGATCCTCGAAAATCTGGGCGATCGAGCTTCCACCCGGCCTCGGTCGATAGCGGCAGCCACCGACCTCTTCCCGAGGTGGCGCCAGATCGTCGACCATGTGCGGTGCGCACCGATATCTTCGATCACCGCCTCAAGCCAGCTGCCGTTCGAGCAGCCGCGCGGCGTGAAGCGCCTGCCGATTTGCGCCGTGTTCGATCTGGCTGCGGCAGCTGGTGCCGTCGGCCACGATGATGGCTTCGGGGCGCCGCCGCAGTGCCGGCAGCAGGTTCGCCTCGGCCATGCGCATCGACACGTCGTAATGGCTGGCCTGGTAGCCGAAGCTGCCGGCCATGCCGCAGCATGAATTTTCGATCAGTTCCGGCTTCGCGTCGGGAATCAGGCGCAGCACGTCGAGCACCGCGTCGACCGCGCCAAACGCCTTCTGGTGACAGTGGCCGTGCAGCAGGATCGGAGCGCCGGCGGCCTTCAAATTCAGGGCAAAGCGTCCCAACGCGGCCTCGCGCGCGACGAATTCCTCGAACAGCAGCGCTTGCGAGGCGACGACCTGGGCGCGCTCGCCCAGCCCCATGACCAGGGCCTCGTCGCGCAAGGTCAGCAGGCAGGCCGGTTCCAGTCCGACCACCGGGACGCCGGCGCGGGCCAGCGGCAGCAGCTCGTCGACCAGCGCCGCCATCTTCGCCTTGGCTCGATCGACCATGCCGGCCGCCAGCAGGGTCCTGCCGCAGCAATGCCGGCCCTTGCGCCAGGCGAGCGCGTGCACGGCGTAGCCGGCAGCCCGCAACACGCGGGCCGCGGCCAGCGCGTTGTGCGGTTCGAAATGGCCGTTGAAGGTGTCCACGAACAGCACTGCGGTCCTGGCGCCCTGGCGCGCCAGACCGATGACGTCGTCACGGCTGGCGAACGCAACTTCGCCGCGCGAGCGCCAGAACGTATCCGACCGCCACCTTGGCAGTCGGCGCCGGGCCGACAGGCCGAACAGGCGCTCGCTCAACCAGGCCGCCCCCGGCAGGTCGTCGCGAAGATTGGACAGCAGCGCGAAACGGCTGGCCAGGTGGGCGTAGCCGGGAAGCCCGGCCAGCAGGCGATCCTGCAAGGAGAAACCCCGCCGCGCCTTGAAATGGGCGAGAAACTCGATCTTCATCCGCGCCATGTCGACGCCAGTGGGACATTCGCGGCGGCAGCCCTTGCAGGACACGCACAGGTCCATCGTCTCGTACAGTGCCTCGCCGGTGAGGGCGTCGGGACCGAGCTGGCCCGACAGGGCCAGGCGCAGCGTGTTGGCCCGGCCGCGGGTCAGGTGCTGCTCGTCGCGCGTGGCGCGGTAGCTCGGGCACATCGTTCCGGCGTCGAACTTGCGGCAGTGGCCGTTGTTGTTGCACATCTCGACGGCCTTGGCGAAGCCGCCGGTCGTATCGCCGCCGCTGCCTGGCGCCGTGATGCGCTCGGTCGCCGGGTCGTTCTGCACGTTCCATGCGGACCAGTCGAGCACCGGGACCAGCGCAATCGTTCGATACGGCCTCGACGTGCCCGGCGGCGCGAAACGAAACAGGGCACCGTCGTCCATCTTCGGCGGGTCGACGATCCTGCCGGGGTTGAACAGGCCGATCGGATCGAGTTCGCGCTTGATGGCGCGGAAGGCCTCGTCGATTGCGGGCCCGAACTGCCAGCGGATCCACTCGCCGCGGCACAGGCCATCGCCATGTTCACCGCTGTAAGCGCCGCGGCACCTGCGCACCAGCTCGGCCGCCTCCTCGGCGATGGCGCGCATGCGCGCCGCTCCGCCTGCCGGGCCGCCGCTTCTCATGTCGAGGATCGGGCGCACGTGCAGCGTGCCCACCGATGCATGCGCGTACCAGGTGCCGCGCGTGCCGTGCCTGGCGAACACCTCGGTGAGCGCGTCGGTGTAGTCGGCCAGGTGCTCCAGCGGCACCGCGCAGTCTTCGATGAAGCTCACCGGCTTGCCGTCGCCCTTCAGGCTCATCATGATGTTCAGGCCGGCCTTGCGCACCTCCCACAGGTTCTTCTGCGGCGCATCGTCCGGCAAACGCACCACGCTGTCGGGCAGCCCGAGCTCTCCCATCAGGCCGGCCAGGTCGTCGAGCTTGCGCAGCAGCGCCTGCCTGTCGCTGCCGCAGAACTCCACCAGCAGGATGGCCGCGGGCCCGCCGGCGTGGCCGGCAATGAGCGCCGACTCGATGGTCGGGCGGAACGCCGGATTGGCCAGACTCAGATCGATCATGGTGCGGTCGACCAGCTCGACCGCTGTAGGCCCCAACCTGACCAGATGCTGCGCCGCTTCCATCGCGGCGCGAAAGGTCGGGAAGTTCACCACCCCCAGCACCTTCGCGCGCGGCAGCTCCGACAGCTTCAGCGTCAGGCTGCGCGTATACGCCAGCGTGCCCTCGGCGCCGACCAGCAGGTGCGCCAGGTTCACGCTGCCGTCGCTGGTGTATGGCCGCTCGCTCTGGTTGTGGAAGATATCGAGGTTGTAGCCGGCCACGCGTCGCATTACCTTGGGCCAGTGCGCCTCGATCTCGCCGCGGTGCCGGGCCGCCAGTTCGCGCACGAAGGCCGCGATGGCAGCGGCGCGCGCGCCCAGATCGGCGCATGGACCGAAGTCGACCAGCGTGCCGTCCGACAGCCAGGCGCTTGCCCCCAGCACGTTGTGCACCATGTTGCCGTAGGCGATCGAGCGCGAGCCGCACGAATTGTTGCCGGCCATGCCGCCAAGCGTGGCCTGCGCGCCGGTCGACACGTCGACCGGAAACCACAGGCCATGCGTCTTGAGCTGCGCGTTCAGATGGTCCAGCACCAGGCCGGGCTCGACCGTGGCGGTGCGCCGCGCCAGGTCGATGTGCAGCACCCGTCCGAAGTGCTTGGAATTGTCGATCACGAGGGCGGCACCCACGGTCTGGCCGCACTGGCTGGTGCCGGCTCCGCGCGCCAGCACCGGCACCTTCAGGTCGCGCGCGATGTCGATCGCCAGCGCGATGTCGCGTTCCGTCCTGGGCACCAGAGCGCCCACCGGCATGACCTGGTAGATCGAAGCGTCGGTCGCATAGCGGCCGCGCGCTGCAGCATCGAACAGGACCTCGCCCTGCGTTTCGGTGCGCAGCCTGCGTTCGAGCAGCGTGCTTACGTCATTGGACGGCATCGACATCGCGGGCCCGGCAGCATCGAACTTGATTATGCTATTGAAAATTGTAGAGCCGCGTCATCGGCCTTGTGCGAATTGGTTTACACCGAGCCCCTCACCCCTTACCCCTCTGCCTCAAGGCAGAGGGGAAGTTTCGTGCGCCGGGCGAAGACTCATTAGGGGGCCCGCCATGAAGCTGTTCCGCGCCACCCACGTCGTGCTCGGTCTGCTTTGCCTGATGTATTTCATCACCTACCTGGACCGTGTCAACGTCAGCACCGCGGCGGCCGGCTTCGGCAAGGACTTCAACCTCAGCAAAACGGAGATCGGACTGGTGTTTTCGGCGTTCGCCTATCCGTACCTGGCGTTCCAGATCATCGGCGGCTGGGTCAGCGACCGTTTCGGCGCCCGCCGCACGCTGCTGGTGTGCGGCGCCATCTGGGCCGGCGCGACGGTCCTCACCGGGATGGCCGATGGCCTGATGGCGCTGCTGGTGGCGCGGGTGCTGTTGGGCCTGGGCGAAGGGGCCACCTTCCCGGCCTCCACCTCGGCCATGTCGCGCTGGGTCGCCCTGGGGGACCGCGGATTTGCGCAGGGCATCACGCACGCGGCCGCTCGCATCGGCAATGCTGCGGCGCCGGCCATCATCGTGGCCGCCATGGTCTCCTACGGCTGGCGCGTCTCGTTCTATGTCTGCGCGGCACTCAGCTTCCTCTGGGTCGGACTCTGGGCCCTGACCTTCACCGAACACCCGCGCGAGCATCCCCGCATCACTCCGGAGGAGCTGGCCGCACTGCCCGGGCCCAAGCCCAGGACCAGGGTGCCGTGGGGTCCGCTGTTCCGGCGCATGATGCCGGTGACCATCGTCTACTTCTGCTACGGGTGGACTTTGTGGCTGTTCCTGAGCTGGATCCCGCAGTACTTCCTGCACAGCCACGGACTGGACCTGAAGAAATCGGCGCTGTTCTCTTCCAGTGTCTTTCTTGCGGGTGTCGTCGGCGACACGCTCGGGGGCATCGTCACCGACCGCCTGTACCGCAGCACCGGCAGCCTGCAGCGCGCCCGCAGCGCCATGGTGGCGGTCTGCATGTTCCTGACGCTGCTGTCGCTGGTGCCGCTGCTGTTCACGCACGACCTGTATCTATGCCTGGCCTGCCTGAGCGCCGGATTCTTCTTCGCCGAAATGACGATCGGCCCGATGTGGGCCATTCCGATGGACATCGCGCCCGAGCATTCCGGCACCGCCAGCGGCATGATGAACACCGGATCGGCGCTGGCCGCCATCATCAGCCCGGTGATCGGCGGCATGCTGATCGACCGGACCGGCAACTGGGAACTGCCCTTCGTCGGCAGCATGATCCTGATGGGTGTCGGTGTCGCGCTGGCGTTCCGCATGCGACCCGAAGAACGGTTCGACGGCGACAAGGCGGCGCCAGCGCGATGAGCGATTCAGCCCACAGCACGGAAAATGGCGCCGCCGGCGGTGCAGGCGGCGGCGCGGCCGACAGCACCGACGCGCTGGCGCGGCTGCTGGACGGAGCCTTTGCACACGGCGCCGCGTTGACGCAGGTTGCGCCGGGCCTGATTCCCAGAAGCGCGGACGATGCCTACCGCGTGCAGGATCGCCTGCTGCAGCTGCGCCGCCAGCGGGCGGGGGGATGGAAGGTCGGCTCCAAGACCGCCACCGGACCGATCCAGGGCGCGCCGCTGCCGGCCGGCGGGATCCATTCGAGTCCGGTTCGGTGGCAGCGTTCAGCGTTCCCGATGATCGGGCTGGAACTGGAGATCGCCTTCCGCCTGGGCCGAGACTTCGAACCTTCGGTCCAGGCCTACTCCAGCGAGGAGGTGCTGGGTTCGGTGTCGTCGATCTGCGCCACCATCGAAATCGTATCCAGCCGCCTGGCCGCATGGCCGCAGGCGGACAAGCTGCTGCAGCTGGCCGACCTGCAGAACCACGGCGCGCTGGTGGTGGGCGGTTTGGTCGACTACGACCCGCACTTTCCCTATCTTGCGCCGGCGCTGGAGTTCCGCTTCGAGGGCGACCAGATCGCGCAGGGCCAGGCCGCCAACCCGGCCGGCGATCCACGCCGACTGCTGGCCTGGGTCGTGAACCACTGCACCGGCCGGGGCCGGCGATTCGAGGCCGGCACCATCGTCACCACCGGCTCGTACACCGGTCTTTATCTGGCCAGCAGATCCGGCACCGCCGAGGGCGCCATCGCCGGACTGCCGCCGGTGAGCGTCAGGCTCGACTGACAGCGGCGGTCGGAAGGAACGGCGGGACTGGTTTCGAATCGGATCGCCGCAGGATGAGGAGAAGCCGGTCGTGACGCAGAATTCGTTGCCCGTGGCGCCGGTCGCGGCGGATGCTCCGTTGCGGACCAGGCCTTCGAGCTGCCCGGAGCGGTTCGCATCGCGCCTGCGCGCAAGGCAGAAGCGGCCGCTCGGGCCTTAGAACGATGAACATCCGTACGGCTCTGGCCCGGGAGGCTGATGAGTTGTCGAGTCTGGCCTGGTGCGCCAAGTCGAATTGGGGTTATTCCGCGGCGCAACTCGAAAACTGGCGAAGCGAACTCACCATCACCTCAGATTCGGTGACTCGCTATCCGACTTCGGTGGCAGAGGAGATCGGCCAAATCGTTGGCTTCTACCAGATCAATACGTCGAAACTTCCCTGGACTCTGGAACATCTGTGGGTTCGACCCTCAGTCGCCGGACGCGGCATCGGTGCAACTTTGTTGGCTGATGCAGCCGTGCGAGCGGCAGGCGCCGGAGGCAATTTCCTGGCGATCGACGCCGATCCGAACGCGGAGGGCTTCTATCTTGCGAGAGGTGCGAGACGCATTGGCGAGATCGCGGCCCCTATCGAGGGGCATCCCGATCGTGTGAGGCCGCAAATGTTGCTCGACATCAACCAGCCTGCGCAGTCGTTGGAGCGAACCCCCATGGACGCCCGGCGATGAATGCGCCGAGGCCTGCCTTGCGCCGGGCACCGACATTTGGCAACCCGAGGATCAGTGGCGCCCCGCTATCACCGCTCCACGGCAGCGCCTGCCGCCGGCCGCTCCGCCCGAAAGACGTAAAGGGCGACACCCGCCAGGCCCATCTGAACGGCGGCGAAGGCGACCAGCGCCAGGGACAGGCCTGATTGCATCAGCACCTGGAACGCCAGCGATCCCATCCCAAAGCCCGTGAAAATGGCGAAGGCGTTCAATCCCATCGCCTGCCCGCGCCGCTTCGGGTCCAGGGAGGCGACGATTCCGGCCATCAGCGGATGGCTCATGTCAAAGCCGACCGAAAGGCACGTGATTGCGGCCGTCACCGCCCACAGCGGTTCGCGGCTTACGAGGGCGACGGCGGAAAGCGAGGCGACCACGAACCCGAGCGGGATGATGCGTCTGCGGCCAAATCGGTCGGCCAGTCTTCCGAATGTGGGCCCGAGGAGCATTCCCGGGATGCCGTAGCCGAGCAGCGTCTGCCCAATGCGCTCATCGCTCAAATCAAAGCGGTGGAAGAGGTAGTAGCCGAGCCACGACAGAATCCCCGAATGGAAAGCCCCGTTCAGGAAGATCAGTCCGTACACACTCGAGCCCCGCGCATTCGAAACCAGTGCCCAGTACCCCAAAGCCAGCTGGCCCGCGCCGAGCCTGGCTTTCGCCGGGCTGTTCAGCAGGTGGCGCCTGCGGTAAACAACGAGGAAGACGGCGATCTGGGCCGCTGCGAGCAGCATGAATTCCCTGCGCCACCCGAGAAAGGGATTGAGCCAGGCGCCCATGGTCGAGCCGAAGGCCACGCCCCCGGCGACGGCCCCGAACATCCAGCCCATGGGCCGGCCCAGGCGCTCATAGGGATACAGATCGCCGATAAGCGCCAGGATGATAGGCAGGATCCCCCCGGCGCAAAGACCGGAGAGGATGCGGGCGGCGATAAGGGACGCAAACGACCAGGCAAAGGCTGCGGCCAAAGTGACACCGATGAAGGCGCCGATAAGCGTGAGCAGGACCGGCTTGCGCCCGATCCGGTCCGACAGCGGCCCGTAAAACAGCGTCGAGAACCCGTAGGTCAGCATGTAGGCTGGCACCAGCCACCCGATCTGCTGAACGCCGACCGAGAACTCCCTCGAAAGCGACGGGATGAGCGGCGCCACCATGTAACCGGTGAAGAAAATCAGGAAGACCGCAGCCGCGAGCGGCTTCAGGATGGCGTCCTGCGCCGGCTTCTCGTCATTGATCGGAAGTGCGGCCAATGCTCGGGGCATTTCGTACCAGTCACTCATCAAGGCGTCGGCGCAGAAAAACTGCACAGCTATGGGTCCGGCGGCCGGGTGTGCGCGCCTGCACTCGGGCAAGGTAGCGCAATGACCGGCTTATCGTTGCTCGAATGATGCTACGGAACGACACCTGTCGCAGACCCGTGGATTTACGTCGCCGCAAAGCCGACGTAGGATCCGGCCTGCCGCAAAGCCGACCTCGCCAGATGACTCCGGTCGGCCACACTTGCAGCCTTTCGCCGCGTCGATCCGGAAATCCACCAGACGGTCATTGGGACGGGCAACGCTGATGCCAGTCACGCTGTACGTGATCAACTGGTCAGCGCGTCATGGAAACCGGAACCCCGTGAGCCTTGCATTTTCGACTCAACCACGGCGCGGGTTGATGGCGCCGGGGCCGGCGTCGGATCGCAGATTCACAATTCGACGCGTGCGCCGAGTTCGACGATGCGATTGCGCGGAATGTTGAAGAAGTCGGTCGCGTCGCTCGCGTTCCGATGCATCCAGATGAACAGGCGTCGCACCAGCGGATTAAGGCGCCCTTGCGGTGCCGCGCAGACGGTCTCGCGCGACACGAAGAACGTGGTTCGCATCAGGTCGAAGCCTTCACCGTCTAGCGTGCAGTCGCGGAACGCGGCCGGCAGGTCGGGCTGCTCCATGAATCCGTAGCGCAGCACGATGCGGTAGAAGCGCTCTCCGAGCGGCGTGACCGCGATGCGATCGCGATCCGGCACGCGCGGCACCTGCTCGGTTTCGACACTGAGGATCACGTTGCGCTGGTGCAGGACGCTGTAGTGCTTCAGGCTGTGCAGCATTGCCAGCGGCACCACCTCGATGCGGCGGGACAGGAACACCGCCGTTCCCGGAACCCGGCGGATCTCCGGGCTGGTGGCTATGAACAAATCGAGCGGCATCGTGGCCCGCTCGAGCTGCCCCAGCAGCGCGACCTTGCCGGTTCCCCAGGCGCCCATCATCGTGCACGCCACCGCGGCCGCGACCAGCGGCGCCCAGCCGCCGTCGAAGACCTTGGTCAGGTTGGCGCTGACGAACGACCCGTCGACGAGGGCGAGCGCAAAGGCCACCGCGAGTGAAAGCATCAGGCTCCAGTGCCATTGCTCGCGCATCATGTGATACATCAGCACCGTCGTCAGCAACATCGTCATCGACACCGCAATGCCGAACGCCGCTGCAAGCCGGTCCGACGACCCGAAGCCGAGCGTCAATGCGAGCGTGAGGAACATCAGCAGCCAGTTGACGGAACCGACGTAGATCTGCCCGTAGCCCTCGGCCGAGGTCTGCCGTATCGTCAGCCGCGGACACAGGCCCAGTTGAACCGCCTGGCGCGTCATCGAGAACACGCCGCTGATGATCGACTGGCTGGCGATGACGGTTGCCACCGTCGCGAGCATTACCATCGGCAGCTGCAACCACGTCGGCCCGAGCAGGAAGAACGGATTGTCGTCGCCGCTCACCTTCCCTTGAACGACGAGCGCGGTCTGGCCGGCGTAGTTCAGCAACAGGCAAGGCAGGACGAGGCCATACCACCCGAGGCGGATCGGACGCGCACCGAAGTGCCCCATGTCGGCATAGAGCGCCTCGGCGCCCGTTGCGCTCAGGAACACCGCACCCAGGACCGTGAAGCCGCCGAACCCATGCGTGGTGACGTACTCGATGCCGAAGCGCGGATCGACGGCCATCAGCACGGAGGGATGCCGCACGATGCCGGCAAGGCCAAGGGCGCCGATCGTGAGGAACCATGCCACCATGACCGGACCGAACAGTCGGCCGATGAGCGCCGTTCCTTTGCGCTGCAGCAGGAACAGCGCCAGCAGGATCAGCGCCGCAGCCGGCAGGATGTACCGGGCCAGGACCGGTACCGCCAGCTTCAGGCCTTCGAGCGCGCTGAGCACCGAGATCGCGGGAGTGATGGCCCCATCGCCGTAAAGCAGGGCGGCGCCGAGTATGCCGAGCCAGACGATGGCCGGCCGGATGCGTCCGCTGCCGTCGCGCCGCTTGATGCCGACGCGAGCCATCAACGCCAGGATTCCGCCCTCGCCTTCGTTGTCGGCCCGCATTACCAGCGCCACGTACTTGATCGAGGTGGTGATGATCAGGGTCCACACGATCAGCGACAGCAGGCCCAGGGCAAGCTCGGGCGCGTTGCTGCCAGCCCACTGGTAGGCGGTCTTCAGCGTATACAGCGGGCTGGTGCCGATGTCGCCATAGACGACGCCAAGCGCGCCGACCACCAGCGCGCCAAGGGCCGCATTGGCGTGCGTATGAGGTTCGGTGCCGTCGCGCGCCTGATCCGCGCAGCTCGGCAGGGCATTGGCCATGGACGCTCCTGCGCCGCCATCGGTGCGGACTACTTCGCTCCGGCCGAAAACACCGACAGATCGTTCGGGCCGCCGCGCTCGACCGCACGCCGGTAGCCGTCGCGGTCGCGGCAGCGGGCCAGGTAGTTGCGCAGCGCCGGCAGGCTCTTCAGGCGGCCGCGCGCCTCGCTGAACTCGAGCGTCCAGCCCAGCACCGCATCGGCCGCCGAAAACCCCGATTTCAGGATCGTGTCGCGGCCGTTCAGCGTGTCTTCCAGGTACTGGTGGTTGCGCACGATCTCGCCATCGAAGAAACCCATCAGCGCCTCGTTGCCGCCGCCGGTCCACGCGTACAGCAGGTCCACCGCCAGCCCGGTCATCAACGAACCCTCGGAATACGCGAGCCATTGCAGGTAGGGACCGTACTCGGGCGAGCCGGGCGCGCGGCTCAGGCGCCCGCCGGCACATACGTTGCAGATGTACTCGACGATGGCGTCGGTCTCGGTGATGACCTGGCCATCGTGCTCGATCATCGGCGCCTTGCCCAGCGGATGCACCTGGCATAGCGAGTCGGGCGAGCGGTTGTTGTCCGGCCGGCGCTGGTGGCGCACCAGGCGGTACTCCAGGCCCAGTTCCTCGCACAGCCACACGATGCGATGCGAGCGTGAGTTGTTCAGGTGATGAACGGTCAGCATGTCGTCCTCCTCCGGTTTCGCGCCATCTTACCCGTCTGGCACATCAGCTATGCCTGTTTGATATGCTGCGCACCGGCGATCACGAGCAGCGGAGAGCACCTGTGTCCGATTCATACGACTACATCGTGGTCGGCGCCGGCTCCGCCGGCTGCGTGCTGGCCAGCAAGCTGTCGGCCGATCCTGAGGTCACGGTGCTGCTGGTCGAGGCCGGGCCCGACGATTCGCACCCGATGATCCACATGCCGAAGGGTTTCGGCAAGATCGCGGCGTCGAAGGCCCACTCGTGGGACTTCCAGGCCACGCCGGGGCCCGATGGCAGCGCCTCGACTCAGGCCTGGATGAGCGGCCGCATGATCGGCGGCTCCAGCTCGAACAACGGGCTGCAGTACCAGCGCGGCCAGCCCGAGGACTACGACGCCTGGGAACGCGAGCTCGGCCTCGCGGGCTGGGGTTGGAGCCAGATGGGTCGCATCTTCCGTGCCATGGAAGACCACGAACTGGGCGGCAACGCCTGGCGCGGCGCCGGCGGCCCGCTCACCGTCACGCTCACCCGCAACCGCACTATGCTGACCGACCGCATCATCGAGGCCGGCACCCAGATGGGCCTGCCGCGCAAACTCGACCCGAACGAACCCGATCCCGAGGGCATCGGCCCGCTGAACGCGACCATCCGCGACGGACGGCGCTGGAGCGCGGCAAAGGCCTTCCTGGCGCCGGCGCGCGGGCGGCCCAACCTGACCGTGATGACCGGCATCGAAGTGGACCGCATCGCACTGGATGGCAGGCGGGCCACCGGCGTGCAGGCGCTGGTCGGCGGGGTCCGGAAGTCGTTCATGGCCGCGCGTGAAGTGATCGTGTCCGGCGGCGCCTTGAATTCGCCGCGCCTGCTGCAGCGTTCCGGCATCGGGCCGGGGGCGCAACTGCAGGCGCTCGGTGTGCCGGTGGTGCACGACGCCGCGCAGGTCGGTGCCAACCTGCGCGAGCACGTGGTGCTGACCATGCAGTACCGACTGAGCGGCGACTACAGCCAGAACAAGCAGTACTCCGGATGGCGCCTGGGCCTGCACGCGCTGCGCTATGCGCTGTTCCACAGCGGGCTGCTGTCCTGCCCGCCGTACGACGTGACCGCGTTCGTCAAGTCGCGGCCGGACCTGGCGCGGCCCGACCTGCAGCTGGTGGCCGGCGCGATGTCGGTCGACCTGAAGCGCTGGAAAGGGTTTTCCGCGGGGATCCCGTTCGAACGCGAACCCGGCGCGCAGGTGCTGGGCTACTTCCTGTGGCCGCAAAGCCGGGGCAGCGTGATGATCACCTCGCCCGCAGCGGATGCGGCCCCGCGCATCGTGCACGGCATGCTGTCGCACCCGGTCGACTGCGAGGCGGCGATCGCGACGGTGCGCTTGATCCGGCGCCTGTTCGAGCAGCCTGCGCTCAAGCCTTTCGTGCAGGGCGAGACGCTGCCCGGCGCCGGCGTGCAGACCGATGACGAGGTGCTGGCGTTCTGCAAGATGATCTGCGGACCGGGCTACCACCCGGCCGGGACCTGCCGCATGGGAACGGACGCGAACAGCGTCGTCGACCAGCGCCTGCGCGTGCGCGGCATCGACGCGCTGCGGGTGGCCGACCTGTCGGTGATTCCCACGCTGGTATCCGGCAACACCAACGGGCCTGCGATGGCGGTGGGCTGGCGGGCGTCGGAACTGGTGCTGGAAGACGCGGCGCGTTGACGACGTGGTCCGGTGATCGGCTGCCGTCCGGAGCCAAAGCGACGGTCGATCGCCGGTCAGCCGATGGCCGGCCGGGTCGACGCCGAACCCGGCGCCTGCATCATCCGCAAGTCAGGTACACCCAGGCAGCGCCGGTCACGACCTCGAAAGCCACCGTGATGGTCACCAGCACGCAAAACGCGGCTGCCAGGATCGGACAGGCCAGCACGCTTTCGCAGAAGGCGGCCATCGCGAGCAGCACGCCGCCGAGGAACAGCCAGCGACGCAGGTAGGTCGGCAGCCACCGGGACTGCCTCTTGTTGTGCGCCCACGCGGCAGCCCGTTCCAGGAACGTGCCGACACTGGCGTCGCGGAACAGCCAGCCGTAGAAGAAGAAGCAATGGATGACGGAAAGATCGCTTGGACGAGTCATCGCTTCACACCTGAAACCGCTCTCGCGCGTCTGGCCACAGGATAGATCTCCGGAGTCACCGGACCTTGAACTGGATCGATTCTCTCCGTTTTTGACCGCCGGAAGCCACGAAAAGTCCCGCAGGAAACCGGTCATTCTTTCGAGCTAGCACGCCGCCAGGCGCGTCGCGCCGGCCCTGGCGGTCGACATCCTGTCAGCCGGCGCAAGCTGGGCGAACGGTGCATGCGGATTGCTGCGGGACACCATCGATCGTGCATTGAATCGGTGCGAGGCGGAGCTTCGCCATGGCGGCAACGGCCAGGGCGGAGGTGGGCGGCATCCAACGCGCGCACCGGAATGGGGAACTTGAGTACGAACCCCCGGCTCGAGGCCTGAAGCGGGAGCAGGTCGCGCGCTGCTGCAGCGCGTCGAACGGCAGCCCCGTACCGGACGGTTCCTCGCCTGCCTCGAATGTCAGACGCGCGCCGTCGTCACCGACGGGTCTTCGGTCCAGGGCGCACTATTGCACGTCGTCCGATGTCCCGGATGGAAACTGCGCCGCGAACTTGGAGATCCATTCGGTCGCCGCTTCGTCGGACGACAGCTCGCGATGCTCCTCGCGGGAGATCTGCTGGCGATAGCTCTCGATGTGACAGACCTGCTCGACCATGCGCACCCGGAACTCGTCGCAGGCATCCACGAACTCGGCGCCGACCGTGTAGTCGAGGGATTCGCGGCGGCACCAGACCACGCGCGCAATCGATTCGAACACCGGTTGGACGCAGGCAATGCGCACCGATACCAGCGATCCGGGCTCCAGCGCCCTGCGACACGGGAAAGCGAGGCCGCCAAGACTGACGTCCCTTCCCGGCTGCCTTTCGTGCACGGCGGGCAGGTGGCGGTCGGCGTTGGCGATGATCTCGATCGGGATGTTGGTCGGGTGGCGGATGAACTTCCGCACGTCGGTGCCCTCCCCAAGCGGCCCCCGCCACCATGTCTACGGTGAGGACATGCGACATGTAATTCGCAGGCGGGCAGTCACGATAGCAAAAGCGCCGCCGGTACCGGCATCCGTGCGCCGTGCGGTGATCGGCAGGCTTGAGCGCGGCGGAGCGATCGCTACCGCAACTGCCTGAAGCAGGCGCGAACTTCGTCGACCAGGATCGCGGGTTGTTCGAAGGCCGCGAAATGTCCGCCCCTGGCCGGCGTGTTGAAGTGGACGAGCTTGAGGTAACGCTCCTCGCACCACCGCTTCGACGCACGGAAGGTCTCTTTCGGGAACACGGTGACGCCGACCGGAATCCCGATTCGAGGCTTCGGGGCGAACAAGCCGGCGAAACTTTCCCAGTACAGGCGCGCCGACGATGCGCCGGCGCACGGCAGCCAGTACATCATGATGTCGTCGAGCATCTCGTCCCGGGTCAGCGCCTTCTCGGGGTGGCCATCGCAGTCGGTCCACCCCCAGAACTTCTCCAGTATCCAGGCGCATTGAGCGGCGGGCGAATCGGCAAGGCCGTAACCGATCGTCTGCGGGCGCGTGGCCTGCTGCTTGGCATAGCCCATGTCCCACTCCATGTAGTTCTGCATGGCCGCGAGCGCGGAGCGCTCGACTTCATCCGGGTCCTGCAGCAGCGCTTCGCTGGGCGACAGCCACGGCAGATTGACGTGGATCGCCGCGCAATGGGCCGTTTGCGTCGTCGCCATGTCGTGGGCCACGATGGAACCCCAGTCGCCGCCCTGGGCCACGTACCGGTCATAGCCCAGGCGGGCCATCAACTCGCCCCAGGCGCGGGCGATGCGCGCGACGTCCCAGCCGCGCGCAGCCGGCTTGCCGGAAAAACCGAAGCCGGGCAGCGTCGGACAGACCACGTGAAACGCGTCCGCGGCGCTGCCGCCATGCGCGGTGGGGTCGGCCAGCGGACCGATGACCTTGAGAAATTCGATCACGGAGCCCGGCCAGCCGTGGGTCATGATCATCGGCAGTGCGTTCTCGTGGCGGGACCGCAGGTGGATGAACTGGATGTCGAGGCCGTCGATTGCGGTGATGAACTGCGGCAACGCGTTCAGGGCCGTTTCGCAACGGCGCCAGTCGTAGCCGGTGCGCCAGTATTCGCACACCTCGCGCAGGTAGGCCAGCGGCACGCCCTGGCTCCAATCGGCCGGCGTCTCGCGCTCGGGCCAGCGAGTCTCCTTCAGGCGCTGGCGCAGGTCGGCGAGGTCGTCATCGGCTATGTCGAAGCGAAACGGTCGGATGGCGGTCATGTCGGAATCATCTCGTTGGCGTGAAAGCGAGTATGGCGGATGCCCTGCAGCGCCGGGCAAGCCCTTCGACGGAGCCGTGTTCGCGTATCGGGTGTCCACCTTCACGTCGTTCACACTCTGATAGATTCCACCGACCAGGCAAAGGGGTGCGCAGATGCAGGTGCCATGTCTGCCGGTACGGCAGACCTATATGGGGTTGCGCGTGCTCGAGCTCGGCGCGGTCATCGCGGGCCCGTTCGCGGCGATGATCTTCGCCGATCTCGGCGCCGACGTGGTCAAGGTCGAAAGCCCGAACGGCGGCGACGACTCTCGCCGGATGCCGCCCAGTTTCGGCGGCCAGAGCACGCTGTACCAGGCGATGAATCGCAACAAGCGCAGCCTGGTCCTGGACCTCAAATCCGAAGCGGGCCGCGACGCCGTTCTGCGCCTGGCCAACCGCGCCGATGTCGTCATTGAAAGCTTCCGGCCCGGCGTCAGCGACCGGCTCGGCATCGGCTATGAGGCGCTGCGCCTGCGCAATGCCTCGCTGATCTACTGCGCGATTTCCGCATTTGGACAAAGCCCGTCGGGGCGCGGCCTGCCAGGCTACGACCCCTTGATCCAGGCTTTCTCCGGACTGATGAGCATGACCGGTGACCCGGGCGCGCCGCCGGCGCGCGTGGCAGCCTCGGTGATCGACCTGACCACCGGCATGTGGGCGGCGATGGGCATCATGTCGGCGCTGGCGCGGCGCGCGCAGGATGGGCGGGGTCGATACGTCGAATCGACGCTGATCGACAGTGGCTACATGCTGCTGTGCCACCAGATCAGCAGCATGCTGGCCACCGGCGACGTGCCGACCCGCATCGGCTCGGCTTCGCCGATTGCGGCGCCCTATGAAGCCTTCCGCACCGCCGACGGCTGGCTGATGATCGCGGCCGGCAACGATGCGAGCTTCGGCCGGCTCTGCAAGGCGCTCGAGGTGCCGGAATTGCTCGATCGCGAGGAAATGCGCAGCAACGCCGGGCGCGTGGCTCATCGGCACGAGCTCAACGCCGTCCTGCAGCAGCGCCTGGTGCAGAAGGATTCCGCGACCTGGACGGCGGTGCTCGAGCAGGCCGGCGTGCCGGCCGGTCCGGTGCAGGATCTCGACCAGGCAGTGCGCCATCCGATCATGGCCGAGCGGGCGATGCTGGCGGTGCCCGATGGCGCTTCGGCACAGCGCGCGTCGGTACTGCGCGTGCCGTTCGACGATGCCCGGCCGCCATCGATGCGCGCGGCGCCGACGCTGGGTGAGCATTCGGCTGAAATCCTGCGCGAGATCGGCTTCGGCGCCGAGCAGATCGAATCCATGCTGGGCATCAAGGAACCGGCCAGGAAGCATTGAGTGGTCGTCGCGCCGGCTAGCTCACGCCGCCACCCAATCCGGGTGGCGCACCGTCGAGCAGGACGGTTTTCGCTTCCAGAAAGGCTGAAACGCCCTGGGTGCCGCCCTCGCGCCCGATGCCTGACTGCTTGAAGCCGCCGAATCCGACGGTCCAGTCGGTGCGGTAGCGGTTGTGCCCGACGGTGCCCGAGCGCAACTGGCGGGCGACCGACCAGGCCCGGTCCAGGTCGTCGGTGAACACCGCGGCGTTCAGGCCGTAGATCGAGTCGTTGGCGATCCGGATCGCGTCGGCTTCGCCGTCGACCGGAATCACCGACAACACCGGCCCGAAGATTTC
>Ga0075030_100001202_pt1 | contig 23193 bp, 14 predicted proteins | sample LitLauG_LLR_2012_FD_71393 | JGI IMG/M metagenome (GOLD analysis project Ga0075030, IMG submission 71393) | Freshwater sediment microbial communities from Pennsylvania, USA - Little Laurel Run_MetaG_LLR_2012 | ecosystem: Environmental > Aquatic > Freshwater > Creek > Sediment | place: USA...
AGGAAGACGTATTTCAGGGTCACGATGATGATGAGCGACCAGAAGATCAGCGATAGCACGCCCATGATCTCGACCTGCGTGGTTTTCGCGGCGTCGAATAGTTGCAAGCTCGCCTTGAAGGCATAGAGCGGGCTGGTGCCGATATCGCCATAGACGATGCCCAGCACGCCCATCAGCATCCCCAGACTCGGCTTGGACGCGCCGTGGGCCCCGGGTTCCCGATCGTGACTCAAATGGATGACCTCATGATGTGCGGTTCGGCGATGACACCATCGTCCCGATCCGCAACGTGACCCGATCCGCTCGGGCGCGGCGTCCCATACTCTCGCGTCCGGAGCGGAGCAAGCAAGACGTCATGCGGGGCAGCATCGCGTCCGCGCGGTATCAGGTCTGAAACTGGGCCGCGAACTCGGCCCATTCGCGGCGGCCCAGCCCGCTGCTCTCCTGCGTCACCGCCTCCCCGGCCAGCATGCGCCGCACCACGGCGACCATCTGCGCCGACAGCGTGACGGCCCCCAGCCGGTAGTCGCGGAATGCGGCGGCGGCGATCGGGACCCAGGCCTCGGTCATGGTCAGCATCTGATCGGCGTAGACCCGGATCTCGTACTGCGCGTGTGCGTCGGCCCGCAGCGACAGAAAATGGAACAGATTGTGGAGGTCGGTTTTCCAATACCACTGCGTGTAGGTGTTCAGCGTCAGGTTCATCCGAGCGAGCTCCCGGGCGAGGCCCTGGCGGGCGGGGTCGGCATTGTCGCCCTCGTTCAGCATGCTGGCGTAGTGCGCGTAGGTGCGTTCGGCGTCGTCGCGCAGCAGTTCCAACACCGCCGCCGCCTCCTCGCCCTGCAGCACGTCGCCGCGCCCCTGCCGGTTGATCACCGCCTGGGCGGCCAGATTTTCCGGCGCGGGGATGTAGAATTCCTTGTCCAGGATCGAGTAGCGCGCCGAAATCTCGTTCACGTTGGCGGTGCGGTGGCGGATCCATTGGCGGGCGACGAAAATCGGCAGTTTGACGTGGAACTTGATCTCGCACATCTCGAACGGGGTGGAGTGGCGGTGCCGCATCAGATAGCGGATCAACCCGGCATCCTCCTGCACCCGCTTGGTGCCGCGGCCGTAGGAGACGCGGGCGGCCTGCACGATGGCGCTGTCGTCGCCCATATAGTCGATCACCCGCACGAAACCATGGTCGAGGATCGGGTAGGCCTGGAACAGCATGGCCTCCAGCGCCGGCACCGTCGGGCGCAGGGTGGACGCGGTGCGGGATCGCGCGTCGGCGATCTCGGCGGCTTGCGCCTGCGTGTGCGATTTGTCAGCCAACGAAACCTCCCCCCAACCGGTGTCCGGTCCATACAGCGCCGGCGCGCTTGGGCAAAGAAGTCTATGCGGTGGCCATCGAGCAAGCCGAGGAACCCCTCGCATGCCAACCGGCGCCAACGATGACCCGCGGAGCGCAATCGACACGAGACCGGATCTGGACGCTGGCCAGCGTCAGCATCAGCATCACCACGCGCCGATGCCGCCCGCGTGATCTGATCGCGGTCTGCGGGGCCGCGCCCAGCGGCCAACGCGACTTGTTTTGAAACAGACTTCGATTGACAGAGACCGGACGACGGTCATCACAGTCGCGTTTCCGCATCGATTTCAAAGTGACGTGATTTCTCCAATCGCATCGCTTCCGTCATTGTTGGTGCCACGGAAATCGCTCACCGGCTTCGGTCGATATACGTTTTCGTGAGTTCATAACAGGGTTTTCAGACTCGGTTCCCAAGGCACAGGCGAAACGTCCAGGCGGCTCGATTGCTGTTTCGCAATTTTTATTTGGTGCGTTTAAGAAACCGTTTCCGAACCCAGCGCAAAGGAATGCAGATGGCAAGCTATAGCTGGACCTTGGGCACAAGCGGAGACTGGAATACAGCCGCGGACTGGAGCCCCGCCACGGTGCCCAACGATCCGGCCGCCGATGTGACGATCGATTTTCTCGCCCCGGCGGGCACCTCGTACAAGGTGACCATCGCGGCCGGCGAATCCGAAACGGTCAACAGCCTGACCATGAACGCCGTCAACAACCTCGCGGGCTCGAACAATGCGGCGGGCTATTTCGCGGCGGAGCTACTGCTCGACGGCACCCTCACCTTTGCCCCTGGCTCCGCCGGATTGCTGGGCGGTTCCCTGCAAACCTACCTCGCCGTAGACCCTGGCGCCAACGCGGCCATCGTGAATGCCGGCACCATCGACGCGTTTGTGCAGGTCGAAGGCAATTTGCTGATCACCGGCACCAACGGCGTCTACATCACCAACGCCCTGCAAGCGCTGTCCGGCACCGCCACGGTCGATACCAAGACGATCGCCGAGATCAGCGGCAACACCTTGTTCGACGGCATCTTCGAGGCGAAGGGACCGAATTCGGTGGTCAACCTGGGCGGCGCCCTGGAAGGCCTGATCGTCAATCTCGCCACCATCGAGGGCCCGCCGCTGAACCCTGGCGGCTGGACCGAACTGACCTACAACGACGCCACCTCGCAGATCAATGAGTGGAACGGCACCGCATATGTGGGTGTCGAAACGACCATGCGCGACATCGCGGGCGGCGGCACGATCGATGTGCTCCAGGGCCGCGACTACACCACCACTCAGACCCTGAGCGTCGACGCCGGGACCGGCGGCGAATCGTCCGGTATCTTCAACCTGCAGGCCGGTGTGGTCACCACCGCGGGCCTCGATATCAACGGCGGCATCGTGCAAGGCTATGGCACGATCAAGGGCGGCGTGGTCAACAACGGCACCCTGATGGCGCTGGGCGGCACCCTCGACGTGAGCGGCGGCAGCCTGACCGGCACCGGTGTCGTTCAGTTCGATGTCGATGACACAACGAGCCCGCCGGCGGCGCCCACGCCCACGGGTGCGACGCTGGTCGTCGGCAGCGTGTCCGCCGGTCAGAGCATCATGATGAACGGCGACGATACCCTGCGGCTCAGTGTCCCGTCGGCGTTCGCGGGTACGATCGATGCCGGTGTCGGCGACACCATCGTGCTAACGGGCGTCACCGTCACCAGCGCGGTGGACACCAATGGCACCCTGACCGTCTACGACGGCACCCAAACCGTGGCGTCGCTGAAACTGGGCGGCAGTTACGCGGGCGATCGGTTCACCGCCAGCGGCTCCTCCATCGGGATCGCTGCCGGTTCGCCCGACCCGACGATCACCGGCGCCGTCGCGGCACAAGCCGTCACCGATCACACAACGACCACGCCGTTCTCGCACGTCGTCATCGCCGATCCGAATGGTGGTCTGTCCGAGACTGTAACGGTCACGCTGTCCGCCGCGACGAACGGCACCCTGAGCAATCTGGGTGGCGGCAGCTACAACGCCGCGACGGGCGTCTACACCGACACCGGCTCCGCCGCCGCGGTCACCACCGCCCTGCAAGGGTTGCTGTTCACCCCGACCGCCCATCAGGTCGCGCCGGGGCAGACCGTCACGACGGGATTCCGCATCGGCGACACCGATACCGCATCGCTCAGCGCCACCAACAGCACGACAACGGTGATCGCCACCGCCGGTACGGTGGTGCCCACCCTGACCGGCGCCGTCGCGGGGCAGCCGGTGACCGATGGATCGACGGTCGCGCCGTTCCATGGCGTCGTGATCGGCGATGCCAATTTCGGCCAGACCGAGACCGTGACGGTCACACTGTCCGCCGCTGCGAACGGCAGCCTGGGCAATCTCGGTGGCGGCAGCTACAACGCCACGACGGGTGTCTATACGGATGTCGGCACCGCAGCCGCCGTCACCACCGCTTTGGCCGGGCTGATCTTCACCCCGACCGCCGGGCTGGCCACCCCTACCCAGCCGGTCACCACCGGCTTCACCATCAGCGACACGGACACCGCCGGAGCCAGCACCACCAACAGCGCCACGACGGTCATCGACGTCACCCAGTACGTGCCGCCGACCATCAGCGGCACCGTGGCGGGTCAGGCGGTGACCGACCGCACCACCATCGCGCCGTTTGCCAACGTCACGATCGGCGACGCCAACCCCGGCCAGACCGATACGGTGACCGTGACACTGTCGAACCCGGCGAACGGCACCCTCTCCAACCTGGGTGGCGGCAGCTACAACAGCACGACCGGCATCTACACCGATGCCGGGTCCGCCGCCGCGGTCACCGCCGACCTCAATGGGTTGGTGTTCACACCGACCGCCGGTGAGGCTGCGGCCGGCCAGACCGTCACCACCGGTTTCACGATCAGCGACTCCGATACCGCGTCGCTCAGCGCGACCGACAGTACCACATCGGTCATCGCCACCGCCGCGCAAACCCAGTTCGCCATGCTGGACACCACCACGGGCGATCCAAGCAATGCGCTCGGAACCGCCTATTCCGGGCCGGTCGCGGGCCTGCAATGGAGCTTCATAACGACGACCACGGACAGCCTGAACATTACCGCGACGGCGCCGGACGTGTTTATCCACACCGGTTCCGGCAATGACGCGATCAATGTCAGTCAGGTCAACGGCAACAACGTGCTGGATGGCGGAACCGGGTCGAACTTCCTGGTTGGTGGTTCGGGCAACGACACGTTCTTCGTGGATAATCGCGGCCCGACATCCGATATCTGGAGCACGGTCGTCAATTTCCATGCCGGCGATGCCGCAACGATATGGGGGGTGACGCCGAGTGACTTCACCTTGTCCTGGGTCGGAGGCCAGGGGGCGACCGGTTACACGGGCCTGACGTTGCACGCGACCGCCGCCGGCCTGCCGACCGCGTCGCTGACATTGGCCGGTTTCACCACCGCCGACCTGACCGATGGCAAGTTGACCATCAGCTTCGGTACCACCGCCGCGTCCGGAGGCGTCCCCGGCAGCGCTTACATGTATATCCACGGCAACTGATCAGACTGGTGGTCCGATCCCAACGCTTGCCTTTCAAGCGTTGGGTAAATCGGCCCATCATATCCACCAGGGTGAGTGTGCCGCTCCGCCTGATGAAAGGGTGGGCGGCCACACGCATGACAGGCCCTGAAGCGTCCATGTGCCGCTATGGTGGGTGCAGGACTCTCGGCTGAGCGCCGCAAGACCCGTGCACCGCCCATTATCGGCCACGTCATCGGCGCTGTTTCCATCCACCCATGACAGCGTGAAGCCAGCCTGAGCGACGCCCCATATCGTCGCCGCGGCGCCGGCATGGAAATTCTTGACCGTGCTCCAGGCATCGTAGGTCGTGCCCGCGAAGTAATAAGATTGTGAGGTTGTCTGGTCGCTGACATAGAAATCGGCCCCGTGGGCACGCCGGTCTCGCCGGTTACACCCAACGCGTATGACCTGAATTCGTGCGGGTACGACGAGTTCTGATATTGACTCGCCTACAGATAAAAGGTGCTGGTTGTCGTCGTGGTGAGCTGGATCGCGGATTTTGCAATGAGGGTGGTTGGATCAATTTTTATCTGCTAACGCCCAATTCAGAACGATCGCGGTTGGGTGTTGAGTAGTTTCGCAACGGTGTGCCCATCTATCATGGGGAAGTGTCAGCGCGATACCGCGCTGCGATGGTCGACCAGAATAGATGTGACTTTCATCCAATCCGCCTGATTTATGACTGGCATAGCCTTGACGGGGCGCCGTTTTCCCCCGAAACAGCGGCATGACGAGAGAAGAACTGATCCGACGTGATTTCGATCGGACGATGCGCCTCATCGAACTTGGGCCGAGCCATAGTCCGATCGTGGCGAAGGCCGATGGATGGCAGACCACCATTATCGACCATGCCACCCAGCAGGATTTGCAGGCAAAATACGTCGGCATGGGCGTCGCGACCCCCGAACGGATCGAGCCGGTGGATTTTGTCTGGCAGGGTGGTCCCCTGACGGCACTGCTTCCTCCGGCGATGCACGGCACGTTCGACGGCCTGATCGCCTCCCATGTCGGCGAACATTTTCCCGACCTCATCGCCTTCTTTAAGGATGCGTCCGCGCTGATCAAGCCGGATGGCACGATGGCGTTGGCGTTGCCGGACAAGCGCGTCTGTTTCGACTTCTTCCAGCCGCTGACCACGACTGGCGATCTGCTTGACGCCCATGTGCGGGGGCGGACCCGCCATCAGCGGCGGATATTCTTCAACCAAGCCGCCTATTTCACCCTCCGTGACGCCGAGGGCGGTTGGCTGCACACCGGCAGCACGGCGCCGTTTCGCCTGGCGAATTCGCTGTTCGACGCCCAGCGTGCCTACGACTCCGCCAGCGAAGACCCGGACCTGCCCTATCAGGATTCGCACGCATGGGCCTTCACGCCGAAAAGTTTCGAGCTGCTGATGCTCGAACTGAACCTGTTGGGTCACATAGACTGGGCGATCCGTTCTATCGAACCGACGGCCGGCGTCGAATTTCTGGTGTGGCTGGAACGCAAACGGCTGACGATCCCCGAGGCCGAGATCAACGCAGCGCGCCTGGCACTCCTCACCGCCGTCGTCTACGAAGGCGAGGACGCCATTGCCCAGCTTGACGAGGCTGAAGCCCTGCCGGTCGCGGCTGAGTCTTGGCGACGGTCGAAACCCGCCATCGCGGTCATCATCCCGCTGTACAATGGGGCGCGCTTTATCGAAGAGGCCCTGGACAGTGTGTTCAAGCAATCCTTGCGGGCAACCGAGATCATTGTCGTCGACGATGGGTCGACCGACGATGGGGCTGGCGTCGCGATCGTTGAACGCTTGGCCAAGACCCATCGACTCACGTTGTTGCATAAACCCAATGGGGGACAATCGTCAGCCCGCAATCTCGGCGTACAACACGCCCACAGTCCGCTTGTGGCTTTTCTGGACCAGGATGACGTCTGGTATCCCAATCACCTGCAGGAACTTGCGAAGCCGTTCCAAACGGCTTCGGGCCGCCCTCCAGGCTGGGTCTATTCCAATCTAGACGAGATCAGCGAAGATGGTGCACTGGTTTGCCGCAACTTTCTCAACACGCTGCCAGCCGTTCATCCACAGTCTTCTGTTCAGGATTGTATCCGTCAGGACATGTTCGTACTGCCATCGGCGGCCCTGATCAGCCGCGCCGCCTTCGAAGCCGTTGGTGGCTTCGATGAGGAATTGTGCGGCTATGAAGACGACGACCTGTTCTTGAAGATGTTTCGTGCTGGATACGATAACATCTATCTCGATATTCCATTATCGAAATGGAGAATTCACACCAACTCCACCTCGTATACCGCTCGCATGCGGCGTAGTCGCGCGATCTATGCCCGTAGGCTCATTCATCTGTTCCCCGACGAGCCCAAGCGTGGTCGCTTTTTCGTCCGGGACCTGATCGTTCCGCGCTTCGTCGAACACGCCGTCCACGAATATAAGGAGGCCGTGACTCTCGCCGATCCGGCAGCGATCGAGGAGGCGTGGACCGAGCTACAATTCCTGGCGACCTATGACCAAGCCTTGCTGCCCCTCTGCTTCGGCCACACGCTGGTACGTTATCGCAACGCATTGATCGGGGGCGACAATGCCACCATCGTCTCCGCGTGGACGGTGTTGGCCAGGACGGTGGCGCAAATGCCCAAAGGACATCTGCGCCTGCGGGCGACGGTCAACGTGCTGCGTAACCCGCGTGTGTCAAAAAAACTGTTTGCCTTGCGCCACTTGGTGAGGCCCATGATGCGGTGGGCATTCTCCGGGTAACTACCCCGCCAATTCCCGCCGCACGATCGCAGCCCCTTCGGCAAGCGCCCGCAGCTTGCCGAACGCGGTGTCCCGCGTCAGGTATTTCATGCCGCAATCGGGTGCCGGCACCAATTTGTCGGCGGCGACAAAGCGCAACCCGTCGCGGATTCTGGCGGCGACCGTCGCGGCGGTTTCGACCGCGGCATCGCCCAGATCCAGCACCCCCAGCATCACCGTCTTACCCGCCAACTCCCGCAGCACACCCAGATCCAACCGAGGCTGCGCCGCTTCAATCGAAATCTGTTGCGCGATCGTATCACCGAGTTCCGCCAGAAAATCGTAGCCGCTGGGTTTTTCCGAAACAACGGCGGCATACCCGAAACAAACATGCACCACCGTCGGCCCCTCGATCCCCTCCAGCGCTTGATTTATCGCCTTTATACCGTAACGAATTGCCTGCTCGGGCGCGGTGCGCACCCAGGGCTCGTCCAGTTGCACGACATCGACGCCGGTCGCCTTTAGCGCGCGCAGTTCCTGATTGACCGCGATCGCGTAGTCCATCGCGAGCTCTTCCTCGTCCTTGTAGAAATCGTTCTGCACCTGGCGTGACAGAGTGAACGGGCCGGGCAGGGTGATCTTCGTGGCGCGGGTGGCATTGTCGCGCAGGAACACGGCATCGCGTGTTTCCACGCCGGCCACCCGGCGGATCGGCCCGACCACCCTGGGAACTTGCGTGATCCGGCCGGCTTTGTTGCGCAGCTCTCCCGGGCGGTCGCCATCGATGCCGTCCAGCGCCATGGCGAAACGATTGGAATAACTCTCCCGCCGGATCTCGCCGTCGGTCACGATGTCGATCCCGGCCCGCTCCATGTCGCGGATCGCCAGGATGGTGGCGTCATCCTGGGCCTGTTCCAGCAGTGCCTCCGGGATCCGCCACATGTCGTGCGCATGGGCGCGTGGCACGCCGTGATGGTGCAATGTCGCGCGATCCACCAGCCAATTCGGCTGCGGATAACTGCCGACAACCGTGGTCGGCAGCAGATGGGTGGGATACGGCATGGGACGGGACCTCCAGGGGCACAATTGCACCTTGTTGCGCATCCCCGCAAACTCCGGATGCAACGCTCCAGGAGACACCGGTCATGTGGCCCATTCGTTCCGCGCTGTTCGTGCCTGCCCATCGCCGCGATTGGGTGGCGAAGGCCATCCGGGTCTCCCCCGGCGCCGTGGTTTTGGATATCGAGGATTCGGTGCCACCCCAGTTCAAGCCGCAGGCGATGGCGCATCTGCAAAGCGAAATTCATCAACTGCGCGACGCCGGGGTCGGTGCGTTCGTGCGCATCCAGCCGTTGCACGACGGCACCGAGGCCGAAATCCAAGCGGCGGTCACGGACGGATTGACCGCGATCGTGCCGCCCAAGGTCGCGGCCCCTGACGAAATTCGCCGCTTGCACGATCTGCTGAGCTACGCCGAGGGACGGGCCGGCGTGGCGCACGGCAGCGTCGGGTTGCTGCCGTTGCCGGAGACCGCGCAGGGCATGTACGACGCCTACAATCTGGTGAAGGCCAGCCCCAGGGTGCGCGGCATTCATGGCGCGTTAAGTGGCCCGGTGTCCGGCGATTTCGCGCGCGCCTTCGGATTCCGGGCGACCACGGGCGGCGAGGAGCAGGTGTACCTGGCATCGAAACTGGTGCTGGAAAGCCGAGCCGGCGGCGCGATGTACCCGATCGCCGGGATCTTCGGGACGGCGCAGGACGATCTGCCGGCGGTGGAACGATTGATCCGCAAAGCCCGCGACATCGGTTACACCGGCGTGGCGGTGATGCATCCGTCGCACGTCGCCATCGCCAACGCCGTCTATCGCCCGACGCCGGAGGAAGTCGCCTACTTCGCGGGCTTGCTGGAAGCATTTCAGGCCGCCGAGGCCGCTGGTCTGGGCGCTGTCAGCTATCAGGGCGCGATGGTGGATTATGCCATGCTGCCACTGGCAAAAGAGGTTCTCGCGGAAGCCGCCCGAAACCGGTAACCTCAATCTCGACCAGCAGCCGGAGACATCATGCCAGCCGATGCCATCACCACCGACGCGACGCCTCATGAAATTCGGCTCGCGGATTACACGCCGCCCACCTTCCTGATCGACACTGTCGATTTGCGGTTCGACCTCGATGAGGTTGCGACCAAGGTCGTTGCCAGGTTGGCGCTCCGCCGCAATCCCGCCGCGCCAGCCCGCTCGGCGCTGCATCTGGACGGCGAATCCCTGACATTGGTCCGCCTGACCCGAGACGGCGTGCAACTGACGGCGGCGGAGTATCATGAGACTCATGGCGGACTGACGATCCCGGATATGCCCAACCGCTGCGTGTTGGAGATCGAGACCCGCATCTCCCCCAAGGACAACACCGAACTAAGCGGTCTGTACGTGTCGGGTGGCAACTATTTTACCCAGTGCGAGGCTCAGGGTTTCCGGCGGATCACCTATTTTCCGGACCGGCCTGACGTGATGTCGCGCTATACCACCACCATCATCGCCTCGTCTCCGGTGATGCTGTCGAACGGCAACCCCGGGCCGGTGACCGATCTTGGCGACGGAAGGCGGTCCGTCACCTGGACCGATCCGCATCCAAAACCGTGTTACCTGTTCGCGCTGGTGGCCGGCGATCTGGTCTCGGTCAAGGACAGCTTCGTCACCCGATCCGGCCGGTCCGTCGAGCTGGGCATCTACGTGCGCCGCGGCGACGAGGATCGTTGCGGCCACGCGATGCGCTCGCTGAAAACTTCCATGACCTGGGATGAGGAAGTGTTCGGCCTGGAATACGATCTGGACGTGTTCAACATCGCCGCCGTCTCGGACTTCAACATGGGGGCGATGGAAAACAAGGGGCTGAACGTTTTTAATACGAAATATGTTCTCGCCCGTCCGGAAACCGCGACCGATACTGATTATCAAGGCATCGAAACGGTCATCGCGCACGAGTATTTTCATAATTGGACCGGCAACCGCGTGACCTGCCGCGACTGGTTCCAGTTGTCCCTGAAGGAAGGACTGACCGTCTATCGCGATCAGGAATTTTCGGCCGATCAGGGCAGTCGGGCGGTGAAACGCATCGGCGACGTGCGGGCGCTGCGGGCGTCTCAGTTCCGCGAGGATGGCGGGCCGCTGGCGCATCCAGTGCAACCCGCCAGCTATCTGGCGATCGATAATTTCTACACGTCCACGATCTACAACAAAGGTGCCGAGGTCATCCGCATGATGGCCACCATCATCGGCCGTCCTGCGTTCCGCCGCGGCATGGACCTGTATTTCGCGCGTCACGACAACCATGCCGTCACCATCGACGATTTCGTCCAGGCGATGCAGGACGCATCCGGCGTCGATCTGGACGGTTTCAAGCTGTGGTATCATCAGGCGGGCACGCCGGACGTTTCGATTGAGGACGATTATGACCCGGTGTCGAAACGCTATTCCCTGACCATACGCCAGGGCACCAAGCCCACGCCCGGCCAGCCCGACAAATATCCGGTGGTGATTCCAATCGCGATGGGTTTGCTGGACGGCAACGGCCAGGAACTGGCAACCCGGTTGGAGGGCGAACCGGAAGCCATCGCGGGCACCCGCGTCCTGCTGGCCACACAGGCGGAAAACCGTTTCGATTTCGTCGATGTCGCCAGCCCGCCGGTGCCGTCGCTGCTGCGGGACTTCTCCGCCCCGGTGAAGTTGTCCGGCCTGACACCGGACCGTCTCCGCTTCCTGGCCGCTCACGACACCGACCCGTTCGTGCGCTGGGAGTCGGGTCAGCAATTCGCCGCCACCGTGTTGTTGGACATGGTGGCGGCGATCGAGTCCGGCGCCGAACCGGTGGTGGACCCCGCGCTTATCGAGGCCATCGCATCCACCCTGGAACAAGAACCCGCCTTCGCCGCCGAGGCGTTGGCGCTGCCGGGGGAGGCGACACTCGCGGACAAGATGGACATTGTCGCCGTCGACGCCATTCACGCCGCACGCGACCTCGCCCGGTCTGCCATCGGCCGCGCGCTGGGGGACAAGCTGCGCACGCTGTATGACAAACTGACAGATAAAGGTGGCTACACGGTCGATGGTCCGGCGATCGGCCGCCGATCCTTGCGCAACACCTGCCTGAGTTATCTTGTCGCGACCGGGGACCGGGCAGCGGTGCATCTGGCCAAGGCTCAGTTCGATGCCGGACAGAACATGACCGATGTGCTTGCCGCTCTGGGAGTTCTATCGGGCGTGGACTGCACCGAACGGGTCGACGCGCTCGCCGCATTCTATCAGGCGTGGAGGGGCGATCCCCTGGTGTTGGACAAATGGTTCGCGATCCAGGCGTTCTCCCCGCTGCCCGGAACCGTTCAGGCCGTCGAGAATCTGAAAACCCATCCGGACTTCGACTTGCGGAATCCAAATCGAATCCGAGCGCTGGTGAGTAGTTTCGCGGGTAACCAGGTGCGGTTCCATGATGGGTCTGGGGCCGGCTATCGGCTGTATGCCGACACCATCATCCAGCTCGATCCCACCAACGGTCAGGTCGCGGCTCGCATGGTCTCGCCGCTGGGTCAGTGGCGCCGATTCGATGCCAAACGCCAACGCCTGATGCAGGCTGAACTACAGCGGATTCTCGATCTGCCCGGCCTGTCGCGGAACACATTCGAAATGGCATCCAAGAGCGTGGCATGACCGGTTTCAGCGATCGAGCCTGGCAGCGAACGACGGCCATCCGGTCCGCGATCGATGCGTTGCCGTTCAACCGGGAACTCGCCGCCGGCACGCTGGAACAGGCAAAATTCCAGTTCTACATCACCCAGGATGCGCTGTACCTCGATCAATACAGCCGCATCCTTGCAATGGCCGGTGTTCGCGGGCCGGACGGACCGACGCTGCGCCTGTTCGCCGAATCCGCCCTCGAAGCCGTGGCGGTCGAGCAGGCGCTGCACGGCGACTATTTGGCGAAGTTCGGGGCGGCGACAACCGAATCGTCACCCGATTGCCTGAGCTACACCAGCTTCCTGCTCGCCACCGCCTACCACGAACCGTGGGAGGTTCTGATGGCCGCACTCCTCCCTTGCTTCTGGATCTACTGGGACGTCGGCAACACAATCGCTCGGTCTGCCGCCGCCAACAACCCATTCCGAAATTGGATCGATACATATTCTGATGAAAATTTTGGCAAGGCCGTGCGGGCGGTGATCACGGCGACCGACCAAGCCGCTGCCGGCACCACGGAGGCAGTGCGGGACCGCATGATGACCGCCTTCGTTCGGTCCACGCAATATGAATATCTGTTCTGGGACGGCGCCTATCAGCGCCGCTTCTGGCCGGCGGAGGATTACTCTTCCTTGTAACCCACCTCGGGAATCCCCTGTTCATTGCCATAATATTTCTACGGCAGGAACTTTCCCGACATCCTCCAATCCTTCTCGCGCTTGATATCCAGGATTTTCTCGGTCAGGTCCGCTCTGGTCATCCCGTTGTCGTTGCGACGCAATTTTCAGCAGCGAATCCCCGGGCCAAGCCCGGGGACGACGCAAACTCTTACGGCAGATTCTTGTGCGACCCGTCGCAGCGCGGCGCCTTGCCGGTCGCCTTGCAACCGCAGAACGACACAACGCCGGCTTCCTCGGCATCGAACTTCATCGGCGAGAACGCCGACCCTTTGTGCGACCCGTCACAGAACGGCTGTTTGCCGCTCTTGCCGCAAGCGCACCACCAATAGGATTTTCCAGCCTCGACTTCGACCTTGTAGGAGCCCTTCTGGGCGACGATCGGCAGTGTTTCGGACATGATATTCCCCTCGTGTTGTTTCAGGCGCCATAAACCCGGCGTGCTTCCGCCGGGGTAACGTAACCGTCCAGCAGGTCTTCGGATAGAGCCGCCTTGTCCCTTCCCGACGGTGGCCCATAACCACCGGACCCGGGCGCCTCCACGATCACCAGCGAACCCGCCGGAGCCAGGAAGCCACCCTTGCTGGTCAGCTTACGCGCGTTCGATCCGGGTGCAACCAGCGACAATCGGGCAGGCGCCCCCGCCAGCCCACCGTCCAATCCAAACGGCGGAGTCACCGTCCGCTCACAGCAAACCGCCGTGTGGGCCTGATTCTCCAGCACCCGCCACACCCGCCGCACGCCCAGGCCACCGCGATAGGTGCCGGCGCCGCCGCTGTCGGGCACCAACGCGTATTCCTCAACGCGCAACGGAAAACTCATTTCCAGAATTTCGATCGGCGTGTTGCTCATGTTGGAAACCGTGCTGGCCACCGCGTTGATGCCATCCTTGACCGGACGCGCGCCGAAGCCGCCTTTGACGGATTCGTAACTGACGAAGCGCTCGCCATTCCGATAGTCGATGCCGCCGAAGGTGATCACCGCCGACGTCCCCTGCGATCCCGCCATCACCGTGCCTGGAGAAATCGCGAACAGCGCCGCCATCACCATGTCCGCGACACGATGCGAGATCTCGTGGTTGGCATACACGACGGGCGAGGGGTGCTGCGCGTTCACCACCGTCCCGGCCGGCGCGGTCACCGTCACCGGACGCCAGCAACCGGAGTTCGGCGGGATCAGGCTTTTCGGATCGGCGATCATCTTCAGCGCGCAGAACACACCCGACGCCGTTACGGTCAGCGGCGCATTCATCGGTCCGGCAACCGCCGGATCGGATCCGGTGAAGTCAGCGCTGATCGTGTCACCGCGCTTGATCACCTTGAGGCAAACCTTGAAGGTCGCGTCTTCGGTTTCTCCGGGATCCAGCACCCCGTCGCCGTCGAAGATATCGGTGAATTCGGCCTCGCCATCCGGCAACGCCAGCAGCGCCGCCCGCATCATCGTTTCGGAGTAATTCAGCACCTCCTGCATGATGCCCAACAGTGTATCGGTGCCATACTTCGCCGCCAGTTCGGTCAGCCGCTGCGCGCCCCGGTAATTCGCCGCCACCTGCGCCCGCAGGTCGCCCAACCGTTCCGCCGGCGTGCGGACGTTCGCGAAGATGATCGCCTCCACCGAGGGATCCGGTTTGCCGTCGCGATACAGGCGGACCGGCGGCAAGCGCAGACCTTCGCCATAGATTTCCGTCACGGCACCGTAACTGCCTGGCGTCGCGCTGCCAATATCGGGCCAGTGCGCCCGCACACAGCCGAACCCCAGCAAGCGGCCCTCATGAAACGCCGGAGCAACGACATTCACGTCCGGCAGATGCGATCCACCGTCATACGGATCGTTGTGGATGAACACATCACCCGCCACCACGTCGCGAAACGCCCGCACCACCGCTCGCACCGCATCCGGCATCGATCCCAGGTGGATCGGCAGATCCGGCCCCTGAGCGACCATGTTGCCGTCAATATCGAAAATGCCGCAGGAATAGTCTCCGGCGACCTTCAGCAGCGGCGAATAGGCGGTCTTCGCCAAGACGATCTTCATTTCCTCGGCGGCGGAGTACAGCGCATTCTTGACCACCTCGAACCTGGCCGGATCGGTCTTCAACACTGCCATCCCGTCCTCCTTAACTCCGCGCCAGCGAGTCCCTCAGACCCGTCAGGGCTTCCGTCGCCTCCGCCACCAAATCCCGCAGATGTGAAAAATCCGCGGCCGCCTCCGCCATGCCACCTTGCTTGCATGCCCGCTCGATGTCACGCGCCATGGCGCTAACGGCACCGGCGCCGCAATTGCCCGCGACCGACACCAGATCATGCGCTTCCTTCGCCGCCGCGCCCCCGTCCAATGCCTCAAGACGGTCGCCGAGGCGCTGCATGCGGGCCACGATATCGGTCAGTGATTCGGTCAGCAGCGCCTCGAACTCGTCCGGTTTCAGAAAGCCTCGCAGCGCCTCGATCGCCGATTCGTCCAGCGTGGGCGTGCCAGCTGCCGCCCCGCTCCGAGGCCGCCCTTCCGCCGTTATTTCGTTTATAACCCGGAACAAGACCGCGGCCGACAGCGGTTTGCTGAGGTAAAGATCCATCCCAACTCCGCGATAGCGCTCCGGCGCGTCATGCAAGGCATCGGCCGTCAACGCGATGATCGGCACCTCGCATTTCGGTCGCGCCAAGGCTCGGATGTGGTGGGTCGCCTGGATGCCGTCCATCACCGGCATCTGCACATCCATCAGGACGACATCGAAATTCTCCCGCATCACGGCTTCCACCGCCTGCCTGCCATTGGCCGCGACCGTGACGCTGTGCCCGGCCGATTGCAGCAGCGCCGCCAGCAGGCGCTGGTTGATCGCGTTGTCGTCGGCAACCAGCACATGCAGGGGGCCTCTGGCTGGTTCGGGTTCGCACCGGGCGTCCACCTCCGCCTCCGGCTCCCCGATCGCCTCTCCAAGCGGCAGCACCACCCGGAAAACACTGCCCCGGCCCTTGACGCTGTCGGCGGTTAGTTGGCCGTTCATCAGTTCGGTCAGTTCCCGGCTGATCGCCAACCCAAGGCCGGTGCCGCCGAACCGGCGCGATATGGAACTATCGGCCTGGGCGAATTTCTCGAACAAGCGACCGAGTGCTTCCGGGGCAATGCCGATGCCGGTGTCTACGACCTCGATCCGTGTCAGAAACGGTTGCGACGGATCCGGCCCGACATGCACCCGCACCGCACCATGTTCGGTGAACTTGAACGCGTTGCCGATCAGATTGAGCAGCACCTGCCGTAATCGAAATGGATCGCCATGCGCGCGACGATCGGAAGCGGGATCGATCGTGCAAACAAGATCGAGCTGCTTTTCGACCGCCGACGGCGCCATCAGGGCAGCCGCCGCTCGGATCGTATCGCCGAGATGGAAATCGGTCCGCTCCAGTTCCACCTTGCCGGCTTCCAGCTTCGAAATGTCGAGAATGTCGTCGATGATCAGCAAAAGCGCATTGGCGGACTCGCGGATCGCCACAGCGTATTCATGCTGGGTGGTACCGAGAGTCGAACGCAGCAACAGGTCGTTCATGCCAATGATACCGTGCAGCGGCGTGCGGATTTCATGAGACATGTTGGCCAGGAATTCGGTCTTGGCCCGATTGGCTTTTTCCGCCGTGGCGCGGGCGGCTTCGGCCTGCTCGCGGGCGATGGCGGCGCGCTCCTCGGCCTGCTTGCGGTCGGTGATATCGGTGAACGTCCGGACCAGTCCACCGTCCGGCATCGGCGTGGTGCGAATTTCCAGCACGCGGCCATTCGGGCGTCGCCGTTCATACAGCGCCGGCATGCGCAACAGGCCATTGTCTCGCAGTGTCGCTTGCAGGGCCGGGGGCACCGACGCGAATTCGCCGGATTGCCAAAGATAGGTCTCCACCGCCTCGAATGGGGGCCGACCCAACAGCAGCGTGTCAGGCAAGTCGAGCAACGCAGCCAGGCGCGCGTTCCAGGCTGCGATATGGTTATCAGCGGACACCATCATGATCCCCTGACCCATGTAGCGCAGCGTGGTTTCCAGCACCTGCGACTTCTCCGCCAACGTCGCCTCACTGTGACGCAAGGCCGCCGCGGTCAGGCCCAACTCCCGCGCGCTGGTGGCGAGGCGCTGCACCTGCGTCCGCAATAGCTGGAACAGCCCCATCATGGTGCCGATGACGATGGCCGCGCCCAGCCCGATGAACAGGCTCTGCCGGCGCCATCCGGCCAGGGCAACGTCCTCATCGGTGCCGACGTCGATGACCAGGGGGTAGTCGCGCACGGGCTGAACCGAGGTGGAACGGGTCGCCCCGCCGTTGAAAAAGCCCGAGGCCGTGTATTGTCCCCCGCCGGCGGCGGAGACCCGATACCAGGGTGAGTTAGCGGGCAAATGCTGGCCCACCATGGCCGGCGCCGCGGGATGCGGCACCAGGATCGTGCCGTCCCGGCGCAACAGGGTGATCAGGCTGCTGTCGTTGCCGTCGACCGCGTTGAAGACGTCGGAGAAATAGTTCAGCGCGATCACGGCGGTCGCGACCCCGATCAGGTTGCCGTCGGCATCGGTGATCCGCCGTCCCAGGAACATCGTCCAGGTATGCCCAAGGCGGCCCGTGTAGGGCGTGCTGAGGTATGGTTCCGGCCCGGGTGCGGTCAGGAAATGCTGGTACACATCGCCCATGGATACATCCACGCCGACCGAAGGCCAGAACCGGGAGGTGTTGATGACATGCCCATCGGCATCCAGCACCGTCAATGCCTCGAGTTGCGGCAGATTCGGTATTTTCTGACTGAGTTCGGTGTGAAAGGACTCGCCTGCCAATTCCCGCCGAAGATCGTCGGTCGTGCGAATGCCACGGGCCTGAATTTGATCGACCGTTGCCCCCACGACAAGATCGACCGCCTGCAAGGCGCGGGCGGTTTGTTCGGCGAGAATGATGCCAAGACGGGCCTGCCGGTCCTCATACCCTTGGACCGTGGTTCGGCGCCCCTCCCATATCGCCAGGGCGGTGGCGGCCAGCACCAGCAGGATCAGGCAGGAGAAGGCGCCGATCAAAGCCCGGCTGACGCCGCTGGTCGCAGCGGGGCTAACGGCCTCCCGCGCAGCGAGCGGACTTTCGGGTGTGGGCGCGGTGCCGGACATGGGACGCCGATTAGACCAGTACTTACCCCTGGAGCGAAACGTTATCTTTTCTTGTGGGAGATGCCGAGGGCCCAACCTGCCCGCGGGTCGCCACACCCCGATTAGCTGCGTCGATGCGACCGGCGCGCCGTTTTGCGGTTCGACAGCGATAGCGACAACCCGACACAGACAAGGCCCAACGAGGCCGGGATCAGCCAAGCTGGCCGCACCAACACGGGTTGGATCACCGAGGTCCAGACCCAGGTTCCAATGGTGCGGGTCGACCACTGCGGAAGTTTGTCGACGATCTCATGGTCGAGCAGATTCAGTGCCTGGCCGAGCGAAATGCTCTCCGGCCCGAACGTCCCGATACCGACGGCGGCAACCAGAAGAACGGCGGAGACCACGGCCAGGACACGTTGCGCAATCACATGAACAGCTTCTCGTTTTTCCGGTCGGAGTATAGACCAGCTACCTGTTCACCATAACCATTAAAAATTTGTGTTGGCACTCTTTCGTCGCTGCCCAGCAGCCGTTCCGACGCCTGACTCCAGCGCGGATGGGCGACCGCGGGGTTCACGTTGGCCCAGAAACCGTATTCGGACGGCCCGATCGCTTCCCAGAATGTCTTCGGGCGCTTGTCGGTAAAGGTGATCTTGACGATCGCCTTGGCCGATTTGAAGCCGTATTTCCACGGCAGGGTGAGCCGAATTGGGCCGCCGTTCTGGGCCGGCAACGGTTTGCCGTACAGGCCGGTGGAGATAAACGCCAGGTCATTGGCGGCTTCGTCGATGGTCACACCCTCGACATAAGGCCAGGGATAAAACGGCGCATCCAGTCCGGACATCACTTTATCCTGCGCGGTCTCGAACACCACGTATTGAGCGGCGGCGAGCGGTTCGGCGAACTTCAATAGCTGCGACAGCGGAAAGCCGGTCCATGGCACCGTCATCGCCCAGGCCTCGACGCACCGATGGCGGTAGATCCGCTCCTCCAGCGAGACCTGTTTCAACAAATCGTCGATATCGATGGTGCGCGGCTGCTTCAGCATCCCGTCCAGCTTGATGGTCCAGGGCCGCTGCTTCAGCGCCTGGGCGTCCCGCCAGATAGTCTTGCTTTCCCCGAATTCATAATAGTTGTTGTAGGTGGTGGCATATTTTTCCTCGGTCACCGCCCGTCCCGCTGTGAACGCGGGGTTCGTCATGACAGCTGCCCTCGCCCCCGTGGTCAGTACCGGCAGGATCGTCAGCGCCGACGCGCCCGTCAGCACCGAACGGCGGTTAAGCGCGATGTGTTCAGGGGTCACCTGCCGTTCCGTAACCTCCCATCCGCGCCGTTGGATAATGTGCATGGTCGTGACCCTTTCTGTTCCGTATTTGCAAGCCTCATAGGCCACACATTGCCGGATGTGCCGGGATGGACGAAATTAAACATTGGACACACGTCCAGAACGATCCAGGAGAACGCCCATGCATCTCGCCCGATTCCCGCGGGTCCGCCTCTTCCCGGCACCCACGCCATTGGAACGGCTGGACAATTTGACGCGCAGCCTGGGCGGGCCGGAGATTTGGATCAAACGCGACGACTGCACCGTGGTGGCGACCGGCGGCAACAAGGTCCGCAAACTGGAGTGGCTGGTAGGCGAGGCAAGGGCGCAGGGCGCCACCCACATCGTCACCCAGGGCGCCGTGCAGTCCAACCATGTGCGCCAGACCGCCGCCGTCGCCCGTAAATTCGGCATGACCTGCACCGCCTTGCTGGAGCACCGGATCGACACCAACGACCGCGACTACCTGGGCAGCGGCAACGTGCTGCTGGACAAGTTGTTCGGCTGCAAGATCGAATACCGCGCCGGCGGTATCGACATGAACGCCGAAGCCGAAAAACGCGGTGCCGAACTGCGGGAAGCCGGGGAGGCCGTCTACGTCATCCCCGGTGGCGGCTCCAACAAGGTCGGCGCGCTGGGATACGTGTCCTGCGCCCAGGAACTGATGCAGCAAGCCGATGAGATGGGCCTGCGGATCGACCGCATCGTCACCGCCACCGGCAGTGCCGGAACCCATGCCGGCCTGGTGGTCGGGCTGGAGGGCATGAACACCGGAGTGCCCGTCCTGGGAATCGGCGTCCGCCTGCCGCGCGACCGGCAGGAGGAGAATGTTTACAAACTTGCTCTGGCAACCGCCGAGTACGTCGGGATGAAAGGCGGCATTCCGCGCGAATCGGTGGTTGCCAACTGCGACTATGTCGGCGCCGGTTACGGCATCCCGACCGCGGGCATGGGTGAGGCCGTCCGGATGTTGGCACAGGAAGAAGGCATCCTTCTCGACCCGGTTTACTCTGGCAAGGCGATGGCCGGCATGATCGACCTGATCCGCAAAGGGGAACTGGCCGCGGGGCAAACCATCGTCTTCCTGCACACTGGCGGCGCGGTCGGATTGTTTGGCTACAACACGTTCCTGGAAGGTGCCGTCTGATGCTGAACAGCACGCACCGCATCCTCACGACGCATACCGGCAGCTTGCCCAGGCCGGCGGCGCTGACCGATCTGTATGCCCGCCGAGCGGAAGGTGAAACGATCGACGAGGCGGCGCTGGATGTGGATGCGAAGGCGGCGACGCGGCATGTCGTGCGCCAGCAGATCGCATCCGGCATCGATGTCGGCAACAACGGCGAGCAGCAGCGCGAGGCCTTTTTCCTGTACGTCCGCCGGCGCATGACCGGCTTCGGCGGCAGTTGGGTCCGGCGCCCGATGGCGGACGTCGTGAAATATCCCGGATACCGCGCCTGGGCAGCCGAACAGGATGGTGTCCGTCGCTCCGTCAGCAATCGCGGCGCCTTGCCGAAAGCGATCGGTGCGGTCACCTATCTGGACCCCGCCTTGGTCCAGGCCGAATGCGACGAATTCCTGGCCACCTTGTCCGAAGTTGGGGGTGGTTTCGCCGAACCGTTCATGACCGCGCCATCGCCCGGCATCATCGCCGCCGCCTTGCAGAACGAACATTACGATACCGAGGATGCCTATCTGCATGCGTTAGGGCAGGCCCTGCGGGTGGAATACGAGGCGATCGTCGGTTCCGGTTTCCTGCTGCAGATCGATGCGCCTGACCTCGCGCTGGAGCGGCATGTGTCGTTCCAGGACCGGCCGCTGAGCGATTTCATCGACTTCGCCGAACGCGTGGTGGGAACGATCAACGAGGCGTTGATCAATGTGCCGCGCGACCGCGTCCGCATCCACGCCTGCTGGGGAAATTACGAGGCCCCGCATGACTGCGATGTCGATCTGCATGACATCCTGCCGGCGATCAGCCAGGCCAAGGTGGGCGGCTGGGTGCTGCCGTTCGCCAATCCCAGGCATGCGCACGAATATCGCTGCCTGAAGGATCTGCCACTGGCCGACGGGCAGGTGATCGTTGCCGGTGTGATCGATCCGCTGACCAACTTCGTGGAACATCCCGAAGTGGTCGCCGACCGGCTGGAACGGGTGGCTCAGGTCGTGGGCGATCCGACGCGGGTGCTGGCGGGAACCGATTGCGGCTTCGACACGTCAGCCGGCCGGGGACGCGTCGCCGAGGACGTGGTCTGGGCGAAACTGCGCGCCATGGCGGATGGCGCGACGATCGCGTCGGAACGGCTGGGCATGCGCGGGTAGCGATCCACGCGGATCGGCGGGTTGTTCACGCGTCTCCGAACGTCCGCCGCAACGTCGGCTTATGCACCTTGCCCGTCGCGTTGCGTGGCAGCGCGTCGGTAAACACCACGGAATGAGGCAGCTTGTAGCGCGCCAGATTGGCCGCGCAATGCGCGACGATCTCGTCTTCCGTCAAGGCAAAACCCTGCTTGACCACAACAACCGCGCGTCCGACCTGACCCCAGCGAGCGTCGGCGATCCCGATCACCGCCGCTTCGGAGATCGATTCGTTTTGATATAGAACGTTCTCCACCTCCGCCGGATACACGTTCTCGCCGCCCGAGATATACATGTCCTTCCAACGGTCCACGATGAAGTAATAGCCCTCCGCATCGACCAGCGCGGCGTCGCCGGTGTGCAGCCAACCGTCGGTAAACGATGCGGCGGTCACTTCCGGCTGGTTCCAGTATCCCGTGGTGATGTTCGGCCCCTTCACCCACAATTCGCCGATCGAGCCGACCGGCGCGTCGGCACCATCCTCGCCGACCACCCGGGTTTCCATGTGCAGGGCTGGTTTGCCGGCGGAACCGGCTTTCCGCACCGCGTCCTCCCGGTCCAGCACCAGCACCAGCGGGCTGGTTTCGGTCATGCCGTACCCTTGTTGCAGCATCACACCCCGGCCTTGCCAGCTTGCCAGGATCGCGTCCGGTGTCGGTGCGCCGCCCACCCCGGCAAACACCAAACGACCAAGGTCGGTCGACGAGAATGCGGAATGTTGGCCCATGAACTGATAGTTTGCCGGCACCCCGAACAGGTGCGTGATCCCAGCCGAGGGATCGCCGATCAATCGCAGCGCCTCGCCGGGGTCGAAACTACGCATAATCACCACGGTGCCGCCGACCTGGAACACCGGATAGGAAAACACGTTCAGCCCGCCGGTATGGAACAGCGGCAGCAGACACAAAAATACTGTTTGGCGCGCCACACCGGCCAAACTCATGCTGTGCACACTGTTCCAAAAGTTCATGCCATGCGTAATGATCGCGCCTTTCGGCCGCCCGGTCGTGCCGGATGTGTAAAGAATGGTCGAGACATCGTCCAATGTCGCCGCCACCGGATCTCGCAGCCGAGGACTATCGGCAATAAGCCGCTCGAATATCGGACCGAATGAAACAAGCTGACCGATGCCGCAAACTTCTGCCAGTCCCACCGCCCGATCGGCGAATTCCAGGTCATACACCACCATCGCCGGGGCGCAGTCGGCCAGGATCGCCCGCAGTTCCGGATTGGCCAACCGCCAGTTCAGCGGCACGAAAATCGCGCCGATCCGGCCACAGGCGAATTGCACATCGAAGGTATCGGTCCCATTGGGAGCCAGCACGGCGACCCGATCTCGCAGACCGAGCCCCCGAGAC
>Ga0075030_100001203_pt1 | contig 23189 bp, 21 predicted proteins | sample LitLauG_LLR_2012_FD_71393 | JGI IMG/M metagenome (GOLD analysis project Ga0075030, IMG submission 71393) | Freshwater sediment microbial communities from Pennsylvania, USA - Little Laurel Run_MetaG_LLR_2012 | ecosystem: Environmental > Aquatic > Freshwater > Creek > Sediment | place: USA...
CTGCCCCTCGCTAAATTCAGACGGCGCGCGGCGCAGACCCTATCGCGGCGCAAGCGTTCACTGCGGTGTATCACGCTCTGAATGAGTAGACATCGCATCGCAGCAAATGGCAGCCCCTGCCTGCCCCGCCAGCTTGGCGGCTTCCTAGACCATGTATGCTGCAATGACAATACAGGCCGGCCGCCGTTGGTTGATTATGCGGCGTGCCGATGGCCGAAGCCTGGCAGACAGAGTATTGCGAGCGGCCCATGTCCTCCTTTTGCTGGACGGTCGCGGTGGCTGCTACGGCCATGAGCCGCGCCAGACGCATGGGAAATCCGGGGTCAACGTTGCACGCCGATTGACAATCGGGCGATCCGACGTCTGTTAGGACTTGTCCCATTTAGAGACCGCGCCCCGTGTTTCTTCAAATCACCACGACTCATCAGCCCGCGACCGACCTTGGGTACTTGCTGCACAAGAACCCCGGCCGGATGCACGAGCTTGAGCTCGCGTTCGGGAAGGGGCGGTTGTTCTTCCCCGAGGCCACCGAGGCTTCCTGCACCGCGGTCCTGGCCATGGACGTCGATCCCGTCGCGCTGGTGCGGGGGAAAGGTGCCGGTGACGGGTTGCTTGATCAGTATGTGAATGACCGTCCGTATGCCGCATCGTCCTTCCTCAGCGTCGCCATGGGCCGGCTATTGCGCGAGGCGATTTCGGGCCGTTCCAAGGAGCGGCAGTCGTTGGCGGAAACGGCAATCCCGCTGGAGGCCGTCGTGTCGCCATTGCCGGTCGGCCGACGCGCCGCATGGCTGCGCGATGACAGCGGGACGGATCTCGTGACACGGCTGTTCGCCCCGCTCGGCTATCGCGTTACGTTCGAACCTATCGCGATGGACCCACAGCGGCCGGACTGGGGGCTGTCGCCGTATGCAACGCTGACGCTCACGGCGACAATACGGCTGAGCGAACTGCTGACCCACCTTTACGTCCTGATCCCGGTGCTGGACGCCAAGAAGCATTATTTCATCGGCGACGACGAGGTCGAAAAGCTGTTGGCGCGCGGCGAAGGCTGGCTTCAGTCTCACCCCGAGCGCGATTTGATCGTGTCGCGCTACCTGAAGGGCCGCCGCGCACTCGTTCGCGACGCGTTGGCCAAGCTGACGGACGATACCGCCGAGCCCGAAGCGGTGGTCGACACGCGGCCCAAGGACAGCGCCGAAGAAAACTTCGAGCGACCCTTGAAACTGCATGACCGGCGGCTTGATGCCGTTGTCGACACGCTCAAAGGCCTTGGGGCCAAGCGCGTGCTGGATCTCGGCTGTGGCGAAGGCAAGTTGATCGGCCGCCTTGTCAAGGACACCCAGTTCGAGGAAATCGTCGGCGTAGAAGTCAGCAGCGTCAGCCTGGAGCGGGCGGCGGGCCGTCTTGAAAAACTTTCGGAGCGTGCGCGTGCGCGCGTGAAACTGCTCCACGGCGCGCTGGTCTACCGGGATGCGCGGCTGCGCGGGTACGATGCGGCGGCGCTGGTCGAGGTCATCGAGCACGTCGAGCCGGATCGGCTCATGCATTTGGAACGCGCCGTGTTCGGCGATGCGAGCCCGCGCGCCATTGTCGTGACTACCCCGAATGCCGACTACAACGTTTTGTTCGAAACTCTGCCTGCCGGGCAGTTCCGCCATGCCGACCACCGGTTCGAATGGTCCAGAGCGGAGTTCGAAGCGTGGGCCGCGCGCGTAGGAATTGCCTACGGCTATCAAGTCCGTTTTGAGCCGCTAGGCGATGTTGATGAAACCCACGGCGCGCCCTCGCAGATGGCGGTGTTCACCAAATGAAACTATCCATTCCAGAGTTCTCGGTCGTGCTGATGATCGGCGCCTCCGGGTCGGGCAAATCGACGTTTGCGCGAAAGCATTTTCTCGCGACGGAAATCGTCTCGTCGGATGTTTGCCGAGGGCTTGTCAGCGATGACGAGAACTCGCTCGAGGCGACGGCGGATGCCTTCGCGCTGTTGCACACCACGCTCGAAATCCGCTTGAAGCGCCGCAAACTAACTGTGATCAATGCCACAAACGTTCGCGCAGAAGACCGCAAGGCGCTGATCGCCATCGCTAAGCGCTGGCATGCGTTGCCGGTCGCCATCGTGATCGATCCCGGCGACGATGTCTGCCACGCGCGCAACAAGCTGCGTCCCGACCGGCAATTCGGCCCCCACGTTGTACGCAACCAGGCGCGCGCGCTTCGCCAGGGTCTGCGCGGGATGAAGCGCGAAGGCTTCGGCAACGTCTATACGCTCGATTCAGTCGCCGACATCGACGCGGCGACCATCGAGCGCGCCAAGCTATGGACCGACAAGCGCGAGGAATCCGGCCCGTTCGATATCATCGGCGACGTCCACGGCTGCTGCGACGAGCTGGAGGCGCTGTTGGCAAAGCTTGGCTACGTCGTCACGCAAACCAACGGACCCGAGCACGGCGTCCGCTATAACGTGACTGCACCTCACGGCCGAAAGATCATCTTCGTCGGCGACCTTGTCGACCGAGGACCGCGCGTTGGCGATACGTTGCGGCTTGCCATGGATATGGTGGATGCCGGGGTCGCGTTGTGCGTGCTGGGCAACCATGAAGCCAAGGTCGACAAATGGCTGCATGGCCGCGATGTCAAGATTACGCACGGCCTCCAAACCACAATCGCCGATCTCGAAACGGGTGGAGACGCTTTCAAGGCGCGCGTGAAAACCTTCATCAAGAAGCTGATCAGCCATTACATATTGGACGGCGGCAAGCTTGCCGTTGCACACGCCGGCATCAAGGCTGAAATGCAGGGGCGTGCCTCAAGTGCCATCCGCAGCTTTTGCCTATATGGCGAGACAACCGGGGAGACCGACGAGTATGGCCTACCGGTTCGTCACAACTGGGCGGCCGACTATCGCGGCGATACGCGCGTCATCTACGGCCATACGCCGGTGGTCGATACCGAATGGCTCAACAACACGCTGTGCATCGACACCGGTTGCGTGTTCGGCGGCAAGCTGACCGCCTTGCGCTATCCCGAAATGGAACTAGTCAGCGAGCCCGCACGCGCCGTTTACTCGGAGCCGGTTCGCCCGCTGGCTTTACCTGCCTCGCAACGCTCATCGCAGCAGGAACACGACGATAGCCTCGATCTTGCCGACGTGTCCGGCAAACGCATTCTGACGACGCGCTATTCCCATTCGATTACCGTGCGCGAGGAGAATGCCGCTGCAGCGCTGGAAGTGATGGTGCGGTTTGCGGTTGATCCACGGTGGCTGATCTATCTCCCGCCGACCATGTCACCTTCGGAGACCTCCAATGAAGAGGGGTTCTTGGAGCACCCTGCCGAGGCGCTGGAGTTCTATCGCAAGGCAGGTGTGCCCGGCGTGATGGCCCAGGAGAAGCACATGGGTTCGCGCGCCGTAATGGTGATCGCGCGTGACCCTGGCGTTGCCATGAAGCGTTTCGGTGTGACGACTGGCGAGCATGGCGAGATCTACACTCGGTCCGGGCGCCAGTTCTTCAAGGACCGGGCCGAAACGCGCGAGGTTGTCCGCCGGACGGTGGCTGCTGCACAGGCTGCAGGTTTGTTCGACGACCTTGCGACCGACTGGCTGTGCCTTGATGCCGAGATCATGCCGTGGTCGGCCAAGGCACAGGCGCTCATCGAGCAGCAATACGGCCCCGTGGGTGCGGCTGCGCGTGCAGGTCTCGAGTTGACGGAGGCGGCCATGATCAAAGCCGCCGCGCGCGGCATCGATTTAGGAGACCTCCCCGCGGGCCTCGCAGACAAGAGGTTGCGCGCCGATCGGTTCGCCGCGGCGGTGCGGCAGTACTGCTGGCCCACGCAAGGACTTGCTGGGGTGAAGATCGCGCCGTTCCACCTGCTCGCCAGCGACGGCAAGGTGCACAGCGACCAGAGCCATGCTTGGCACATGGCGACGCTGGCCCGCCTTGCCCAGCACGACGACCTGTTCCAGGCAACGCGAACCAAGATCGTGGATTTTACTGATGAGTCATCCGCTAAAGCGGCGATCGACTGGTGGATGGAGATGACCAGCGCGGGCGGCGAAGGCATGGTGGTCAAGCCGCCCACGTTCATCGCGCGTGGCGATCAGAACCGGCTGCTGCAGCCCGCCGTCAAATGCCGGGGCCGCGACTACCTGCGCATCATTTACGGCCCAGACTATGATCTGCCCGTAAACCTCGTCCGCCTGCGCAAGCGGGGGCTGGGCGCAAAGCGGGCCCTAGCGCAACGCGAATTCGCACTCGGCCTTGAAGCGCTCGAAAGATTCGTCGCGCGCGAGCCCCTGCGCCGGGTGCATGAGTGTGTGTTTGCCGTTCTAGCCCTCGAAAGCGAACCGATCGATCCCAGGCTTTAGATGTTTCAGCGCGTTATGCTCAACCGCCAACGCGTGTCATCGAGCTGTTCGATCACAAATTCGATGACCAAGAATTTTTCTATCACCGCGATATTTGTTCGCGCGTGTTCGCTCACCGCGCCGGTCACGAACGAGCCGCCACCCGCAAGCGCCAGCGGCAGCAGCAGTTGATCGGCGAGATGGGGCCCGACCGGCGCGCTTGCCGCCAGATACGCCCGCACCTCATCGACCACGCCCGCCGCAACCGCCTCCGACGAAACCCCGCGCTCGCCAAAGCCCGTGAATACTTCGGTCACGTTCTCATGCGCGATCTCGACCATCAGCACGTTGCCATGCCCGTCGGCGCGGACCGTGCGCGCCTGCCCGCATTCGGCCGGCCAGTCGAGCAACTGCAGGGCCGTTGCCACCTCGCGCTCGGCAATCAGATACGGCAGCACGGACACATCCGCGCGTAGGCTTTGCGAGACCCGCGCGCCCGCGTCCTCAATCTTGATCGGTCGCAGTTTTGCTGGCGCGATCACTGCCTCCCACGCACCCCCGCCGGCCGGATAGAATCCGGGCTTGCGCAGTCGAAGCGCGACCTCGGCGCCCATCCGTGCGAGCAGCGGGCAGAATACGCGTTCCAGATAGTTGAAGGTCGGCGCGAACGGGTTGTGGGTGCCGCCTTGGAACTCTATCTTGGAGGCGGTATCCGCGTGGAGCAGCGCGGGCATCACGGTCTGGAATACGAGCGTGGTTGCACCCGCGGTGCCGATGGCAAAGGTATAGGATCCGCCCAGAATCGCGCCTGGTTCGAACGTCACTGTTGTGGAATTCAGCTCCGCGCCTTGGACCTGGGCGCCCGAGATCTTCGCTGCCGGGGTTACGCATGTGAGGTGCTGGCGCAGCAAGCCCGGCCGCTTCCGTTTGGCGCGGATATGCTCGATGCGGAATGGCGTGCCGGTGATCATCGACAGCGACAACGCCGTCCGCAAGACCTGCCCGCCGCCTTCTCCCGCCGAGCCGTCGATGGTGATCATAGTGTTTTCCTATGCGGCAAAGCTAGTGTTCTGACCCATTCCGATGATTCCCAAGATCGGGCAAATCAGTCAGACTGGGGTTATGAGATATGACCTTACGATCACACTGACGAAAGACGACAGGGCGCGGCTCGAAGAACTAGTGGCGGATCGCAACCAGCCGAGCAAGGTGGTTTGGCGGGCAAGGATCGTGCTGGCGACCGCTGACGGACTTGGCACGATGGCAATCATGCGAGCGACAGGAAAGTCGAAGCCGTGCGTGTGGCGCTGGCAGGAGCGTTTCGTCACCGAGGGCGTCGAGGGCTTGTTGCGCGACAAGACACGGCTGCCAGGGAAGCCCCCGTTGCCCACGGATGTGAGGCTCGCCGTCCTGGCGAAGACTGCCACGGAGACGCCGCCCAACGCCACGCACTGGAGCGCGCGCACGATGGCTAAGGCGATGGGCATCGGCCACACGAGCGTCCAGCGTATCTGGGCCGAGGCGGGATTGAAGCCGCATCTGACCCGCACCTTCAAGGTCTCCAACGATCCGTTGTTCGAGGAGAAAGTCACCGATGTGGTCGGCCTCTACATGAGCCCGCCGGACAAGGCGCTGGTGCTCTGCGTCGACGAAAAGAGCCAGATTCAGGCGCTCGACCGCACGCAGCCGGGCTTGCCGATGAAGAAGGGGCGCGCGGCGACGATGACGCACGATTACAAGCGCCACGGCACGACGACGCTGTTTGCAGCCCTCGACGTCAAGACTGGCTTCGTCATCGGCGAATGCCTGCCGCGCCACCGTGCCAAAGAGTTCATCTGCTTCCTGAGGCGCATCGACCGCACCATCGAAAAGCATCTCGACCTGCATCTTGTCGTCGACAACTATGGCACCCACAAAACGCCCCAGGTCGAGGCGTGGCTCGCCAAGCATCCCCGCTTCAAGCTGCACTTTATTCCGACGAGTTCGTCATGGCTCAACCTCGTCGAGCGGTTCTTCGCCGAGATCACCGGCAAACGCATCAGGCGCGGCGTGTTCAAAAGCGTTGCCGAACTGGAGACCGCAATCCACGACTATCTCGACCGCCGCAACGCCGACCCTAAACCGTTCGTGTGGACGAAATCAGCGGCAACGATTCTTGAAAAAGAAGCCCGTGCCAAAGCCAAGCTCGATGCCATCAAAACCGGGCACCAAGCGAATGAGTCGGAACACTAGATCACCCACGTCGCAATACAGCAACACCGGCCACCTTGCGAGCACGAACACTGAGTTGCTCGATCGTTGCGCCGCATTTAGACCAAAAACAGAAATGACGTTACCATCCTAGTAATTCGGCCTACGGCCCATGCACTATCGAGATCCATAGCCAGTTTTTTGCTTCTAGACTTAATCTCCAACACGACCCAGGGACCTAACCCCATGCCGCATATTCCTCCAAAGGATATCACCGAAACGAATCGCAACGAAAACAGCGGGAATTATATACTTGACTGAACAGGTGCAAAATGGTTAAAGAACCAGGACAGGGCGGCAAAAAAAGTGGCGAGACAATTTCAATCGATCTAGCTACTGAAATTGTAGAGGGTGCCCTATTGGAATTTGATGATCTAAACTTAACTCCAGAAACAGCTAAAATTCTGGCGGACTTGATACGCCGTCAGTTTGTTCATCAGCTATCGATTGCCACAGCCTGTTGACTTCTGTAGCTATGGCATCGAATTCTGCTTCGGCGGCTTTTACTATTGAAAGGCTGATTATTCGTTCACTGCGTTTCTGAGCCCATTTTTTGAGGCGTTCACCGTCGCCAATTGGCATCTTGCTCCAATCAAACATGTGTGGCGCTAGAGTGAAAATCCACCCTGTTTCTGTCATTTCTTCGTTTACTTCAGAATGTACTATTCTATTCCTCATAGAGTTTGCTAAAATCAACCGGCTTTGTAGTTGGGAAAAAGCCGCTGCCTCCGGGTGTGGATGAACTCCGGCCATATAAAACCGTGCCGAAATTTCCAACAACTCCGCACGTGTGGAAAAATTGGTTATGTGGTAGAAGGCCGCGATGGCACCCATACCGTTGCCAGCGCGCATGAGGCGGCAGAACAGCACGGCACACTCGCGTTCGACGTGCTGCCAAGAAATAATGGCACGCCCGATTGAAGCTGCAAAATCTTCAGGCGATGCTTCGTCAGGATGGATCATGGCAAAGAAATCCGAAAAACCCCAGATCGAGGACGAACCCGGCGCAGAAGAACGCTTTATGCGCGGGATCACGAAGGCGCTAAATACGCCGCCCAAGCCTCACAAAGACGAACCTAAGCGGGGCAAGGGCGGCGCAAGCGGTCAGAGGTCTAAGGATAATTGATTTGGTGGGCACGGCTTGGCGTTCGGATAACGCTTGCCTGTGAGCACTTCACTGATTCGGCCTTGGTTTAGCCCCAGAATCGCAGCAGCTTGATGCTGCTTAAGGCCTAGCACTGTCACTAAGGTGATTGCTTTCGAGGCTAGTTCCGCTGTCATCGGCGGTGTCGGTTTAATAGTCATAACGTTCAGATTCCTCTGTCAAAATTGCACAGAGGGAGCGCCCGGAACGCACTTGAAACGGGACGCAAACAGAAGCATAGTCATTGTGTCGGTTCTGGCCGGGCGCTTACCCCTGCTAGACCCTTTAAAGGGTGCGAAAGCTGGTAACTTTCGCACCCTTTTACTATCAGATGTTTGCGTAAGAGTCGAATCTCATTGAGCTTTTCTCGTTATGCGCGGTCTGACCTTTCGGCACGGAAGCTCAATGGGCCTCGTTAGTCCGCCGATACGTGAGCCGTTTTCCTTCTGCGCCTTTGATGGCGGCAATCGTGCGGGCTCCATCTTCGATGCCTTGAGACGAACGGTGGTTCCACTTGAACATCGTCTCTTCGACGTAACGCTGTAGATGCTTTTCGCTGACGGCGTGGTGAGTGCCGTACATGGCGCGCTTAAGAATGGCGAAGAAGCTTTCGGCAGTGTTGACATAGGCTTGGCCGTCCTTCGACACGTACTCTGACTTGGAGTGGTTTACGGAGCGATGCTTAGCGAACTCTTGGCCAATCCAGTAGTAGACGAGGCTGTCATCGGTATGCAGTTCGGTTTTCGGATCAACGTGAGCGGCCAGAACTTCGCGGACGGTCTTAGCCGTGACGTTGGCGACGACCTTTGCACGGAGTTTGCCGCCACGCTCAACGAGCGCAACCACGGGGGCTTTGGGAGGCACGGGCTTGCCGTTGTGGACGTTCTTCGCCTTGCCACCAACAAAGGTCTCGTCGCTCTCAACCGTCTTGCCTTCGCCGCCAAGCGGGCCTTCGTTTTCGGGCTCCATGCGCATGGCTTCGCGAACGCGGTGAGCAAGGAACCAAGCGGTTTTATAGGTGATGCCCATCATGCGGTGCATTTGGTGAGCAGACATGCCCTTCTTGCTCGAAGCCATCAGCCGGAAAGCAAGAACCCATTTCGCCAGCGGAATATGCGAACGCTCCATAACGGTGCCAACTGTCACGGTGAACTTCTTACGGCAAGGACGGCAAAGGACTTGGCCTTTTGCGCCAGCATCGCCGCCCATGCGGACAACGTTCTTCGTTTCGTTGCAATACGGGCAAACAGGGCCATTCGGCCAGCGCTGCAATTCAAGGAACGTGCGCGCTTTGGTTTCGTCGTGGAAGATCGGGTTTGTGATGTCAACGCACATAGCGGCCTCCTGAATTTCTGAGGCCACAATGACATTTTATGTCTGTTCAGTCAAGTATATAATTCCCAAAACAGCACTATTTGGGAAATACTTAGGTGGGTCAGCTCCAAACTTGTTGAACATATTATAGCCGCAATATTTACGGCCACTCTTCTTCTTTGGATAAGTCACGAGAGTTACAACTGGTGGAACAGGCAATGGCTTGAGCGCAGCGCCAGCAAAGATATCGTAATTTTGTTTGCAGATCTTTCTGACGATCCTGACCAAACTTTTACCAACGCCGTATACGACAACCTTGTTAGGCAACTTGATGCAAAACACCCATCGTCCCTGATTAAGGTTCGTCGCTATCCAGGCTCCCTCCCATCCGACTCAGATGGAACAGGCAATCGAACAGCTGACCAATTGTTTTTAGAAATAACCAACAATGCCCGCTCGATACTGGCGGCCACAAATACAGATTTAATTATATGGGGTCGCGTCTCGAGCAAAGATCAGTCCTCGATCCTCCTGCATTTCTTACCGCGATTACAGTCAGCATTAGACAGGTCCGTGGCCACTTATTCCTTTGGCAAAGACATGACGCTGCCAACTCAATTCAGCGACGAGGTTGGACATATTCTGACTGCACAGTCCCTTGTCACCCTCGCATCCATTTCTCAGCCGGGGAACTACCCAGTCGACCTACTAAAACGCACTTTGGAACAGCTTCACCCCTTGGTGGTCAAGCGTGCACCCAACTCGTCCTCTATGCCTGGTCAATCGGCTGAAGATTTGGCAAGGCTGAGATTTCTTTATTTATTCGCCCTGAGCGCATACTCAATCCAGAGCGGGATCCCACTCGATCTTGGTGAGGTAAACAATATTTGGAGCGCTGCTGCTACAGAAACCCCATCCTTCGCTACATCAAAAGCGAAAGGAATTATAGAGATATCTCTCGCGTCTTCTGCTGCGGCACAAGGGGATTACGGCCCACAAGTCAAGGCAACTCTCGAGAGTGGCGTTTTGGCTTTGCGATCTGCCTACGACGATGATCAGCTCTCAGGTCATTTCGACCCAATCACCCAGGTTATGCTCGGAATTGGTATGGTCATGCATGGATTAACGGATGAGTCCGCGAGAAACCAACTTCAGGATGGTCAGCATTTGATTCAAACATACATCAACAAAACCCCATCCGACGACTACGACCGGACTTTTCTAGAGCCCTTAGTATCCTTGGCAAGCCTGCAGTCAGCCATATGGCAGAAAGACCAATCGGGTCTAGAAACAGCCGTTATTGAGGTTCAGGGCGCACTGAACGCCCAAGAAGCGCGCATGCCAAATGCAATGAAAGGGTTGCTAGAAGCCGCTTTAGGCGAAGGATTATATCTACTTGGGTATGAATCCTATAATAAAAAGATGATTGAGGAGGGAATGGCTCATACAAAGCGAGCCCTGACGTATATCCCTCCAGACAACATGCCAATAGAACGGGGTATTGTCCAACAAAATCTGGCCATGCAACTTGCCTGGTTTGCCGCGCGAGACGGGGATAAAGACAAACTTGATGTTTCGATCTCTATGCTGCGCAATGTCGTTGAGGAGTTTGTAAAGATTGGTGCGCAAACACAAATTGTAGAAGCTACACTAGATCTTGCTGACGTGCTCATCAAGCGTGGAACAATAACCTTCGATAAAGCTATGTTGCAAGACGCACTCGGCTATCTACGCTCGTCTATAAAGGGGCTGCCTACAACAGCGTCGACCGTGACGAGGGCGCGCGCCAGCAGACAATTAGGCTTGGTACTCTATGAGCTTGGGCACCATGATCATAACGAGGTTGCAATTTTGGAAGCGATTGAGGCCGCGAGAATTTCAGCTCAAAGCCTGACGAGCGCCCCTGCTGAATCTGCGGATCGCATTGATTCCTCCGTTTCCTTTGGAACTATGTTGGCCTCTCGAGGTAGAGAAACTGGAGATCCAATATTACTACGCGAGGCGCAGACAATCTTGGCACCGATCGTTGACAAGGTGCGTCGTGAGGCAGACCCCAAAAACTGGGAAAAGGTCCACCTCGCGTGGGGCGTCGTCAACTTTCTTCTCGGGGCCAGAAGCAGCGACGATGGAATGGGACAAAGGGCGATAGATTCCCTGCATTTAGTTGTTGACGGCACAGCGAACGTCGCGCACTCGCCTTACCGCCAAACTGCGCAGCTGTTACTTGCAAGCGCTCTAGTCGCAAAAAGCGTGAACGAACCAGAGCAACTTAAAGAGGCCATGAATTCGATATCAAACGCGTTAAACGAACTCTCCATAGACAAGTCTCCGAACGAATGGGCGAACGCTCAATCACTAAAAGGTTTTGTGTTAATTAAAATTGGCGAAACAGAGAAAGATGACAACTCTATAGATCAAGGCCTTGTTGCAGCACGCTCGGCTCTGAAAGTTATTTCGCGAGAATCTGAACCATGGCTGTGGGCCCACACGCAATCCATCTTGGGCTTCGGTCTCCAGCGCCTTGGTTCTAGACAGAAGAGTGAACAATTACTTCTAGAGAGTCGCGCCGCCCTCCGCATGGCTTCCGCCGTATTCAATCAGGTATCCGTTTCGACTGACCGCGCTCTCGTAAATTTAATGTTATGTGCCACTATCGGAGAACTCTACGAAATTAATGCCGACTTCAGTTTGCTGAATGATGGATTGGTGGCGTGCAATGATGCCGCTCTGGCCTATCGGAATATAGGCAGCCCAATCGAAATTCAGAGCGCGGAATTGGGGCTTTTTTATTTGTATAAAAGCTTAGGCCTACACCAATCTCAAATAAACAACCTGAATGAGGCCGAGACTGCGTACAGAAATGCACTCCAGCATTGCAATCAGAATGTCGATTTTCAGGATTGGCTTGAGACAAAGAAATTGCTTGACAAAGTAATCCACAGCCTGGCTCTGAGGGACGCCAAAGACGGCAGGAGTTCGCGTTGGTGGAATGAACGTATGAAGCTTCAAGAAGAGCACGTCCAAATTATCACAAAACGGGAAATAAGTGAGTTTGGCCGCATCGGATTTCGCACCGCGGAAGAAGAATTTCAGCTAGCGCGGGACGCCCTTTTTGCACAAGATTTTGAAAAATCCCTACGGGCATCGGAGCAAGCAATGACGGTTGAACCGTTCAGGCTTTTGTATCTAACCAACAAAGCTCATGCACTCCTTCATCTCGGAAGAGATGGGGAGGCTATTGCTATTTATATGGAAAATAGAGGGAAGATTCTTGGAGGTCGCATTCCAGTCAGCGGTATCATGGTAGGACTTTACGACCGGACCTTGTGGGAGGACGTAATTGCTGATGACTTCAAACGCTTGGCGAAAGCTGGAATATCCCATCCACGTATCCCAGAAATTGAGTTGATGCTCAAAGCAAAGAATTAGCCCCAAGAGACCTCCACAAGTGGACATGTCTGGGACCACGCTCCTTGTTATCTATCCGTTCCTGAGTAGCCTTAAGAGCGCGCCCACGCCGCCTCCGATACCCAGAGCGGTCTGTTGTGCTAAAAATCCGTCATGCCCCACGGCTAAAGTAATAGAATAGGCTGCGTAGCCGAATAGAGCCGAGGTCCCCAGTATAGTGAGCGCTCGCCGATTTTCTGCCTGGGGTGCAGCGTTGTTCATGATTTGCGGCGCATTGTTGCGTCGTAATTGGGAATTGGCTGTCATTTATTGCTCTCCTTCATGTTAATTGATTTTTTTGCTCTTGTATTGACTGTATCACATTTTGACGAAAGTAATTCAATAAAATTTATTCGCATTTTTGTGCTGGAATGCTTGGCTTGTTAGATCCCATACGATGTCGGCTTTGTATTTTTCCGAATTATCAACTGAATTGTAGGCATATTGGGTCGTGGTTCGACAATTGATGGTTGTTAACCATATTGTTCTGGATACAAAATATCCTTGACGGCTTATTGCTCCGTGGCAGGATGAATGCAGTTCATTCCCTCAACCACATTGTTTTGGAGCACCTATGCAAAAGCCTCTCGATCTCGGTCACAAAGTCATCGACGCCGCCAGCGTCACCTGCATCAAGCCCGTCAGCGCCGAACAACTGGGACGGCTCAACAGCGCTGAAAACTGGACGCTCGAGGCGCGTGCGCTCGGCGGTGCCGGCGGTTACATCGCGGACGCCGACATCACAAAAGCCGTCGGCGTGTTTGCCAAACTGGGCGAGCGGTTGTCCCTGATCCCCGAAACCGGCGAGGCCGTGCGCCGCGACTGGCTCACCGCCGTCAAACCTTTCGCCTCGCGCGAAGGCGCGCCGAACAAGTTCCGCTCGGTCGCGACCTTCACGAACCCCGCGTCCGGCGAGAAGACCGACGAATGGTTCGCGGCAACCCCGGAACAGCTGCGCGGATCGAAAGCACCCGCCTTCAAGGATCTCGCGGCCGGCTGACCCTAACGGCGGAGCCGTCGCCCGGTCTTGCGTTTGGCAGGGTGGCGGCTTCGTCTCCTGCTCTCCTGCTCCCGCCCCTGCATGAAGCCACGTCGCGATCTCTATTTCGAAGTCACCGCCGCCCTGCTCACCCAGATCGAGCGCAATCCCGGTGAGCCCAAACTGCCCTGGCGGCGCATCGGCGGTCGCCCCCTCTGGATGCCGGAGAATGCCCTTACCAAGGCCCGCTATCGCGGCATCAATGTCGTCACCTTGTGGGGCACGGCCGAGGAGCGCGGATTTGCGCTGCCGGTGTTTGCGACCTACCGGCAATGGCAAGAGCTCGGTGCCCAGGTCCGCAAGGGCGAAAAGAGCGCGCTGGTCATCAAATACGGCGAGTACGAGGTCGAGCCCAAGGAGAGCGATGGGGCCGACGACGGCAAGCGCGTCTATGCCAAGGCAGCCTACGTCTTCAACTGCGCCCAGGTCGACGGCTACCCGATGCCGAAGGCTCCCGAACCGCTCGGTCCGATTGAACGGATCGAACGTGCCCGTCAGTTCATCGAGAACACCAAGGCTCACATCGAGATCGGCGGCGATCGCGCCTTCTACCGTCCCTCGACCGATACCATCCAGATGCCGGATGAGAACCTCTTCACCGGAACCGACAGTCTCTCGCGCTCGGAATCCTGGCACGCCGTCGAGGCGCACGAAACCATTCATTGGACATCGGCTCCGCATCGTCTCGATCGCCAACTCGGAAAACGCTTCGGTGACGACCAGTACGCGGCCGAGGAGCTGGTCGCCGAGATCGGCAGCGCCATGCTGTGCGCCCATCTCGAAATCACCCAGGACGTACGCCCCGACCACGCCCAGTACCTCGCCCACTGGCTGAAGATTATGAAGGGAAACAGCCGAGCGATCTTCACCGCCGCCGCCAAGGCAAGTCAGGCTGTCGAGTATTTGATGGGATTACAGCCGGATCGGCCGGCGGCGGATGTGGACGCACCGACCGGTCCTGGCGGATTATAAGCAGCCACAAATGCTCACCCCAGGTGCTGTTTATTGCTATGATTTAAGCCCGACACCGGTTCGTCTTTTCGTGGTCGCGCGCCTAACCCAGAAACACGCGACTGAGCTAAGGTGTGCAGACCGTCCAACTTGGAGCCCCCCCCCCGATGCCGCACTTGACCGCACTCGTTACACTGCTTGCGATCCTGCTCTATTTCTACACCGGCATCTTGGTTGCGCAGGCGCGCCGACGCACCGGTATCAAAGCGCCGGCGACGGTCGGCAACCCCGACTTCGAACGGGTTTTCCGCGTTCAGATGAACACCCTGGAATGGATGCCGATCGCATTGCCGGCAATGTGGCTGGTCGCGCTCTATGTTGGAGATATGTGGGCAGCAGGCGGTGGCATCGTCTGGATCATCGGGCGCGTGCTCTATATCCGTGGCTATTCGGAAGCTGCAAACAAGCGCGGTGCCGGATTTGGCATTCAGGCAACAGCCGCGATCGCTCTGTGGATCGCGGCGCTCATTGCGGTTTCGACACACCTCGTGCGAGGACTGTGACGCGGTCTGCTGCCAGGCCCCTTATCTCTTCCATGGATTGAGCACCGGCACATGCGCGCGCTCGAAATCCGTCGTATCGCGCGAAACGATCGTCAGGTCATGGCAGAGGGCTGTCGCCGCGATGATGAGATCAGGCTGTGAAAACGTATGCCCCGCTTGGCGTCCCTCCTCCACGAGAAGCCGCCATTTGAACATCACGTCCTCACTGACCGGCAGCGTCCGGCCCTCAAACATCGGCCGGACTTTGTGGGTGAGCCAGTCGGTCAATTCAGCGCGGCGCGCAGGGTGTGGGGCTTGCTCGATGCCGAACCGGATTTCCGCAAATGTGACGGTGCTGACGTACAGCGTATCGAGCGCTTGCTCAGCTATGAAGGACAGCACCCTGCCTTCCGGCTTTGGCTTGCGCAGCTCGGACAGCACGTTGGTGTCGAGCAGCCACCCGCTCACAGCTCAACCTTCCGCACCGGCATGACCGTGCGCGTTGGCGTGAGATCGATGTCTTTCGCCGGAGAGGCCTGCATCGCAGCAATCAAGGCGTCGCCCTTCCGGTCACCTTTGAGGCGGGTGAACTCCTCGGCCGAAATCACCACCACCTCTTCGCGACCATGCACCGTGACGTGCTGGGGCCCTTCGGTATGTACGCGGCGAACTAGCTCGCTAAAGCGCGCCTTGGCATCCTGCAGAAGCCAATGACGCGGCAGCTTGGTGTTGAGCCGACTCGATCGCTTCGAGGGTTTGGGCGGCAGGGATTTACTCATTCTGGTCATGCTGACTAGAATAGCAGAATTGATGATTGAAAACAATGGGCTTATTCGGGCGCCAAGGAATTCCGTAATCTGTTTTTTCCCTTCCCTTGGCCGCTGATTTTGCTAGGCTTTCCTCACGGTACAGGCTGGGAAGCCGATGACCGTCCAAGGTGATGGCACCGAAAACCGCCACGCGAAATCGCGGCGGTTTTCTCATTTCTGCCTGACCGCCGCCCCGCAAAACCGGACACGCGATGCTGCCGATTTTGTGGGTCTGTCCATGAACGGCACTCGATGACGCTGGTGACCTAACCGCGTCCCGTCCAAGTATGAATTTGTGGTCCGTGTCGCCACACACGAATTCCGCCGCGCCTCTGCACGCCGAACACCATGGGTCGAATATCGGAGTACCGCTCCCGCCCGCGTATTGGTTCTACAGTTTCGCCATCATCAGCCCATGTCAGTACGGCCCGAGCCCGATTCCGGTGATAGTGAAATAACCTCGCCCGGCGAAAATCTTCCCGCGTCGGCTTTTCCCAGACCCCGCCGGCACTACACTCAAGAGCTGCCGGCAGATTTACACGATAGCTCATCCCTGGCGGATGCACGCGCCGATACCATTTGTTCCATGCCGCAACCGGAACCCCGACAGACAGAGAAAATCTTGGTTTGTACATCTCACGCTCTTCATTGTACGCGATCACTGGCGATTATTGGGCGCTCCCCGCCTGTCGGCGGGGCGGGCTCTAGCCGGCCGAGTGCAGTGCGGCCGGCCGGAACCCCTCAGGCCGGGTTTCCGCCCGGTTGGGTGACGATCCCATAGCGCGGGACTGCCAGTCTGCGCCCGAGCGGGAAGCCGGAGCAAACACCAAACCCGCTCCCAGCCGCTCACCAACAAGCAGCCCCCTCCCCCACGCGGGGGCAGGGTCGCCGGTCGGATCGCGAGCCCCGCGGGGCGGGGGATGGGCTCGCGACCTCCCGGCTCCGACAAGCAGCTCCCTCCCCCCGCACGATTCGTAGGAGATCGTTCGGATTCTCAAGCCTCTTGATTGCGTCCATCCGTCGGCGTCATAATGGGGCAATGACCAATGGTTCCGCCCTGCCCTTTCAGGATGCCGTCGAGCAGCTGCGCTTGCGCGGCGTCGACATCACGACCGCCGCCGGCGAGTTCGTCGTGCGCTGTCGAAAGGGGCACACCGGCGAAGACTACCGCACCGATGACATTCAGGACGCTCTCGCCCACGCCCAGCAACTCGCCGAACTGCCGCCCGATCCCCCTCCCCTCGGCCCGCTCGGGAAAGGCAACAAGCACCGCCAATGGCGCGCCCGCATGTACCGCCATAACAACGCCATCGCAGGTAAGAGGCGGAGGGCGGCGGCAGCGGAGGGCGTCAGCCCGACGGTTGGCTCAATGGTAACCGAGACTCATGCCGACGATCACGTGTAGAAAGGCGTTGCGTGGTTATGGCTTCGCATTGTTTCCGCCTAAACAGCCCAGCGGTTTGGATAAGACCTCGGAACGATTGGAACCACACATTTGATTGCGAACTCGCCAATTTGATAGAAAGCCACTAGGTGGCGCCGACCACGAGAGCAAATGGCAAAGCGAATCGATGCACTGGAACAATTTATAACCTTGGTTGCCAGCACACCCGAGGCGGACACGGTCGGCAACTCGCAGGATTCCTCAGATCGCATAAAAGCGTTACTCGCCCGTCCAAGTGGCGGAATGAAATTGGAGGATTTTTTCCGGCTGAAGCGTGCGGTCCTGATGTCGGCTCTGGATAAATCAGGCACCAGCGACGCGGTCAGCGTTATAACAGCGATTTGGTATGCGACGAGTACCTGTCGAAATCTTGCCCCCTTGAGCGAAACATCAACCTGGCGATCGGTTATCCGGTCGGCGCGGATCAGCATCGCATTTTGGGATGGTGGAGCACATCAACTCAACCGCTTCTCACGTGAACATGCCGTTATTGGAGCGGCTCTGCGCCTGAAGTCGCGCGGCTACACCTACGACCTCGGCCAGAAGGGCATTGCGCTGCGGGCCGCTGATTTCAAACGCGTGTGCACTAAGATCGACAAATTGATTGAAGGACTGGGCGGCAGGATTGTTATCGACAACATCCATCAAGCTCTCGTGCGCACGGGACGGATGCATGATGGATCATTTTTGTTCGGCAGACCCGTAACGCAGGTTCCGCAATATCGTCTACCCAGCATACCTTGGCACTTCCTCTATGAACTTGGCCTCAAACACCTGCAAACGCGGCAATCGTCGCGCGACCCAGCCAAACACTGGGAATCGGCTGTTGAGCTCGCTCGCGATGTAGTGGCACTCTTCGACATCGAGCCGTATTCGGCCTTTGAGAATATGGATCTGCTGCCAGTTGGCATTCAGGACACGTTGCAGGATGCGGCACTATACGACGAGGTGTTCGCCTTCCAACAATGGCAGCCGAAATATGCTCCAACTCTTCTAGATGAGTGGATCGCTGTCATGGGGCGGACAGGGTACGAACTCCCTCATGGTTCAATGGAGCAGTGGCGTGCGTTAACAGCATCGCTTATCAAGGCAACGCGCCTCGATCGCTGCGCGACGACGACGGCCTATGACCACAAGATACCGGGTTGGTCGGCAAGTCAGACCGAAGCCGTCCTCGCTGTATTGGCTTCAGGGTCGTTGAAGGTGAACATTGCGTATGAGACCCCTTTGCAGACTACTAATCGGACGTCGCCGTCCATACCGCTGTTTGACTTGGGCAAGGGGTTCTATTTGCTGCCACCTCGAGCCTTGCTAACCCGCAGCCTGTATGAACGTCTCTATGCTTTGCTGAGAGATATCGACATGCCTCGGCTGGACAATGCGATGGGCGCAACGCTTGAGGTCTTGACGCTGAACGCCGTTGCCCAAACGTCCCCCAAGGCCATATTCGCTGACAAAAAATACAGAGACACATTTTCGCGGAAGAACCTTCAGATCGACGTCCTGATCGAGACGCCGGATCGGATCTTTTTCATTGAATGCAAAAAGAAAGCTCTCACCGCTGCGGCGCGAGGGGGTAACACGGTCAATGCGTTGCTCGACCTGTCGGGCGCTTTGCTGCAGATGTTGGTCCAATTGATACGCCACGAAAGAGTGCTCCGCACCCATGGCCGTATAGATTTCAACGACGGCACGTTCGTTGAACTCAAGGGGCGAGAGATTGAGCGCATAGCCGTGACCATGCTCGATCATGGCTCGTTCCAAGACCGGATGTTTATCAGCAGCATTGTCAGAGGGCTGTTCGGAGCCACGCTTGTTGCGTCGTCAGACGTCCATGAGGAGACGATGACAAAGGTAAACGGAGTTCTGATCGAGATTCGGGATGAAATGACCGAACTGGCCCGGATTACCGGCGAAGATCTTGGTGATCTGCTTTGGGATTACTTGATTGGTATGTGGTGGCTCAGCGTTGACATGCTTGGCTATTTGTGTCGCGAGAAAAACGATCTATGGGTGGCGCTTCGGCCAATGCGTCATTTGACGAGCCGGAGCGGGGACATCATGACGGAGCTTTCCAACCGAAAACCGGTGCCGAACTGATATCGCCTGCTATGCGTCTAGACCTGCTCACCTTGGTACGAGCCGTTCCCATTTGACTTTTGCGCGGTCTCCTTACGTTCATTTTTAGCCAACGAGTGTTGAAAGAAATGCTCATCAAACATTTTTGCTACCGCCGCCGGCCGGACTTTAGAAATGTATTTCCGCACCTCTGCCCCATCTTTGTAGCCGATAACGTAGCGCGTAGTCGTCTGCTTGGCACCGTTTAGACGACGCTCCGCATCGGGAGAAAAGCGTCCACTCGTCCAAAAATCAAAATGGATCTCACAATTCTGGAAGCGCGCTTCCCTTCGAAGAGCACGATGCATGAGCGGTACGCGATCACTTAGCCAATGAGTGACCATTTGCTCGGTTACTTCCTCTGTCGGCTGATATCCTTTGCATTCGTAGCACCATACTTCCTGATTACCCTTCACCCGGCAGACATCAATATCGGCTTGCTTTCCGGTGTCGGGGTCCATGACCAATTTGCCAATATCGATCGACCCGGCATCGATCTGTTGGACGCAATGACCGACGAGCATTTCGAATAGGGCTCCTCGCAAGTTCCCAGCAGCACCTTCAATTGATCCGAGCTTCGTGAACAGTTCACCGACGACTTCAGGGCGCTGAACCGCCATACCGGCTGCATTGGTGAGAGTGGTCATCAGCGACGTGATGGCCTTCGCAACTTCCCAGCCGAACAAAGTCTCAGGGGTAGCAATGATGATGCCCTGCGATCGCCCATAGCCGAAGGCATCTTCAGAGTAGCGGTCGGCTAACAGTAGCGGCATCAGCCGGCCGATGTTCTTGAAAGATGATAGCAGCCTATATTTGTGAACGAAGGCTTCGACAGCGCGCTTGGTGAGTTCAGCGCCGGCGACAACGTCGCAGACAAAAAATCCGGGCTTGAGCTTTTCTTCTGCCTGCCGCGTTGCCAGGGGAATGAGATATGACGGACCGGCCAAGTCCCAGTGTATTGTCCCGACCTTTGGTTGCGTAGAGGCGTCATCTCGCAGGGTGATCGTATTGTAGCTTGCGATACCAAGCTTGCGAGCCCAGTCACGTAACGCCAGCAGCATGATTTTCTCAGCAAGCCGTCGAGCTTTCAACTCCGCTTGAGGTGCAACATGGATCGGCGTCCGAGAGTCAAATCGGACGTAGTCGACATCTTCGATTGTACATGAGTTGAGCAAACGTACAGCTACGAGGCGATCGAGTACGGTCTGAGCAGATAGTTGCTTCTTCTGAAGTGCGGGCGAGCCGCAGATAATGTCGAACTGGCTGCGCGTCACCATTCCGCCGCGGGCGGCCAGGGCGCTTACGGCAAAACCATACGCGGTGCTCGACTCCGACATGTCGCGCAGCAAGGCATTCCAGTAAGTGTCAGATCCAAAACTGGATTCGAGGTAGAGAAAGACGGCACCCTTTGGAAACGTCAGCCCTTTTAGGCGCCTGACCGAACTTCCGGCCCTCGCGATCTGTTGACGGGCAGCCTCGTCGGAAAGCTTCGGGTTAAGCTCCTGCAGCCGTGCGCGGAGTGAGGACGACAAAGTCGGCCCTTTGTCTGCAAGAATTCGCTCGACGACGCTTGGGGTTCTGTTCATGCCAGCCTGATGTCACGCTGCGCTATTTATAATAACACTACAATAGCCGCCGACCTTTTGCAATCTCGCCACAGGGTGAATAAAAAATATTACAAAACAGACACTTAGGTATCATCCGTCTTTCGCGCCCGAACCGACTTGTCACGCACGAAGTGTCACTCATGACAAAACCTCGTGCTATTCTGCCCCAACACTCGTCCTCTGTGACGCCTCGCCTTGCCCTCTGCTTTAAATACGATGTCGGCGTCACTCCTGCGGGAATTGCTCCGCAATGATTACCGCAACCGCCGCCCATCTTCGACCATATCCGCTTCCTTGATTTCGACGCCCTGCTTGCGCAGCGCTGTCATAATGACGTGGCGCAGGGATACCATCTCGTCGGCAGCCTGCTTCTTGAGCGCCACCCAGACATACTCCGGCAGCTCAATCCGCAGCCCCCTCATACGCGCGCGCGGCGTCGCCTGAGACCCCTGCCCTGTCCTGCTGGTCCTCACGGCTTGAACGCGCCTGGCGGCGCTCTGCGGGACCGGTATGGTGGGCTCCTGCGGCTTCGGGTCGACCATGGTCGGGATGCCCCTTTCCGCCGCCTTTGCCTCAAGCCGCGCATCAATGGGGTCAAGTTCAACCGATTGGAACGCTGGACGCGCCGATTTTACGTTCGACATGATGCCCCCTACCCTGCCGCCTGAACCGCGGCCTTGGCCGGACGGCCGGATTGTACGATTTCCTCGATCTCAGCGGTCAGCGCCGCGATCTCAGCCCCTGCCCCGCCTGCCTCGCTCGCCGTCGGCGGCGTGCCGGTCAGGAACATCTCCTTGTATGCAACCCTCTCAACCATCACCGTCCGAAACACCGGCAGGCCATGCCGCGCCAACTCCTGATAGGCAAACTCGGTCACGCGCGTCCGCAAGGGCGACATCTTGGTCAGAAGCAGCCGGTAAGGAATGGGCGATCCCCGCTCCTCCGCCACATCCCTCACATCCGACACGATCACCAACGCCTCGCGCAAATCCGGCTCCGACGCCTGCGCCGGTATCACCACCAGATCCGACCGCGCGATTGCCTTCAGAATCGTCGCCTCACGCGTCCCAGCCAGGTCGATCAAGATATGGTCGATCTCGCCCCCGGCAAGGGTCTCGCGGAACACCGTCGTGAACTGATCCCGATCAATCGCGCTCACCGTCAAACCAGGAATTTTCGCGCGCCGCCCCCAGCGTTCCAGCGTCCGGTTCTGGTCCAGGTCGATAATTAGAACCTGCTCACCACGCTGCGCCAGCCGCGCACCGATCGCAGCGCAGCTCGTCGACTTGCCGACGCCGCCCTTGGAAGACGCAAAAGAAATAATCACGCAACACCGCCTTTGTGACCCAAAAGGATCAGTCGACCAAATGGATTAATTGCCAAATGTACAATTGGCTGATTGGAACGTAGCGGCGAATCAAATGGATTGCAACCGCAGTATGCTTGTGTGCAATTAGTGCTTTGGTAATGTGGTTGTTTGTAATTTTGCACAACTGGCAATTTGGTGTTTTGCCCTGTTGTTGCCTTGGGTAATTGCCCAAGTGTTTTGTTGGTCATTTGACCAAGTGGAGACTTGAGCCTTTGTCCAATTGATTACTTGGTCAATTAATCCCTCAGGACAGCGCCCGGCCCTTGGTGTAGCTCTTGACCCATCCGAAGAAGCGCGCATCCTCGCTGTGCGCCAGCTCCTTGTCCCGAGCCCAGTCGCAATAGATTTTCTCCAACATGTACTTGTCCCATCCCGGCGCCAGCTCACCAGCGCGCTCGATCGCCGACGGCGAAACCATAATCCGATGCTGCACCGGCGACGGTTCGACAGATGTGACGGCAGGAATCGGGGCAGGGGGCTTCACCAGACTGAATAGAGCCCCCTCACGACGGTGAAACACCGCCTGGCTACCCTCAAGCGTCACATCGTAGTCGGGCAGCGTGCCTGCCGCCACCAGCTCACGCAGATGCGCCGTGAAATGCTTCAGCGCCTGCTTCGAGCCGCATTTCTTCTGGAGCAAGGAGATGCCGATCTTCCAGCTCGCCTGCTTCCCACAATGCTTGCGCGCGAGTTCATAGAGCCGCCGGTCGATTGGACGCCGCAGCCGGAAATACTCCCGGCTGATCGGCAGAACTTCCGCTGCCTCAATCGCCCGGAACAACCAGTCCGACAGCTTGATAT